>Ga0307515_10007359_pt1 | contig 21781 bp, 20 predicted proteins | sample 17_EM_MG_FD_194513 | JGI IMG/M metagenome (GOLD analysis project Ga0307515, IMG submission 194513) | Populus trichocarpa ectomycorrhiza microbial communities from riparian zone in the Pacific Northwest, United States - 17_EM | ecosystem: Host-associated > Plants > Roots > Unclassified | place...
TCGGGCGGGCACCACGCCGCCTGGTGGCAGCAGGTCGCCGCCCTGCGGGACAAGTTCACCGTGGTGACGGTCGACCTGCGCGGGTTCGGCAACTCCGACTCGTCGATGCCCGAGTTCGACGGCCAGGACTTCCCCGGCGACATCATCGCGGTGCTCGACCAGGAAGACCTGCGGGACGTGCTGCTCGTCGGCCAGTCCATCGGGGCCGTCGCCGCGCTGCGGGCCGCCTTGCAGCGGCCCGACCGGGTCAGCGGGGTGGTGCTGGCCCATTCGCTGGGCGGCATCGCCGACGCCGAGCTGTCCGAACTGGTCAGCGCCGACCGCGCGGTGGCCGTCCAGCTGCCGGTGCTGGACCGGCTGCTGAGCAAGGACTTCCAGCAGCGTGAGCCGGCCCGGACGTTCCTCTTCCAGCAGATGGGTACGTTCAACGTGGCCAAGATGGCCGACCTGCGCAACCTGTCGGCCAACGGCCCGACGATCGACGAGATCGTCTCGTCCGGCCTGGACATCTGCTTTCTGGCCGGCGAGAACGACGCCGTGCTGAGCCCCGGCACCGTCGCTCGCGCGCACCACCTGATCAAGGGCTCGCGCCTCGAGCTCATCCCGGGCGCCCCGCACTCGATGTACTGGGAGGCGCCGGAGCTGTTCAACGCCGCCGTCGTCCGCGTACGCGAGGCGATGGATCTGCGAAAGGCGACCGCATGAAACTCACCCTGACCCATGCCGAGGAGATCGGCGCCGGCGTACTCGAGCACGGCACGCTGCTCGGCAAGGCGCTCAGCTTCGCCGTGGTGGACGCCGGCGGCTTCCTGCTGCTGGTCAAGCGCTCCGAGGGGGCCCGGCCGCTGACGCCGAACATCGCGATCGCCAAGGCCTACAGCGCGGCGGTGATGGAACGCCCCACCCACATGCTGCGCGCCTGGGCCGACAGCAACCCGGGCTTCTTCGCCCAGCTGTCCGGCATGGGCGCCCAGCCGATCGTCGCCACCGAGGGCGGGGTCACCGTGAAACGCGACGGCGAGATCCTCGGTGGCCTCGGCGTCTCCGGCGGCACCGGCGCGGAGGACCAGAAGGTGTGTGACGAGGTGCTCGCCGCCCTCGGGTACGAGCTCGAGTTCCAGGCCTGGGGCGGCGCCAAGCAACCGGTCGCGCCGCAGGCGGAGGAGGCCCGGCATGGCTGACACGTTCAAGTTCCGGATCGATCACCACGGCAGCCTGATCCGGCCGCCGGAGCTGCTGACCGCGCGCGAGCAGCACTCGCAAGGCCTGATCGACGAGGCAGGCCTGCGTGCGGTCGAGGATCGGGCAATTGCCGAGGCCGTACGCATGCAGCGCCGGCTGAGCCTGTCGGTGGTCACCGACGGCGAGTTCCGCCGCGCGGACCTGCGCAGCGCGGTCATCGACGCGGTGGACGGGTTCCGCCGCGCGGGCGACGGCAGCGACGGGCTCCCGCGGTGGGTGGCCCACGACGAGTTGAAGCCGCGTGGCGCGCTGATCGCCGACGACGTGGCCGCGGTGGCCACGCAGACCCTGATCCCGGCCAAGGCCACGCTGCCCGCGCCGGCCTATCTGGCGGCCCAGTGCTTCGACCCGGACGCGGCCGGCACCCCGTGGCAGAGCGCGCGGGAACTGGGCGGGGCGCTCGCGCGGATCATCCACGACGAGATCGAGCTGCTCATCGCGCGCGGCATCCGCTACATCCAGCTCGACAATCCGGCGTACGCATTGAGCCTGTTCGGCGGCGACCACCCGGTGCTCAGCCTCGACGAGGCCATCGCGATCGACAGCCTCGCGGTCACGCTGGCGGCCAAGCCGGACGACGTCCGGATCGCTCTGTGCCCCACGGTGCACGCCGCCGGGACCGTGGACGTGGCCGCGGCCGAGCGGCTGTTCGTGCAGGTGCCGGTCGACCGGTGGATCCTGCCGTACTGCACGGGCGCCGAGGCCGAGGTGCAGTTGCTGCGCGCGGTCCCGGCGGACCGCGACGTCTGCCTCGGCATCGTCGACCCCGGTACGCCCGAGTTGGAGGACGTCGACACGATCATGGATCGGATGGACGTCGCGGCGGCGGTGCGCGACCTCGAGGACGTGGCCGTCAGCCCCAGCGCCGGCTTCTCGGCCGTGGCCGGGCGGGCCGCGATCGGCGGCGAGGACCAGCGGCGCAAGCTGGTGCACGTGGAGACCATCGCCCGGATGGCCTGGGGCAACGAGCTCTGAGAAACCGGTGCGGAGGCCGCCCGTGCGGTGGTCTCCGCGTCCGATTCCGGTTCAGAGCGAGGTGCCGAATCGCACGCTGCGTTCGAGCAATTTCGGCCGGACCATGCCCAGGATGTACTCGGCGAAGTGCTCCGAATCCGTGTGCGCGGCGAAGGCGGCCTGGTCGACGTACTGCTCGTACAGGATGAACGCGGTTTCCTCGGCGTCGGCGTGCACGACGTACATCAGGTTTCCCGGCTCCCGCCGGGTGTGATCGCGCATTTTCAGCAGCGCGTCGCGGATAAGATCGGCGTCGTCCGCGGCACATCTGTAGTGCGCGATGACGGCATATGTCACGAGGTCCTCCTGAGGTCGGTTACCCCGATTCCATCAGGAAGCGAAACGTGCGCAGAGTGCGGAGCGTGCAAGCAATGCATGCCGGCTGCCGCATGGTCGGTTTCCCGGTGACTTTCTAACATTCGCGGTGAATGCGGAAAGTCCGTTCGCCCGGCTTTTCGCCCGGCTTGAGGAGCGGTGATGGTTGTGCGGTCGATGGAGACGCTGGCCGGCGGGGACTGGGTGGGTGCCGAGACCTGGGTGGACGTGTTCGACCCGGTCGACGTGCGGGAGCCGGTGGTACGCGTGCCCGCCCTGAGCGCCGCGGCGGTCACCCGGATCTACGACGCCGCGCAGACCGGGTTCGCCGCGTGGCGCCGTACGCCCGCCCTGGCCCGCTCCCGCGTGCTCGCCCGCGCCGCGGCGCTGATCCGCGAGCGGGCCGCCGAGATCGCCCTCGCCGTGGTCACCGAGAACGGCAAGACCCTGGCGGAGGCCCGGGGCGAGGCCGAGAAGACCGCCGACTTCTTCGAGTACTACGCCGCCGTCGCCCGCGACGCCTATGGCGCGCTGGTGCACGACGTGCGCCCGCAGACCCAGACGTCCTTCCAGCGCGAGCCGATCGGCGTGGTGCTGGCCATCACCCCGTGGAACGACCCGCTGCTGACCCCGGCCCGCAAGCTCGCCCCGGCGCTGGCGGCCGGCAACGCCGTGGTGCTCAAGCCGGCGTCGGAGACCCCGACCTCGGCGCTGCACCTCGCCCGCGCCCTCGACGACGCGGGCCTGCCGGCCGGGGTGCTCAGCGTGGTCACCGGCCGCACGGCGGAGATCTTCGAGGCGCTGCTCGACGACCCGCGGATCGCCGCCATCACCTTCACCGGCAGCAATCAGGTCGGCGAGTTTCTGCGGCTGCGGGTCGCCGCCCGCAACCTGCGCTTCCAGGGCGAGCTGGGCGGCAAGAACGCGTCCGTGGTGCTGGCGGACGCGAATCTGCAGGCCGCGGCCACGGCGGTGGTCGCCGCCGGCTTCGGCCAGGCCGGCCAGCGCTGCACGGCCACCAGCCGGGTGCTGGTGGAGCGCTCGGTCTACGAGCCGTTCCTGGCGGTGCTGCGGGAGCGGGTCGCCAAGCTGCAGCTCGGTCCTGGCAAGGAGCCCGGCACCACGGTCGGGCCGCTGGTGAGCCGCGCGCAGCAGGACAGCGTGCTGAACGACATCGCGGTCGCCGTCAAGCAGGGCGCCCGGATCGAGATCGGCGGTGGCTCGCCGGCCGCCGAGGCGCTCGCCCACGGGTGCTACGTCAACGCGACGGTGCTGGCCGACGTGACCACCGAGATGGACGTCTGGCGGCACGAGGTGTTCGGCCCGGTGCTGATCGTGCGCCCGGTCGACGGCCTGGACCAGGCGATCGCGGAGGTCAACGACTCCCGGTTCGGGCTCGCCGCCGCCGTCTTCACCGCCAGCCTGCACGCCGCGCACCGGTTCGTCGCCGAGGTGGAGTGCGGTCAGGTCGCGGTCAACACCACGACCTCGGGCTGGGACGTGCACCATCCGTTCGGCGGGTTCCGGGACTCCGGCTCGGCGTTCAAGGAGCAGGGCCTGGAGGCCCTGCACTTCTACACCCGGGTCAAGACCGTCGCGATGCACTTCGGCGCGTGACCAGCACCCGGCCCGGCGCGGCCCGGCTGGCCTCGGCCCGGCTTGCCTCGGCCCGGCGGATGGAGGGGGTGGATCTTGGCTGACGAGGTCATCGGGATCATCGGCGCCGGCATCGTCGGGCTCGCGGTCGCCCGGGCGCTGACCAAGCGGCGGCCCGGCGCACGGATCGTCGTCCTCGAGAAGGAAGACCGGGTGGCGGCCCACCAGACCGGCCACAACTCCGGCGTCGTGCACGCCGGCATCTACTACCAGCCCGGCAGCCTCAAGGCGCTGCTGTGCACCCGGGGCGCGGCCATGCTGCGCGAGTACTGCGCCGACCGCCGGCTGCCCTTCGAGCAGTGCGGCAAGCTGGTCGTCGCGGTCACCGAGGACGACGTGACCCGCCTCGACGCGCTCTGCGCCCGAGCGGGGCTGAACCTGGTGCCCGGCCTGCGCCGGGTCGAGGCGGGGGAGATCCGCGAGATCGAGCCGCACGCCACCGGCCTGGCCGCGCTCTACTCGCCCCGGACGGCCATCACCGACTACGACCGCATCGCGCTGTCCTTCGCCGACGACATCGTGGCGGCGGGCGGCGAGATCCGGCTCGGCTTCCCGGTCACCCGGATCACCCCCGCCGGCGGCGCCCTGCAGGTCGGCTCGCTCACCGATTCGATCACCGTGGACAACCTGATCATCTGCGCCGGCATCCAGGCCGATCTCGTCGCCGGCCTGGCCGGTGACACCGCCGAGCCGCGGATAATCCCGTTCCGGGGCGAGTACATGCGGGTCGTCCCGGCCAAGGCACACCTGGTGCGCGGGCTCATCTATCCGGTGCCCGACCCCCGGTATCCGTTCCTGGGCGTGCACTTCACCCGCCGGGTGTCCGGCGATCTCGAGGTCGGCCCGAACGCCGTGCTCGCCACCGCCCGCGAGGGATACCGCCGCGCCGAGGTGTCGATGCGGGATCTGTACGGCATCGCCGCGTGGCCGGGCACCTGGCGGATGGCCGCGCGGCACTGGCGGACCGGCGTCAAGGAGATGTACGGCTCGGTCTCCAAACGCGCGTATATGCGCTCGGCCCGGCGCTACGTGCCGGAGATCGGCGCCGCCGACGTGACCCGCGCCGGCTCCGGGGTGCGTGCCCAGGCGCTCGACCGCGACGGCGGCCTGGTCGACGACTTCCGCATCCACCGGCTCGGGCCGGTCACCGCCGTCCGCAACGCCCCCTCGCCGGCGGCGACGTCGTGCCTGGCCATCGCCGAACACGTCGCCGACGTCGTGTACGGCAAGGCCGGCTGAGCCCAGTTGGCCGGGTCCACCCGTCGGTTCCTGCAACAACCGGTTGCGCGCCGCGGACTTCGCACAGCCCGCCCGCAGCCTTAGCGTCGAATCGGCACCCCTGGCAGGCAGCCAGAACAGGAAGGAAAACACCATGTTCGTCGTAGACTCCCAGGTGCACATCTGGAAGGAGGAGACGCCCGATCGCCCGTGGGTCCCGGGTGCTCGTGAGCGGATCCGACTGAACGGCCACCGCGAGGACGCGTTCAGCTACGAGGAGTGCCTCGCCATGATGGACGAGGCCGGCGTCAACCGGGCGCTCATCCTGCCCCCCTCATGGGAGGGCAACCGGATCGACTACGCCCTCGAAGCCTGCGAGGCCTTCCCCGAACGCTTCGGGATCATGGCCCGGATCCCGCAGAACAAGCCGGCCGAGGGCACGGCGATGCTGCGCGACTTCGCCCAGAACCCGTACATCAAGGGCACCCGGCTGACCTTCCACCGGCCGCAGGACCGCAACTGGATGATCGACGGCACCAACGACTGGTACTGGCCCATCGCCGAGGAACTCGCCGTGCCCACCATGGTGCACGCGCCGGTGTGGAAGGCCGAACTCGGGGCGATCGCCGAGCGGCACCGCGGTCTGAAGATCATTATCGACCACATGGGCATCATGGCCCGGTGCGTCGACGACGCCATCGGCTACTGGGTCTCCGAGACGGCGGACCTGCACCGGCACCCGAACATCTACGTCAAGGTGTCCGCGCTGCCGGGCTACTCCACCCAGCCGTTCCCCAATCTCAACATCGAGAAGTACGTGCGGGAGATGGTCGACAAGATGGGCGCCCAGCGCTGCTTCTGGGGCACCGACATCACCCGGCTGCTCGGCCACGGACTCAGCTACGTCGAGACGATCGAGCAGTTCACCAAGCACTTCGACTTCACCGCCGACGAGCTGGAGTGGATCATGGGCCGGGGCATCTGCGAATGCCTCGACTGGCCGTTCGACGAGAAAGCGGGCTCGTGACTGACGGCGGCGACGCCGTCATCACGGCGTTCAACGCCATCGGCAGCGACTACATCTTCTCCTCGCCGGGCTCGGAATGGGCGCCGGTGTGGGAGTCGCTGGCCCGCCGGCACCGCGACGGCCTGCCCTGCCCGAAGTACCTCGACCTGACCCACGAGACCGTCGCCGTGGGCATGGCCACCGGATACGGACTGGTCACCCGCCGCGCCCAGGGCGTCCTGCTGCACGCCGGCCCGGGCCTGCTGCAGGGCGCGTGCGCCATCCACGGAGCACTGCTCGCCGGGGTGCCGATGGTGATCGCCTCGTCCGAGTCGATCACCTACGGCGACGGTCCTGGGCCCGATCCCGGCGGGCAGTGGTACCGCAACCTCTCCGTCGTCGGGGGACCGCAGCAGCTGGCCCAGCCGTTCGTCAAGTGGGCGAACCAGGCCGGCAGCGTCGCCACCCTGGTCACGATGGTGACCCGCGCCGCCGAGCTGGCCGCCCGCGCGCCGGCCGGCCCGACGTACCTCAATGTCCCGCTCGAGGTGCTGCTGGAGCCCTGGGAGGCGGCCGCGCCGAAGCCGGTCGCCGCCCGGGGCGCGACGGTGAGCGCGCCCGAGGAGATCGGGGCGGTGCTGGCGCTGATCGGCGCCGCCGCCAACCCGGTCATCGTCACCGAGACCGCCGGTCGCGAGCCCGGCGGGCTGGCGGCGCTCGTCGACTTCGCCGAGGCGCTGCAGATCCCGGTGGTCGAGCCCAGCTCGGCGGTGTGCGTGAACTTCCCGCGCACCCACGAGCTGCACGCCGGCGGCGAGCTCGAGCCGTTCGTCGACACCGCCGACCTGATCCTGCTGGTCAACTGCCGGGCGCCGTTCTATCCGCCCAGCCGGCGGCCGGCGCTGGCGAAGATCGTGGTGATCGACGAGGTGCCGCAGCGCCCGTACATCGCCTACCAGGTGCTGCAAGCTGACCACTACCTCGAGGGTGGCGTCGCCGCCACGCTGCAGGAGATGACCCGGCTGGCCCGCGAGGCGGGCCTGACCTCGGGCGCCGAGGCCCATGCCCGGCGGGCGGCCCAGCTGACCCGGCGCGCGGCGGAGACGGCGTCGATCGCGCAGAGCGAAGAGCGCGCCGCGAGCGCGGACGGGATCGACCCGGTCGCGGTGGCCGCGGCGCTGCGCACGCTGCTGGCCGACGACGACCCGATCGTGGTGGACGAGACCATCACGCACAGCCGGGTCGTCCAGCGCCACCTGCAGCGTTCCACCGCCGACTCGTACTTCTACGTGCAGGGCGGCCTCGGCCAGGGGATCGCGGTCGCGCTCGGGGTCAAGCTGGCGGCGCCGCAGCGACCCGTCGTGCTGACCATCGGGGACGGGGCGTTCCTCTACAACCCGGTCATCCCGTCGCTGGACGCGGCACGCGCCAACCACCTGCCGCTGCTCATCGTCATCTTCAACAACCGGCAGTACCGCTCGATGAAGATGAACCACCTGCGGTTCTATCCCGACGGCGCGGCGGTCGACACCGGCGAGTTCCTCGGCGTCGACCTCGCCGGTCAGCCCGAGCTCGCCGCCTTCGCCGGGCCGTTCGGCATGCACGACGAGACGGTCGAGCGGGCCGGGGAGCTGGCGCCGGCGCTCGACCGGGCGCTGAAGTCCGTCCGCACCGGCACGACCGCGATCGTCAACATCCACGTCTCCCGCTGACCCCCACGAATCGGAGTACCGCCGGTGCCAGCACAGCCGAAAGTCGTGATCCCCGCCGCCGAGCTGGGCGACTTCGTGACCGCCCTGTTCACCAAGTCGGTCAGCAGCCCGCAACACGCCCGTACGATGAGCGAGGTCCTGCTCTGGGCGAGCCTGCGGGGCGTCGACTCGCACGGCGTCGCCCGCGTCCCGCGCTATCTGGAGCTGCTCGACTCCGGCGAGGCGAACCCGGCCCCGGACATCCGGCTCACCCCGAGCGCCACCGCGGTGGCCGTCCTGGACGCCGACCGGGCACCCGGGCCCGTCGCGCTGACCGCCGCCGCCGACCAGGCCGTGCTGCTGGCCCGCGCCAGCGGGATCGGGGCCGTCGCCGTACGCCGCACGGTGCACACCGGGGCGATCGGCTACTACACGTCCCGCATCGCCGAGCAGGGCCTGACCGGCATCGCGTTCGTCGCCGGCATGCCCAACATGAGCTACACCGGCGTCAAGGGCGCCGCGGTCGCGACCAGCCCGCTGTCGATCGCGGTCCCGGCCGCGGGCCGAGCGCCGGTGCTGCTCGACATGGCCACCGCCGGGATCGCCCTCGGCAAGATCGCCCAGTACCGCAACAGCGGCCGGCCGCTGCCCGAGGGGGTCGCGGCGACCGCCGACGGGGTGCCGACCACCGACCCGGCGCTGGCCAAGCTCCCGCTGCCGCTCGGCGGCGCCAAGGGCGCGGGCATGTCGCTGATGTTCGAACTGCTCACCAGCGTGCTGGTCGGCGCGCCGATCGTGTCGTCGTTCCACACCGACGTCGCGCAGGGCCGGGCCCATCGGCAGAACGCCCTGCTCATCGCGCTCGACCCGGCCGCATTCGGCAGCGGCGACGAGTATCCCGCCGCGGTCGCCACCACGGTCGACGTGCTCAAGGGCCTGCCCCGCGCGGACGAGGCGACGGCGGTCCGCGCTCCCGGCGAGGGCGGCGCCCAGATCGCCACCCAACGAGCCGCGACCGGCGTCCCGGTAGCGGCCAAGGTGTGGAGCGAACTGCAGATAGCGGCCGAAAAGCTCTCCGTGCCGCTTCCCCAACCGGCCTGAACCGTTCGCCGAGCGCAAGTAGATCTTTCAAGGTGGAGTGCCGGGGAGAAGCCATCTACCCGGCGCAACCTGGAGATCCTTGACTTCCTGCGGCGTAAGCATGAGGCTGCGTGCTTTCCCGCCAGAAACGGCGAGCGCGGCGAGGTCGGAGAATGTCTTCGCGTACATGGCTACTTCTCGTGGTTGTGTCACGGTGAGGTGGCCGGAGACCAGTTCGACGTTGACCAGGTCGTCGTCGAACAGCCAGAAGCTTTCGACGGGCCGCACGTATGATCGGTCGGCGCCGAGTGGAATGACGCTGAGCGACACCGCCGGGAGTGCGCTCGCGATCAGGAGATGGCCAAGCTGTGCCGCCATGACCGCCGATCCGCCGACGTCGTCCGGCAACTCGCGTCGGGCGCGGACAGATTCGAGGACGGTGCGTATGTAGTCGTCTGTCTGGACGGGTCCAGGCACCATCCGCGACGAGTAAATGCGGAAGTTCTGAGTTCGCTCCCACAGCGGGAGCACCGATTCCTGCGCCTGTCGCAGGCCGGTGCGTTCCATGCGGCGCCACTCGACAAACATGCCCTCGGCTGCGTGGAGTGATGCAATCAGTTCGTCGCTCTGGTCCGAGGCGCCACAGTATTCGCACCATGCTCTGATGTCGGCCGGCGACGGTGGCTGCTTGCCGTACTCGATCTTGCTGATCTTCGACGAGTGCCAGCCTGCCAGCTCGCCGAGACGCCGCCCGGAGAAGCCGGCGGCGAATCGGATCTCACGCAACCGGAGGCCGAGAGCCTGCACTGCTTGTTGGGCACTTGACGAGGGGAACGGCATTCGAGGCGACTCGCGACTGTCAGGTCGGCTGATACTGGGCGTGCGGCGTTGCCTTTTCCCATACTGCCTCGAATGCCGTCGCGCAAAACTTTGTCGTTGACGTGTCGTCGATGAGTTCGGCGTCTTTGCCCAGCAGAATCAATGCCATGTCAGCTCCCTTTGGCTCAGCAACGGCTCGGGGATAGCCCGACTTTGCGTCGACTACGGCGAGCCAATCAATGACTTTGCTCCGGTTTGCGTGGCGTGCTGGTGACGGGCCGTGCTCACCTTGCGATGGTTTCGTCCAGAACCCATTGCACGTAGGCGGGGTTCCCGTCGAAGGTCATCGCGGCGACGCATGGGACTTCGTAGGGATGTTCGCGGTTGGTCCGGTCGATGATGTGGGGCACGAGGCTGCGCCGTGTGTGCAGCGCTACCCGTGCCTCTGGCTTGTCGTAGATCTGGCCTTGCCACCGGTAGATAGACCGGATGGGCGCGATGTTGTGCCCCGATGCGGCAAGCCGGTCGCCGACCAGGCTGCGGGTGAACTCGGCGAGCCATTCGGCGTCAGGTGCGGTGATGATGACCTCGCACACTTCGTCGCTCATGCTGCTGCTTGCTGGTCGCGGAGCTTGACGATCGTGTCGCGTGCCTCTTCCTCGGTGCGGGCCATCCCGCCGTACCCGGTGACGGTCTTTCCGTCGTGGCTGAGGCCGACCCACCGGCCCTCGAGTCGTTGACCATGCGGATGGAGCACGAAGTACATCGTGCCCTTGGGCCGGACCGATCCGTCATCGGCCGCGTACCACCCCATCAGGACCTCGTTGTCCCACACGCGCAACTCGCCGCGCCAGTGGTAACCGCCGTCCTCGACGGAGATGCCCCGGCTGGTGGTCTGCAGGTTGATCAGTTCGCCTTGCTGGCGTAGTCGCACCTCCTGCGCGGTAACGACCTCCTCGGCGTCCTTGAACGTCTGCCACGATGCCCACCAGTCACCGGAGAGGTTCACCTTGTGGCTCGGGATGCCGGCTAGCTCGCCGACGGAGATCTTGAGCGCGCTGGCGATCGCAACCGCGACCGACAGCACCGGCTGCTGCTCACCCGCCTCGTACCGCCGGATCTGCCGCTTGTCGACTCCGGCTGCCGCCGCCAAGTCGACCTGGGACATGCCCAATTCGGCCCGGCGCTGCCGCAGGACGTCTGCCATTTCCACGCCTCCCATCCTGCGGGGACGAATAGGTCCCCGCAAGAAGACCCCTAGGTCCGCGCTAGGACGAGTTAGTCCCCGATGAGAGGACCCAAGAGTCTCTGGCCGGCAAGCCATCGACTAGCCGATCGGCAAGTAGCGCCCCTTACGATCGGCCAGCAAGTGGCTAGCCGATCGACTAGCGTCCGAAGGGTTCGTGGCGTCACACCGGGCGCCCGGTTCCGCAAGACGGGGGTGCGTTGTCGTGGCGATGCTGCTGTATCGGCTGGGCCGGTTCTCCTTCCGCCGCCGCTGGCTGCTGTCCGGTGTCTGGGTCCTGGTGCTGGGCTTGGTCGGGGTGGGTGCGGCCACCCTGGCCGGGACCATGTCCAACTCGTTCACCGTGCCCGGCACCGAGGCGCAGCGGGCCATCGACCAGCTCGCCGCCCGCTTCCCGCAGGCCCACGTCGGCGGCGCCACCGCCCAGGTGGTGTTCGTCGCGCCGGCCGGTACGACGCTGACCGGCGCCGGCAACAAGGCGGCGGTCGAGCAGGTGGTCGCCGCTCTGAAGGCCGCCCCGAACGTCGGCGCCGTCACCGACCCCTTCCAGGCCGGCGCCGTCTCCCCGGACGGGCGGTACGCCCTCGCCCAGACCAGCTATCTCGTCCAGGGAACCCAGCTCACCGACGCCGACCGGGCGGCGCTGCAGGACAGCCTCGTACCGGGCCGCTCGGCCGGGCTGACCGTCGAGGTGGGCGGCGACGCGCTGCGGGCCAACGAGGCGGCCGGGGCCACCGAGGCCGTCGGCGTCCTGATCGCGGCGCTGGTGCTGGTCATCACGCTGGGCTCGCTGATCGCCGCCGGGCTGCCGCTGCTGACCGCGATCGTCGGGGTGGTCGTGGGTGTCGGCGGCGTGACCGTGCTGTCCGGCTTCGTGGACATCAACTCCAACAGCCTGATCCTGGCCCTCATGCTCGGCCTGGCGGTCGGCATCGACTACGCGCTGTTCATCGTCTCCCGCTTCCGGCACGAGATGCTGGTCAGCGACGACGGGCCGGAGTCGGCCGGCCGCGCGGTGGGCACCGCCGGCTCCGCCGTGGTGTTCGCCGGGCTCACCGTGATCATCGCCCTGGCCGGGCTGTCCGTGGTCGGCATCCCGGTGCTGGCCTCGATGGGCCTGGCCGCGGCCGGCACCGTCGCGGTCGCGGTGCTGGTGGCGGTCACCCTGGTGCCCGCCCTGCTCGGCTTCGCCGCCCGGCGCGTCGCCCACGGGCGCCTGCTGCGCCGCTGCGTGCCCGACCCGGAGTCCGACGAGGGCCCGGCGCCGATGGGCCTGCGCTGGGCCGGCTTCGTCACCCGGCACCGGGCGCCGGTGCTGCTGCTCGCCCTGCTGGGCCTGATCGTCGTCGCGGTGCCCGCGACGAAGCTGCGCCTGGGCCTGCCCGACGACGGGATGGCCGCGCCGGAGACCACCCAGCGCAAGGCGTACGACCTGATCACCGCCGGCTTCGGTCCCGGGCTCAACGGCCCGCTCACCATCGTGATCAGCGCCGCCGACAGCAGCAGCACCGGCGCCGCCGCGACCCGGGCCGCCGAGACGATCAAGGCGATCCCCGGCGTGGTGGCCGTGACCCCGCCGACGCTGAGCCCCGACGGCAGCACCGCGCTGCTGAGCGTCATCCCGGCCAGCGCGCCCAACGACCAGAAGACGACCGACCTGGTCAACGCCATCCGCACGCACGAGCCGGCACTGCGTCGCGACACCGGCGCCCGGATGGCGGTGACCGGGCAGACCGCCCTCAACATCGACATGTCCGCCAAGATCGGCGGGACCCTGCCGCCGTACGTGGCGATCATCGTCGGCCTGGCCATCCTGCTGCTGATGGTGGTCTTCCGTTCGGTGCTGGTGCCGCTGAAGGCCACGGTGGGTTTCCTGCTCAGCATCGTGGCCACCTTCGGCGCCGTCGTCGCCGTCTTCCAGTGGGGCTGGCTGGGCGCGGTGCTCGGGGTCACCGAGACCGGCCCGATCATGAGCCTGCTGCCGGTGCTGCTGGTCGGCATCCTGTTCGGCCTCGCCATGGACTACCAACTCTTCCTGGTCAGCCGGATGCGCGAGGACTTCACCCACGGCGGCGACGCCCAGGCCGCGGTCCTGGCCGGCGTACGGCACGGCGCCCGGGTGGTCACCGCGGCCGCCATCATCATGATCAGCGTCTTCAGCGGCTTCATTCTCGCCGAGGACGTGCTGATCAAGTCGATCGGCTTCGCGCTGGCCTTCGGCGTGCTCGTCGACGCCTTCGTGGTCCGGATGACCATCGTCCCGGCCGTCATGTCCCTGCTCGGCCGGTCCGCCTGGTGGCTGCCCGCCTGGCTGGCCCGCGTCCTGCCCCGGGTCGACATCGAGGGCGAGGCGCTCACCCGGCACGCCCCACCGCCCCCGGCGGACGCGGGCCCCACCGCACCGCCGAGCGTCGAGGAGCCCGCCGCCGAGCCGGTCCTGCATCGCTGACCGCACGGGTGTAGATCCGGCTGTTTTGCCTACCGCGCATGCGGTAGGCAAGGGACCGCCGCGGGTCGACGACGTGCGGGGACGCCGCCGGAATGCTTCAGGAAGCTGATTTCCCTTCCTGGAAAGGTCCCTGCCGTGACATCTCTAGCCCACTGGTGCACGCGACGGCGATTCGTCGTCCTGGGCGGCTGGATCGTCGCCCTCGTGGCCTTGGCCGCCCTCACGCTGAGCCTCGGCTCGAAGTTCACCGACTCCACCGAGCTGCCCAACAGCGAATCCGCGACCGCTTACAGCCTGCTGGCCCAGGCCGGCCAGCAGTCGGACGCGACCGGCGGCACCGTGACCGGCAACATCGCCTGGCACACCGACGGCGTCGCGGTCGACGCCCCGGCGGTCCGCAAGGAGTTCACCGCGCTGCTCGACCAGGTGGCGACGCTGCCCGGCGTGCAGGCGGTCGTCAGCCCCTACGACGACGCGGGCGCCCGGCAGCTGAACGCGTCGGCGAACACCGCCTTCGCCAGCGTGGTGCTCACCGAGGACGCCGACGTCGCCCCCGTCGAACAGGCGGCCGAGCAGCTTCGCGGCGACACCGTCGACGTCCAGCTCGGCGGGCCGGCCTTCACCAAGCAGCCCGGCGCCTCGGGCGGCACCGAGGCGATCGGCATCCTCGCCGCGCTCGCGGTCCTGCTGCTGGTCTTCCGCTCGGTGTGGGCGGCGTTCCTGCCGATCATCACCGGCGTCACCGGGGTGGCCACCTCGCTGCTGGTCGTCATCCTCGCCTCGCACGTCGTCGATCTCGCCGACACCAGCCTGACCATGGGCGCCCTGATCGGCCTGGGCGTCGGCATCGACTACGCCTTGTTCATCGTCAACCGGTACCGCAAGGCGGTGCTCGCCGGCTCGACCGTTGCGGACGCGATCGCGCAGTCGCTCGGCACCTCCGGGCGGGCCGTCGTCTTCGCCGGCATCACCGTGATGATGGCCCTGCTCGGCATGTTCGTGGTCAACCTCGGCATTCTCACCGGCATGGCGCAGGCGGCCGCCGTCACGGTCCTGTTCACGGTCGCGGCCGCGATCACCTTGCTGCCCGCGCTGCTGGCCATCCTCGGCCTGCGCGTCCTCTCCCGCCGCCAGCGCAAGGCACTGGCCGCCGGCACCGACCCGGTACCGGCCCGGCACAAGGCCGGCCCGGCCACCCGCTGGGCCCAGTTCGTGCAGCGGGCACCGCTGCGCACCGGCGCGTTCGCCCTGCTGGTGATCGTCACGCTCGCGCTGCCGGTCGCCGCCTTGCGGGTCGGCGACTCGGACGCCAGCAGCGACCCCACCGGCTCATCCACCCGGACCTACTACGAGCTGATGTCGGCCGGCTTCGGCAAGGGCTTCGACGCCACCCTGCTGCTGGTCGCGCAGACCCCGGACAGCGCCTCAGCGAAGGCGTTCACCGCGCTGGTGGCCGAGCTTCCGGCCGTCGGCGACGTCGCCGACGTGGCGGCCGCGCCGGTCAAGGCCGGGCAGCAGATCGCGGTCGCGACCGTGGTGCCGTCCACGAGCGCCCAGACCAAGCAGACCGCGGAGCTGGTCAAGGCGCTGCGTACGGACGTGATCCCCGGCGCGGCGGCCGGCACCGGGCTGCGGGTCTACGTCGGCGGCACGACGGCGACCAGCATCGACCTGTCCGCCGCGCTGATGAAGAAGCTGCCGCTCTACCTCGGCCTGATCGCCGTGCTCGGCTTCCTGCTGCTGGCCATGGCGTTCCGCAGCGTGGTCGTTCCGCTGGCCGGAGCGCTGAGCAACGTGGCGACGATCTTCGTCGGCCTGGGCGCGATCACCGCGATCTTCCAGTTCGGCTGGGGCACGGAGCTGCTCGGGGTCGGGTCGGGCGCGCCGGTGATCTACATCGTGCCGGTGCTCATCGTCGGGGTGATGTTCGGGTTGTCCATGGACTACCAGGTGTTCCTGGTCAGCCGGATGCACGAGGAGTGGACACACACCCGGGACAACGCTCGCGCGGTCCGCGTCGGGGTCGCCGAGACGGCGCAGGTCATCGGCGCCGCGGCCATCATCATGCTGTGCGTGTTCGCGTCATTCGGCTTCAGCGGCCAACGTATCGTGGCCATGATCGGCATCGGCCTGGCGGTCGCCGTGGTGATCGACGCGTTCGTCGTCCGGCTGACGCTGGTGCCGGCGCTGATGAAGCTCATCGGCCGGCACAACTGGTCCTACCCGCGGTGGGCCGAGCGGATCACCCCGCGGGTGTCGATCGAGGGCCCGGCCGAGCCGGCGACCGGCGAGCCGGAGCCGGTCGCCGCGGACGCCGCCCGCCGCGAGCCGGTGGGCGCGCTGTCCGGGCCGGACGAGACATGGTCTTGGATACGTGCGGGTGACGGCGACCGCTGATCCCGCGTACCGCTGACCTCAGGTTCCGCCCGGGCGGCATGTGCGCCGCCCGGGCGGCAGCCACGTCCATAGAGACAGATAAGGAGGACGACCCCGATGCGGAGCTCGGATCCCGCCGAACTGCGAACCGAGGACACGACCGGCCGGTTCCATTGGCTCCTGGTCGTTCCCGCGCTGGTCGCCGGGGTTAGCGCGGTCTCCGGGGTCGCCTTCAGCGGCGGCGCGGGCGCACACTGGCCGACCGAGGCCCAGACGATCGCCATCCTCGTCGCGACGGGCGCCCTGTTCTTCCGGCTGCGCTGGCCGTTGCCGGTCACCGTCGTCACCGTGCTGGCCGGCGCCGCGCAACCCTGGTTCCCACCGCACTACATCCTCGTCGACGTGCTCAGCATGGTCGCCCTCTGCACCCTCGCCTCGCTGGTCGACCGCCGGACGGCCTGGACCGCGGGCGGGATTGCGATCGTGGCGCTGACGATCAGCTCGGTGCTGTGGCAGCCCGGTCACCTGCTCAACATCCGCAATCTGCTTCCGGCGAACTATGTGGCGCTCTCGGTGGCCGTCGGCGACTCCGTGCGCAACCGCCGCGCCTATCTGCGGCAGGCCCAGGAGCGGGTCGAGCAGGCCGAGCACAGCCGGGAGCAAGAGGCGCTGCGCCGCGTACGGGAAGAACGCATCCGCATCGCCCGCGATCTGCACGACGTGGTCGCCCAGCACATCACCCTGGTCAACGCCCAGGCCGGCGTGGCGCACCATCTGCTGCGGGCCGACCCCGGCAAGGCCGCTCAGGCGCTGGCCGACATCCGGGAGACCAGCCGCGCCGCCCTGGACGAGCTGCGGGCCACCGTCGGGCTGCTGCGCCAGGACGACGACCCGGCGGCGGGGCTGCAGCCGGCTCCCCGGTTCGAGCGGCTGGAGGAGTTGCTGAACTCGTTCCGCACGACCGGCCTCGACATCCGGCTCACCCGGCAGGGCCCGGCGCGGGCGTTGACCGGCAGCGCGGACGTCGCCGGCTACCGGATCGTCCAGGAGGCCCTGACCAACGCCACCAAGCACGGCGTGCAGCCGCGCGCGGAGGTCGACCTCGACTACACCGACACCGTGTTGCGGCTGGCCGTCGCCAATCCGGCGGCGGCCGGCCGGCGCGGCCCGGGCACCGGATACGGGCTGATCGGCATGCGGGAACGGGCCGAGGCGGCCGGCGGCAGCTGCACGGCCGAGCTGCGCCCGAACGGCACCTTCGTCGTGTACGCCACGTTGCCGTTGCGGGTGTCCGGCGAGGCCGTTGACTGACGCTTGCTATTTTGTTGACAGCTGTCCATTATCGTGATCATGGCATTCGAGTTGGCGACGGCGCCGCCCGCCAAGGACCGGCGGGTGCGGCGTTCGCGGTCCGCGCTGATGGCGGCGGCGGTGGCGCTGGTGGCCGAGCGGGGCACCGCGGCGGTGGCGCTGTCCGAGATCGCCGAGGCCGCCGACCTGAGCCGGCAGGTGGTGTATCAGCAGTTCGGTGACCGGGACGCGCTGCTGCTGGAGGCCGCGCTCGACCTGGCCCGCCGGGAACTGCTGCCGGACCTTGGGGACGCCGCGCTGACCGGCCGCGACCGCACGCTGGCGATGGCCCGGCATTTCGCCCGGCACCGGGAGTTCTACCGGGCGATGCTGACCGGCTCGTGCGCGTTCGCCCTCAACAAGGCGCTGAGCGGCCTGCTGATCCCGGTCAACCGCCGGTCCGTCCAGCGCGGCCGGGGCGATCTCGACGCGCGTACGGTGGATGATCTTGCGGTTTTCCTGACCGGCGGCTGGGCCGCGGGGGTCAATGCCTGGGTGGTCGAGGGCGCGGAGCCGCTCGACCCCGGGGAGTTCACCGACCGGCTCATGCGGATGATGCCGATCGTCACCGCCGGAATCCACCGGCACCCGCCCGATTCGGAGGACCCGCGGTGAACGTGTTCAGTCACCTCCTGCAGCGCCAGCTCAAGTTGTCCCCGCCGGCGACCCGGGATCTGGTCGTCCAGCGGGACCTGCGGGTGCCGATGAACGACGGCGTCGAGTTGCTCGCCGACCACTGGGCGCCGCGGGTGCCCGGCGAGGCGTTGCCGACCGCGTTGATCCGGACCCCGTACGGCCGGGGCGGTGTGTTCGGCACGGCTCTGGCCCGGCCGCTGGCCGAGCGGGGATACCAGGTGCTGATCCAGAGCACCCGGGGCGGCTTCGGCTCCGGCGGCAGCTTCGCGCCGATGCGCCAGGAACGCGAGGACGGCCTGGCCACCCTGGACTGGGTGATCAAACAGCCCTGGTTCGGCGACGCCATGGTGCTGTACGGCCTGAGCTACCTCGGCTACGTCCAGTGGTCCGTGGCCGACCGGCTGCCGCCGCAGGTCAAGGCGATGATCCCGCAGGTGACCGAGTCGGCGCTGACGCTGGAGTTCCTGCGCGCCGACGGCCTGTCGCTGGAGACGCCGTTCGGCTGGGGCGTGCTGGTCGGCAGCCAGGAACGCCGGCTGGCGCTGCTGCGCCAGCCCGCGCAGACCCGCAGGACCGGCCGCGCGCTGGGCACGCTGCCGCTGGCCCGGGCGGACGTCGCGGCCCTCGGCGAGGGCTCGCCGTACATCCAGGACATCCTGGCGCACGACGCCGACGACCCGTACTGGGAGCCGATCGACCACCGGCACCGGGTGGCCGAGACGAGCGTGCCGGTGAGTTCGATCGGCGGCTGGTACGACATCTTCCTGCCCGGCCAGCTGCGCGATTTCCGGGTGCTGCAGGACGCCGGGCGCGAGGCCCGGCTCACCGTCGGGCCCTGGACGCACACGGAGTTCAACAACGTGGCGATCCAGGAGGCGCTGGAGTTCGGGCTGGCGCACGCCCGGGGCGAGCAGCCGCCGGGCCGCGCGCCGGTGCGCCTGTACGTGATGGGCGACGACGCCTGGCGGGACTTCGAGTCCTGGCCGCCGAGCGGCTACTCGCCGCAGCGGTTCCACTTGCAGCCCGGCGGCGCACTGTCGACCGAGCCGGCCGCCGAGTCGGCGCCGGACGAGTACCGCTACGACCCGGCCGACCCGACCCCGGCGGCGGGCGGCGTACGCATGGTCAAGGACAGCGGCCGGGTGGAGAACACCGCCCTGGAGGCCCGCCCGGACGTGCTGACCTACACCACCGCGGTGCTCGCGGACGACGTCGAGGTGGTCGGCGAGGTCAGCGCCGAGGTCTGGTTCCGTTCCAGCCTGCCGTACGCGGATGTCTTCGTCCGGCTCTGCGACGTCGACGAGCAGGGCCGCTCGTTCAATGTCTGCGACGGCCTGGTCAGCCTGACCGGGGCGGACGAACTGTCCTGCGCCACCGTGCGGTTGTGGCCGACGGCGTACCGGTTCCGCCGCGGCCACCGGATCCGGGTCCAGGTGTCCAGCGGCGCCTTCCCGCGGTACGCCCGCAACCCCGGCACCGGCGAAGGGCCCGCCACCGCCAGCACGCTGCGGGCCGCCGACCAGGCCGTCCACCACGACGCCGGGCACCCGTCGGCGGTGATCCTGCCGGTCAGGGGACTTTGACTCCCAGCAGATCCACCGGGGTGATGACCGGGGGCGAACTGAGCATGGTCTGCGCCATTTCGCCGAGCGCGCCGGCGATCCGGCCGTGCAGGTGCGCCTCCCGCCCCTGCTCGTCGTCGAAGGTGTCGAACACTCCGAAGGTGGTGGCGTCCAGCCGGAACGAGAACCAGGCCACCGTGCCCGGCTCCTGTTCGGCCAGCGCCTGCGCGCCGGCCAGAGTCGCCTCGACGTGCTCGGCGTACTCGGGCTTGACCTCGATACGTGCCAGCAGACCGATCTTCATCGTCACTCCTTGGGAAGGGCCGCCAGATTTCCGGCGCAGGACGAACCTACGGCGGAGACCGGTAGCCCCGTCAGTGGCAGAAACGACACCATTGATAGCGTTTCCGCCATGGAGATAGCTGTTCTCGTCGACGACGGCGTGTTCGACTCCGGGCTCGCGGGGGTCCTCGACGTGCTGGACACCGCCAACGCGCTGGGCGAGGAGATCAGCGAACCACCGTCCTGGAACGTGACGACGGTCGGCTTCCGGCCCCAGGTGCGCACCGGAGCCGGACATCTGGTGGCCACCAGGCCGGTCGCGCACGTCGAGGCGGCGGATCTGCTGGTCGTTCCGGCCCGGTCCGCCCGCCGGCCCGCCGAGCTGATCGACTACGTCGCCGGGGAACAGTCACTGCCCTTCCGCAAGCTGCTCGTCCAGGCCCGGGAACGCGGCACGGCGATCGCCTCGGCGTGCGCGGGCACCTTCCTGCTGGCCGAGACCGGGATCCTGGACGGCCTGCGCGCGACGACGACCTGGTGGCTGTCGCCGGCCTTCCGCGCCCGGTATCCCGCGGTCCAGCTCGAGCACGACCAGATGGTCATCGCCTCGGACGGCATCACCACCGCGGGCGCCGCGTTCGGTCATGTCGATCTGGCCCTGGCGATCGTGCGTTACCGCAGCCCGGCGCTGGCCGATCTGGTGGCCCGTCATCTGGTGCTGGACGAGCGCCCGTCGCAGTCCGCGTACATCATCCCCAGCGCCCTGGCGCAGAGCGATCCCACCGTCGCGGCCTTCGAGCGCTGGACCCGCGCCCGGCTGGCCGAGCCGATCAGCATCCCCAACGCCGCCAGGTCGATCGGCGTCAGCGAACGGACCCTGCAACGCTGCGTCCAGCGCACCCTGGGCACCTCACCCATCCGCTTCGTGCAGGACCTGCGGATCGAACGGGCGTCGCACCTGCTGCGCACCACCGGACTGTCGCTGGAGACCATCGCCCGCAAGGTCGGCTACGAGCACGCCAACACCTTGCGCGTGCTGCTGCGCGAACGTACCGGAAAGACCACCCCGGCCCTGCGGGGCGTCTGACCTTCGGACCGCCGTCGGTCCACTGTTGACCACTAAGGGCGCGCCGTTAGTGCCTACGGGGCGACGCGGTCGCGGATGCTGTCGAGCACCGCCTCCGCCGCCCACGCGGCGGTGTCGGCGATGTCACGCCGATCCATGCCGAACTCTCGGCGAAACGTCACCCAGGTCGCTGCGGAGTCGAGGTGGGACAGCGCCACGATGATCGCCCTGCGCTGCGCCGCGTCGAGGGATGGCACCTCGGCATCCAGCAGCCGCTCGAGGTGCGCCCGGCCGAGCGACGGCGCCGCGCCGCTCACGCCGCGCATTGCCGCCTCGGCGACGACGTGCGCGAGCTCCGGCCGCGCGTCGTACCGCTGCATCGCGTCGCGGATCGCGAGGGGGATGTCGAAGATCGAGTGCGACTCCTCGCGGGCGAACGCCGTCGCCTCGATCCACGTCGCGGTCGCCAGCAGCAGATCGACGCGTGTGGGATAGTTGCGAAACACCGTGCGCTCGGCGATGCCGGCCCGGCGCGCGACGAGCCGGTTCGACACGTCGTCACTGCCGACCTCCTCGATCAGCTCGGCGTAGGCGGCGAGGATCGCCGCTTGCGTGCCGCTCAGCGCCAGGACGGCCATCGACCCGGTCACGGCTGCGCCCACGTCGCGTCGAGCAGCCTCGCGAGCACGGTGCCCACGGCGCGATCGAACGCGTCGCAGATGTCGCCGGCATCCAGGTCGAAGCCCGTGCGCAGGCGCGCCCAGAACAACGCC
>Ga0307515_10007360_pt1 | contig 21781 bp, 3 predicted proteins | sample 17_EM_MG_FD_194513 | JGI IMG/M metagenome (GOLD analysis project Ga0307515, IMG submission 194513) | Populus trichocarpa ectomycorrhiza microbial communities from riparian zone in the Pacific Northwest, United States - 17_EM | ecosystem: Host-associated > Plants > Roots > Unclassified | place...
AGTATATAGCAGTATACTGCATTATATTATTAAATATAATAGTATATAGCAGTATACTGCATTATATTATTAAATATAATAGTATATAGCAGTATACTGCATTATATTATTAAATACAGCAGTATACCGCACCGTATTATTAAATACGGCAGTATGCCGCACCTTAGTTAATACTATACGCTACACGTTATAGTGCGCGGAATGCGTATTTGGCCGCCAAATGCTGCTAAATGCTGTAAAAATGCTAGTAAATTTTTTCCTAACGTTATAAGATATTTTAGTTAGTAAAGGGGTTATATATCTAGTAACTCTAATATATAGCTAAAATACCTTATAGCGAACGCCTTACCTATTCTACTATTTAGCTAGTGGCCTAATTATATACGTAATATTCTGCGCTAGAAAGCTTTAATAGTAGGGTAAGGTAAATCCGGCCGCAGCTTAGCTTAAAAGGTAGCTACTTAGCAATTATTTTATATAAGCCTTCCTATTAGGCACTAACGCCTAGTAGCTATAAAGCTATTAGCTACAGCAATACCTCTATTTTCCCTTATAAATTTCCTTTAACCCTACTTCGGTAATTGTTTGTAGCGCAGTCTCGTAAAGTCGCTCTCTATTTAAGCCTACAATCTACCTCTTTTTATATTTCTTATATTCTGCCTCTTGCAGTTATCTAGCAATTTTATTCTTACTATAAAGGTAAATATCAGCTTAGCTATTTACCTTTTTTACGTACCCCTTTCTAGTTAACTATGAGTTATATTCTTAAATAAAGTAAATATTAACTAAGCCTTTCTTCCTTAGCTACTAATAGGCTAATAGGTCTTACGTGAATTACAGCCTTCCTCCCTTAGCCGACTTAGTATCTCCGTTAAAACCTTTTACATTATATTATCTACTTATTAATTATGGCGGTTAGATATTTTAAACTTCTATTTTACTTTCTTTAACGTACTTATAGCTAACTTATATATCTATTTAGAGAGGTAATAAAGCTCTTACTAGGTAAGAAGAAAAGGATATCCTAGGTTATTGTTTCTCCCTAACTACTAAAGATAAAATAATATACTTTAAAGGTGAATATATTTTAATTATTAACTAAGAAACTAACGACTAGAAAATGTTTAAAGAAAATATAAGAAAATATTAGGAATATAAGGTGCCTACTAATTATACTTATTATATTAGAGGCGCCAGCATATATTTTAAATTCTAGGAGGAGATTGCACGTTATAGCCCGAAGATATTAATTAGATAGTAAAGGAGATATCCTATATATAACCCTTTGGGAATAAAGTAGCTAAGCATCCTATCGTCTTTAATTCTTATTAACTTCTTTTTTATTTCTATAGTTAACTATTCTAAATAGCCGTTCTAAATAGCTTAAGCAATCTTAAGATATTACTAGTTAGTGCATTTATATATATATACTTTATTTCTGTTAGTAAAATTATTAGTAGGGCCTTATACATATTTAAAGCTTCTCCTTACCCTTGTTTTCCTTAAATGGCAATAATAAATCAGCTAGTACTAGTTTCTCTTACTTACTTTCGTCTTTAATGCGCCTTCGTTTTCTATATTTTACTAGCTTCTATAATAGATTGTTAATTACTAGCTATAATTAGTTCCTTATACTATTTTTACTAATCTAGCAGACTAACCTTTAAGAAATTCGCTATATTTAGGAGACTTTTATAAAAATTCTTTATCTTCCCTAAGCATGTACAATGTGTTTTATACTATAGGTGGCTATATATAGACTAACTCGGGCTTAATATTGTTAAGGAGGCAGGTAAATATATCTAAGGCTATTAATCCTCTAGCCTAAATAGTAGGCGCGAAAGTAATTGCCTATAAAATTACCCCGTTAGGACTTAAGCCTTAAATTAACTTGTATCTCTTATAGGTAGATTCCTTTCTAAACTTTACGTCCTTAGAATTAAATTTTAAATCTTTAGGACCCTTAAATATTGTAATAATATTTCTTCTAAAGACGGCTAATTGTTTTAATTGACCCTTGGCGAAGAGGTTACCCCTTGATAATTATACGTTTAATCTGTGTTCCTTACTTTCCTTTTAGGCTTACTATATCTGCAATTCCTTTAGCACTTAGATTTTATCCTAAACTTTCTTTACTACCTCCGAAAGTTTTAAGCTTAAGTTACTTAAAGTGTCCTACTAGTTATTAGTTGGATAGACCTTATAGAATTTCGGCTATAATTGCTTAGTCTTTTTAAGTAGGCCCTTTAACTGCGAAAGTATTGTAGTTACTAATATACTAAAAGATTAGGGACTAGTAGGCATAGTAGTGGGGGGAGAGAGGGAGAGGAGCTAATTAAATTATATATTACAGGGCCGTTAAAGGCTAGGTTTAGATTTTAAAGTTAGGTAGCTGCCTAATTTATATAGGTTTACAGAACTTTTAAAGCGAGGGTAGCTAAATTTTATCGCCTAGAGAGGGATAGCGTTAAGTACCTAAAGAATTGGATCTCTAATTAGGGGTTTTTTATAAAGCCCTTCCTAAACAATATATAGCTAGATCGCTTGCTGTAATCTAGCTAGCATTACTGGCAGCAATTCTACACTTATATCTTTAATTCGACCTAAGATACTACCTATCTCCTATATATTAATTAGAGCACTTCCATACTTTAAATAATAATATTTTTTAAGCTCGCTCTAGTGCCGGAGTTAAAATTCCGTATATAAGCTAGGGGACTATTTTTATAAGTACGGCAAGCACTTACACTATAGCTTTATTTACTATAACGGAGATAATATTAATATATCTTAACTAAAGTTCGCTAGGATTAATTAGGGAGGGTAGCCTATTACTAGAAAAGGGGTGCAGATACACCTATAGTACAGCTTATATTATATAAGAAAAGGGTAGATCTAGCCTAAAAAACGATACTATCTAGCTCCTCTTTCTACTTAGCTCCTTCTTTAGATCAGGATTACGTTACTAAAGCTCTATAGTGGTAATAGATTAAAAGGTATAAAATTGGGTAGATTTTCCTCTAGAGACTAATACCATCAATCTCCTCTAGTTACTTATCTAATCTTATACTTTAAATTAGCTCTACCCTTTAGGCAATATATAGACTATATTAAAGACCCTAAACACTCCTATAGGCAGCCCTACTCTATTACTAGCTTAGTAGCCCCTTATTATTTAGTATACTCTATAATTCCTAAAGCTGCTAAAGGTAGCTATAGTAATAAATACATTATCTATTTCTACCTCTACCCTAGGAGGCCTAGTTGTTAAGCTACTAGCCCTAAAAGACCCTAAAACTAAAGTAATATTATAAGCCTCTAGGTTAGAGTATAAGATGGTAAACGAAGTATATATCTTTATAGGCGTATATATATAGTCCTACTAATACTATTTCTTTACAGTTGGAATAAGAAAGCTTATTAGTATAAAATTGCTAAGTTAGTAACCCTAATAAAAGAGGTTAATAAACTTAACCAATATATATTTGTTAATTGTATTTAAATTAATAGGCATAATACTATTTATAAGTGCCTTTAATTACTAAAGATAAATTATAGATAAGAAAACCAAAGACTCTACGTCTTATATTAATGTTAAGTTTAAGGAGTTGGAAGACGTTTTAAGGAAGGTCCTTAAAGATATCCACGGGATCTGCCTAAGAGAGGATAAGCGCGGAAAATCTCCGCTATTAAAACTTGCCGGCTTATATTGCGCATAGGTTAAATAAAACCTTCTATATAATTTTCTTCCGGAACTAAAATTATATTAAAATAGTATAAATATTAACTATAAAAATAAAGTGTATTTAAAATATCTAGACCTCTTAATTGGCTTTATTAAAACTACCTACGCGTCTACAACTAAACGCCTTAAACCCCTTCTTAAGAACTATAAAATTACATATAATCTACTTTAGGCTCTTTTTAAGCCGAACTTAGAGGTCTATATTACTTATCCTAGTACTAGCAAACTAAGATACGTTAAGTTTAATTATAGTAAGGAAAAAACAAGATAAAGCGGAGCTAAGTACTTTCATCTGGACTGTCGCTACTTTAATTTTAATAGGAAAGTATTTAGAGAAGCCGCCCTTAGGCTTGCTATTAAGAAGTTTTACGGAACAAAACAGATAGACTTCCTTTAGGCATTTCCTCTAAAGTACCACTAAAAATTAAGCGAGATTAGAGCATAGCTAATTGGATATAGTCGAACGTTTAATAACTTAAGAGGCGGCTACTACCGCTAGTATTAAGGGACTACCTTCTATAAGGATAAAGACAGCAATAAGATTAAAGTCTTTATTAAGAGCCGAATTATAGTTAATATAGTATATTTCCGGCAAATTAACCCTAATTACGCTAGACTATAAATTAATAATTCGCTAGGAATACTAGACTTATTAAATATCTTTAATTTTATAGGGGGCTTAATAGAAAGAAAAGACTAAATTAAGAGGATAGATATAGATCCAACTAAAATAAAGGATTAAGATTTCCTAATTAGCAGCCTAACTATACTAGGTTTTAGTTTAGGTAATTAGCTCTAGCGTATATTATCTTTACTTATATATAAGCGGCATTTACTAATATATTATAGTTAAGTTCGCAGTTACTAATATTAGCAATATTATATAGAACCCTTCTTCCTTTAATAACTTTAGGATTCCTACTCAGCAGAAGGAGATTATTTAAGCTCTTAGTAAAATATACTTATCTTAAAACTCTTACCCTACCTTAAATATCTTTATATTAGGCAAAGGACACGGACTTATTACCCTCCTATAGTATATTACTATGCCTCTATTATAAAATAATAGTTACACTATTACCTTATTAAGATAACTAAATTATTGGGCCGCCTAGTGTTGGTAAGACCTTAATAATAAAGGCGATATTAGAATACCTTATAAGACCACTTTACGTTATACGTCTTTATTCCCTTATAATTGCAGTTCTTTCTAACTAAATAGATCTCTACTAGAGAATTAGGCACGACCGTAAATACACTTAAGAAGAAGCTTTCTCTTATCTTTAAGATAGTAACTTACTGGAAAGCCACTCTACTCCTTAATAAGGCAGACGTGTTTGTGGAACAGCGTGCTACTAATAATGTCTATTATAATACCCTTATTTATATATTCTTACGCAAGCTTAAATACTATAAAGGAATCTTATTTCTTATAACTAACTAGGTAAAGATAATTAATAAAGCTATTATAAGTAGAATACACCTCGCGCTTTAGTACGGCCTACTAAATTAGAACGCTTAAAAGGTAGTTTAAAGGAGTTTCCTTAATAAGGCGAGCATAATAAATAGAGCGGCAGATTTTACGGAAAAGGACCTTAATATTCTAGTAGGGAAGGATCTTAATAGCTAAGAGATAAGAGCCTTTGCGCCTACGGTAAAGCTAAGCTAATTAATTTTCCGATCTAGATTAAAAATGCTATTTTTACGGCTTAAGCATTGGCTAGCTATAAAGAGATATAAGTATCCTTATTATATCTAGAGTTTGCTATTAATACAAACGTAGAATTTTAGCGTAATTTTATAGGAGGAGGTAAGTTCAATAATATATAGTCCTACGCTTAGCTCTCTTAAATTTACTAGGATATTAGGGGTTTATAAAATGCATACCTTTTTAGCGCATAGATAGATATACATTCGGGATTTAGCTATCTTTTTTTGCTCCTTTATATTTTTTCTAATTTATACTTATTAATAGTTGGAGGTAGTATATTACTTAACTATACTATTTATTGGCTAGTAATATATATATATATATATATATATCCCACATGTAAAAGACTTTAATAACGTAATTTTAAATATAAATATAATCGGGTAGTTATAAATTAAATTTCTAGTTATAGGCCCGTATTCTAATAAATATAACTAGATAACCTAAAGTGCCTATTACCCTCCTAAAACCGTAATTGCGGGTAACTAGTACGTAAATGGCTTTCATTCCTATACGGGGCATAAGCCTATATACTTGCTTACTCCTATTATAATAAGGCCTATATAGTAGGCTATAGCGCGGGCGAATTGCTAGTAAATCTAGAAATAGGAAAATGGAAGCTATAGGGAATTAGTTCCTATAGGGAACTAAAAGCTATAAGGGGAGAATACGGTTATTAGTTCTTATAAAGAACTAAAAACTATAAGAGATTAGTTTCCGTAGGGGAGTAGAAAATATTGCTACTAATTTCTATAGGAGAGTAAAAGCTATACGGGAATAGAAGCTATAGGGTATAGTTCTTATAGGGCAGTAAAAGATGTGGTTACTATATATAGGAACGGAATTTATAAGGGATTTGTTTCCATAGGGGAGTAAAAAAGGTGGCTTATAGTCCTTATAAGGGAGTAAAGGCTATACCTAGAGGAATGTTAGTTCCGAAAGGAGTTAAATACTGCCTGAGAAAAATTTAAGTTGCGCTCGTCTTGCCCTCTTATTAGTTAAATCTTTTCGCCCTCGTTAGTTAAATCTTCTCGCCCTTTTATTAATTAAATCGTCTCGCCCTTTTATTTGTTAAATTTTCTCGCCCTCTTATTTATTAAATCTTCTTTCGCTTTTATTTGTTAAATCTTCTTTTACTCTTATTTATTACATCTTCTTTTGCTCTTATTTGTTAAATCTTCTTCGCTTTTATTTATTAAATTTTCTTATACTTTTATTTATTAAGTTTTCTCACGCTCTAATTTATTAAATCTTCTTACCCTCTTATTCGTCAAATCTTCTCGCCCTCTTATTAGTTAGCTTTTTACCTCTTTAGGCTAATTAACGTATTCTCTTCGGAATTACTTCGCGCCACTAGTGTAGTTAGTTAGGAGGTATAGGTAGGAGAGGGGATCCTTAAGTATATTTGCTTATTAAAATCGGCTTATTATTCGCTTAGGTATAAATATCCTATCTCCTTTATAAAGTAGATTGTAGCTTTAACCGCGCTAATATTTAGGAAACGCCACAAAAATAAGGCTATGGCTAGAGGGGGTCAGCCGCCCTCCTTACTAGTGGGGGCGAGTTTAAAGTATTTTATGCTTTAATTATCTCCTATAAATATAGCTAAATATACTATTACTAAAACCGTTCTATATAAAATGGAAGTCACCCTGCAGTTAAGCATATGGCAAAAGTACTTAGATTTACGTTAGGCACTAGTCTTAGCAATAAGCTTTACCCTAAATAGTTAAATACTATGCTTAGATAAGCCTAACTCTTATTAAGCACTGTAATATAGGTAAACGCAGCCTATATATAGACTATACCTTATAATTTAACGTTAAATCTATATATCTATCCATTACTCCGCTAGATTTTAAGTGCGAAGTTATTTATATAACTCGCACGTTAAGCCTGTCTTACTATATAGTTACTTTAAATCCACCCAACTCTAACCCTTATATACTTGCTATCTATACTAATTGGCCTAATAACTAATATATAGTACTTCTTATTCCTTAGCCCCTAAGACTCCCTCCTAATAACAACACACCGTTTAGCCTAAAGGTCTTTACTCGCCTCGATATTATATTAAATCCACCCTTTTTCTACTTTACTTAAGTCTAAGATAGCGTAACTTATATCCCTTTATTCCAGGCTGTAGTTCCGGAAAACTCCTATATTAGTAATTAACGCATCCCTTCCCTTATTAAAGAACACATGTTTATGTTTCTTATTAAATTAGAGCTCGATATTCTAACCTACGCAGTTAGAAGGAATTTCTATAAACTTAATACTTCCATTATATACCATCCACGACTACGATAGCACAATCTGGGTTATATACTTAATCCGCTTCACCTTCTTATTAAATCGCAGCTATAGGAGATTCCTATAAACGTACTCCTTAAAGATACTATATTTACTTTAATACCTTCTAGCGCGTGCAATACAGGCCACTAACCCAGATATTATAACACATTTATTAGTCTCTACTGCTAGGCCACGCCTTAAATAGTCCTTAGAAAGAACCTAAATAAATTCTATAGTATGTTGGTTACCTAATAATATTCGCCGGTCCGGGAAGTTTAGATTAAGTATAAAGTACTCCTTTTAAAAAGAGCTAAGCAAAATACCTAGGTTAAGAAGACGTTAGTTTATTAAATATTATTAAGCTCTTACCTTTCCAGTCTAGTAAGGTTGTCACAGTAAAACCTAGCCCCACATTTAAAATAAGCCTAATTATCGCTAAAATAGATAGTTTGTCGTAACAAAACTCTTTCTTGTATTACCTAGGCTCGCTTATTAAGCTAAGCCTCCTCTACGTCATTGTTAAAATTATTAATATCGGTATAGATATAGAATCACCGGCCTAAGGCGTCTTAAATATAAATATACTTACTGCTTATGTTCTGCTTAAGGAAACCCGCGTTTAAATTAATAGCTAAAGTTATAGTAATTATATAGTAAGCCGAAGTGAAGACGCCTTCTATTTGCTTAGCCTCGTGCTCTTAATCTTTTTTATTCTACTAAATTATACAAAGTAAGTTAATCCAAAGGTATTGGATGCCCAGCTTATAGATTACTTAGACTACGTCCTAAAATATCTTTAGAAGCTTAGAGAAACTAAACCCTTTTAGTTATACTTTAATATTGTCACCGTTTATATAGAATTGACGTTAATTCTCGTAAGTGAGTTTGCCCTAGTAATAGGATAATACAATATATTTCACTCCATTATTTTCCTTAAAATAGTAAAGTTATAGGACATTAGGATCAGAATCTCCAACATAGAGGAGTCTAGTTAGCAATACTACATTAGATTTATCGTTATGCTCTTTATAACTATAAGATATATAAGATATATCGCAAAAATAAAGCCACGCGCGAAGTAGTGTAAAACGTATAGGATTTTCCGCTCCGGGTAAGACTAAAAAGCTAATCTAGATATCTTTACTAGTATATTCTATAGTAAATATATACAGTAAGTAAGGGCGCTGCCTAGCGCATATAAATTAATAATATTAACCTAAATTAGAACCTAACCGGAGAATTTAAGGCCCCTTACTTCCTATTTTTAATGCCGACCCTTCCCTAAAGGATTTAAATATTTAGTTTATCGCGGTAGCGTTTAACTATATAGAGGAGCAGATTGTAAAGCTGGCATTTTTTTCCAGCAGCACTAACTTTAAAGAGATTAATATTACAATTAGCAGCTAGAATGGAACTATAATATATAACACTAAACTAGGAAAAGCTAAGTTAGTAGCACGTTCGCTAGTAAGTTTTAAAAGAAATCCTAAGCAAAGTTATTGTTAAAGGTATAGCGTTAGCCGTAGGGCTATATTTATATTACTGCTTAGTTAACCAAAGATATTAATAGGTACTTATACACTATACGGCTAAACACTATACCGTTAGTACCAGCTTTGCACGTTAATATTTATAGGGCTACTTATAAGCTATACAGCCAAACACTACACCATTAGTACCAGTCTTGTATATTAATATTTATAGGGCTACTTATATCCTATACAGCTAAATACTATACTGTTAGTACTAGCCTTGCATATTAATATTTATAGGGCTACTTATATCCTACACGGCCAAATATTATACTATTAGTACTAGCCTTATATGTTAATATTCGTAAGGATACTTACCCACTATACAGCTAAATACTATACCGTTAGTACTAGCCTTACATATTAATATTTATGGGGCTACTTATATCCTATACGGCTAAACACTATACCGTTAATACCAGCCTTATACGCAAATATTTGTAGGGCTACTTACTAGCTATACGGCCAAATACTACACCATTAGTATTAGCCTCGCATGTTAATATTTATAGGGATACTTACCTACTATACGGCTAAATACTATACTATTAGTGCTAGCTTCGCACGTTAATATTTATAGGGCTACTTACTTCCTATACAGCTAAATACTACACTGTTAGTACCAGCCTTATACGTTAATATTTATAGGTCTACATACTTTTTATAATTATCTTAGTAGAATATCCAAAATCTCTACTAAAATGTTTAGGCCTACCTAGAATAAGCTATTATCTTATATTTCTTAATCTATTAGAAAAAGTTTAGCTATAGCCTATAAAGATTTCGGTATTTTGTACTAGGTAGTATAGAATAACTTCTAGGCTAAATAGGTCTTGTATTTGTACTTTTACAGCTAAGGTTAAGTATTAAGTCTTAAATTATAATCGGCTGCTTACCTATATAGTCCGTCCTATAATTATTCCGGGCTAAGGTTAGCTAATCTATTTCTCCGCATATACTAAGCTAAGTAAAGTGTCTTCGCAGTATAACCAGAATAGGCTTAGCGGTAGTATAATTAGCGGTATTTATAGAAGGTAATTAAAGTATAAAATATTTTAAACTAGCCTAACTAGTGGGGAAGGCAGGCGATCCGCTCCGGCCACAGCCTTATTAAAGTCGCCTTAGCTAATAATTGGTTAATAAGTTATATGCTACTGCCTAGCAATAACCTAAATATTCTATATAGCAATTTGCGATTAGACCAGCTAAGTCGTTATCTTACTAACGCTAGTAGAAAGGACGGCCGACCCACTTAGGCCACCCTTTTATTAAGGGTTTACTTCCTAGGATTAAAGAATAGAGGAAATAGGGAAACTATAGTTGGTGTTAGAATAAACGGTCCTAAGTATAGCGTTATAGCGGTAATGTACTGCCTCTGCTTAGCAAAGTGTGCCAACTAATTAAAAGCTAAGAAGCTAAGGATAAAAATAAATCCTAGCGATTCGCCTATTTATAGAAGCCCTTGCGGTTCCATTCCCCAGGGGCTTTATTCCCCTATAAGGTTATTCCCCTAAGTCTTTATTCCCCTATAGGGTTATTCTCTTATAGGATTTTTCCCCTAAGGGATTTTTCCCCCAACCCTTTTTTCCCCTAGGGCTCTTAATCACATCTATACTTTTAAATTCGGCGCTATTAACGTGTTTTAGACCAACCCTTTTATTTATAGTCGTTAGAGTAAAGTTCCTCTAGGCTTTACGGAGCTACCTCTAAGGGTAATCTCTTATATAGAAATATAAGCTGTAGGGGATTAGTTTTTATAGGGTAGTAAAATACGTAGGTATTAGCGCCCGGAGGGGATTTATAGGGGTAAAGAATTTATTAGAGTAAGGGATTTATTAGAGTAGGGGATTTACTAGCGTAGGGGATTTGTTAGTATAGGGGATTTATTAGAGTACGGGACTAAATCCCGTAGGGGACTATTTCTTATAGGGCGGCGAAACACGTAGGCATTAGCTCCCGTAGGGGATTTATTAGAGTAGGGGATTAAGTAAGTAGGGGATTAGTTAAAGTAGGGGATAAATTCCTATACAGCTTCCATTTAGGCGGCATGGGGCAGCTTCTAATAGGCTAGGGGGTGTTTTATAGAAACATAGGGCCTATATGGGATAGTAGGGTATAGGGATCTAATAATTTAGCGGAAGATTAGGTTATCCACTTTCCTAGGTTTATTTAGCCTAAGCAACTCGCCCTATGCTATTTTACATTCGTTTTAACCAAGGCTACTACCTAGCCTTAGCTGCTCAAATCTTTACTTATGGGTTAGATATTAATAATTTAAAACGTATAACTTGTTATAAAGCTATCTACTCTGCTAATACCTTTAGATCCTTCTATACTTATTAGAGTATTATCTTTATCCTAGAATATAGCTCTAGATTATCCTTCTCCTACCTTCTACTATTTAGAAATACTACTTTCCGGAGTTTATTAACCTAAGGTTTTAATAACTGGTAGTACGGTATAAAGTACTCCTCCGCTATTTTAATAAAATCCCCTTTATAGGCTACGTACCCCTTTTTTAACTATAAGCTTTATAGTGTAAAGGATTGAATAAACGACTTAATTGTGAATGTAGCTCTAAAGCCTCTATATATACACGAAGAATGCGGAGGTAATAAGACATGATGGGGTAATAGGTAACTAAAATGGGAACAGTGATCTGCAAGCAATATTGATCTGCAATCAATATATAGGGTGGCGTTGAGGCTGTCTCGGCAGCACCCGTAGTCGGTTACATTAACTCTACTAGCTCTTTAGTATCTATATAATTCTACTTCTCAAACCTTAAGATAGGCTTGCGCTTCTTATTTAGACCCTTATAATAAATATATATCTAGAAAAGCACCTATAAGAACGACTTTAGATTATATCTAAAGGAATATATCTTACCTAGGAGCACTTTAATCGCTATAAACGCTCTTATACTAGTTTTGCCCCGCGCTCCTAAAGGTCCTTCCTACTACTCTTTAATTATAAGATTAAAGTCAATTAAGAATGCCGGCTAAGAAAGATTATTATCTTCCTTATTTATTATTAGGTTGCCTATTAAAACGTTATATTAGATAATACCGGCCCGCATATATAAAGACTTATATCTTTTAATATAGCCCTTTAGTATAGTAAGCATTATAGCCTAAGAGCTTACCTTATAAAGAGGCTTCTTATAATTACTAGTAATAACACATTAATATATATAATTCTGCTTAATAGGGCGCTTAGTTAAAAAGGTTAAATATAGGCGCTTACCAGGCGGTAATAGGGCGCTATAACTAGAAGACCTCTTTCTGCTAGAACTTTAATCTTTTCTTATACTACCTTGCACTCTAGCTAGTCTTAGAGGCATTATTAAGCCTTCTAGCTTATAGTTTATCGCTTTAGTAATATCTAGCCCCTTATAGATATTAAAGATGTTATTATCTTATCCACCTATATAAATAGTCCTATAGTAATAGTACCTAGCCAGATTAACTACTCTTTTCTCTACTGCCTTACGTAGTAGTATACCTTCTTCCTCGCGTTCTAGGTATTGCTACGAGTCTTTAATAACGAGGGGTATTTTAGAGGTATCCCCTTCGCAGTATACTTTTTAGCAAGTAGTTACTCAGCCGGCAATACAGCGTGCCCGCTTTATAAGTTTGTTAAGGATAAGACGCTTAGTCTAATTATTGCACACAACTTTAATATATCATTTGCCGTCCAATATTAAAATAGTAGGGTTAAACTTAAGCTGCTCCTTATTTATCTAGAGAAATCCCAACATTACTAAGGTAAATTATAGTCCGTCTTTATTAATATCAAATAATGATAATATAATACCTCCTACCCGGTTATACTCCTATAACCATATAATAGATCTATAAAGGGTAAAGCCTAGGATAAAGCGACGACTATCCTAAGCGGCGAATACTTCCCTTATATATTTCCCTAAATTAAACCATGCTTTTAAGGCTATATTAGTATTTAAATTACTCTTTAGCTCTTCTGGTATAAGTATATACAACTAATAGTATTAAGAGTTTTTGCTGGCTATTAGATTATCCACAAAGCCGATATCTAGATCTAGTCGGCCGTAGATCCTTATAAGGGCTGCTAAGTATACTTTACTAGTTTTTATTATACCTTTAGAACAAACCCATGCTCCTTTACGAAGCCTAAAAATAATATAATTAGCTTATTAAACCACTTTAGGACTCTACGTTCTTTCGCGCATTTAGGCTAGTTACGCTAGCCGCCCTTAGCATACAGTAGATTGTCCCCTTCCTTACATTTCTTAAAAACAGCAGCGCTTGCCTCTTTAAGACCTTCTACTTCCCTAAAGAATGCTTTATATAAGCTAGGAATCCCTACGTAAAGAGGGCCTAGCTCCTCCTTTAGAATATTATCTACGTATTTCCTATATTTAGACAAGTTAGCAAAGCTACTTATATTACGTCAATATAGGGTTTATTAAATATAGAATAGCAACGGTTAGAGAGAAGGCGTGGACTCTATTACGGTGGCAGTAGTATTACTCTAAACGTCCTTATCAGATTCGCGATTAAGAACTATTTTTAGAAGAGGGGTAAACCGTTTAATATTAAAGTCGATAGAATTAACTAAGGAGCTAAGTCGGATAATGTTATGGAGAAGATTGCTACAGCTAGTGCTAGACGGCAGTAGTTAAGCAGTAGGAAGGTTTTGTAATGCTAGAATAAGGTTAATAACGAGATTTTTAAGCCCTATGCGTGTTAGAGGGGACTTATAATAGACGAATTAATAAATATCTTTATCGCCTATCTGGTATAATAAGTCTAAAGAGCTAAGAATGCCTAGATCCTAATAAGTTAAGTTAAATAAATTGCGGAAGTTATCTAGCCCTTCTCTAATAGGTTTTGTTTTGATTATCTCTAATCTAGAAAGATTCGCTATTGCGGGAGAATGCGCTAAGAGCTATATTAGGAGAGCCGACGTAATAAGCGGGTAGGTAGGCAAGGAGGGGATATTAAAGAGGCTAGGATATAACGGATGGTATAATAGTAGAGAAGTAAATAAGTGTAGGGAGGTTAAGGACATATTAGGCACGTCTTAAAATAAGGATATAACGAGGAAGAAAAGTATAAGGAAGGAAGTAAGGTGCGAGAGAAAGAGAGCGAGAGAGAGATTTATTTAATGTCCGCAGTAGCCGCTAAACTATTAGACTATATATTTCTAATAACGCGCAGCGGCCTTAGCCGCGCCCGCGTACTATAATAGAATACACCTTTCTAGGCTAGAACTAGGTTAAACTACACTCTACTTCTTTATAAAGCATTTAGGTTCCCTAAGGTTCCTTTATTTAAAGAGAAATGTAACTTATCCGGTACCTATTTCTAACATTAAATAAAAAATAGGAGTAAGAGATCCCCGTCCCGCTTATTCTTTACTAATACTTAAAACCTAAATTAAATTCCTATGTCTTTATTCTATAGTTCGCCTTTAGATCCCTATTTAGCTTATCTAGTAATACTTTATTTCCTCTAGCTATTTAACTAGAGTCTTTAGGCCCCTTATATATAGATATACAAATTTACTAAGGCCAATCTTTCTCTTTTTAATGTATTAGATAAGTTTATCTAACTTTCTATTTGCTTACGTGCAAAATAGTAGGTATTTTTTTAACTTTCTTAAACCATATATATATTTAAGATAGGTATTATAACAAAACCTTTTATAGTATTTCTAAAAGTTTCCATAACCAGATCTTAGGGCTATTAGATAGCCTATAATTTCCCTATTCTTAATTACCGCGTAGGGGCTTTTAAACTCTAGTTTTAGTTCCTAGTAGGACCTAAGCCTTTATTCCTCCTACTCCTACTTAAGTCTCTCTTTCTTCCTTTTAAAGACGAACTTTTTTAGCCACCCCTGCGTAGCGTAGCATTTATTTTTCCATTTCTAGTCCGGTATTACCTATACTGCCTTAGCGTAGTCTGGGCACTCCTATAGGTACTTAACCCCCTACTGCCTTATTATAGTTAAGTTCCTAACTTCTTAAGCTACTCTAGTGCTTGTGGTTAGAATAGCCCTCCCTTTTCCTACTTACGCAGCTCTAGGGTCTTTTATATAAACTATAAAGTTCCGTATCCCTTTAGGGGCGTTCTTATACACCTCCCTTATTACTATTATTACTCCGTCTTCCCTTATCGCCCTAAGGCCTAGGTGTACAGAGCCTTATTTTATAATCCTCCCTATATAGTTTTAGATTATATATACCCCTACTATACCTACTAGTATCTCTACTAATAGGACGTACCCTTTATAGTTATTTTTAGTTATCTAGAGGTAGCTTGCCTTATGCTCCTCTAACATTATATTAACTTTCCTTCTTATTATATTTACTTTCCTTCTTATTATATTTACTTTCCTCACTACTTCTAACGGGGCTAGTTTTCTTTATAGGTATAGATACTTATATACTTATTTTAGCTAAGTTTTATAGCCTAGCCTTTAATTAACTATCGTCCTTCCTTTTAGGGGGTAATTCCTTAGTAATTAGCTGTAACGGAATTCCCCAGAAGGTACATATCAGATAAGACAGAAGGAGGTCTCATCTATGTTCCATCTACGTCCTAGAAGACATAGTTAGACAGATAAGGGGTAAAGGGTTTTGCTAGCGTCTTAGAAGGATTATATAGGGAGCTAGTTCTCCTCTAGAGAAAAACTAGCGATTAGTCTCTAAATAGAAGTGGTTAAAAGCATTTGTCCTTTAATACGTAAAAACTTATTCTACCTTTTACTTACCTTTAATATACCTTTAACTTACCTTTTACTTACCGGTGATACTATTAATTAGATAATTATACGTTCCGGTTAAGCTGGCCTCTTATAATTCTAATCGCTTACAATCTATTAGGAACATACGGCTATTAATTAACGATAACGGACTATACTCCTATACCCCATAAAGCAACGCCCTTACCGTAGAAGGCTTAGAGAGTCTCCTTAGAGGAGCGCATTCCCTCTACTTACAAAAGAGTAGACTAGGAAGCCATGGCTAGTCCGTCTAACTTTATAAGACCCTTAGAAATAATTACCGCTGGGGAATTATTAGAGAGGTTGCTATATAAAACCCTACAAAAAACAAAGGAGTTAGAGATACGATTAAGATAAGCATATTAAAACTACTAAAAATAATTATAAGGATAATTAGGGGAAGTATAGACACCCTAGATACAAAGCGGACTTAAAGGGGTAACGCTACACTACGCTATAACGTTAAAAAAAACCTAAATTTCGCACAAAGGAACCTAATAAGTACTATAGTAATAGTCTCCGGAACTATAATCGTTTTATCCATTAATGCGAAACTAAGTTTTGGCTAAATCTAAAACGTTACTTTAACGAGTATAATTAGATATTAATTACTTCTACCTTCCTGCGTAGCACCGTTAAGAGTTTATAGATACGCTATAAGAAGAAACTTACTATACCCCTTAAATTTAGCGAACTTAGGACCTAGTTAGTCGATTAGGTTTAAGACCCTACTAATTAAGAGATAGACTATAACTAGTAATACTACAACGCCAAACAGCGGGATGGTTAGACTGTGGTCTAGTTTATAAACTACTTAGAAGAACTAGAAGATAATATACCCTACTTAAATCTGTGGGATAACGCTATATAACTTCACTAGCTACTTACTAAGCTATAACCTAAGATTTAACAGGCCATATAAGAGAAGAGCGAAATTCCTACCTTTTAAGAAAAGCTTATCTCTAAAGCTACTTGGATTAAGAATGCTAAAAGAGACCATCTAGGTAAGCGAAAGGAACGAGACGCTAATAATAAAGAGCGTAGGACTAGACCTAGCTTTAATAACAGGGGTAGATTCCAACCTAACTGCTCTATAAAAGGACAACATAAGTAGGCCTCGCAGCCCTAGAGCAACGCTAGTTAACCCTAAAATAATAATAGGCAGAGATCTAATCTATAGGAGGGGAACCGGGAGACACGTACCTATTATAACTGCGGTAAAAAGGGCTATATAAGCCACTTCTACCGGTAAAAGAAGCAAGAGTCAGCCTAATTAGAAAAAGAGATAGCCTAGTAGATCTTTACTCCTTTACACTAGGCTAGTAAGAGAAGGAGGGAGTAAACTACTGTATGGTTATTCCTATCTCTATTTAAGTTAATAATAAATAGGTAACGCGAGACTGCCTTATAGACAGCGGCGCGAGTATAGGGTTTATTTCTTAATTACTAGTAAAAGAATTAGATTTAGACCTTAGCGGCTTATAGGTGTGTACCGTTTAAAGTATTAGAGGCTACCGGATTCCGTGCTATGGGGAATAGATATTTCCTATTACCAGCTAGGACCGCGACGGTCTATAGGACACGTAGGAGATACGCTTCTACACTGCAGAAATTAAGGGGTATAACCTTATTTTAGGATACCTATAGCTTCGCTAAGTTAACCCAGATATTAATTAGCCTTTAGCCTTATATTAACACCGGAAGTCTTAATTGTATATTATAGTTAAGGATTAAGAGACTTTCCTAAGCTATATATAAGAAGAAGGGTGGGCATATGCTATATATACTACTCTTAACCCTAAGAATAAAGACATAGGGTATTTATTTTTGGATGTCCGGCTATATATAGTTAAGGAACTAGAGATTTTGTAGGAATATATAGACCTAAAAGAGGTTTCTAATAAAGAGGCTACACAAACCTTACCTAACCCCATATTAGTTAAGTATAAGATAAATATAAGGGATAAGCAACCTCCTTTTAGACCACTATATAACTTATTAGAAAACAAGCTGGCCGTATTACGTTAGTATATAGTAGATAATCTTTAAAAAGGATAGATTTAGCCCTTTATAAGCCTAGTAGGGGCACTAATTATATTTGTACTAAAGAAGGACGGGACCCTTCGCCTCTGTGTTAATTATTAGGCGCTTAATAGGATTACTATAAAGAATTGCTACCCGCTACCCTTAATAGGGGAGCTTATTAATAGGCTGTTGGGCGTAAAGATATTTATAAAACTAGATCTAAAAGATATATACTATTAAATCCGGATTAAAGCCGGTAATAAGTAGAAAACGGCGTTCCGAATATGGTACGGCCACTTTAAGTACCTAGTGATGCCATTTAGGCTCACTAACGCACTAGTAATATTTCAGGCCTATATTAATAAGGTATTATTGGGCCTGTTAGATATAATATATATAGTCTACCTTAATGACATTATAGTCTACTCTAATAACTACAAAGCATATACGTACTACGTATAAATAGTACTAGAAAGACTACGGGAATACGAGCTCTATATAAACCTAAAAAAATGCTCTTTCTATATTACTAGCATTAATTTTCTGGGCTTTATCGTTAGCATCGACGGAGTATTAATAGAGAAAAGCTGGGTAGACGCTATTAGGGAATGGCTATACCCTATAACGTTTAGAGAAGTATAGGTTTTTTTAGGCACGGCGAACTTCTACCGAAGGTTTATTATTTACTATTTATAAGTAATACTTCTAATTACTAATCTACTAAAAGGATTTAAGAATGGCAAGAAGTTAGGACCCTTTATATTTAGGGAAGCTGCTAAGCAGGTAATAGACCGGTTAAAGGATTTATTTATATTAGCGCCTATCCTAATATACTTTTACTAGGAGCTATATATACACCTTAAAACAGATACATCCGGCTTTGCCCTAGGGGCAATTATATCTTAATTAAAAGATAGAGAATAGCATCCTGTGGCGTTTTAGTTAAGGAAAATAACCCCTATAGAGCAGCGTTATATAACATATAACTAGGAGCTGCTTACAATAATCGCAGTAATGAAGTACTGGCGATATTATTGTATAGGAAGTAGTTATCCTATTAAAGTCCTTATAGACTATAATAACCTAGAATACTTTATAACTATAAAGGTGTTAAGCGGTCAATAAGTAAAATAGGTAGAGGTACTATTGTAGTATGACTTTAAAATTACGTACCACCTAGGAAAGATAAATCCTGCTAATAGGTTATTAAGACGTCTGGATTATAAGATAGGGAGAATCTAGGACAGCATAGGGGAAATAATCCCTATATTGTAAAATTTGCTTAGAAAGAAAGAAGACTCTTTCCCTAGAACTATAAAATTTCGTAGTAGGGTAGAGGTCCTAGCGATATAGCTGCAAAGTAATATAATTGTGGAGCCGTAGGATATAGTTATAAACCAGGTTATAGACCAAGTAGATATTATAAAGTTGGCGTATCCTAGAATTAGTAAGAATTCTATAGGATATGCTAGAGGTGTCGCGGCACCTTTAACTTAACGGCGCATTAACTACAAGTTTTCGGATTTAAGGGGGATAGGCAAGATGCCTATCTATAGTATAGCATACTATATAACGGCAGGAGAATCTACTAGCACTAATGGTTTGAAACGTCTTATACCACGCCTTAAGTCCGTAATAGCGGTAGGTAAAATGGAAATAAGTAATCTATATAAAACCTTTCTAGATCTTCTTCTTTAAGCTTAATAAAGGGACGCCTTCGCCTCTAGGGAGAGGTGGAAAGATATAGTAGAGACTAACTTAGCTGGAGTTACTAAGAAGCTATAGCAGTAAGACTAAAAGGGTTTATTACGCTTTAAGGGTGCTATATATATCCCGAAGGACTAAGTAATTTAAGATGAAATTTTAAAGGTCTTCTATAACGACCCTTTTAGGGGTTACTATGGTGCTAATAAAACCCTTAAGGCCGTTTAAAGGAAATACTTTTGGGACAGAATATCTAAAGAGGTTAAGGACTATATATTAAGGTGTAATATGTGCCAAAGGATATAGATATTTAGGCATCGCCTATACGGCGAGTTATTAGTGCTTCCTATTCCGTAGGGACCTATATTAGAATTAACAATAGATTTTATTATAGGCTTACCCCCTACCAAGATAAGAACTAGAGAGGTTGCTAACGCTATTTTAGTAATCGTCAATAGGTATACAAAGTTTTTAGGATACTTTACTATTATAATAACGATCACGGCAGCAGAACTAGCAGACCTATTTTTAGAACGGTAGCTCTTATTTAGCACGCCAAGGGGAATTGTGTCTAATAGAGGTACCGTATTTAATAGTATATTTTAGTCTTTATTCTATCTCTTATTAAAAATACAGCGAAGGATAAGTACTACATTTTACCCGCAAATAGACGGGCTAATAGAGCGTCTAAATGCGTTATTAGAACACTACCTCCGCTACTATATTAATTATTAATAGGATAATTGGACATTATAGTTGGCTCTAGCGTAGCACGTGTATAATATAAGTATCCACAGCAGCACAAAAATAACCCCTTATAAAGCATTGTTTGGGGTAAAAGTAAATAACCCCTAAAACGTTAAGGACCTCGTTCCCAAAAGGGAGGCATCAGCGGCATCTAAAAGAATTAAGTAAATAAGAATTCGCAGAGAGGAACTTAAAAAGCACTTGCTAGACGCCTAGGCTGTGTAAAAAAGGTACTATAATAAAAAATATATGCTAAAAGAATTCGAGATAGGAGACAAAGTCTTATTATTTATAAAAAATATCCAAATAAAACGCATTAAGAAGAAGCTGGATTACCGGTGGCTTAGGCCCTTTAAGATAGTTAGGAAAACTAAAGGAAACTAAGCCTATAAATTAGAATTACTAAAATCTTATCTAATATATCCCACATTTTATGTTTCCTTGCTAGAGCTATACTAGAGAAGAGATAGTGCGGAACCGCCCCTACCTAGCAAAATTAATGGGGAACTAAAATGGAATATAGAAGACATTTTAGACTAAAGATGGCGCTAAAAGAAGCGCGAATTTTTAGTCTATTAGGAAGGATACTCTTAGGCGCATAATAGTTAGGAAGCTAAGAAGTACCTTTAGCCAGAATGCAACACCGTAATTAAAACCTTCCTAAGAACTAAAGGTAAAGATTTGGTAACGGTTCCGGATATGCTATAGATAAGATAATAGGGAAGACCCTATAAATTAAAACTATAAGGTTAAGTATAGGCATTAAGAATGGAAACGTTTTGCTATTATAATAGGGATCCTAAAACCCTATAAGGGGAAGCCTATAGGACCTATAGGAGAACCACTAGGGATACTATCTAAAGAAGACACTATTTAAGAATAAGCAGTAGCAATATAAGAAGAGGCCTTAGGGATTTAGAAGGACCCCCTAGAGATAAAAGGAGAGTATTTAGTCTAGTACCAGAGATACGCAGTAAAGTCAATAATACGAAGAGGAGCAAAAGGACAGCCTATAAAGAATTAAAAAATTTAAAAAATTATAAAGCACCTATAAGAACACCACCCGTTTATTATATATAGGGATTATAGTAGTGCACTGCCTTTATAAGAATTGTTACCAAAGCTTAGAATAAAGGTATCCCTAAAGTATAAAGTTAATTCCCAATAATAGGGCATCCTAGAGGTACCTAAGAAGCACTATATAAAGCTATTCTATAAGAAGAAGGAAAGAGCTAGGTAATAACTTAAATACTA
>Ga0307515_10007361_pt1 | contig 21780 bp, 20 predicted proteins | sample 17_EM_MG_FD_194513 | JGI IMG/M metagenome (GOLD analysis project Ga0307515, IMG submission 194513) | Populus trichocarpa ectomycorrhiza microbial communities from riparian zone in the Pacific Northwest, United States - 17_EM | ecosystem: Host-associated > Plants > Roots > Unclassified | place...
GCCGGCGGCACGACCGATGTCGCCGACACCACCTGGGCCGAGCCGGTGGTCAACTATCGCAGCGACGCGCGCTTCGTCGCCGAGCGGGACCTGCTGCGCACCGCCGCCGTGGCGTTCTGTCCCGGCGCCGCGCTCGCCGAGCCCGGTGCGTACGTCAGCCGCGACGCCGCCGGCACGCCGCTGATCGCCGTGCGCGGTGATGACGGAGCGGTGCGCGCGTTCCGCAACGTGTGTCGCCATCGCGGCGCCGCGGTCGTGTGCGGCGCGGGCAGGGCGACGGCGCTGGTGTGCCCGTACCACGGATGGACCTACCAGCTCGATGGTCGGCTGCGCGGCGTGCCCCACAAGCACGGCTTCCCCGGCCTCGACCTCGACGCCAGCGGCCTGTCTCCGGTCACCGCGAGCGAGCGCCACGGCATCGTGTTCGTGACCCAGCGCAGCCCGGCGACGCCGGATCCCGGGATCGACGAGCTCGCGGATCTGATCGGCCCGGACCTGGGGTTCGCGGGCGTGGACGAGAGCGAGCAACCGGTGAACTGGAAGATCCTCGCCGAGACCTTCCTCGAGGGCTACCACATCCGCTCGCTCCACAAGGACACGTTCTTCCCCGTCCAGTTCGACAACCTCAACGTCATCGAGACCTTCGGCTGTCACAGCCGGATCGCGTTCCCGTACCGCAACATCTCGCGGCCGTTCGACATCAGCTCGCGCGCCGCGGTGCGCAGTCGGCTCACCTACGTGTATCACCTGTTCCCGAACGTCATGATCGCGACGTTCCCGAACCAGGTGCTGATGGTCGTCCTCGAGCCGATCGGCCCCGACCGCACGACGGTCATCACGTACACGTGGCGCGACGTGGTCAACCCGCCGCGCGGTGATCCTGACCTCGCGTCCCGCGGCGCGGCGGAGGACTTCAACGTCGCTCGCTCGATCCAGCGCGGACTGGCGAGCGGCGCGAATGACCATCTCCAGTTCGGACGCTTCGAGGGTGCCATTGCCCACTTCCACCGCACGCTCGATGCCGCGCTGTCCAGCGCCGCGCGATGATGCGCTCGGCACCATCGCGACGACGCGGGACTCAGATGATCAGCTCGTAGAGCGCCGCATTCCGGTTCCAGCTCGAGATCGTCACGAAGCAGCGCGCGAACGGTTCGAACGGCACCGTGAACGCGACGTTGACCTGGAAGGTTCCGGAGAACGTCGTGCGCGCCTTCACCGACGCGCCGTTGACTCCGCACTGCCACTCGTAGATCGGCGTGGGAAAGCTGCTGGCGTGGCCGCACCGAAAGTCGCCATAGAGCTCGAAGTAGTGCTCGCCCGCGAGGCTGCCGCGATCGACCACGCCGGTCGGCTGACAGTCGGAGCCGTAGCCGCCATCGACGAAGATCGGGTTACCCCAGGTTGCCGACCCCAGCGTGGCCGCCTGGGGCACCTCGGCGAGCTCCTCGTCGGCCGTGCCGGGCGGCGCGACGCCGCATCCAGCCACGGCGACCGCAATCATTGCCAATCTGATGACAGATCCAGGTGCCTTCATGCATGGTCTCCTTCCAGTGTGTTGACATGTTCGCAACGGTGCAAAGCAGTACGTCCAGGGCGTCGCGATGAATCCAAGGTTCGCGACCCACATCGCCGCGCTGTGCGGAACAGCACGCGGGCTCCGAGCCCCGAGCGCGTCAGTCGGGCAGGATCGCGATCCGGCTGGATCGCAGCTGCACGCCGACCGTGTCCGCGTCGAGCCCGCGATCGCGAGCGTCATCGGGCGCCTACCGCGCGGCCGCGGCGCCTACCCGCACGGTGCTGACCGCCGCCGGTCGGTCGGGCCATCGACCTGGCCGGGCGCGCTCGGAGATCAACCGGCCAGGTCTCGCCCCGAGGAGCCGCGGCACGTGGTACGAGGCGGCATGAGTCGCATCTTCCGCTCGCTTCCACCCAAGGGGACGCGCCTGGCCATCGCCTTCTCGGGGGGCCTCGACACCCGCTGCGCGGTGGCCTGGCTCACCGAGCAGCGCATGGAGGTTTACGCGTACACCGCCGACCTCGCGCAGCCCGACGAGGCGTCGACCGCCGATATCCCGCCGATCGCGCTCGAGCACGGCGCCCGCGCGGCCCGGCTGGTCGACTGCCGCGACGCGCTGGTGCGCGAGGGCCTGGTCGCCATCCAGTGCGGCGCGTTTCACCTGGCGTCGGCCGGCAAGAAGTACTTCAACACCACGCCGCTCGGTCGCGCCGTCACCACCACGGCGATCGTGCGGGCGATGGTCGCCGACGACGTCCACGTGTTCGGCGACGGCTCGACCCACAAGGGCAACGACATCCAGCGGTTCTACCGCTACGGCATCCTGGTCGACCCCGGCCTGCGGATCTACAAGCCGTGGCTCGACGCGGCGTTCGTCAAGGCGTTCGGCGGCCGCACCGAGATGGCCGAGTACCTGGGGCGGATCGGCAAGCCGTACAAGACCGGCGTCGAGAAGGCGTACTCGACCGACGCAAATCTGCTGGGCGCCACCCACGAGGCCAAGGACCTCGAGCGGCTCGACACCGGGATGCGCATCGTCGAGCCGATCATGGGCGTCGCCCCGTGGCGGCCGGAGGCCGCGATCGCCGCCGAGGAGGTCACGATCGGCTTCGAGTACGGCCGGCCGGTCAGCATCGGCGGCCGCCGGTTCGACTCGGCGTTCGAGCTGTTCGTCGAGTGCAACCGGATCGGTGGCCGCCACGGCCTGGGCATGAGCGACCAGATCGAGAACCGCGTGATCGACGCCAAGAGCCGCGGGGTGTACGAGGCGCCGGGCATGGCGCTGCTCCACATCGTCTACGAGCGGCTGCTGTCGGCGATCCACAACGAGAACACGCTCGATCTCTACGCCAGCCTGGGCCGCCGGCTCGGCCGCCTGCTCTACGAGGGCAAGTGGTACGACCCCGAGGCCTGCATGCTCAAGGACGCGCTGGTCCGCTGGGTCGCCCCCAGCGTCACCGGCGAGGTCACCGTCGAGCTGCGCCGCGGCGACGACTACACCCTCGTCGCGACCCGCGCAGAGTACATGAGCTACGGCCCCGACAAGCTGTCGATGGAGAGGGTCGCCGAGCCCGCGTTCACGCCCGAGGATCGGATCGGCGCGCTCGAGCTGCAGAACCTGTCGATCGGCGACAACCGTGACCTCCTGATCCATCACCTCGCCAGCGTGCGCAAGCTCGCGGCGGCGCCGGGCGAGCTGATCGGTCTGCTCGGCGTGGGCGACGAGGATCCCAGGCCCTGACGCGCCCGGTGGCACATCGCGGAATCGGGGCCGGTCACGGAAAGCAGTCGCCGCGGTAGCTCGGGCCGAAGCCGTCGAACACGAAGGCGACAACGTAGTAGGTCACCGGGCCATGACCGCTCCGAGCGCGACGTCGCTGATCGTGCGGTCGCGTCGAGGTGTCCGACGAGGCAGCGAGCCCTCGGTCCGGGAGTGACTCGCGATGACCATTAATGGTCCGGCCACCTGGCCAGCTAGCCACTTGACAGCCCTACCTTCGGTCCAGTAGGTTTCGCCGCAACGAGAGCCGCGCGCCGCACGGCCTCGTATGCGACCTCGCGCGACACCGTCGCGATGAGTGAGTCACAGCACCGAAGTCGCCCCGAGAGCCGACTATCACCGAGGAGACAAGCCCCATGAGCCTCTTGCATGCAAGGAACATTTCGCTCGTCGTCGTCGCCATTGCTTCTGCGCAGGCAGGTACTGCAGCACAGGCAGTTGCAGGCCCGGTGGGTTATGGCGCAGCAACCACCGGCGGCGGCAACAAGGCTCCGGTCAACGTCGGCACCCAGGCGGCGATGCAAGCGGCGATCGATGCGTACGACGGCACGAGCGGGCTCGTGCTCCACTACACGGGCGTGTTTCGGTTTTCAACGATCACGGACGTGTGTGGTCAGTGGAAGAAGGCGCCGCAGATCGTCGAGATCAAGAAGAAGAACAACATCACGGTCATCGGCACCGACGGCTCCTCGGTCAACTTCGGCCTCCACATCGCGGGACCGTCGTCGAATATCATCGTGCGGAACATGACGTTCGGCCTGCTGCCGGGCGGCGAGGGCGCCGACTCGATCTCGATCGAAGGCATGTCCTCGGGTATTCCGTCCAACATCTGGATCGACCACAATACCATCTTCGCGTCGCTGACCGAGTGCCCGGGTGCCGGTGACGCCTCGTTCGATGGCGGCATCGATCTGAAGAAGGGCGCACACCACATCACGATCTCGTACAACTATGTACATGACTACCAGAAGGTGTCGCTGAACGGCTTCAGCGACAAGGACACCGCCAACGGCGGCGCGCGCACGACGTATCACCACAATCGCTTCGAGAACGTGAAGTCCCGCCTGCCGCTGCAGCGCTTCGGCCTGACCCACATCTACAACAACTACTTCAAGAATGTCGCCACGTCCGGGATCAATGTCCGCATGGGCGGCGTGGCCCTGATCGAGTCCAACGTGTTCGAGACCGTGAAGAACCCCGTCACGTCGCGCGACAGCTCGGCCATCGGGTTCTGGGACCTGCGCAACAACCTCACCAGCGGCATCACCTGGGACGCAGGCAGCTCGGGGACGGTGAACGCCACGAACTGGGCGACGACCAAGGCGTTCGGCTCGACCGGGTACAGCTACACGCTGACCCCGGTCGCCGACGTCGAGGAGACGGTCATCGATACCGCCGGTGCTGGTACCGGCCTGGCGGAATAGCCCGAGCAGGAGATCTCCGGGTTCACGGCGAAGACCGTTCTCCGGCGAGCAGCAGCGCCGCGATCGCGATCGCGCACACCGCGATCCCGAACGCGGCGGCCGCCGGCAACACGACGACGTGGGCGGCGAGGCGCAGCGCGACGACCGCGATCGCCAGCGCTGCGTAGTCGTTGCGCACGACGATCGAGATCACCAGCGTCAGCGCGAACACCAGCGCGCCGATGGCGAGCCAGCTCGGGACGAACGCCATGGCGGTGGCCCAGCCGTAGGTCTCGCCGACGAGCGGCGAGCACAGGGGAACCAGCACCGCGGGCGCCAGGGCGAGGCCGAACACCTCGGCGAGGCCGACCCCGGCACGGGCGATCGCGTGATGCGACCGCGGCACCGGCAGCGCGAGCGTGAAGCCGAGCGTGCCGTGGACGCGCTCGCGGACGAAGCCGCCGAGCCCGAGGACGACGGCGAGCAACAGGTACACCGCGCGGACCACGCCGGCGAAGATCCGCAGCTCGACGAAGCCGGCGTACGTGGTGTGCGGACCTCCGACCGCGACCATCCGCGCACGGAACGTCGCCTCTGCGACGACGAACACCAGCGCCAGTCCGGCGATCGCCGCGAGCGCGACCGCGAACCGCCCGCGACTCTCGCGCCAGGCCTTGTACGCGAGCATCACAGGGTGCTCCAGCGCTGCGCGCGATCGGCGAGCCCGAGGACGAACACGCCGACCGCGAGCAGCCCGGCGAGCGAGCCCCACGGCACGGCCGCACCGACGAGCGCATCGCTCATGATCCGGTACAGATCGAACGCCGGTGCGCCGCGAAGCGCGGTCAGGTTGAGCGTGATCTCGTAGGCCATGACAGCGCCGAACCCCACGAGCCACCCGGTGTACTCGTTCGCGATCAGCGTCGATGCCCCGAGCGCGACGGCGAACGCGAGCACACCGCAGGGCGCCCACAGCGCGAGCACGGCCGGCGTGCGGGTGAGGACCGCGACCAGCGCCGCGAGCGCGACGACCTCGGCGATACCGGCGAGCGCCCGGACCGCGAGGTGATGTCCGCGTGCGACCGGCAGCGCGAGCGTGAACCCGAGCGTGTGGTGCGCGCGCTCCTGGCGCAGCGAGCCGCCGCCGAGCACGCTCGCGAGCACCAGGAAGATGGTCTGCGGCGCGTCACCGGCCGCGCGCCAGTTGGCGGTCCAGCCGACGATCGCGAGCGCGACGATGCCGAGCGTGACGCTCGCGACGGCGAGCCGCGCGCGGGTCTCGCACCAGGCCTTGAACCACAGCATCACGAGACCCGCTCGAGGAAGACCTCTCGCAAGCTGACGTTCTCGACATCGACCGAGGTCGCGCCGAGCGCCCGCGCGCGCTCCACGACCGCGTCGACATTGTCGGTCACCAGCACCGAGACCTGGCGGCCGCTGACCTTCGCGCTGCGCACGCCCGGCATGAGGAACGCGGACTCGGCCGGCGCGGCGGTGAAGCCGGCGATGACCGATCGGTAGTGCGCGCGGACGTCGTCGAGCGAGCTGTCGAGCACCAGCTTGCCGCGCGCGATCACGACCACGTCGTCGGCGATCCGCTCGACCTCGTCGAGCTGGTGCGACGAGAAGAAGATCGTCGTGCCGTCCGCGCTGCGGCCGGCGAGCTCCTGCAGCAGGTCCTCGATCGCGACCGGATCGAGGCCCTCGGTCGGCTCGTCGAGGATCATCAGCTCGGGGCGGCGCGCCAGCGCGAGCAGGAGCGCGAGCTTGGTCCGCATCCCCTTGGACAGCGCCCTGATCTTGCGGTCGAGCGGCAGCTCGTAGCGCTCGACCAGGCGCGCCTCGTGGTGCGCGTCCCAGTCGGCGTAGAACGAGCGCGTGAACCGGATCAGCTCGGCCACGGTCATGTACGCGTAGAGCCCCTTGTCCTCCCCGACGTAGGCGACGCGGCGCCGGATCTCGAGGCTGGCCTGCGGGTCCGCGATGTCGTACCCGAGCACCTTCCCGGTCCCGCTCGTCGGCGCCAGCATCCCGAGCAGGATCTTGATCGTCGTGCTCTTGCCCGCGCCGTTGCGGCCGAGAAACCCGGTGATCCGGTGGCGCTCGACGGTGAGATCGAGCCCGGCGACCGCGGTCGTGGCGTCGAACTGCTTCGCGAGCCCGCGCACCTCGATCGCGGTCACGCGGATCTCCCGGCGCGCTCACCGTGCGAGAGCTCGGCCTCGAACACACGGATGATCTCGGCCTCGCGGAGGCCATCCTCGCGCAGCGCGCGAACCAGCTCGCGCACCTTGTCCTGCGCGAGGCGGACCAGCTCCGCGCGCGACCGGGTGCGCGGCTTCGCGGTGATGTACGCGCCCGATCCGTGGCGAAGCTCGAGCACGCCCTCGCGCGCGAGCTCGGTGTACGCCTTCGCCACGGTGTTGTGACTGACCACCAGCTCCTCGGCGAGCGTGCGGATCCCGGGCATGAGGTCGCCGTCCTGCAGCGCCCCGGTCTCGACGGCGAGCCGGATCTGCTGCATCAGCTGGAGGTAGAGCGGCTGGCCGCCGCTGGGCTTGATCCGGAACATCATAACTGTACTGCTGACATGGTACAGCTGTACTCTCGGTTGTCAACACCCCCGTCGCTGACGCGCCCGGTGCCTCCGAAGGATCCCGATCCGCCTGAGCATCAGCGCGGCCTCACCGAGGGCCTGCGTCGAGGGCCTGCGTCGCGCGGCCGATATATCCGGGCAGATGCGTCACGTGTGGATCGTCGTCGTCGCGCTCATCGCAGCGGCCTGTGGAACCTCCGGAGATTCCGGACCTGCGACGCTGCAGGTCACGCTGTCGGCACCCACCGTCAAGGTGGGCAACACCGTCACGGCCACCGCCGCCGGCTTCGACCAGGGCGGCGCGCCGGTCACCCTGTCCGGGCTCGCCTGGTCCACCTCGCGCGCCGACATCGCGACCGTCGACACGCACGGCACCGTCACCGCGGTCGCCGCCGGAGCTGTCGAGATCCGAGCGAGCAGCGGAGACGTCGTCGGATCGGCCGCGCTCACCGTCGCTCCCGATCCGGTCGCCGCCTGCCGGCTCCCCGGTCCGAGGTTCGGCGTCGGCCTGGGCTTTCCTCGGATCGCCGGTCGCTTGCGGAGCACGGGCGACGTGCGCATCAAGGTGCTGTTCGTCGACTTCAGCGATGCCGTCGCGACCAGGACGCCGCAGGCAGCGCTCTCGATCATCTCCCCCGGCGCCGAGCAGTTCTACGAGGCGGTGTCCTACGGCCACATGCACCTGATCTTCGACCCGGTCTACACCTGGCTGCGCATGACCAAGCCCACCAGCGGCTACCCGTGGAACCCGCTGACGTTCGCCGGTCAGAAGGCGTACATCGAGGAAGCCGCGCAGCTCGCAGGCTCCGGCCTGGACGTCTCGACCAGCGACTCGCTCGTCGTCCTCACGAACCCCGACAGCACCGCCTTCCCCTACGGCCCCGCGTTCACCGCGAACCCCGGCGACGGCGTCGTCGTGAACGGAAAGCGGTTCGACAACGCCGCGACCTCCGCGGCCGACCTCCTCACCTGGGGACCCGGCTGGTTCAATCACGAGTTCGGCCACACCATGGCGCTCGCCGATCTCTACGAGATCGGCGTCCCCAACCCGCAGACCTTCCACTTCACCGGTGACTTCAGCATGATGGGCAACATCCTGGGCGCCGCGCCCGAGTACCTCGGCTGGGAACGCTGGCTGCTCGGCTGGGTCGATGACGAGGCGGTGCTGTGCGCCGCCCACGGCCACTCCACGGCGACGCTGACGGCGGTCGAGGCCGCCGGTGGCACCAAGCTCATCGTCGTCCCGACCGGCGCCACGACCGCGGTCGTCGTCGAGAGTCGACATGCCCTCGGCCACGATGGCGCGCTGCCCGGCGAAGGCCTCCTCGTCTACTTCATCGACACCTCGATCGCGAGCGGCGACGGCATCGTGAAGGTCCTGCCGATCGACGACGCAGACCTCCACAAGCTGTCCGCGCCCCTCGCCGTCACCGAGAGCCTCACGTACGCCGGCGTCACGGTGACGTTCACCTCGCAGGACACCGCAGGCGATCACGTCGACGTGACGTACTGACGATCAGGCGCGGAGCAGCGCGGACAGCGCGGGGACGATGCCCTCGGTCGGCGGGAGCGCGCCCGGCAGCCGCGCGAACACGTGGTCGGGATCGAGCGCGCGCTCGCGCAAGCCCGTCGCGATCGCCGGCTCGAACTCGGCGCGCAGCAGCGCGTGCGGCTCGCTGCGCGGTCGCGATCCCCCGGGGGTGGCGGTGGCCTCGGGCATGAGCCCGATGTAGACCGCGGTCCCGTCGAGCGCTCCGACGCAGTCGAGGTTGCACGGCAGCGCGAGGGCCAGGCGCGCGAACCGGTCGTCGGCGTCGAGCAGCAGCTCGGCCAGCCGGGACAGCCGCGGGATCACCGATTCGCCGGGGAGGTCGCGCAGCGCCTGGTCGACCGCCTCGCGCAGCGAGCGCTCGGCGCGCACGATCTGCCACAGCCGCCACCCGTGGTCGCCGTCGTCGGCGAGCACGATGCAGCGGCGGGGCGCGATCGTCCCGCTCGCGCCGGCGTGCAGCCGTGCCCAGTGGATCAGCGCGGTCCGGCCCTGGTCGAGCGTTCCAAACGTCGCGCCGCCGCTCGACACCACGCGCCAGCCGCTGCCGAGCCCGGCGGCCCAGTCACCACTGCCCAGGCGACGCGGCGTCAGGGCGACCTGGGCGAGCTCGCACAGGATCGCCCGGCCCTCGACCGGCGGCCAGATCGCGCCGCTCGGCACCGCGGCGTCGGGCGGTCGCGGCGCCCCCGGCGCGAGCGCGCGCCCGCCCGACGGTGCGGGCGCCCCGTCGTGCTCGCACGACAGGACCTCGCGGAGCAGGTCGGCGGCCACGCTGCCCGGGCCGCGCTCGACCACGGGCGCGGCGGGACGGCGCAGTTCGTCGGCGCGCAGCACCGCGAGCAGCTCGTCCGCGGTGTTCGCGTCCGCCGGCGCGGCGAGCAGCGCGCGCCGGTTCATCAGCTCGCGGACGCGATCGAGCGCCAGCCGGACCGCGTAGACGAACGCCTCGCGGATCCCCGTGCCGTCGGCGGCGATCGACTCGACGAGCCCGACCGGCCAGTGATCGTCGGTGAGCAGCGCGCGCAGCTCGTCGAGCGGGATCGCGTCGGCCAGATCTCGCTTGTTGGCCTGCAGGATCACGCCGACCGGCGGCTGGGCGCCCGCGAGCATCTCGCGGAGCTCGAACAGGTAGGCGAGCGTGCGCGCGCTGTCTCGCGCCGAGCTGTCTCCGACGAACACGACGACGTCGGCGCTCTCGATCAACCGGCGGCGCCGCGCGCCCAGCGCGCGCTGCCCGGGCACGCTGACGATCTGGCAGCGGATCTGGCAACCCTCGAAGCGTCCGCCGACGTACTCCATCCAGTCGAACCACAGCGTGCGCCCGTCGGGCGCCTCGCCCGGGGTGTAGGTCGTCTGCGCCAGGCTGCCGGCGAGCGCGCGCAAGCTCGTGGTCTTGCCGGCCTCGGGAGGGCCGTCGTAGACCAGGCGAATCACGATCTCGCCGGCCGTGCTGTCGATCCGCGCCATGAGCTGGTCCGGGTGGGATCGCCGGGCCGCTCAGGTGAAGCTCGACGCGTGCCGGGCCAGCACGTTGCGCACGATCGCGAGGTTCGACTGCGATCGATCGACGCAGAGATAGATGAACGTGGTGGTGCCCACCAGCTTGATCACGTGGATCTGGTCGCCCAGCGTGATCAACATGTCCTCCAGCGTGGTCTTGAGGTTGAGCGCCTTCATGATCTTGAGCTTCTGCTTGACCATCTCGCTGTTGTAGGCGCTCGCCGCGGCGAGATCGAAGTCGGGCCGCACCGACTTGAGGCCCAGCGTCATGCCGGACTCGAGATCGACGAGCGACGCGGCCACGTAGCCGGGGGTGTCCGCGGCGACCCGCTCGAAGGCTTCCACGATCTGCTTTTCCGATGGCATCTGGTTCTCCTGGGTGAGTCGGGTTGGGTCAGACGACCAGATCGCGTTCGATCTGCGACAGCTGGTGGCGCGCCATGGCCAGGTTGGCCCGGGACTTGTCGAGCACGATGTAGATGAACAGCGCGTCGTTGATCGACAGCGGTCGGATCAGGTGGTATTGGCGGCCGAGCGTGATCAGCATGTCCTCGATCTGATCCTGCAGATTGAGCGCCTTCATCGTCTTGCGCTTCGAGCGCACGACCTCGGTGTTGCCCGCGGCGGCCACCTCGAGGCTGATCGGCCCGCCTCCCGAGGCGCCGAGCATCATTCCGCTGTTGCTGTCGACGATGCAGCAGCCGATGCAGCCGTCGATCTCCATGAGCTTGGGGAGCGTCTCTTTTGTGTTTGCCATTGCGATCTCCTGTTCAACGGTCGTTGGGGTAGGTGCGAATCACGGATGAGTCACCGGGACGCGCGAGGACAGCACCGCCGGCAACCGCCGGTCCGCGAGCTCCGCGACGACCTCGGCGAGCGCGGCGGGCTCGTCGATCACCGCGGCGTGGACGAGCCGGCGCGCCGAGCGCCAGCCGAGCGTGGCGGCGCCGGTCATGGCCGCGACCGCGCGCTGCATCGCCGGCGCGGAGAAGCCGTTGCACACCGCGAGCGCGGCGGCGGCCCAGTCACCGAGCTCGAGCAGCGAGCGCACCCGCCACGCGCCGGTGCAGGTCGTCCACACGGCGACCGGCTGGTCCTCGTCGCCGATCGCGAACGAGCTGGCGGCCTGCGCCGGCAGCGCGGCCAGGAGGTCGAGATCGGCGCCGGCGAGCTCCGACGGGTAGAGCAGGCCGCCGGCCGCCGCGAGCAGCTCGATCGGCGAGAACGTGTGGCGCGCGCGATAGCCGCGCTGGCGGTGCGGCACCCAGGTGACCGGGAGCTCGGACTCGTCGCACTGCGCGATCAGCGACTCCACCGTGTGCTGCTTGAGCGCCGCGCGCAGGCCATCGTCGTCGACCATGCCGCGCTCGACCAGGAGCTCGCAGAGCGGGCGGTGCGCGCTGCGGCACTCCGCGAACACCTCGTCGAGCTCGGCATCATCGAGCGGGCGCACCGAGTGGCGGTGCAGCAGGTCGCGCAGCCGGCCGCCGCGGCCGGCCGCCGCGGCCCAGCACACCCGCCCGGCCTCGATGAGCACCGAGCCGCGGCCTCCGTCGACCACGAACGCGCCGCTCTCGTCGGGCGACCGGTCGTCGACCGCGGACAGCAGGTCGACGAGGTTAACCATCGCGCGCTCCGCGCTCGAGCGCCTCGGCGGTGGCCAGCGCGTAGCGCGCCAGGCCGAGGCTGGTGCTGCCGCGGTCGAGCACCACGCACAGCAGCAGCGACGGCTGCCCGGCCAGCGCGCGCAGCACGTAGTACTGGCGGGCCAGCGTGATCACGACGTCCTCGATCCGGTCGGAGCTGCCGAGCCGGGCGATCATGTCGCGCTCGATCCGGTACAGCTCCCCGTAGCCGGCGGCGGCGGCATGGAGATCGAGGCCGGGTGGCTCGCCGTCGCTGCCCAGCATCACCCCGCTGTCGCTGTCGATCAGCATCGCGGCCGCATAGCCGTCGATCCGATGCAGAGGCTCGACAAACCGCCGCAGGGCGGCGCGCTGGGCGGCCGGGGCCTCGTCGAGCTCGGCCAGCTCGCCTTCGAGCGCGTGCAAGCCGGCCTCGTCCACGCTGCGCAGCGAATCGAGCAGCAGGGTCTGGAAGTCGCGCGCGATGCTGCGCGGCGTCGACTGTGGCAGCACCATCGTGCGCAGCGATCCCGCCGGCATGGCCAGGATCGCGCGCAGCGCCGGCTCGCCGATCAGCTCGCGGTACACCGCGTGGATCAGCTGACCGTCCTCGATGAACACGTGGCCGGGCGCCAGGCCATCGACCACGATCGCGAGCGAGCGCCGGGCGTAGTGGAACATCTGCATCAGGTCGACCAGCGACAGCCCATGGATCGAGCCGCGGAACCCGGTCTCGCAATCGACCGCCTGCCGGATCGCGAGCAGCAGCTCGCTCGACGTGAACGGCTTGCACAGCACGCGCACCGCGCCGCACTCGATCGCGCGCTGGTAGTCGCGCGCGGTGGCGTAGCCGCTCATCAGGATCGCCCGGGTCCGCGGCGACGCCGCGCGGATCTGCTCCAGCAGATCGATGCCATCGGCGCCCGGCATCCGCAGATCGGTCAACAGCACGTCGATCGAATCGCCGGCCGCACGCGCGGTCAGTGCCTCGATCGCCTCGTCGGCGTTGTGCGCCAGCGAGACCGCGAAGCCGTGCTCGCCGAGATCGCGGCCGATCGTGGTCCGGAACCCGAGGTCGTCGTCGACGATCAGCACGGAGGTCACGCGAGCTCCTCCGGGCGGGCGACCGGGAGCACGACCGCCATCGCGCAGCCCGAGGCCGCGGCGTCGAGCGCGACGTGGCCGCCCAGCGACTGCGCGGCCTCGCGGGCAATGGTGAGCCCCAGGCCGGTGCCGTGCGGCTTGGACGTCACGAACGCATCGAACACGGTCACCGCGAGCTCCGCCGGGATGCCCGGGCCGTCGTCCACGACGCGGATCCGCACCATGTCGTCGACCGCGCGCCCCGGTCGCGGACCCGGCGCGACCGCCGCGACGAGCTCGGACGTGATCCGGACGTGGACCGGCCGATCGGACGACTCGGTCGCGTTGACCAGCAGGTTGACGAAGATCTGCTCGACCGTGAGCGGGTTGCCGCGCAGCCGGACGTGGTCGTCGTGCAGCTCGATGCGCAGCTCGTGCGAGCCGGCGCGGAACACCGGCCGGAGCAGGCTCGATACCCGATCGAACGTCTCGCGCAGCGACTGGGTCGCGTTGACCGGCGGGCCGAGCCGCACGAAGTCGAGCAGCCCCGCGATCGTGCTCCGGATCTGATCCGCGGCGATCTGGGTCTCGCGCAGCAGCTCGCGCGAGCTCGCCGACAGCTCGCCGGCGCGGGTCTGCAGCAGATCGACGTTGTAGACGATCGACGACAGCGGCGATCGCAGGTCGTGCGCCATCTGCGCCGCCAGCCGGCCGGTCTCCTCGAGGCGCTGCTGGTGCATGCGCTGCGACAGCGCGCGCTGCTGCTCGGTGATCTCGCGCATCAGCAGCAGGCGGCGATCGCCGCCGAGCGGGTAGCGGGTGCAGCCGAGCACGACATCGAGCTCGGTGCGCGGCCGCCAGATGATCGGGACCCCGAACGGCGTGCTCGCCAGCTCGCGCGCGAGCTCGGGCGGCAGCTGGGCTGGCAGCGAGGTCGCGAGCTGGAACCGTGCGATCAGCGCGGCGGCCGATGGCGTGGCCTCGAGCACCCACGCGCTGTCGTCGAGTACCGCCAGCGGTGCGCCGATGTCGTCCAGACGCAATCCGGTGTCGATGGTGTGGATTCCGGTCATCTGCCCCGGCGGCGAGCTCAGGCAAGTCCCGAGCCACCGCGCGACTGTCATGGTTGCGTCGAGTTGCGCGCGCGGCTGCGCCCGCACGGTCCGGGAGCTTGGACTTCATGTCCGGAAATCGGACATCTGGCCCTCCTCGATACTCGCTCCTCAACACGCCGGGTACAAATCGAACACCTGCGGTCTGGTTATCTGGTCCTGTATGGCGGGCGAACACCGTGGCCGCGCGGCGTCCGGCTCACCGGAAATTTCCGCGCATCGTGCGCGCCCCACCGGGGGCTGCCCCGTCGAGCGGCTCCGGCGGCGTTCGCGGTACGGGCCGTGGTTGACGGCTCCGCCAGGGCTGCGTAGCGTGAATAGCGGTGTCGGAGCGAGGGAATGCAATACTCGTTGTCGACGACGACGCCGGCTTGCGCGCCGGGGTCGCGGGGTTTCTTCGCGCCCGCGGCCTGGTCGCGTTCGAGGCCGACACCGCCCGCGCCGCCGAGACCATGTTTCGCGAGTGCTCGCCCGATCTCGCCATTGTCGATCACGAGCTGCCGGACGGCGACGGCGTCGAGCTGATCGGAGTGCTGCATGGCATCGACGAGCGGGTTCCGATCCTGATGCTGACCGGCCACGCGTCGGTCGATCTCGCGGTGCGGGCGATGAAGGTCGGCGCTGAGAACTTCCTCACCAAGCCGATCTACCCCGCGGCGCTGTTCGTGGTGGTCCAGCGGGTGCTCGACAACTTCCGCGACCGCCGCCGCGAGATCGCGCGAACCGCCCACGAGGTGCGCAGCCGGCTCGATCCGTTCAGCGGCAGCAGCCTGGCGATCCGTACGCTTCTTGCGCAGGCCCACCAGGTGCTCGACAGTCACACGCCGGTGCTGATCGAAGGCGAGACTGGCACCGGCAAGGGGGTGCTCGCACGGTGGTTTCACGAGCACGGGCCGCGGGCCGAGGAGCCGTTCGTCGACATCAACTGCGCCGGGCTATCGCGCGAGCTGCTCGAGAGCGAGCTGTTCGGGCACGAGCGCGGCGCGTTCACCGGCGCCGCGACGACCAAGCTCGGGCTACTCGAGGTCGCCCACCGCGGCACCGCATTCCTCGACGAGATCGGTGAGATCGATCTCGCGCTGCAGCCTCGCATCCTCAAGGTCGTCGAAGAGAAGCGGTTCCGCCGGATCGGTGATGTCCGCGGCCACAACGTCGATGTGCGCCTGATCACGGCGACCAACCGTGACCTGCGCCGGATGGTGCGCGACGGCGCGTTCCGCTCCGATCTGTACTTCCGCATCAACACCATCCACCTCGTGATACCGCCGCTGCGCCAGCGGCCCGAGGACATCCCGGCGCTCGCGCGCCAGACGCTCGATCACCTCGGCACCGGCCGGACGATCGAGATCGCACCCGATGCGATGCGGGCGATGCAGGCCTACGCCTGGCCGGGCAATCTGCGCGAGTTGCACAATGTATTCGAGCGCGCGCTGCTGGTCTCGGGCGGCGCGACCCGGATCGCGGCGGCCGACCTCCGGTTCGAGGTGATGCCCGACAGCGGCGACGAGGTGATGACGCTCGACGACGTGGAGCGCCGGCACATCGAGCATGTCGTGCGCCTCGAGGCCGGCAACGTCGATCGCGCCGCCGTCCGGCTCGGCGTGTCGCGCAGCAGCCTGTACCAGAAGCTCAAGCGCTATCGCGTCGACAGCGGGTGATCCGCTCGACAGCGGGTGATCCGCTCGACAGCGGGTGATCAGCTCGACAGCGGGTGATCCGCTCGACAGCGGGTGATCCGCTCGACAGCGGGTGATCCGCTCGACGCCGGGTGATCCGCTCGACAGCGGGTGATCAGCTCGGCTCGGGCTCGCGCCACGTCGCGCTGCTGACCAGCGGCCCGACGCCGGCCTCGATCAGCTCCTCGAGCAGCGCGATCGGATCGACCGTCTCGGGCGCGGGCAGCTCGAACTCGAACACCAGCGTGTCGCCGGCGCGGAACACCTCGAGCCGCATCCGGCCGCGGCTGCGCGCACGGCCCTCGATGTACGAGGCCCAGTCCGGCGTCGGCATGTCGTTGACCGACATCAGCACGTCGCCGTATCGCACGCCGGCGCGGGCGGCGGGGCTGCCGGGGCGGCACCCCAGCACCGGAACGCCGTTCAGTCGCGTCGCGAGTCGTGCGACATCATCCCATTTCAACATCACGGGAGAGTTTACCCCGGCCACGACAGCGCGCCGAGATCGATCTCAGCGGCGGCCGCAGCGCGTCAGATGCCGGATGCATGCGCCGAATTTCCGCGAAGTTCCGGCTGCGCATCGCGCGCCAGATCACAGCACGAACGCCAGCATGAAGATCGCCGTCGCGGATACCGCGGTGAAGCACAGCCCGGCGAACACGATCGAGCCGAGCCGGCGGTGGCGCCGCGAGAACCCGCCGGGCAGGGAGACGCGGTAGCGCCGCCACGATGCCACCGCGAGCCACGTCCACAGCCCGTACGTCGCGACCGCGGCCGCGATGTGGATCGCGAGCAAGAGCCGCGTCGTGCCGACCAGCTCGTCGGGCGCGCGAGAGACGAACGTGCCGGATCCGCCGGCCAGCCGGATCCGCAGCTCGATGGCGACCACCGATAGCCAGCACATCGCCACCAGCACCGCCTGCACGAGGCGGTGGCGGTCGTGGTCGCGTGCCCGCGCGAACCGGATGCTGGCGTACGCGGCGACCGGCGCCACCAGGGTCACGAGATACGCCGCGGTGACGACGGGATCGAGATGGAGCGCCATGCCGCGACCCTAGCGAGTCCACGTCTCGGCATCTTGGCGGTTTCTGATCGCCGCGTACTGCCCGGGGGTGCCGCCGAGCAGCCGGCGAAACTGGGTGTAGAACCGGCTCAGGTCGTTGAACCCGGCGCGCAGCGCTGCGTCGAGCACCGACGCGCCGTCGAACAGCAGGATCGCGGCGTCGAACAACCGAGCGCGCTGGCAGTACCGCTTGGGCGTGATCCGGTAGGCCGCGGCGAACCGCCGGGTCAACGTCTCGGGCGCCATCCGGGCCGCCTCGGCCGCGGCGCGGACCGGCGCGAGCGCGCCGACCGCCGCGTGCAGCGCGGCGCGCGCCCGCACCAGCGGCGCTGCCACGCCGGCATCCGGATCGAGCGACGCCACCACCTCGCCGGGACACACCACCGCGCGGCGCGCGCCGAGCCCGATCGGCGCGGCCTCGATCACCGGGATCGCATGGCGATCGAGCGGACGCGTGGCGCACGTGCCGTCGGTGATCACCACGGCGTGCTCGAACCGGATCGGCAGGATGCTGCGCGGCGGGACGGCGAGCACGAATCGCGCCGGCGCGACGATGTCACCGGTGGCGAGCGGCACGACCAGGCGGCCGCGCCAGACCTCGACGACCGCGCGCATCGCGGCCTCGTGGGTGATGATCAACCGGGTGTCATCGCCCGCGAACCGCTGGCGCATCATGACGAGGCCGTCGGCGACGTACAGCGCTCGCTCGAGCGTGACGCCGCCGAGTCGCCTCCGGCGCAGGGCTTCGGGCACCGGCACATAACCGACCGCGCGCGCCGATCATTTCCGCGCCGCGCGATCGCGACGCGGGGCCGGGTGGACGGTCACCGTACCGGCAACAGCGGGGCGAGGATCGGCGTCAGGTAGGCCATCTTGTCCCGGTTCACGGTGGTCCAGTCGTCGGCGAGAATCCCGCCGGTATCGCCGGAGTCCGGGTTGAGCGACCAGAACGTGAACGACATGCCGCGCGCGGCGAGGTAGTGGGTGAGGCTGTCCAGCCATTTCCGATCGACGTCGGTCGCGAGCTTGGTGCCGAACTCGCCGACCAGCACCGGCGCGGTGGCCGCGAGGTTGCCCCAGGTTGCGTCCCACAGCGCCGGGAGGTTGGCCGGATAGTCGGGCGCCGAGAACCAGCGCTGCGCGAAGATGCTCGCCGGGTACTCGTGCGGTGAGTAGATCACATGGTCAGGCGCCGACAGCTCGACCGGCATGGTCATCGCCGCCGCGAGGTTGCCGCCCCACCAGTAGTAGTTGCTGGCGACGACCTCGATGCCCTCGATGATGATCAGGGCGTCGGGATCGACCGCGAGGATCGCGTTGCCGGCGCGCTGCGCGGCGAGCCGCCAGTCGGTCGCCTGGTTGCCGTCGCCCCAGGTCGCCTGGGCGTGCGGCTCGTTGTGGAGATCGAACGCGACCACGGTGGGGTTCGCCCGATACTTCTTCGCGAGCATCACCCAGTCCTGGATCCAGCGGTCCTCGCTGTAGGCCGGCGTGTACCACAGCGCTGATTGCGCGCCGCTGTCGGGGCGGTGGCGATCGAGGATCACGCGCAGGCCGCGCTCGCCGGCCGCGGTGATCAGCAGGTCGAGGATCTCGGCGCCGGTCTTGCCCGCCAGCTCCGGGTTCTGCGCGAGATCGATCCCGTTCGGCGTCGACCCGGCATCGAACAGCTGGCTGCAGAACGGCACGCGGAGCACGTTGAAGCCGAGCGCCTTGACCTGGTCGAGCATCGCGGCCATCGGCCGCTGCCACAGCCCGTGCGGTGCGTAGTTCGGGGTCTCGAGGCCGAACCAGTTGACGCCGGTCAACCGCACCGGCGAGCCGCCGTCATCGACGATGTGCTGGCCCCGGATGCGCAGCCGGCCAGCCACGACCGTCCCGGGCCCGCCGCCTCCTCCCGGATCGTCATCCGAGGCGCCGTTCGCCGCACACCCCGTGATCGCCATCGCGCCGATCGCGGCGCAGGCACTCGGCCAGCTCCACGGGGACTTCGCGGTCGTCATGGCGCTCAGCATAGTCGCTGGCGAGGCGCCCGCGTGCGACCCACATCACGCGCGCGGGGCCGAGCGCCTTCGTGTCGCGACCGGCTCGTTGCGTGGTAGAGTCACGCGGAGCGCACGAGGCGCTTCCCGTCCGCGGCAAGGGCCAAGCCCACTCGTCGATCGCACATCACCAGGCACGCACTTCCTCGCCTGCGAAGCGGACCCAGGCGACCAGCCCGCAGCTGCGGGGAGGAGGTCGCATGCCCGTACATCCGCTACCCAACAATCCATCGCTCGCGAACCTGAGAAAACGCGCCAAGGGCCTGCTCGATGCGGCCCGCGGCGGTGATGCCGAGGCGCTCGCGCGGGTCCGCGAGTTTCATCCGCGGCCGCCCGCCGAGCTCGCGCTGCATGACGCCCAGCTCGTGGTGGCGCGCGGCCACGGCTTCGCGAGCTGGCCGCGGCTCGTGCATCACCTCGAGGGCGTCGAGCGCTTCACCTGGGATCCGGCGGACAGCGCCGAGTCAGCCGACCCGGCCGATCGGCTGATCCGGCTGTCGTGCCTGGACTACGGGGGCTGGCGCGTGGCCGATCTCGAACGCGCGCGCCGGCTGCTCGCCGAGCAGCCCGAGCTGGCGCGCGCGAGCATCTACACCGCGGCGGCGACCGGCGATGCCGAGGCGGTGCGCGGGTTTCTCGCCGGCGACCCGGCGGTGGCGAGCGCGCCTGGCGGGCCGCTGCGCTGGCCACCGCTCCTGTACGCGTGCTACTCGCGGCTCGCGGCACCGACGGTCGCGGTCGCCCGCCTGCTGCTCGATGCCGGCGCCGATCCCGACGCCGGGTTCCTGTGGTGCGGGAACGTCCCGCCGTTCACCGCGCTCACCGGCGCGTTCGGCGACGGCGAGGACGGCAACAACTATCCGCCGCATCCCGAGCGCGATGCGCTGGCCCGCGCGCTGCTCGACGCCGGCGCGGATCCGAACGATGGCCAGACCCTGTACAACCGCCACTTCCGGGGCGACGACGGCCACCTCCGGCTGCTGTTCGAGTACGGGCTCGGCCGCGATCGCGGCGGGCCGTGGTTCGCGCGGTTCGGCGATCGCATGGGCACGCCGACCGACCTGCTCGTCGAGGAGCTGTGGTGCGCCGCGCGCAAGAACTTCGGCGAGCGGGTGCGGCTGCTGGTCGAGCACGGCGCGCCGGTCGACGTGCCCGGTCGTCGCGACGGCCGCACGCCGGCCGAGGCGGCGCTGATGTTCGGCAATCACGAGATCGCGGCGTACCTCGCCGCGCACGGCGCCAGGCCCGGAGCGGTCGCGCCCGATCAGCAGCTCGCGGCCGCGTGCATCGCCGGCCAGCGCGACGAGGCGCTCGCGCTGCTGGCGCGCCACCCCCAGCTGCGCGACGCGCTCGGCGCCGCCGGCCGCGTCGAGCTGGTGCGGCGCGCCGTCGAGGCGCACCGACCCGAGGGCGTGCGCCTGATGGCCGAGCTCGGGTTCGAGCTCGAGTACCCCGGGCATGGCACGCCGATGCACGCGGCGGCCTGGAGCGGTGACCTCGAGATGGTGCGCCTGCTCGTCGAGCTGGGCGCGAGCACCGAGGCGCGCGATCCGATGTATCACGCGACGCCGCTGGGCTGGGCGTCCTACAACCACGAGGCCGGTGTCGTCGCCTACCTCGCGCGGTTCGCGTCGATCGTCGACGCGGTGAAGTGCGGCGCCGTCGAGCGCGTGGCCGAGCTGTTGTCGAGCGACCCGGCGCTGGCGCAGGCCCGCGATGGCAGCGGCGATCCGGTCGCGTTCTCGCTGCGCCGCGGGATCGCGCGCCTCGCCGAGCTGATCGCGCTGCTGCGCGCGCACGGCGCGGACTTCACCGCGCGCGATCACCTCGGCCACACGCTGGTCGAGGCGCTGAGCGCACGCGGCGATGGCGAGGTCGTCGCCGCACTGCTCGGACCATGACCTCCTCGCGAAGGTTCATCGGCTGAGGTGGGTACGCCGACGAAATTCGCATCTCGTACGATCCCTGCTGCCGCGGCTTCCGCGTGAGTCTCGGCAATCCCCTCGCGGCGACGGCCGGGATGACGCCGTTCCAGTACGTGATGACTCGCCGGCTGGCGCGCGCGCACGAGCTGCTGGAGCGCACTTCCGTCGCGAATTCGGCGTGACGCCGCGCGAGATCCGCCCGGACTCGCGCCGGCCAGACGAGCGCCTCGACCTCGAGCTGCTCGACACAGCTCACCGCCCGCTGCGCTCGACATCGACCACGGCGCCGTGAACGCACCTTGCGCTCGACGATATCGAGGGTACGCATCCGCATGCGGAGCGAGCGAACGACCTGTGAACCGTTCGGCATTGCCACGCGGCGCGCCGGGCTCGGACTCGCCGTCGTGGTCGGCGTGGTCCAGATGGTGCTGGCCCCCGCGAGTGCCCACGCCGAGGACGACGACCCCGGCCCGAAGGAGGTCTACCAGGTGCGCCTGGTCGTCGACGGGCCGATCATCGCGGTCGGAGCCCTGGCGGGACTCCTGCGCGCGACCCTGGCCTCGCACGTCATCGACCGCAACTGTCCCTGCGATCCATCCGGTCTCAACCGGTTCGATCGCGGCACGGTCGGCAACGACAACGCAACTGCCGGCACGGTCGCCGACGTCACTGTGACGCTGGCGCTCGGCCTGCCGCCGCTGCTCGATCTGTTCGACGTCGGCACGAGCTGGGCGCTCGTCGAAGACCTGACCGTGATGTCGGAGACCGTCATGGTCGCGGTCCTGCTCCAGCAGGTCGCCAACATCGGCGTACAGCGGCCGCGCCCGCTCACCTACGCGGGAGACCCCAAGTTCGTCAACACCGACGAGGGCTACCTCTCCTTCTATGCCGGCCACGTCAGCACCGG
>Ga0307515_10007362_pt1 | contig 21775 bp, 5 predicted proteins | sample 17_EM_MG_FD_194513 | JGI IMG/M metagenome (GOLD analysis project Ga0307515, IMG submission 194513) | Populus trichocarpa ectomycorrhiza microbial communities from riparian zone in the Pacific Northwest, United States - 17_EM | ecosystem: Host-associated > Plants > Roots > Unclassified | place...
TACCACTATATCTCGCCTATATACTCCTTAAAATAACGACTAAATTAATTAGTATAAGCCGCATAAGTGCATTTATGCGTGCGCATACAAATTTAGGTAGGGAGAGGTGGGTGCAGGCATCTCGCCAACTTTTTTGTCCACAGCGTGCGCAAGAAAGTTTTGATGTTCTTGACTTCGTGCACGGGCCACATTTTATAGGACGCCATCGGTGCAAGGGATACGGAGAAGCAGTCATTGATCAGATACCGTTCTAAGTTCATCCTGTTCAAACTAGTATCGGTAACGGGACATCGAGGGCGCTGAGCTTTGCCTGATGCTCTCAAAAGGCGACGCTGCTTTAATAACTGTCGTTGGGTGCACACGCATAGCTGCAAAAGTTGCCGTCTGCAAGTTGTCCTATGCCGAGATAAGAGCATGCTTGGCCATTCAAGGCATGCCACGTCGTGCATCATGGAATGCCCTAACCGGCTCGCTTATTCTTCTTCATCTCATTCGTCTTATCAAAGACTACAAGAGCATGGGTTCATTAGCTGCCGCAGATCATACCCCTCAATCTTTAAGTGCTTGCCGCAATCACCCATGTGGCTTAAGCTTGTGCTAAAACAAAGATACGTAGCTTACAGGTGGTCATCATTCCGGCGAAGCTGTTTATACTTGGATCGTCACTCTCGACCGCTGAGCCTGAGGTAGCTTCTTGACAATGTTGATATCGTATAAAGATAGGTCAATTGCCTCGATCTTCAAGCTTTATCATAGATGGGTGTTGGGGAGCAGACACTATGGGATAATCGATATCACGGCACTGAAGATTTCATCGAGACACGATGAAGACGTGTAACCGGTGTGTTTATACAGGTTCGAGCTCCGAGCCGATCTACATCATTGGCTTGATGGGGTAAAAGGTGTGCACCATCGCCGGAAAGGCTGCAGATGGGGAACAGAGGTTGACGCGTCCGAGCTCAGCGTTCAGCGCCTTCGCTAAGCACTCTATGTCATTGGTCGGAAGCACTCCTAGCTTCACCTGTTCCCCGCCCTCTCCTGCAGCTCTACCTTGAACCATCCTGCTGAGCTGATGACCTCGTAACCCATGTCGACCGTGGGCAAGGCGGAGTACGTCTGGTAGCGAGATAAGAAGGCATGACCTGGGGTCACACTAAGGGCTCGTTTACTAACTTTTTTTCACCTGTTCGCGCTCACCTGTCCGACGCCGCCAGGTGGATGAAATTAAGGCCCAACAGGTGGATTGTAAGCGCCACTAGCAAGCGCTCGTGCAGGGGTGTAGATCGAACAGGTCAGAACGGTTCATTTACCAGGTAGAGCCTCATAGATATAATCAACCCGTTCTTGATATACGCACCTTTTTTAATGGGCGGTGACGACGAGCCTACGTGGAATAGCGCTAGTAGCGCATAAAGACCTGCGTACACTGCTTTAGATATATAGGTAGTTGAGGTTAGTAAGAATCACGTGATGCGTATAATCCTTCAAAAAAACATCACAATCGAAGTCGGATTGATCGAACAGGCCGCCCAGGTGGACATACAGGACCCCCCCTTTTCAACAGAGGGTGCAGGTGGAATTCCACCTGTGCGATGGCCCAGGTGGGCAAAATCGCGCAATCTATACTACTTTTGGCTATATAATCGCGGCAAGCGCGAGGACGTCGAACAGGCCAGGTGGAACATTAATTTCAGCTGCCAAGACGACCCAACAGGTGGAAATCGCACAGGTGAGGTAAACAAGCAGCTCCTACCTGTTGGATATTTGATCGACCTGGAAATATCGACCTGTTCGTTCCAGGTAGGTTTTTTGGGCGACGAACAGGTGGGCGCGAACAGGTGAAAAAAAGTTAGTAAACGAGCCCTAAGACCGCGCGGGTCCGGGGTCTGGCTTTTCATCTCTGAAAGCGCGGATCCATGCGAACCAGGCTCATAGGAGAAGGCGATACTGCTGGCTAACGTGGCATGAATCCATGCGGGCACTGAGCACATTTCTGAGGTTGCAGCCTGGCTGGTCTGGGTCGGTCGAATAGGCTCTCCTGGAGGATTGGTGGCTAGACCGAACGATGGTGGCCTGACTGAACAAGCTGCTCGTAGGAGCCGACCGATTTGACTTAGAGCGGGCGGCGAATACAACCTAACTAATGGAGAGGGGCCATCAGCAGACAGGCAGCAGCTTGGGTACCGCCGACGCAACCAGGGCTTCGCCACCGCCTACCCAGCACCGATGAGCGTGGCTCATGGAGCCGCTGCCTCGATGCGCTCGAGTCCTGACCAGGTCGGCCCCATCCGTGCGATCAAAAACCTGTTTCCCGCAACCGGACGAGACGATTTCGTGCGAATCTGCCCTGCGCAGCCCCCTCTATTAATATTGGCTTGGAGGATGTGAGACCTATAGTACAGTAAAACCTCGTTATTACGTTCAGCTCGGTGGCAGGGGGTTTAAACGTTATGTTATAGAGAAACGTTATATTGCGAGTTTACTTATTAATCGCTGCAAAGGGCTAAAATAACTCTTCTCTCTATCCATACTACTTAAAGAAGCTCGTAATAGTTGTCTGCTTTGCTCGCACAGCTCGACGGCCTCGAATTACTCTCTCTGCCTTTGTAAGAGTTGCAATTAGAGCCTTATTACCCCCCTCTTGCTGCCCCTTATAGAGCTTAAGGCGCTCCAGTACATTTAAAGCCTTATTAAGCTTAATAACTTGTGGTTTATTGGTATCACTTTCCTTAATATCTGGCTCGTTATATAAAGCTACAATTGAGGTCTTAATTGCTTCCTAAGTTGATAAGGCCTTAGGCTCTGCTAAGGCGTCCTCCCCCTTTAGATTAATAAAGCTACTAATAGCCATTAACTGCCTAATTTGCCCTACCTGGCTGAGCTGCTGTATATACACCTATAATTCGGCCTTAAGCTAAGGCTTACTGTACCCGCCTGGCCGACCCTAGGGGCCCTTATAGGGTCTAATAATTATTAAATATGTAAAGCAATTTATTACAGTTTAAGGGCTGATCTCACGCTAAGCTACAGTGGCCCATTAAATAGCCCTAAGTACGTTCATTAACTTAAGGGGGTTCCTATCTTGTTCCACCTAATCTACTATATAGGATAGCTAGTAGCGGCGGTAGTAGGCTTTAAAGGTTTGAATTATACCCTAATCTAGGGGCTAATAGAGAGAGGTGATATTTTTAGGTAGGAATTTGACCCTAGTATTAAGTAAGCTGGCGAGCTCCAATACTATATTTATGCCAGTAGCGTAGCTAGGAGCAGAATTAATAAGTAGGAGGACCTTCCTACCGCCCATTAAGCCATTAAACCACTTAATATAATTAAGGAATATTAACGCCGTTATCTAGGCCCTCTTATTAAACCTCTAGGCGAAGTTAAGGCCCCTTAGGTTGCTATAGTGCTTGCTAAAATATTAAAGATTTTTTACTTTTCTAATAATCTATAGGGGTACGATATAGCTGCCGTCTGCGTTACTATAGTGGATAGTTATAATACGCTCCTTCTACTTTTTAGTGCCTGATTGCCCTTTAGTTATAAGTCCTATATCCGGTATAGCCTTATAGAAAAGCCCTACCTTATCCATATTATAAACGTCTTAATTTAAGTACTTGTTTATAATAGCTCTAAACTCCTACATACGCTCCTAAGCGCCCTCTATATTAGCTAACCTGGCCTTACCATGTAGCTTCCGTCTTAATATACAATTCCTCTTCTTAAAGTTATTAACCTAACCGCTTAAAAAGCTAGGCTGCTGTTAACCCTAATAGTACACTATTATATTCTAAAGCTTTATTACCATAGCCTAAATAAGGTCGCCGGTAATAAGTATAGCAGCGGCCTGTATACGCTGTTACCATTTAAATAGCGCTTTTTTGAGCTTAGGATTCTTAGGAGCTCTACGCCTCTTAAAGCTACCCTTACCGTGTTAAAGGACTAGTGAATTAAGGTACTTATATTTAGGCTTTAAGGAGTCTGATATAATAGACTATTGTATAGGGCGTTAAAATTAATTGGTAAAATAGCGAGTAGCGTCTCTCTGAGGTTTTCTAGGGTTTTTATAGCAGTATACCCGGATCTGCTACCTCTTACGCTCTGAAACACTATGACAGCGAAGATGCTTAAGGTCCTTAGGCTTCGCCATGGTAAGAGGGGTGTTAAATTAATGAATATTGATGGCTGCGGTGCTGGTTTATAGGGTATAGGGTTAATGCATCATGCATGGCGCCTCCTAAAAATAGGGGTTTCAACACTACGATAACTCGCGCTATACCGTTCTTGTATGAGAGGGCTTTGAACGTAAGCCCATAGTAAAATCAACTGTTCCTGGCTATTGACCGGTATACCGTAGAGGAACGGTATACCGAGATAACGGTAAAACGCGGTTTTACTGTAGGGACGGTTTGCACAAGATTGAAGCCCGATATTGACGCTATTTTGGCGTGCATAGCCACAATCTAGGCCCAATTAAGGAGTCAGCTCCGAGAATCGTCAACCTCAATATTGACGAGTTCAATATGGGGTTTGACGGCTGCTTGTAGTTAGATCTTGATTTGACGTCGCCGACTTTGAAGCTTTTGAAGTTCTTGGAGCTCCCATACCCCAACGATCACCACCTGCTCGCATACACGCCTTGCCCTTATCCAAAGCCTCATACAATCGCGCCCACCAAGTGCTTACTCTCAAACTACATCTGCGACGCCTTTAAAGCCTAGATCACGATTGTGCCGCACCAAAATCCTATCACACCCCTAGGGGGCGCGAAATTGGAGGTCGATGATAAGGAGCAAAAGGAGGTGGTGGGCGCTGCGATGCACTTGCCTTAGTACACCCTCTTAAGGCTCCGTCTATCATGAGGATATTCGTTGGCTATACTGTTGATTATAAACTTTAATTCTGGTAGTCTTCTCATATAAAATATAGTCGCTTATATATTCGAATTAAATTAAGAGGGAAGAGCTCCCTTTGGAGGTGGTTTCAAGTGACTACGGTCGCACGCGACTACGGGCGCATGCGACCGTAGAGTTGGCTTTTGCCAATCGCAAAAATCCGATTAAAGCTAAATATCAACCAAAAGCGATTTATAATTTATTATGGTGGGCTATGCGCACCAAACCGCCAACGTCAAAATTCGCCTCATCAAAATATCGCCCCATTTGAACCACGATTTGAAGCTTTAATTTGAAGCCTTAATTTGAAGTTCCTCTTGATTTGATGCTTTGATTTGGGGCCTTTTGACTCTATATCTACGTAGAGCTTCGTGCAGAGCTTTATACGGAGGCTCTATATACAAAGGCTCTGCGTATGGGTGCTCTACACGAGGCTCTGCGCGGGGCTCTGCATTAGGGACTTCACGTACAGAGGCTCTAATATATGGATGCTCTGCGTATAGAGGCTCTACGTATAGAGCTCTACGTATGGAGGTTCTACACGACGCTCTGCACAACGCTCTACATTAAAGACTGCGTACGGAGGCTCTGCGTACGAAGGCCCTGTATATAGAGGCTCTGTGTACGGAAGCTCTACACAACACTCTACACAACGCTCTGCATACGGAGGCTCTGCGTATAAAGGCTCTATATACGGAGGCTCTATATAACGCTCTACACGACGCTTTATATCGAAGACTCTGCGTACAGAGGCTCTGCGTATAGAGGCTCTATGTACGAAGGCTCTATATACGAGGCTTTGTGTATAGAGGCTCTGCTTATAAAGGCTTTGCACGAAGCTACGTATATGGAGCCTCCGTATATAGAGTCTTCAATATAGAGCGTCGCGTAGAGCCCCCTTATATAGAGCTTTTATACGCAGAGCCTTTATACGCAGAACCTCTATATACAGAACCTTTATATATAAAGCGTTGTGTAGAGTGTTGTATAAAGCCTCTATATAAAGAGTCTTTAATATAAAGCGTTATATAGTGTTGTATAGAGTGTTATATAAAGCCTCTATATATAGAGTCTTTAGTAAAGAGCGTTATATAGGCGCCTATTTATTAAAATATTTATAAAGATAATTATAGAGGTATATATAGAGACGTTTATAAAAGTATTTATAAAAATAATTATAGGTATTTATAGAGGTAATTATAAAGGCGTTTATAGAGATGTTTGTTACGGACCTTATATCGGCAGTAGTGCGACTACTAAGGAAAGACATAAACGGGTTGGTTGAGACAGTACGGGAGGCACTAGAACCGATCGAGCTATGGGATAAGGGGTAGCCAAGTTATATAACTAGTCACGTTATAAGTTCGGAACGTAAGAACGTGGGAACGTGGGAACGTAATGTACTAATGTACTAATGTACTAACGTACTAAACCCTTTACTATAGGGAGGAGTTATATATTTAAGGACGTATGGTCTCTATAAATAGTTTCTCTTTTTTATAGTAAATCTTAAAATATAATTAGAGTTAATCTATTAGGTAACTACTTTACCAGTTATATTTACGTTGTTAACTATTCTATACCTATATACCTAGCCCATTAATAAGTTTACCATAGTATTTCTTATAAGGCTTCGTTATATATTTACTACTAAGGTTATAATAAAGGAAGTTAAATAATATACTACTAAAAGCAGTAGCTATAACGGCGTCTATAGCGGCGACTACCTTAGGATTAGATAATAACACTAGTATAGTAAATACTAACTCGCAACTAGTTACTATTAAACAGCTATAAAAAATAGTTAATTAATTAATAGATAATAATAGGATATTTAAAGAAAGGTTTAATAGGATTGGAGCAGCTAAGGTTAAGTTACCCTTAATTAAGCAATTCTTAGGGGAGAAGTTAAAACTTAAGGGATTCCTTATATAAATGCACTTTAAGGTTATATAGGAAGGAGTTAAACTAGAAACGCTTATAGATTAAATTACTTACGCAGGATTATTCTTAATAGGAAGGGTACTTAAGTAGTTTAAACCTTACCTTATAGAGGTATAGGAGTATAATATAATAACCACTAACTAGGAGGTATAGTATATATTTTTAAGTTAGAGTAGGTTTATAGAACACTTAATATAAATATTTAGAGACCTAGAGGTAACTACTACAGTAAAAAAAAAGCTTTAAAACCTAGTATAAAGAACTTTAGTAATTAAATATATGACGTAGTTTTAAATATTAATAATATAGGTTAAATAAAATAATAAAGCGCTTATAGCATAGTATAAATAGGGACTTAAAGTAAAAGTCTAGGACGTAATTATCCTAATAGAAGATGCGGATACTTTTAGGGATTTAATTAATTAAGTAATTAAGATTAATAATAGGATCTACTAAAGAGAGTAAACTAAGAAGGGTTAGGATAGAGTTCTATAGTTATATAAGGTATAGGGCACGTAGTAATAAAGTTAAAGTTAAAAATTATAGTATAGCGTAGAGCTAATAGACCTAAGTAGTACTAAAGAAAATAAGAAATGGAATAAACAACTATAGAAACCCAGAGGATAAGGATTAAGTAATTAAAGGTCTAAAGAGTAGAGGCTAAACTAGGGATCTTAGTAGTAGAAGATATTTAGGCGGACTTTATAGCAAGAAAAATGGTTTAAAGAAGGGGCTTATATAAATTGCGGGAAATAGGGTTACTACGTTAAAGACTATAGAAGTAGTTAGAGTTACTATATAGTAAAAGGAATAAGGCTAGTAGATAATATATACGTATAGAGGGATAATAATATACTATAAGGAACAAAAGAATATTTAATTAAAAGTTTTACATTTTATTATAATAATGTATACTAAATTTATAAGGACGCTAAGTATAGCGTAAGCTATTGGCTATAAGAGCTAAAATTATTAGAGTTTAGAGGAACTAATAAACTAGTTTATAGATCGGATATTAAGGACGATAAATTTAATATAGGCGAAATATTTAGTAATAATAAGGTAATAAAAGTAGCTTACTAGGAGTATATAGACCTTAAAGATATTATAAAAGAGGTAGAGGATAATTCCACTATAGAATAGGGAATATTAGTAGGGATTAAGACCCCATTAGATATAATGTCTATCGCTTTATAAGATATAAAAAAAGTAAAATAGTAAACTACTTCGGCACTTAATAAAGGCAAAAGGCTAAAGGCTTAAGATTTTTAAGATAAGATAAGGTAAGCTTAAGGACCTATAATAGACGACAACCAATAAAGTAGAGTAATGGCTTAGTTTAGTAATATATAAATAAGCTTAGGACGAAGTTTCCTAAAGGTATAAGACTCTTAAGATAAAATAAGTAAGATTTAAGACTCTTAAGATAAGATAAGAACACTGTAAAAGCCTAGTTAAACTAAGGTAGGAGCTAAGCTTAAAAAAGAAGTAAGCTTAGGATTAAGAATCCTATAGGACTAAGATTTCTAGATATAAATAAGGACTATTAAATAAACTAAGATTAAGAAGTAAGAAGACTTTAAGGATTTACTTATAAGGCGAAAACTAAAAGAAACTATAACGGAGTTTAGATAGAGAATCCTCGTATAGTAAGAACAGAAGCTAGATTAAAGAACCAGTATACTAGGTTATATAAGGGACAAAGTACCTATATAAAGAATTACTAATAGGCCTAGGGTAGGTATACTAAGAGCTAAGTAGCTTACTAAACTAAAAAATAAAGAGGATTTAGGGATCCCTACTAGGTTTAAAGAACGATATATAAAAGGCTGTTATAATATAGTAATAAGAATATACTTCCTTATAGACAAGCTGTATATACTCTAGTAGCTATACTAAAAGTGGTATAGGCAAAGGTATAATAATAAGTGGGAAGATTTCTATATATAGTTGGATAAATAAGTTATCTAAGACTACCCTATTATAGAAAAGGCTATAAGTTATATTAAAGGAGCCTTAATTATAATATTAAAAGATCTAGAGGAATAATTAGAGGACTAGAGAAGCGAGAGGCATATCTTAGTACCTGCAAATAAAGTTATAACGTTTAGATTAACATAATAAAGGTTTAAACTTAAAGATAAAGATAAGTTAAGAGTTAACCTAAAGCACCTAGTACATTATATGCTATTATAGATTGTATATATAAATAATATATACAAAATATATAAGAATCTAAAAGAGAAGAATTAGAAATACCTTATAAGGATACATTAGGCGCCAGATAAGTAATAGTATAGGAATACTAAGTATATACACAGATAGTATTTAGTAAAAGTTTAGGAGTTAGGAGACTTAATACTTAAACTAAAAAGATTCCTTATAGAAAAATATATAGATAGATAATAGTAGTGGGAATGCCTAGAGAATATATATTTATAGTATATTAAGGATAAAAAGCAAACTAGGTATTGGCTAAAGAGTAAGCTAAGTGCAATAGGATTAAGTAGCTAATAGTTAGGAAAAGTAAAGGAGATCTAGAGGTACTATTCTACTAGGAGTTGGTAATATAGTCCTACGTAGAATTAGTAACTATTTAGCATCCTTTATAAGAGGCTCTACTAAATCGATTAATTTAGGTATAGTGATTTAATCTATATTTAAGGCAGTTAATTAATCTATGCTCGCGGTAGATCCTTTTAATCTATAGTCGAGGTATATGTTTAGCATCCTTTATAGGAGGCTCTACTGAATCGTTTAATCTAGGTATGGTATTTTAATCTGCATTTAAGGCAGTTAATTAATCCGTACTCGTGGTAGATCTTTTTAATCCATAGTCGAGGTAGATATAAAGGTAGATCTTTAAAGCTGTCCAATTGCATTAACGTGCTTATAAAGCTACTTAATTGCATTAATATGCTTTGGACGCTGCTGTTATTATAGGGGTAATCTTAACGTAGTTATTTGGTGACTCTGGTGACGTTAAGACGTTAAGATTAGTGCTTTAGAATTAAAATTAATTATTCCTGTATTAATATTGGCTTTGGCCCAATTCGATTAATTGATTAATTAAATTGTTTTAGTGTTTAAACGGTCGTTATATAGCTCTGGTAATAGTTGTCTCTTAATTAAATGTTATTTAGTAACTGTTTATCTAGTATCTAGCTAAGTGTAGTACTACTTAGATTATTTTATACCGTTTTGGTAATCGTCTATCTAGCATTAACCTTATATTCTAGCCTATTTTACAAGCTTATAGTACTATAGGAGTCGTTTACTATAACTGGTTGTAGTTTGCTATTAATTTAAAAGGGTTAAGAAGGGTCCAGTTAGTGTCTTGGCGAAACCTTATTTTAATATTCCAAGCTTTTAATTTAATTGGTTGGTCGTTATCATTAGTCGGGTTTATATGCTTAGTTTAATTATCCGTTTAGTATAGTATTAGTACCTCCCTAGGAAGCCTTAATTTAATTTAGCGATAGGCCTATATTAAGGCTCTAGTTTAGTTTAATTTAATATTTAATATTTAGTCTAGTTAAATTAATCTAGTGTTCGCTAGCTAGTTGTTTAAACGGTTATCTAGTTTCTTCCTTATATCTACCTAGTATCTTTATCTCTTACTATTAGTATATCTAAGCTAGCTTCTACTCTAGCTCTATGCTCTAACATCTCGCTCTAGCTCTATACTCTATTATCTTGCTCTAGCTCTGTGCTCGGGCTATTACTCTAGCTAGGCTCTTACTTAGACGCCATATAAGGTTGTTACGCTATAGTAGGTAGGTTAATTTTGTTGATTAATTGTATATCTAGGTTAAAGGAGGTTAGGGTTTGTATGGTCGGGTTTATACGGTTAGGTTTAGTTCGGTTCAATTAATGTTTAATATAATCGATATTTAATTGTCCGTCTATTTAGTAAATAAAGGTAATTATAAGTATAAGAGAGGTACCCGGAAGAAGCTTAAAATACTTATAAAGGTAGAAGAAGTAGTAACTTCTTAAACAAGGTAGTAGATTAATTGCTTAGTAAGCGCTAAATATATAGATTAAATTAGTACGGTAGGCAGGCCGGGCTTATAACTATAAGCTTTTGTAGTGTATAGGAATTAAACAAGTAACTTAATTATAAATCTATGGAAATTAAGTAATATAAATATATAAAAGTAGACCCCGAACTCTAAAGCCTATGACTTATTTTAAACGTATTTAAGATATATAAGGGTAGTGCTAACGCTAGTAAAACAGGGCAATATGTAAGGTCTGGTAGTCGGTTATAGTCGTTAAGGTAGTTAAAGAGTATATTGTTTATATACCGCTAGTATATAGCTAGTCCGTTAGTTAGTTTAAAAGGAAGTACCTTATATTTATACGTTCTATAATAGGTCTAAAATATAATAAGATCTTTAAACCTAGGGGTTATCCTAATTTAGTAAAAGGCTTAGTGGATATTGGGCTTTATAAAGACCTTAGCTTTACTTATTTAGGCTAGAGTTTTATTAAGTAGGGGAAACGAATAGCGGTCCTTGCGGGTTATATTATTTAGCTTATAGTAGTTAATATAGAAGCAGAGTCCTCTATTTAGCTTTTTAATAAAGAAAATAGGTAGGGTAAAAGGGGCTTAGCTAGGCTTAATAAAGCCCTTATTTAGGTTATTAATAAGATACTACTTTATAGCCTATAATTTAGTAATAAACTGCATATAGAGGGGGCTAAAGCTAAAGGTATTTTCCTTACCCTACTTAATTTTAATCTTATAGTTATATGGTTAGTAAGGTAGAAGTTTATTGGATACTGCTTTAGAGAATACGTCTTTAAATTTCTAGTATTAATAGGGCAGCTTTTATTCTACTAGTTCCTTATCTATAAGCTCGCTTTTTTATTTACTAAGCTTACTTCCCTTTTCCTTAATTATTTAATTAATTTTATATAAGCTTATTATAAAGGTAACGGTATTAGGCTAAGCTAAGTTCTAGTAAAATCCTACGGCACTAATATAGCAGACATTAACTAGTAGGAGGTTCGCTAGTTTCCTTATAGCTATTTTCTGGACCGTATTTTACGGTTTAAGGTTTATAATCTTTTGTAGCTCCTATTTTATCTTCTATAGGTTTATTACGGAAGTGGGCATAAGCTAGAATATAATGTACTAAACGGGGTAGTAATTAAAGAAGGCTACGTATACGTAACTATGCGTAGTTAATATAAAGACATTTAGATAAAGAAGAAGAGTCTTTATATGCTAGGTATAGGTATAAATAGGGGTTGTAGGGGAACGTGCGTAAGTACGGGTTAAGAATGTCAAAATGCGCAAGGACGTAAGAACGTGTAAGTCTCGTAATAAGGTTATCTCTATAATCTATTAGTTTAGTATAACGTCTAACGTCCTTTACTATTCTTTATAGCTATATAGGGCCTAAGCTCTCTATAGGGGACTTTTTTAGGTTACTACTAACTTCCTAGGTTTTTAGTGCGGGTAGCGTAATATAAGTAGTTTAGGGGCAATGTAATATATGGATCTATTGCGAATTAAGCTATATATCTTCCTTAAAGGCCTAGTCTCTATACATAGCATTAGCCTAGTAAATAGTATTAATCTAGGGCCGTATAAGGTTTTCTATTATAATACTAATTTCTTTTATAAAGAAAGGGGTTAAGGGTAGAGTTTTAGGCTAAATAAGCCGTTTACTCCATATATTAAGCTATAAGCCTAAATAGGCTAGCTATTTTCGCTTTAAAATTATATTATAGCTGCCTAGGTCCGTAATAAGGAAGGGGATATTATACTACCTTCGTCCGTTAACACGGAGGTAAATCCGTAAGATAGTTATAATAAGTAGCCCTATTTACCTGTTATACCCGTAAATAGAAATTAGTTTAGGCAGTTCTTTAATAGGTGCATTTAGAAAGTTAGCTAGCTTTATAGTATACTAGGTGTCTATTAAGGTAAAGGCATTTACTCTAGAGTTAGCTAAAGTAGAGGTTAAAACTTAATATCTATTACGGAATAAAGTATAAGGAATAGTACAGCTCTTTTTACTAACTAGCTAACCTAGATTAATATCTAATATATTAATCCCTTTTAATCCTAAAGAGAAGTCTTCCTTTAGGGTTCCTTTTTTTCTAACTTTATACTATTCTCCTAGATTAACAGAACCTCGTCCGCTTTTACGTTTATTAGGCAATCCTTTATATAGTATCTGTTTGTACCAACTTAATGGTATAAGTAAGTTATATCCCAGGGCATGAAATACGTATAGTATCGTATGTGTTACGAACGCTTTAAGTACAATGCTATAACTACTTAAAGAAGAGTTGGAGGAAGCTAGTTGGTTAATATAGGCACGGTCTAGGATGGAGCCGGTAGAACTATGTGATGAGGAATAGTAAGTAAGTTACATGATGTTGTACGCAGTGTACACAGTGTACGAGAGGAACGTACGTATAATACGTATAACACGTATATTATGTATAAGAAGGATTTTATAGGAGTACGGTTGTGTATTTAAGGACCCTTAATCCCTACCTAGATAGTTCCTTCCTTATAGTAATTTTTGGAATATAATTAAAGTTAATCTATTAGGCAACCACTCCACCAGTTATTATTACGTTATTAACTTTAATTTATATTACCTATACACCTAGCCTATTAATAAGCCTATTGTAGTTCTTATTATAAGGTTCCGTTATATAATTACTACCTAATTACGGTATTAAATACAGAAAGTTAAATAATATGCCACCAAAAGCAGCCACCATAATGCTATTAACGGCGGCAACTACTTTAAGGTTAGGAGGCGATACTAGTATAGCAGATACTGACTCGCAGCAACCTATAACGGTTAGATAATTATAAGAGATAGTTAACTAGTTAATAGAAAACAATACGACGTTTAAATAAAGGATTAACGGGATAGGAGTAGTAAAGGTTAAGTTACTATTAATTAAGAGATTCTTAGGAGAAAGATTAAAGCTTAAAGGATTTCTTACGCAAATGTACTTTAAAGTGGCGCAGGAAGGAGCAAAGCTAGTAATATTTATGGATCGAATAGCTTATACAGGACTATTCTTATTAGGAAAGGCACTTAAATAGTTTAAGTTTTACCTTATAGAGATATAAGCAAATGGAATAACAACCACTAATTAGGAGGTACGGTTTATGTTCTTAAGTTAAGAAGGATTTATAGAGTGACTTATATAAATGTTCGGAGACCCAGAGGCAGTAACTACGGCAGAAAAAAAACTCTAAGACATTACGCAGCGAACCTTAGCAATTAAGTATACGATATAGTTCTAAACGCTAGCTATATAGGTTAAGTGGAATAATAGGGCGCTTATAGCATAGTATAAATAAGGACTTAAGGCTAAAGTCTAGGACGTAATTATCCTAATGGAAGATGCGGATACCCTAAGGGAGTTAATAAATTAAGCGATTAAGATTAATAATTAGATCTACTAAAGGGAACAGGCTAAGAGAGGCTAGGATATAGTTCTATAGTTATATAAGACGCAGAATACGCAATAACTAAAGCTAAGTTAGAAACTATAGTATGGCGCGGAGCTAATAGACCTAAGTGGTACTAAAGAAGCCTATAAAAGATGGAGTAAGAAACTATAAAAACCTAGAGGTTAAAGATCTAGTAATTATAGGACTAAGGAGTAAAGGCTAAACTAGGGATCTTAGTAGTAGAAGACGTTTAGGCGGACTCTATAGCAAAGTTAGTAGTTTAGAGACGGAGCTTATATAAATTGCGGGAAATAGGGTTATTTCGTAAGGGATTGTAAAGATGGTTAGAGTTACTATATAATAAAGGGAACCTAACTAGCAGAAGATATACACGTATAGAGGGATAATAGTGTACTGTGAGGAATAAAAGAATATTTAATTAGAAGTTTCGCGTTTTGTTATAACAATATATACCAAATTTATAAAGATGCTAAGTATGGCGTAAGCTATTGGCTATAAGAGCTAGAGTTAAAAGGACTTAGAGGAACTAAAGAGTTAGATAAAAAATAAGATTAACTCTATAAGCTAGATTAAGATGTTACAGTAATATACGGATAAAGATTAGCTATAATAACAATGGAGTTAGAGCACTTATTAATTAATAGTAATAAGGATAAAAAAGGAACTAACTAGGGGTATCTAAACCTTAATAACGTAATAGAAGTAGAGACTAAAACCGCTATAAAGTAAGGTTTAGTAACGGGTATTATAACACCGTTGGATACGGTATCTATTGCTTTATAAGATGGAAGGAGTAATATCTAAAGAAGATTAAGCAAGTAGACAACTGCTAGTGCTAGCTTACCACTTAATAAAGGCAAAAGGCTAAAGGCTTAAGATTTTTAAGAAGAGATAAGAGAGATTTAAGATTCTAAAGATAGGATAAGGATAGCTTAAGGACCCATAACGGATGAAAACTAATGGAGTAGAGCAGCAGCTTAGTTTAAAGACATACAAATAAGCTTAGGAGAAAAGTTTCCCACGGTATAAGATTCTTAAGATAAAATAAGTGAGATTTAAGACCCTTAAGATAAGGTGAGAATACTACGGATACCTAGTTAGACTAAGGCGGGAGCGAAGCTTAAGTTAGAAGCAAGCTTAGGATTAAGAATCTTATAGAACTAAGACTTTAAAGTACGAATAAGGACTACTAATAAGATTAGAGAATCCGTAATATAAATAGTAACTAGACTAGGAGATAGATATATAGACCTAGAGGACTTACTAGGGGAATATAGTGTTTAGCCTAAAGATTAAAAAGTTAATATTAAGATTAAGAAGTAGGAAAACTTTAAGGATCTACTCGTAAGATATGAAAGAAAAAAAACTATAAAGGAATTTAGAGCGAGAATTACCTTATAGCAAGAGCAGAAACTAGATAAGAGATTTAGCATATTAGGACGTATAAGGGATAGAGCGCTAGTATAAAGAATTACTAATAGGCCTAGAGTAGGTATACTAAGAGCTAAGTAGCTTACCGAACTAGAATAAGAAGAGGATTTAGGGATTCTAACTAGGTTCGAAGAACAATATATAAAAGGCTATTACGATATAGTAATAAGAAGATACTTCCTTACGGACGAGCCGTATATACTTAAAAGGTTATATTAAAAGTGGTATAGACAGCAACATAATAATAAGTAAGAAGATTTCTATATATAGTTAGACGAAAAAGTTATTTAAGACTACCCGATTATAGAGAAGGCTATAACTTATATTAAAGGAGCCTTAATTATAATATTAAAAGATCTAGAGGAGTAATTAGAGGACTAGAGAAGTAAAAGACAAATTTTAGTACCTATAAATAAAGTTATAACGCTTAGATTAACATAAGAGAGGTTTAAACTTAAGGATAAAGATAAACCGAGAGTTGACCTAAGATACTAAGCATATTATATACTATTATGGATAGTATATATAGATAATACGTGTAATATATATAGAGCACCTAAGGATAAAAACCGAAAATACCTAATAAGAATATATTAGATGTCGGACGAGGTAAAATATTAAAACGCTAAGTATATATATAGTTGGCACCCTATAGAAGTTTAAGAATAAGGGGACTTAATACTTTAGTTAGGAAGATTCCTTATAGAGGAATGCCTAGATAAATAATAATAGTGGGAATGTTTAGAGAATACCTATCTATGGTATATTAAAGATAAAAAGCGAACTAAGTATTAGCCTAAGTTAGACTAAGTATAAATAGGATTAAATAGCTAATAGTTAGGAAAAGTAGAGGCCTATAGGATTAAAGGGAGCTAGTGATAGAGCCTTAGACCCTTAAAGGAATTTAAGGACAACACCTAAATCTACAAGTAAAATAGTAAGATTAACAGTTTGAGGCACTAATAGATAGTAGAGTAATAAGGAACTATATCTCGCTAGTAGCAGTTAAAAAAATGGGATTACTATATAGGGAAAAGGAGTACCCTTACCTATTAATAACAATTTTAGGAGATCCGATAGCCTATAGAGGAGGTATTATTAATCTTAAAATAGGACCTATTTAGTTAACCATTAAAGGGAGATAAGTTAAAATGTCTTTTAATATATTACTATTAGGGAATAATAAGGCAGTGCTAGGAATGCCTTGGTTACAGGAATATAATTTAAAGATTAATTGGATTATAGGTTAGGTTAATATTAGAAATACTTAACGCCGTAAGATATAATAATAAGCTAAGTTAGTATAGTATTAAGTAGGAGCGACCTATAAGGAAACCGAAAAAGGGTTAAGTTATATACCAAAGAGATACTATAAGTATGGCAAGAAACTATAGTTACTAGAAAGTAAAAAGCTATTAGAGTATATAGCATAGGACTATAAAATAGAATTGGAACTAGGAATAAGTCTAAGGTTCTTTCTAATCTATAAGCTAACTAAGGAAGAAGGTAGAGTATTAAAAGAGTTTGTCTAAGAAAACTTATAAAAGGGATATATTAGACTATCGTAATCGTTAGTGGGTTATCCAGTACTATTCGTACTAAAGAAAAATGGCAAACTAAGGCTGTGTATCGACTATAGATAGTTAAATAGTATTACTAGAAAGGATAGGTATCCTTTACCCTTAATTAGTGAGATTTAAGATAGGATAGGCAATGCACAAATCTTTACAAAGATAGATCTGAGATAGGCGTACTATTAAATTAGAATTAAGGAAGGCGATAAATAGAAGGCAGCCTTTAGGTTAAAGGAAGGACTATATAAACTATTAGTTATGCAATTCGGGCTTATAAACGCACTAGCAACGTTCTAGAAGCGTATTAATAATATATTAGAAGAATACTTGGATGAATTTGTTATGGTATATCTTAATAACATTATTATCTACTTAATAACTAAAGAAAAATATAGAGAACACGTTAAATGGGTCTTAAAGAGACTATAAGAAGAACAGATGCCAGTAGCAATTAAGAAATGCGAGTTCTTTACTAGGAAGACCGATTTTGTTAGATTTATTATTAAACTAGGCCAACTTAGCATAGATCTAAAGAAGATTAAGGCTATAGTAAATTGGTAAGAACCGGAGAACGTTATATAGTTAAGATTGTTCCTAGGGTTTTATAATTACTATAGAAGGTTTATAGCGCAATAGTTAAAGGATATTAAGCTATTTACGCGATTAACGAAGAAAGAAGAACTATAGATATAGGGAAAGGAATAATAAGAGCTATTTATAAAAGTTAAGAGGTTATTTACCTAGGAGCTAGTTCTTAAGATCTATTAACTAGGACTAGAAACGGTTGTAGAAATAGATACATTAGACTTTATACTAGGAGTATATTTTATATAGAAGCATCTAGATGGATGGCATCTAGTAGTATACTATAGTCGAAAGATAATACCACTAGAGTTAAACTATGACATTTACAACAAGGAGTTGTTAGGTATAGTTATAGTATTAAAGAAATAGAAAGCGTTCTTATAAGGTATAAAGAAACTATTTATAGTTAAGATAGATTATAAAAACCTAATAGGATTCCTAACAATAAAGGAACTTAACTAAAAATAGGTTAAATGGGCGGAGATACTTGCGGAATACTATTTTAAGATTTAGTATACTAAGGGTATAGACAATACGCGAGCCGATGCGTTAAGTTAAAAGGCTAAACTATAAAATAATAAAAAGCTATTAGGGGCTTTACTGCGAAAAGATATAGATGGACTAATTAGGTACAATTATCTAAAAATTATAGCGACTTAGGAAGATAAACTAGGGAAAGTTTATAAGTTACCGGAAAGCTTTTAGGCATAAAGAATTCTAGAAGCATAGCTAGAAGATCTATAGACGGATATATACAAAAACTAAGAAGCTAAGTATATCCTAAAAAGCATAGTAAAGCACTTTGTAGAAGATTTCCATAAAGGACTAACTTAAGGACACAATAGAGCTATAGGCTTAGTGTTAAGACTTTAGGAGGAGTATATTATTGATAGAATCTAGGGCTTAGCATAAGAAGTTATAAAGAAATATCTAGATTGCTAGAGAAATAAACTAACGAGGTATAAGCTATATGGAGGGCTATAATCTATTAAAATACTAGAGAGACTATAGGAGGTTATATTATAGGACTTTATTATAAAGTTGCTAAGATTAAGAGATCCTATTATAGGGCAAGATTATAATACGATTTTAGTAATAGTAGATAAGCTTATAAAGTAGGGATACTTTATAGCGTATACAGAAGAAATATTAGCAGAAGATATCGCTAGAATCTATATTAAGGAAGTATTTATAAGATATAGAGCACTAAGTAAAATTATATTGGATAGAGATCTAAGATTTGTAGCAGCATTTTAGGAGGTATTCTTAGCGGAGCAAGGAGTTAGAGCAGCAACTTCTACCGTATATTATTTATAGACAGACGGTTAAACGGAAAGATTAAATTAGATACTAGAATAGTATCTAAGGCACTATATTAATTACGCATAGAATAATTGGGTATTGCTATTACTAGTTACGCAGTTTATATATAATACAACACCTTAAAAAGGAATGGGTACTTTACTATTTAGGGTGAATTACGGATATGAGCTAAGAATATTATTATCGCTATATTAAGTAAAGAAGACAAGTAGTATAGCTAAGTAGAGAATAGAGACTTTAATAAATCTTTATGCAAACCTTACGGAAACAGCTAAGGTAGTATAGTAAAGAATAAAGAAATACTACGATGCTAAGAGATCTAAAGGACTAGATCTTAAGGAGGGAGATAAAGTATAGCTACTATATAAAAACTTTAAGAGTCGACAATTAAGTAAGAAATTAGACTACGTTAGACTAGGACCTTTTAAAATTACGCAAAGGATTTCACTAGTCACGTTTAAGTTAAACCTACTAGCTAAAATAAAAATCTACCCAGTATAGCATATTGCAATGCTAGAGCTAGCACACGGGAATATTAAGCTACTAGTCTATAAAGCAGACACGTATAGAGGGCAAGAAGAAGACAAATAGTAAGTTTTAAAGATCATTAGTTATAAGGACGTTGACAATAAAACATAGTACGAAGTAAAGTAGGTAGGCTATAATGAGACTACCTAAGAGCTACTAGAAAATTTAAAGAATGCTAGGGGAAAGGTATAGGAGTATTGGAAGAAAATAGGTCAGGTAATATTAATAAAGAAGGATCGCTAAAGAATAAGTTACCTAAGGGGGACCTAGGAAGAGCGACTGCTAAACTACTCAGAGTTGTTCCCTTTATAGGAAGAGAGTTAGTTCTCTTATTACTAAGTTCCTATAGACCTTATTCTATAAGTTTCTACTCCTTAAAACAAACCTTCTTACGCACTTTCTTAAGACGAAGAAGATAGGTAGATGCTATAATCTAAGCATTTAAAGCCTTCTATTCTGTATTACAAGAACGTTTAAGTTCTACTAGGGCCACTAAAAGCTTACTATTAAGTTTTATAGCGGCAGATTAAACACAAGACCCTATAATAAATTACTTAGGAAACTTAACAATTACTAAGAGTAATAGGACGCGTATACTTAGCGTTAGAGATAGAGCGAATGTTATAGGACGAATAAATATTCGCTTTAGTGCACTCTAAGTAAGAGGATAGTTGCTAGGAGGAGGGACTTACTAACGTAATATAAACTAACCCCTCTTTTACATAATAAGAATACGGAGATAGCATTATCTCACTAAGCGATAGTATGCTAGCAACAGTGTAAGTATAACGCTGCGCTTATGAAGAAGAAGGAGGTTTAGAAACCTTAGAAGATATAATAAGTAATAATATTAATCAAATTAATTAGATGGACATTACACCTCTAGCAGACGACTTAAAGATGCTTAGAATCTTTAAGGATAAAGATAAAAAGGAGGGAGATAGTATTACGAACGCTTTAAGTATAATATTATAACTACTTAGAGAAGAGTTAAAGGAAGCTAGTTAGTTAATATAGGCACGGTCTAGGATAGAGCCGGTAGAACCATATAATAAGGAATAATAAGCGAGTTATATAATATTATACGCAGTATACGTAGTATACGAGAGGAATGTATATATAATACGTATAATACGTATATTATGTATAAGAAGGATTTTATAGGAGTACGGTTATATATTTAAGGACCCTTAATCCCTACCTAGATAGTTCCTTCCTTATAGTAATTCTTAGAATATAATTAGAGTTAATCTATTAAGCAACCACTCTACTAGTTATTATTACGTTGTTAACTTTAATTTATATCACCTATATACCTAGCCTATTAACGAGCCTATTATAGTTCTTACTACAAGGTTCCGTTACAGTATGCTCTTTAGGATAGTAGTGACTATCTCTTATATTAAAGCAGACTACGTAGTCTATATACTAATGCAACCTCCCTTCTAATTAGTTAGTGCTTTAGGAGTGCACTAAACGCGTAAGTGGGTAGTTAGTGTACCAAACGCGTAAATATATACTTAGTGTACTAAATGTTAGCGACTTAGTTAATTAAGGCACGAGCACGGCAAGAGGGACGCGCAAGCCTATATGATTGGTAGTCTATAAACGAGGATCTAAAGCTAGAGAAAGGAAAGGAGAAGAAGAGCAGCGCCGGTCGAAGTAGGGTTCTTTTATGCGGTCCTTTAGTTACGTGACCGCGAAGTTCTGCTAAGTTCTACTAACTAAGTTCTGCTAAGTTCTGCTAACTAAGTTCTACCAAGTTCTGCTAGTGCCATAACATTACCCCCCCCTCCGCAAAAGCCTGCCCTTAGGCTTTGTAGTTTGTATTATGCTTATAGGGCGTTCTTATCTTTATGTTCTTTTAGTAGCTTGTTGTCTTCGCTATGCTAGTACTCTATCTACTCGTCTAGGTACTTTGGGGGTCCTGGTTCATTAGGGTAGCAGTTATAGAATTTTTAAAGCTTATGGGGACTGCCAATAAAGTTCTATATAGGGTACTAGGTAGGATCTAGGTTATAGCCTTTCTAACT
>Ga0307515_10007363_pt1 | contig 21775 bp, 3 predicted proteins | sample 17_EM_MG_FD_194513 | JGI IMG/M metagenome (GOLD analysis project Ga0307515, IMG submission 194513) | Populus trichocarpa ectomycorrhiza microbial communities from riparian zone in the Pacific Northwest, United States - 17_EM | ecosystem: Host-associated > Plants > Roots > Unclassified | place...
GAGCTACTAGAGTTATAATACAACCTTCCTTTTAGAGCTATTTTATAAGTTTAAAGTTAGCCTTCTCCTTAGCTGTTATAAAGGCCATTAATAGCTTAACTTTATTCTCAATGGCAGGAACAAATTACTCTTTAAAATTAATAAGATATTAGCGATTTCGTAATCCCTTTAGGCGACCTCTACCGCGTTATAGTTGCGGTATATCTACTATAATTATATTAGGATTATAGTCATCTTCTAGAGCATATTAATTATAGTTCTCCTTTAGGGTATCTTTTAGGGCATCCTACAAGGGCTTAAAACTATTATCTTTATAGTAAGGCTTAATAACAGTTAAATGGAATTAAGTGGGTCTGTAAGGCATCTAAATAGTATAAGTTTAACCATTAATTATAATAAGTTAATGTAGGCCTAACTATCCTCCCTTTTTACGCTATACGCGTACCTTAGACTAGAGTAGCAGATCGAGCGTAGTTAAGGTATTTAGGCTATTTCTTATTCCTAGTACGTTATTAACCTAGCGTATAGTGTAAAGACATTAAACCTCCTTTATTGCCTTATAAATAGCCTTAGCTTATTATATAATAGAGAAAGATAGTAGAGAATTATTAGTTATTTAAGGGTAGGCGCTAAAGACTAGTAATATAAGTATAAGTCTATCTAGGCCAGCGGAATTATTAATAGCTTTAATAGCTATTTATAAGGTAAGTTTTTTACTAGCGTCCTCTAGTTCTAAAGAGATAATCTTATATACGCGGCGTAATAGTATATAATATTACTCCACTTTTCTAACGTTATTATATACCTTAATAGGGACTTCCTTAACCTTAATTACCATTACCTTTATCTATTATTAAAACTCTATAAATAAGAAGTTCTTTCCTACGTTATAGATAATTTAATTAGGGGGTCCTAGGTAAATATTAATCTAGCATAATTATAGAGTATCCTATGCGTTTTTAGCTATTTTTTTTTTAAAAAAGCGTGCGGCTTAAAAGGAGGTTAAGAAGTTAATAACTTAGAGTACTGGCTTGCCGCTAAGATATATAACATTAACGATAATATAGAAGTTAAAGTTATAGTTATCTTTAAGGGTAAACTTAAATTAGCTAGGGGATTTCTAGTTTATTTAGTAGTAATAGCAGTACTTTATAAGGTGCTTAATTGCCTTAATCTTAACTTTATAGCCTACTCGCTAAAGAACCCTAAGTAATTAATAAACGGATAGGTGGCCAAAATAATGGTGTAGTTAATGTAACTCTAACTTAGTTAGGTGGCTTTAAGTAATACTCTTTTCTAGTTAATAAAGGAGCAACTAGGGGTAACCCCACTTGCATATAACAGGCACCCGATTGTCTTCCTAAATAAGTATATTCTTAAGATTATTAAGCTTAACGCCTAATTTATTTATATTATTAATGTAAAATAGAAACGGAGTATTTGTAGGAACAATATAGAAGGTAATATACCCTAAGGGGGTTTAGACCCTAATTGTGCTAAAAGAGGTTATAATACCCTTACTAAAACGAATCGTGTGTTGGCCTACTATTAAATAGTTAATCTAAACAGAGCTATTAAGCTATTAAAAGGCTTAAACTTAAGGTTCTCCTACTATAGATACTTCTGCGGCTCTAGTATCTGGTATAATACTATAGAAGATATTTGCTAAGTATCTATTATTAAAGGAGAACGTGGAGCTCTCCTTTAGCTTATTAAAGATATCTAACTTTATAATAGAATAGAGTGTGGATTAGTTATTAAGAATAGCGATAGTTTATATACTATCTACCTTACTATACTTAGTAAAGTATTGGTTAGGAGAGTAGTTCTCAATTTCTATATCTATAAGGAGCTATTCGGTCTTATTAACCTCACCCTTAAGATTTTCTACGCCTTCGTATTAAACTAGGAAGCTTTAAAAGTAGGCTATAGTAACCTTATAATTTCTAACGTTTCTTATACTCTAACAAAACTTATTATATGCCTTCTTTCGCTTATTAAGAGAGTGCCTAGTTAACTAGCAATTTGGCTTCTTATAAACGTAGTACTTCTTTTAGCGATTACTTCGAAATAAACCTCTATAAGGGCCTCTACGATTGCCTTATAATTAACGTTAATTATACCCTTTATTGTATTCCCTACTACGTCCACTATATATTTAGTCAGTCTAGTTATAATTATATTGGCTAGGAATGCTTAGTTAGGTAGAGTTTTCGGTATAGAACTGTTAAGATTCTTATATTTATATTGCAGTACCTATAGTAGAGCGTAGCTTAGCATATACTCCTTTAAACGTATTTATAGGTTTATATAGCGCCAAATTGCACTTAGGAACGCTATAGTAGGTTAAGATAACCTAGTCCTTTAGACTGTTCTTATTTTAGTAAGTTTTGGTAAAGCCATATTGTATTTTTTAGAGTTTATTAAAGAGTAGTTAAAGGCACTCTAAATAAGTCTTTATTAAGTTAGAAGCGATAACTCTTTAGAATATAGTCTTTCGCTATTCGGATATATAAAGCTAGCAATTCTTATTAGTCTTAAAGTAGGCTTTAGTAAGCTAAAGCATTATATTAAAGCTATAATTTCTACCCGTAATATGGTCGTAATAAAATATCACCGCCTATTTCTTTAATATAACTAAAAAAGCATAATAAAATTAATGGCATTAGATTTTAACCTTACTATAGCAGTTATAAAAGACCTATAGTTTTATTCCGAGTATATTATATAATTCTCCTAGGCTTATTATAAAGACCTTATTATCCTTTTAGTGGATTAATTCTTTAGAGGAGCTCTTACTACACCCGGCCTAAAAAGATCAAAACTAACCAAAAGAACCCTAAAAAACACCTAGAGAATCCCCCTAAGATACATGCATTATAGGGGAGGTACACATCAAGCGACGGTGGTTCGTATTTGCGCGCGTCTACTAGAACCACGCCTAGCAATAGACCTCTACAATAAGAATGGGCGAATACTACACTACAAAGCGGGAAGACCTCTATTAAGAAGGCATCTAACAAAATATAAAGCCTATTGGACGCGTCTAGTATCTATAGTTGTAGGGGAGTAACCGTTAGCTATAACGAACTAATATAGCTAGTAGAATGGCTCCGCCAGTCTAGCGAACCTTAGGCGCCCCTTTAGTAAACCCTTAATTAAATCCTTTAACGGCTAAGCAAAATTAAAAATAAATAAAACCTCTTTTTACCGGCGAACCGCACCTAGGCTGTTGTAGCTATGCTTTTATAGTATAGGGTACCTACCCCCCTAAAGATAATAACTGGGTATATAATTATAATATAACTAAACACGGAAAAAGTAGAGGGGCTTAGTGGATAATTAGAAATAGAAGTCCTTATAGAGATTTATAAAGAGGTTTATAATACTATACCTTAGGAGCGGAGATATTAGAGTTACCTTAAGGGACTAATAGGTAAAGGAACGAGCTATAAAGGTAGGGGACAGGCTAGGAGAACATATTGGCATTAAAGTACTCTACGAAGATTACCCAGTTAAAGTCCTAGTGGTCCCCCTAAGCCTTAGGGTAGAAAAAGGACGTTAGGCGGATAATAGAGCAACTATATATAAGATAGTAAAATAAACGGAACGCCTTATACTAGGATTTAAGATTACCTAAATCTAATAGCTTTAATAGGAAAATATAAACTAAGTATATAATAAGAATAATAAGAGGATATAAGGGTCGCTAGAGACTTGCTAGAGACGCCGGTCAAACGCATGGCTCCCTTATTACTAGTATACATATACTAGGAATGCAAAAACTCCTTATCCAAAAAGGTATTATCATAAATGGCCTTATATACGACGTAAAGCTCTATAACCACAAACTCCGCCTAGAATAATACTATTGCTGCGTATAATAGGGATATACCTAATCCACATACGTAGTATAGGTGTGCTGCGGCCACTATACAGGCCCCTATAATATAAGACACTGCTTAAATTAAGACTAAATAAAATGCGTAAACTGCCACCAAAGCATATATAAGGCGTAGGAGAAAGAAGACTGTATTAAATACAGGAGACAGAAGGTAAGGGCTTAACAGCTGCGAGAATAACTATACGCTAGGTTATACGAATAGAAACAATAGGCAATAAGCTAGGGGGGCTAGGCTAGCTATCCTAAGCCTTAATAGGCCAGAAGCGACGCCGCGTAATATTACTAGACTGTATAGGGATATAAGAGTTATAGGGGATATAAGGGAGAGGATACTCTATAGGAAGACCCTTATGGACAGCTATAGCAAGCTTAAGACTAGGATAATTAAGAATTAGACTTAACGCGGCAAATATAACATTTATAGCTAACTCTTAAAGGGTATATTGCTAACTAGTAAGAATAGGGGAAGAACTAGAGATAATAATAGATTTAGATATAAAAGCGCTAGTAGAAATATAAGATATGGGAATGGAAAGCTTTATATAAAATAAGTAGTAACTAGGGTGCAGATATAAGAGATAGAAGTTCTAAATATCCTAGAGAAAGTGGAAATAGGAGAAGCAAGGAATAAAGGAGAGGCAAAGGACCCTCGCTGGGGGTCCGCCACCTATCTATTATATAGTATAACTACAGTAACATAAACTACCGTCTCGCAAGGCCCTTACTAGATAGCCTAGACCTAGAGAAACACTATATCCTTGCTATATAAGAGCCGTATTATAATGCCTATATATAATTAACATACTGCCCCTAAGGATTCCAGCTCCTATATGAACTAAAAGCAGCTATATACGTATGCTTTATAATTAGTAAGACTATTAGCCTGTCCTTATAGTTATACTAGGCAGTTAACCTAGATATTATAGTTATAATAATGCAGATATATAGGGGACTGGTATAGATTATTAACGTATATAACTGTTACGGACGCTTTAAGTACGATGTTACGACTACTAGGAGAGGAGTCGGAAGAAGTTAGTTGGTTAATTCAGGCACGGTCCAGGATAGAACCGGTAGAGCTATGTGACGAGGAATAGTAGCCGAGGTCACATAATATGCTACGTATTAAACGAGAGGAACGAGAGGAACTCACGTACCTTATATATAAGACGTATATTATATATAAGAAGGATTTTATAGGAGTACGGTTATATATTTAAGGACCCTTAGTCCCTACCTAGATAGTTCCTTCCTTATAGTAATTCTTAGAATACAATTAGAGTTAATCTATTAGGCAACTACTCCACTAGTTATTATTTATTATTGACTTTTATACTTATATTTCCTATATACCTAGCCCAATAACAAGCCCACCGTAGTTCTTACTATAAGGTTCCGTTACACAATCACTACCTAGTTACAGTATTAATATAAGAAGTCAAACAATATGCTACTAAAAGCAGCTACTATAACGCCATTGACGGCGGCAACTACTTTGAGGTTAGGTAATAACACTAGTATAGCAGACACTAACTTATAGCAACCTATAACGGTCGGACAACTATAAGAGATAGTTGACTAGTTAACAGAAAATAATATAATGTTAGAAAATAGGATTAACGGGATAGGCGCAGTAAAGGTTAAGTTACTATTAATTAAAAGGTACTTAGGAGAGAGATTAAAGCTTAAAGGATTCCTAATGTAAATGCACTTTAAGGTAGTATAGGAAGGAGTAAAGCTGGCAATACCTATAGATTAAATAGCCTATGCAGGACTATTCTTAATAGGAAGAGCACTTAAATGGTTTGAGCTTTACCTTATAGAGATATAAGCGAATGGCATAACAACCACTAACTAAGAGGTACGGTTTATATTCTTAAGCTAGAATGGATTCGTAGAACGACTTACGTAAATATTTAAAGACCTAGAGGTAGTAACTATGGCGGAAAGAAAACTCTAAGATATTATATAATAAACCTTAGCGATCGAGTATACAACGCAGTTCTAGATGTTAGTAATATAAGTAGAGTGGAATAATAGGGCGCTTATAGCATAGTATAAATAGGGGCTTAAGGCTAAAGTCTAGGACGTAATTATCCTAATGGAAGATACGGATACCCTAAGGGAACTAATAGATTAGGCGATTAAGATTAATAATTAGATCTACTAAAGGGAATAGGCTAAGAGAGGCTAGGATAGAGTTCTATAGTTATATAAGGCGCAAAGTACGCAATGATAAAAGCCAATTTAGAAACCATGGTATGGCGTAGAGCTAATAGACCTAAGTAGTACCAAAGAAGCCTATAAGAGATAGAGTAAATAACTGTAGAAACCTAGAGGACAAGGATTAAGTAATTAAAGGTCTAAGGAGTAGAGGCTAAATTAGGGATCTTAGTAGCAGAAGACATTCAGGCGGACTCTATAGTAAGAAAAATAGTTTAAAAAAGGAGCTTGCATAAATTGCGGAAAACAGGGTTACTATATTAGAGACTGTAGAAGTGGGCAGAGTCACTATATAGTAAAAGGCATAAGACTAGTAGACGATATATACGTATAGAGGGATAATAATATACTGCGAGGAACAAAAGAGTGTTTAATTAGAAGTTTTGCGTTTTATTACAATAACGCATACCGAATTTATAAAGACACTAAGTATGGCGTAAGCTATTAGCTATAAAAGCTAGCACCTATAGGATGCAGAGGAACTAATAAATTAGTTCGTAGATCGGATATTAAGGATAATAAATTTAATATAGGTGAAACATTTCGTGACAATAAGGTAATAAGAGCGGTTTACTAGGAATACGCAGCCATTGGAGATGTTATACTAGAGGTAAAGGATAATTCCACTATAGAATAGGGAACATTAGTAGGGATTAAAACCCCACTAGATATAATGTCTATCGCTTCGCGAGATATAAAAGAAGTAGGATAGCGAACTACTTCGGCACTTAATAAAGGCAAAAGGCTATAGGCTTAAGATTCTTATAGTGAGATGCGAGACAACTAAGATTCTTAAGATAAGATAAAGCAAGCTTAAGGACCTATAATAGACAATAACCGATAGAGTAGAGCAACGGCTTAGTTCAGCAATATACAAATAAGCTTAGGACGAAGTTTCCTAAGGATACAAGATTCTTAAGATAAGATGAGTAAGACATAAGATTCTTAAGATAAGATAAGTAAGATTTAAGACTCTTAAGACAAGATAAGAATACTAAGTAAGCCTAGTTGGACTAAGGCTAGAGCTAAGCTTAAGTTAGAAGCAAGCTTAGGATTAAAGAATCTAAGGGGCTAAGAATTCGGAGAATAAATTAAAACACCCGTAACTAAGAGGCAAGGAGCTTCTTTATAAATTAGAGAATCTATAGCGTAAACAGCAATTAGACTAGAAGACGAGTATATAGACTTAGAAGACTTACTAATAGAACATATTATTCGGACTAAAGATCGAAAAGTTAATACTAAGATTAAGAAGTAAGAGAACTTTAAGGATTAGAGCGCAAGACGCAAACCAAAGGAAACCATAGAAGAGTTTAGGCAAAGAATTATCGCATAGCAAGAACAGAAACTAGATAAGAGATTTAGTATATTAGGACGTATAAAGGATAGAGCACTAGTATAAAGAATTACTAATAGGCCTAGGGTAGGCATACTAAGAGCCAAGTGGCTTACTAAACTGGAAGATAAAGAGGATCTAGGAATCCCAACTAGGTTTAAAGAACGACATATAAAGGGCTGTTATAATGCAGTAATAAGAAGATACTTCCTTACGGATAAGCCGTATACACTCCAGTAGCTATATTAAAAGTAGTATAGGCAAAGGCATAATAATAAGTAGGAAGATTTCTATATATAGTTGGATAAAAAAGTTATCCAAAACCACCCGATTATAGAGAAGGCCATAACGTATATTAAAGGAGCCTTAATTATAACGTTAAAGGATCTAAAGAAACGATTAGAGGACTAGAGAGGCGAGAGACGTATCTTAGTACCTGTAAATAAAGTTATAACGTTTAGATTAATATAATAAAGGTTTAAACTTAAAGATAAAGATAAGTTAAGAGTTAACCTAAAGTACCTAGCACACTATACGTTATTATGGATTGCGTGCGTGGACGATATATATAAGATATATAAGAATTTAAAGAAAAAGAATCGGAAATACCCTATAAGGATGTACTAGATAATAGATAAGCGATAGTATAGGAATGCTAAATATATATATAGATGGCATCCAACAGAGGTTTAAGAGGAAGGAAGCTTAGTACTTTAACCAGGAAGATTCCTTATAGAAGAATACTTAGATGGACGATAGTAGTAGGAATGCCTAGAGAATACGTGTCTATGGCATATTAAAGATAAGAAGCGAATTAGGTATTAGCTAAAGAGTAAGCTAAGTATAATAGGATTAAGCAGCTAATAGTTGGGAAAAGTAGAGGCCTATAGGACCAGAGGGAGCCAGTAGTAGAGCCTTAGACCCTTAAAGGAATTCAAGGATAATACCTAAATTTACGAGTTAATTGGTAAGATTAGCAGTTTAAAGCGCTAATAGATAGTAGAGCAACGAGAAACTATATCTTATTAGTAGCAGTTAAGAGAATGGGACTACCTTATAGATAGAAGGAGGAACCTTACCTATTAGTAATAATTTTAGGAGATCCGATAGCCTATAGAGGAGGCATCATTAATCTTAAAACAGGACCTATTTAGATAACTATTAAAGGGAGATAAATTAAGATGTCTTTTAATATCCTACTATTAGGACGGGATGAGGCAGTATTAGGTATACCTTAGTTACAGGAATATAATCTAAGGATCGATTGGATTACAGGTCAGGTCGATATTAGGGATACTTAACGCCGTAAGATGCGATAATAAGCCAAGTTAGTATAGTACTAAGTAGGGGCGACCTACGAAGAAACAGAGAAAGGCTTAGGCTATATATTAAAGAGATACTATAAGTATAGTAAGAAACTATAGTCACCAGAAAGTAAAAAGCTATTAGAGTATATAGTATAAGACTATAAGATAGAATTAGAACTAGGAATAAGTTTAAGGTTCCTTTTAATCTATAAGCTTACTAAGGAAGAAGGTAGAGTATTAAAAGAGTTTATCTAGGAGAACTTATAAAAGGGATATATTAGACTATCGTAGTCATTAGCGGGTTATCTAGTACTGTTTATACTAAAGAAAAATAGCAAACTAAGGCTATATATCGACTATAGACAGTTAAATAGTATTACCAGAAAGGATAGGTATCCTTTACCCTTAATTAGCGAAATCTAAAACAGGATAGGTAATGCGTAAATCTTTACAAAGATAAATCTAAGATAGGCGTACCATTAGATTAGAATTAAGAAAGGCGATAAATAGAAAGCAGCCTTTAGGTTAAAGGAAGGACTGTATAAACTATTAGTTATATAATTCGGGCTTATAAACGCACTAGTAACGTTTTAGAAGCGTATTAATAATATATTAGGAAAGCACTTAGATAAATTTATTATAGTATACCTTAACGATATTATTATCTACTTAATAACTAAGGAAGAATACAGGGAATACGTTAAATAGGTCTTAAAGAGACTATAAGAAGAACAGATGCTAGTAGTGATTAAAAAATATAAGTTCTTCACCAAGAAGACCAATTTCGTTAGATTTATTATTAAACTAGGCTAACTTAGTATAGATCTAAAGAAGATTGAGGCTATAGTAAATTAGTAAGAACTAAAGAACGTTATATAGTTAAGATTGTTCCTAGGGTTTTGCAATTACTATAGAAGGTTTATAGCGCAATAGTTAAAGGATATTAAGCTATTTACATAATTAATAAAGAAAGAAGAACTATGGGCATGGGGAGAGGAATAGAGAGAACTCTTTAAAAAAGTTAAAGAGTTATTTACCCAGGAGCTAGTTCTTAAAATCTATTAACTAGGACTAGAGACGGTTGTAGAGATAGATGCATTAAACTATATACTAGGGGTATACTTTATGCAAAGATATTAAGATAGATGGCACCTAGTGGCATACTATAGTTAAAAGATAACACTACTAGAGTTAAACTATAACATCTATAATAAGGAGTTATTAGGTATAATTACAGCACTAAAGAAATAGAGAGCATTCTTATAAGGCATAGAGAAACTATTTATAGTTAAGACAGATTATAAGAACCTAATAGGATTCTTAATAATAAAGGAACTTAACTAAAGACAGGTTAGATAGGTAGAGATGCTTATAGAATACTATTTTAAGATTTAGTATACTAAGGGTACAGATAACACAAGGGTAGATACTCTAAGTCATAAGGCTAAACTACAAAGCAATAAAAAGTCATTAGGGGCTTTACTACGAAAAGATACAGACGGATTAATTAGGTACAATTATCTAAAAATTATAGCGACTTAGGAAAATAACGAGTTAGAAAAAGTCTATAAGATACTAGAAAGCTTTTAGGTATAAAGGATTCTAAAAGTACAACTAAAAGATCTATAGATGGATATATACAAAAATTGAGAAGTAAAGTATATCCTAAAAAGCATAGCAGAGTAGTTTATAGAGGACTTCTATAAGGGACTAACTTAAGGACATAATAGAGCTATAGGCTTAGTGTTAAGACTCTAGGAAGAGTATATTATTAACGGAATCTAAAGGATAGCTAAAAGGGTTACTAGAGAATATCTAAATTGCTAAAGGAATAAGCTAGCAAGGCATAAGCTATATAGAGGGCTATAACCTATTAAAATACCAGAGAGACCATAGGAGGTCATATTATAGGACTTTATTATTAAGTTACCAAAATTAAGAGATCTTATTACCAGATAAGATTATAACGTAATCTTAGTAATAATAGATAAGCTTATAAAGTGGGGATACTTTATAGCATATACGGAAGAAATCTTAGCGGAAGATATCACTAAAATCTATATTAAAGAAGTGTTTATAAGATATAAAGCATTAAGCAAGATTATATTAGATAGAGATCTAAGATTTATAATAGTATTCTAGAAGGTATTCTTAGCGGAGCAAGGAGTTAAAGTAGTAACTTCCACCGCATATTATTTGCAGACAGACGGTTAAACGGAAAGATTAAATTAGACGCTAGAATAGTATCTAAGGCATTATATTAATTATATACAGAATAATTAGGTATCGCTATTACTAGTTATATAGTTTACATACAATGCAATACCTTAAGAAGGAATAGGCACATTACTATTTAAGGCAAATTATGGATAAAAGCTAAGAATATTGTTATTACTATAATAAGCGAAGAAAATAAGTAGCACAGCTAAAGAAAGGATAAAGATATTAATAAATCTTTATATAGACCTTATAGAATTAATAAAGAAAGTATAAGAGAGAATAAAAAGGTACTATAACGCTAGGAGATCTAAGGGACCAGATCTTAAGGAGGGAGATAAAGTATAGCTACTATATAAAAATTTTAAGAGTTAACAACTAAGTAAGAAGTTAGACTATATTAGACTAGGACCTTTTAAAATTATATAAAGGATTTTACTAGTTACGTTTAAGTTAAACCTACTAGCTAAAATAAAAATCTACCCTATATAGCACATCGTAATACTAGAGCTAGCATACGGGAATATTAAGCCACTAGTTTACGAAGCAGACACATATAGAGGATAGAAAGAAGACAAATGGTAAGTTTTAAAGATCGTTAGTTATAAGGACGTTGACGATAAAATATAGTATAAGGTTAAGTGGATAGGCTATACTAAGACTACCTAGGAGCTACTAGAAAATTTAAAGAATGCTATAGGAAAGGTATAGGAGTATTAGAAAAGATTAGGTTAGGCAGCATTAATAAAGAAGGATTACTAAAGAATGAGTTACCTAAGGGGAACCCAAGAAGAGCAGTTACCGAGCTACTTAGATCTATTTCCTTCTCTATTAAAAGAGAATCCGTTTTTTTATTACTAAGTTCCTATAAACCTTATTCTATAAGTTTTTACTCCTTAAAATATACCTTCTTACGAACCTTTTTAAGACGGAGTAAATAAGTAGACGCCGCGATGTAAGCATCTAAGGCCTTCTATTTAGTATCCTAAGAACATTTTAACTTAGCAAGGGCTTAAGACAGTTTACTATCTAGCCGCGCAGTAGCAGATTAAATATAAGACCCTAAGATAAATCAATTAGGGAACTAGACGACTATTAAGAGTAATAGATTGCGTATATTTAGCATTAGAGGTAAAGCAAACGTCGCAGGACGAACAAATATTTGCTTTAGTACACTCTAAGTAAAAGGACGGTTATTGCGAAGATGGGTTCGCTAACGTAATATAAACTAACCCCTTTTTTAAACAGCGAGAATACGGAGACGGTATAATCTTACTAAGAGATAATATTGCAGCAATAGTGCGAGCACGACGTTGGGCGTATAAAGAAGAAATTGCTTTAGGTATAATAAGCAATAATATTAACTAAATTAATTAGATAGATATTATACCTCTAGTAAATAACTTAGAGATGTTTTAAATCTTTAAAGACGAAGATAAAGAGGAGGGAGATAGTGTTACGGACGCTTTAAGTACAATATTACGACTACTAGGAGAGGAGTTAGAAAAAGCTAGTTAGTTAATTTAGGTACGGTCTAGGATAGAACCGGTAGAGCTATGTGATAAGGAATAGTAGCCAAGGTTATATAATATGCTACGTATTAAACGAGAGGAATAAGAGGAACTTACATACCTTATATATAAGACGTATATTACGTATAAGAAGGATTTTATAGGAGTACGGTTGTGTATTTAAGGACCCTTAATCCCTACCTAGATAGTTCCTTCCTTATAGTAATTCTTAGAATATAATTAAAGTTAATCTGTTAGGCAACCACTCCACCAGTTATTATTTGTTGTTGACTTTTATACTTGCATTTCCTACACACTTAGCCCAATAACGAGCCTACCGTAGTTCTTGCTACAAGGTTCCGTTACAATAACCCTAGGGTTAAAGGGGTCCCATAAATAGAGAATATTATATTAGTAATAAGCTTACTTAGAACTAAAGGTATAGAGTTTATCCTATTAGGAGATATAAACCTCCACTACCTACAGTAGGGGGGTATCTATATTACTACTAAATAATAGGTAGAGTGCCTACTAAGAGCTATAGATACCTAGGGCCTTAAGCTAGCTACCCTCCTAGGAGTAATTATATGGTAACGAGGTACCGCTAGAAGCATAATTGACCTTATATTTATAGACGAAGGCCTATACTAAAGACTTAAAAGGTATAACCCCAAAGAAGAATGGGTACTCGCTTTAGACCATATCCTTATCTAAATATAGCTAGATCTGGATATTAAGGCGCAACTAAATAGTAAAAGATATATAATAAGAAAGCTTAAGATAGACAGCTTCCTTAATATAGTTAAATAATAACTTTAAGACCTAGAAGAAATTCACCCAATATTAAACGAGTAAGGCTTATTAGCTACCCCTAAGGAAATTAACTAAAGACTAGAAAGGATCTAGGCAGTACTTAAAAATAGGCTAGAAGAGTACTGCCCGGTCTTAAAACCAGGCCCCTATACGCGACATATATGGTCCGTATAATGCGCAGTTCTTATCGCCAGCTAATAGCGAGCAAGAAGAAAATATATAAGTAGCTATAATCCTAAAGACGAGAGATAATATAAAGATACAAGAAACTAGCTAAAGAATACCCTAAAAAAAGAAGCAAGGAATAGCTGGAGACAGTTTATAAATGAGCATACTATTAACCTAAGCCTCCCCTATAATAAAGGTCTTTAGAGGATAGTAAAATAGGTAAAAAAAAAAGGCGGGACGTCTAGTAGAAGACCTACACCTTCCGCCCCTGCGAAGACTAGGTGAATTACTAGCTATAAATAATAATAATAATAATAAGGCAAAGATCCTCATAGAAAGATTTTTCCCTTAATTAGTTTTAGTAGACCTTAGTAATATTACGGGCGAAGCACTAGTGACTCGCCTAAGGGTTAACAGCGATATAATAACCGAAGAAATGGCTAGAACTATTAACCACCTTTTAAATAATACAGTACTAGGACTAGATGGGATCCTAAATAAAGCCCTAAAGACCTGCGGACCACTAATAGCACCTTAGCTTTCGGATATAGCTAAAGTATACTTTATAATAGGCTACTACCCAAGACTTGGAAGAGCTATAATAACGTTTATTTTATGTAAAGAAGGTAAAGCAGACTACTTATTTCTAGGGAGCTACCGCCCTATTGCCTTAGAGAATACCCTTAGTAAGATCTTAGAAAGGGTAATAGCGGACCATACAGTAGACACGGCTAAGAAATACGCCCTACTACTATAAAGCCAAATAGGGGTAAGAAAGAACCGCTTAACACTATCAGCACTTACGCTACTCGCTGCCACTATTAAATCTGCATAGGTGATGCGAAGGGACTTTATAGTATTAATGCTTAGCTTAGATATTAGTGGCGCCTACAACAACATACCCTATAAGCGTCTCCTATATATCCTTAGGGTAAAAGGCTTCCTAGAATGGATTATATATTTTATTTAAGGGTTTACAGGTTAAAAAGAAACATTACTAGTCTTTAGCGGATACTAAAGCCCCCCTATTGCAGTTGCAATAGGAATACTATAAGGATTACCCCTCTCGCCTATACTCTTCCTTTTCTTTATAAGCAACCTACTTAACTTCTTTAAGGAAGGGGCGACCTAGGGGATAGGCTTTATTAATAATATAAACCTAATTATATATAGGCCAACATTTATAGAGAATTGTAGAACACTAGAGAAAGCTTATAATACCTATATAGAATAGGCAAGGCAATATAGAGTCCAATTCTTACTAGAGAAATACCAGCTAATCTATTTTATAAGAAAACGCAACCAATCTACAGATCTTTAGCATATAATTTATATCTAAGGCTTTAGGGGTTAACTAGTTTAGGGCCTAAGAGTATTAGGAGTATAGGTAGACAGTAAGCTCTAGTAGAGCGTATATACGGCGTAAGCGGCCTATAAGGGCTAAGTATAGTATAGCGCATTATTAAGGATCGTTAATTTTATATAGGGTCTATGCTTTTAGAGGTCACGCTTATTATATACAGTAGTTATCTAGCTAACCATAACATATAGGTCTAGTATTTGGGCTATTAGAGAATCTAAGAAAGGCCCCCCTAAATCGCTCCTTAAACCACTCTAAAAGGTCTAAATAGCCTGCCTCTAAAGTATAATAGGCGGATATAAGCGAACGGCTATAGCACTGCTTAAGAAGGAAGCTAATATTCCCCCCCTATAACTATATATTAAAGCTACTGTAATATAAAGGGTATAAAAGGAATGCAACTCTAATATTATAAAGTATATTAAGACACGCCTAAATAAACTATGGAGGGACCCTAGGGCGCCTTATAGGAGAATAAACTAATAACTCTAAAGTAGGGAAAATATATTAGAGAAATAGGTAAAGAAAGCAGAAGAAGAATGGTGCTGCTTTAGGGCCTAGGCCTATATAGAGGAGAAAGGGAGACGCGTAAGAGGCTAGTAAGGATAATAATAAGAGAGAGAAAGGAGCTAAAGTAGAGTATAAAAGAACGCTAGGAAACTATCTATAGCAATGCAATACTGGCTAGACTAACGCTAAAGAGATATATAGGAGTTAAAGGTATAGAGGCTAACTAAGGCAAGAGGAACCTAAGCTATAGCATAGTTAACGCTATAGGGGGTAAATACTCTAGGGCTTTAAGAAGGCCTTACGAAGGTAGAAAATATAATGGTAACACTCTTAAGAATAGGAATAATAGGACTAAAAGACTGGCTCTACTAGGTGGGTATTTTAGTAGGTAGCCTAAGATGCGAATGTAGCTGGCTAAGATAGACACCAAAATATATAATACTGTTATGCCCCTTACGCACTAACTAAAAAGTAATACTCTTAGTAGCTGGTATAGAGAACTATAAGACACTGCTCTTAATATAAAAAGGCCTTAAGGCGGTTACCTAGTAGCTTATTAGCTAAAATATACTAAACCAGTTCTAGGTTATAAAGGAAATAGTAATAGAGGGTAGGGGGTGAGCAACGGGCGCCCCCTGATAACTCTATAGTAGTAAAGTAAAGTTTACAATACTAGCGCGTCCGTAGGCTTATTACGGCAGCAGTGGTTTCTAGGGGGGTTAGGGGGTAAGGTAGTAAGAGTACTATAGGTGACTTATAGGCGCCTTATAGGCGCCTTATAGGCGAGTCCTAAAAGGCAGGGAGATAGATTACGGGGTTTTCTTAAATAGAGTTTTCTCCCTATATATATATATAAGGAGTAGTCCGCGTAGGCCTAATAGGGATCTAAATCGGACGTTAAGCAATGAATTATTATTATATAATTCTCCTTTAAACTTCTTCTCCTTATCTAAATATACCTTTATTAGATTTATAACTTCTTATAGTAAAGGCTTACCGGTTAGCTGAGGTAAAGGAGCTAGAGGTAGTAGAGGTGGAGGAAAAGTACCTCTAGGTAGGAGAATACCTTTAGGTAAGATAGTAGCGTTCTAGGGGTTTCGTTCTAAATTAAAGTTGCCTTTTAAAGAATACGGGTTAGTTCTAGGTTTCCGTAGTTAACGTATAATCTTAGCTTCTGTCTATACTAGTTCTTTTATACTAATAATAACGGCCTAAATATTGCTAGCAATTGGGTTACTATTCTTAATAACGTATACCCCATTCCTATAAAGGAAGTCTTAGAAATTCTAAACAATATTAATATTACTAAGTGCCTAAGTGTCGGCGGTCCATCCTACGAAATCCTCCCTAAAATATTCCTACAGTTATAAATTAGCGTAGTGTTTACTTTAGTAGAATAGAATATGGTATAGGAGAAAGCTATTAACTTATTTTGCAGTATAAGTTATTATATTAATAGTAAATTCGTCTTAATTTTTATCAATGAATTTCGCGTACGCAGCTACCCCTAGTGGTAAGGAGTCTTCCCAGTCGTTTAAAGTAGGCGTAGCCATATTATTAAAGGGAGGGGAGTATTATTGTGGTAGGGTAAAATGGGCCACTACTTAGTGCCTTGGCATTTTCCTGTATATATCGAGCCTTCGGCTTCTCTCCTTCTCTCTAGCACGACCTACCGGAATACATTCTTTCCTTTCTTCTTACTGACTGCTTTCCTACTAATTAATTACGACTGACGACTGACCGACTAACCGACCGACCGACTAACCGACCGACCGACAGACAGACAGCATTGTGACTTCCTATCTAAGAGGGACCGCGTCCACCACCACATTATTAGTTTAGGGATTGTTGTTTAGTACGCATTTGTAATGTATATTTATTGTTTAGTACGCGTTCGTGACGTATATTTATAATTATAGGGCTTAGGACCAGTTCTAGCCTTAAATCGCGAAGACTCGTAAAGCGTGTTGTTCTGGGTAATGGACGCAAGAATCTATAATCTTAAAAAGGCTTAAGACCAGTTCTGGCCTTTAGATCCTTAGATTTATGGAAGAGTTCTATTTAAGGTTTAGGACCAGTTCTAACCTTAAAAGACAGCTTCCTCTAGTACGAGTAGCACTGGTATAATAGCTCGTCTCTTCTTAGTGGAATACCTAGCTGTTCTATAGTATAACAGTGAAGTTAACCACTAATTAGTGTTGGTTACACAAGGTAATATCACGTAGCTACGGTTCGTAGATAGTATAATAATTGTTATTCTATATTCTTCCTGCTTAAGGAAGGGCGAGGAGCTTAAGGCTCCTCGCCACGCTAGTGCCGCGGCGACACGTGACGGCAACTTGCCTCGCGTGACGGCAACTTGCCTATATTCCCAACATTAAGACTTTAAGAAGAATATATTATTAATAAAATCTAGGGCATTGCTAAAAAAAGTAATAAAAGAGTGTTTAAATTGCTAAAGGAATAAATTAATAAGGTATAAGCTATATAGAGAGCTATAACCTATTAAAATACTAGAAGAGACTATATAAGGTTATATTGTGGAACTTTATTATTAAGTTACTAAAGTTAAGAGATCCTATTACTGGATAGGAGTATAACGCAATCCTTATAATAATAGATAAGTTAACTAGGTAGGGCTACTTTATAGCATATATAGAAGAAATCTTAGCAGAAAACGTCGCTAGAATTTATATTAAGGAAGTATTTATAAGATATAGAGTATTAAATAAAATTATATCGGATAGAGACCTAAGATTTACAGTAGTATTCTAGGAGGTATTCTTAGCAGAATAAGGGGTTTGCGTAGTAATATTAATAGTATACTACCCGCAGACAGATAGTTAAATAAAAAGATTAAATTAGACGCTAGAATAGTATCTAAGATATTATATTAATCACGTATAGAATAATTAGGTATTATTATTACTAGTTATAGAGTAGTAGTTCTTTAATTAACGTTTAATACGGATCCTATCTAGGCCCACGCAGACTACTCCGTACATAAGGGGAAAGTAATATTGACAGGAAAAACCCCTTGCTATGGGGGGGGAGGAAAAACCCTATGAGCCACCTCAGTAGGATAAAAAACCCCGAATTGCCATACCTGCACGTAGCGCGGCCCTGCGGGCCTACGCTACGTCCTCCTCCTTAGATGTTTTAAACTCCTTAGGAACCACTACTTCCTTCTCTAGCTTATCTAAAGCTAGGGTTCACTACGTCCTAGCTAGGCCTTGCTGATCGATTGCCGTATACCTGTAGTTGTGTCCCGTATCTTAACTACCCCCTATATACTATCTCTTGTTAACCATTACCATATACGCCATGCCTCCCCCCCCCCTAAGGCCTATCGAAGGCGTAAGGGGGATTTATCCGTTCTACCATCCTAATACTAAAAGCTAAAAGCGGGATGTGTATGTGTACCTAGGTATCTTTTATGCCTAGGCCCCAGTTACTAGGCCCTCTCTAGGGGCACCACTCCGTTAAGAGGAGATAAGGAAAACCATAGGTTGTATCCGGCTATCGCTTTAGTAGTATTACGGCAGTACGGCGAGTGACCGTATGCTCCGCAGGCGATCGCCCTAGGGGTTAGGAGGGGCCGTATATTTGCTCATTCGTTTGTTCGCGCTTATTTGTCCGTCAATATAAGGTCGTTAATGCTTTCTACTGGGGGTTAGGGGATGCTATCGAAAACTATACATCCATGTTGGATCGTATAGGTGCCCTAGATAGAACAGTGTAGTAGTCATCATATTGTAGAGAGCCAACAGTAGTAGTTTTCAAGATCTCACCATCCGAAAAATTTTCACCACCGCCCTTAACGCCCACAACCACCACTAGGTCCTGTCCGCACGCTATGCGACGTCTCTGCGTTGGCTCTGGATCTGAACTTCAAGACTAGGTTCGTAGCCGTCACCGCGTACAGGTGCAGAGTCCGATTTCGACGGCCATTACTAGTTATATAGTTTGCGTATAATATAACACCGCAAGAAGGAATAGGTATATTACTATTTAAGGCAAATTATGGGTATAAGTTAAGAATATCGTTATTATTATAATAAGCGAAGAAAATAAGTAGTATAGCTAAAGAAAGGATAAAGACACTAATAAATCTTTATATAGACCTTATAGGATTAATAAAGACAGTATAAAATAAAATAAAAAAGTACTATAATACTAAGAGATCTAAGGGACTAGATCTTAAGGAGGGGGACAAAGTATAGCTACTATATAAAAATTTTAAGAGTTAATAACTAAGTAAGAAGTTAGACTATATTAGGCTAGGACCTTTTAAAATCGTATAATGGATTTTACTAGTTATATTTAAGTTAAACCTATTAGCTAAAATAAAGATTTACTCTATATAGTATATTATAATACTAGAGCTAGTATATAGAAATATTAAGCTACTGATTTATAAAGCAAATATATATAGAGGATAAAAAAAAGATAAATAGTAAGTTTTAAAGATCGTTAGTTACAAGAATATTATATAAGGTAAGGATATAAATAGGGAGTCTAATAATAGAATAATAGGGTATATTGTATATATAGAGACAAATCCTTAAGGGAATATTACGGACCTTATATCTGCAGTAGTGCGACTACTAAAAATGGATATAAATGGGTTGGTTAAAATAGTACGGGAGGCGCTAGAACCGATTAAGCTATAGGATAAGAGGTAGCCAAGTTATATAGCTAGTTACGTTATAAGTTCGAAACGTAGAAACGTGGGAATGTAGGAACGTAACGTACTAATATACTAATATACTAACGTACTAAACCCTTTACTATAGGGAGGAGTTATATATTTAAGGACATATAGTCTCTATAGATAGTCTCTCTTCTTTATAGTAAATCTTAGAATATAATTAGAGTTAATCTATTAGGTAACTACTTCACTAGTTATTATTATATTATTAACTTCTTATTTACCCATATACCTGGCCTATTAACAAATCTACTATAGTTCCTACTATAAGGCTTTATTATATATTTACTACCAAGGTTATAGTATTAATAAAGTTAAATAATATGCTACTAAAAGTAGTAGTTATAATAGCGTTAATAGCAGCAACTACCTTGGGATTAGGTAATAACACCAGTATAGTAAATACTAACTCTTAACGAGTTACCGTTAGATAGCTATAAGAAATGGTTAATTAATTAATAAACAATAATAGGATACTTAAAGAAAGAATTAATGGAATTAGAGCAGCTAAGGTTAAGCTACCCTTAATTAAGCAATTCTTAGGGGAGAGGTTAAAACTTAAAGGCTTTCTTATATAAATGCACTTTAAGGTTATATAGGAAGGAGTAAAACTAGGGACGCTTATAGACCAAGTCGCTTATATAGAATTATTCTTAACGGGAAGGGCACTTAAGTAGTTTAAATTTTACCTTACGGAGGTATAGGAATACGGCATAATAACTACTAACTAGGAGGTATAATATATATTCTTAAGTTAGAATAGGTTTACGGAATACTTAATATAGATATTTAGAGACCTAAAGATAACTACTATAACGTAATCTACCACCAAGTGGCGGCCACCACCATATGGCGGCCCTTTAAAACTCACCAAAAATTAGAAAATCCGTACTTTAATATCTTAACAACCACTTAATAATAAATTTTAATAATTTAGATTTAGACTTTTATATACACTCTGTAGCTTTTATTAAAGTTGAATATAAATTAGTTTAATGGTTTTTAAGATATAGCGATCCAGCTTTATTTTAGTCCCCAAATTATAATATCTTAAAAACCACTAAACTAATTCCTATGCAACTTTAATAGAAGCTGCAGAGTGTATATAAAAGTCTAAATCTAAATTATTAGATTTTATTATTAAGTGGTTGTTAAGATATTAAAGTACGAATTTTCTAATTTTTAATGGGGCGCCATATGGTGGTGGCCGCTACTAAGTGGTGGATTACGTTAGCGGAACAAAAACTTTAAAACCTAGTATACCTTTTACCGCACATGCAACCTTACTAAAAGGTAGCGCCACACTCCAAAACTTACGCATACCCATCTTACTATTAAAAACAATTGATTTTCCAACTTACAAGACCTAATTCCTACTGCTTAGAGAGCTAGAGGTGGATTTATTTATTGTTTTACCTCCTTTTCCTAATAGAAAAATTTCTTTAAGGGTGGTCCTAGCTTATAAGCGAGGCACGGACAGGATCACTAAAACTACTACTACTGCTACTAATACCAAAACTATAAAATAGGGGCTAGCCTTTCTACTATCTTCTAGCCTAATCTCCCAGAAATCTTCTAGTAGGATTAGTAAGGAGAAAGGGTATAAGGATAGTAAAAACTAGGAACCTCTATATAAGATATAAAATGCTAAGGCCTAATAGGTCTAAAAAAAAACCTCCTATAGAAATAAGAGATGAAGATTCTACATTTACTTT
>Ga0307515_10007364_pt1 | contig 21774 bp, 25 predicted proteins | sample 17_EM_MG_FD_194513 | JGI IMG/M metagenome (GOLD analysis project Ga0307515, IMG submission 194513) | Populus trichocarpa ectomycorrhiza microbial communities from riparian zone in the Pacific Northwest, United States - 17_EM | ecosystem: Host-associated > Plants > Roots > Unclassified | place...
GTCATAGTGGTGCATGTGGGTGCATGGGGGTCTGGTACTCTTGGTGTGATACTTACTTGAACCGGTCTGCACTGCTCCTGCTGCTATCTACAAATAACCCTACAGGCTGCTACCATGTGCGACACCGAGATAAGGACGATTAAAGTGAGAAAAAAGGAAAATGCCATGTTGCTGATGGCCTAGGGATCCAGCTCAGCTGGATCCCTACCGCTCAAGGTGACGGGAAACTGGGATAGATCTTAGCAAGTCCAAACTGCGGCTCACGCTATTCACCAATTCAAGTTGATCGTTTCGCGATGATTCACAACAACCCAGGGCGAGTGGGTGAAATCAGAATATATCGACTCTTGTTACATATCTCGGCTATTTTTTTTTTTTTTTTTTTTGACTAGAGGTTACCCGCGTTCGGGTGCCGGCGTGAAAGGTGCCCGAGGGGGTCGGGCTGATATCCGCGAGGGCTCATGCGCTCATGTTTGAATTCACGATGGACGCCGTTGGACGCTGGCTACTTATAACCGAATCATCGTCACCTTCATCCGTTTCACCCAATCCTCAGACCATCCACCACCCTCGCAACATCCATGGCTGCCCCAAACGCTTCGTTCACTGAAGGTTTTGTCCCGTGCGTTATCGACGGAGAGGAATACAAAACCTACTACAAACTCTTTGGCACCATTACCGAGGACTCTCGACCTCTCATCGCGCTACATGGCGGTACGTTACGCCCTGTTCAACGCAGTCGCGACTCACCCGCGTTATTTTGTCCCGCCCAGGTCCAGGCATGGCTCACGATTACATGCTACCCATTTCGGACCTGTCCCTCCCGGGTCCCCACTCCCGACCCGTCCTCTTCTACGATCAGATCGGAAACGGCCGTTCCAACCACTTCAAGGACAAACCGAGAGAGTTCTTCACCATCGATCTCTTCGTGAACGAACTCCTTAACATCCTCAAGTATTTCAAGATCACGAAGTATGACATTATCGGACATTCATGGGGAGGCATGCTCGCCGCCGAATTTGAAATACGCATCCAACCCGAAGGATTGAAGTCGATCATCTTCTCGAATTCCCTCACCGCGACCGCGTTGTGGGGTCAGAGTCAGATGAAACTGGTGTCTCAGATGCCTGACAACAAGGAGGTTATGCAACTCATTGGCGCGGGCTTCCGTGACCCTGCCAAGTACCGTTCCGGCTTGGAGATGCTTCACGCAGCTCACGGATGTCTTATCTGTCCCGTACCCAAAGAGATCACCTACTCCGTGTTGGACACTATCTTTGGAGACAAGGAAACCGGAGAGGGTGGTGACGCGACGGTGACTGTCAACATGTAAGGTCCCCATCCCCTCCCAGGACCTCGTATCATCCGATACTGACCAAAGGTTGCGCCTTGTAGGTTCACCGGTGCGCTGAATGGATGGAACATCTCCGATAAGCTAGGCAAAATTCGCGTCCCTTCATTCGTCATTAACGGTCGTAAGGACCTCGCCCAAGACTTCGTCACTGCGGACTACTTCTGGAAGATCAAAAAGTCCAAGTGGGTGACCTTCGAGAACTCGAGTCATGTTCCGATGTGGGAAGAGCGCGAGAAGTACGCTCAACTCGTCGGGGAGTGGCTCGACAGTGTGCAGTAGGTCAGTTCCCCCCTCGTGAAGTCTCTTGCCTAGTTTACTGTAGGAATAAGAAACGATCTTGTATTGCCTCTTAATTACATGCGAGGGAAGAGGATAGGCAAAAGAACGCAATAAACATTTAGGGGATCTCGAATGTCCAAGGAGTGTAGGGGTTATTAACCGAGTATACGCTTCAGTTCCCAGAAGTTAGGGGTTCCTAAACCTGTAACTAAAGAACCCTCATGGGTCAGCGAGCGAGATCAAGCGAGACACATTGAAACACCCACCAGGATCCCACCCCTCCGTTGCCTTGGAGAAACAAAAACGTAGGCAACCGTCAGCACCTGGATGGTGTGGGAGCAAGAATGATCGAATCCCCACTCACATTAAATCCTTCCGTTCCGCACCCGATATTTCCGCCCTCCGTGATATCATTGAAACCCGAAAATCCCTTCTTGTACAAAAGGGGATTGAGGAACCCCAGGGTAGGCAACCCGACACTCAACCGATAATCGTTCAAGAGCGCCATGAGAGCGGCTACGACGGGCGTCGCTGCCGAAGTTCCAGTTCCAAAAGTGACGTTCCCAATCCAGAAGAACCGGTACCCGATCGAGAGAGCGGAAACGTCGGGGATTCCCTGTATGTCCCCACGGGGGGATTACGAAATTTCCTGTCAAAAACTCTATTCGGCCGCGAAAGTTTAAGGTGAGATCTGCTTACACGTCCGTGCCTTAGAATGCGGGAACGAAACGTCAGGACAGGGTGCATAGGAGTTAGATTGGAGAAGGACTACTTACGGGTTGTATAGTCCCTTGTAAAGTCCCTCGGGAAGCTTCTTGAGGTAAGCCTCAACGGCTTCATCCTGATATGAGGGCCTAGGAAAGTAATCGCTGAATCCTCCTCCGGAAAAGAAGGATCCAACTTCATCGATGTTATTGGTTGCCCCAACAGAGGTGACGCTAGAATGGAAACAAAAACGATCAGCGGTGCCAAACTAAACGTCAAGCTACGAGATGAACACGCCCATAACTGAACGGGATCACCTAGTTGAGGCGGAATCACTCACAAAGGGCATGAGGCGGGGAAATCTATAAATCATATCTGATGTCAGGATTAAAACGAAAGGTAAGAAGGACGGTCAGTGCTTACCAGGCAAAAACTTGGTCACATTACGCCCGTCGTTGCTGAAGCAAAGATGTTCAGTCCGGTTTTCCCGACCCCAGTCACCGACACCGCCGTTTCCAGCAGCGAAGAGAAGCGAGACGCCACGAGCGCCTGTCAACCAGCAAATCAAATTGAGCGTGGAGAAAAAAAGGCAGGGCAGGAGAGAACTTCTTCGCTCACCGAGCTGCGCAAAACTGTTGCAAACCCGTTTCGCATACGAAATTGGAACTGTAGGGGTTTACGGAAGCGTGAGTCAAAGATGAGTTTGAAACGAGATCAACCACATGCCAGTTTGTTCGTGGTCTGCATATGAGGTGGAGATTGTTTGCGGGGGGTTTTCCATACCAAGCACAGCATCCACCCACTAGTCGCGCCGATCGCACATCAGTGTCAGAATATACAAATAGGGTTCACAGGAGTGACGTGCATCACCGAAGGGCTTGTGGTGGGACATCAGTCAGAAACTCCCACTCGAGGCGGCACCTCACGAACCTCATTTCCGTTCTCAGGGTGCTTGGCGTCAGGGATAAAAGGAGGGGCACCACGTGTGGACCAGTAAACACCAGGAATGGGGTACGTCAATCCGTAAGCGAACTGGGTGTCGATTGCGGCCTCAATACCAGATTCACTCAAGTTCTGGCTGTTCTGACCTCCTGCAATCGAAAATCAGTGAATCGCGATTGGATCTTAAGCTTAGGCTGCTTCTCACCATTCACAGATATGAACTCGAAAGAAGTCCCGGCCGCTTGCGGGACCTGATCCGCATAGAACGTGTTCAAGTCCTCGATGTTTGCATACTGCTCCAGGAAACCCGCGACACCGATACGATTTTCCTTTGTCGGAACTTTCGGAACATAACCCAACGCGTTGTACAGTTGTTGCAAGCACTTGACCGTAACGGTTTCATTACAGGATCGATCGACCGTGACACCGGAAACGGGATTCTTGTAGGCTGTAGGAGTGTCAGAAGCGAGAGAACCCCTCGGTTTCCAGTCCAAGAAAGCCGAACGCATTGCCTTCCAGCGTCCGAAGGATGTAGTAGGTTGGATCAGATCAACGTGCGAGTGTAAAGCACTGGGAAGACTGTATTCAGTCGTCCGGACAATGAATGCGTTGTCGTGAACGTGTCTCCAAACATGATACGTCTTCGTGATATGTTAGCAAAAAAGCTCCTTTACGATCAATGACGCATCACATACGGTGTTTAGCATTTGTTCGGCGAGACGAACGGGAATCATGACGGTAACCCAGTCTTTGGCTGCGGACCTGGAGAGGTCTTCCTCGTATATTCCCCATTTTGCCAACCATTGAGTGACGAGGTCGAGACTCTCGTCGTAAGGCCGAACGAGGTCATTCACCTGGTCCTTGGAAAGGTACTTGCCGTATCTCTCGTGGTCCGGGTCGCTTATTTCCATCAACTGTTGTTCCAAGACATGGAACTGCGGTTGAGGAAGCGCGATTCGAAGACGGAGGATGTGGTCCGGAGAGGCCGGTGAATGTTTGACCCACCCCGGGGGAGGGTGGATTGATTCCTTAACGGCGAAGCTCCACTCGGAGGTGGAGGCAGAAACAAAAGAACAGAGAGACGCAAAAGAAACGAGCGACAGAACCGTTCTGAGGACTATGATGGACATGGTGAGAGATGCGTCTTGTCTTGAAACCCAGAGCGAAGGAGGTTAAAATGAGACCAAGGCCCTGCAATGTGGCCAATGACCCAGAGAAAGGAAAACCGGGTCTGAAATCAAAAACCGCATGTTCACCGACACTATTCAGTTCATCAGGGACTGTTCCCGACGGCGGTTGAGGGGGAGATGCGGTGTGGATGTATGGGAATGTAGTTCTGGGTAAGAAGATCACCCTCGCACTAAGGAGTCGAGCTGCGCTTCAGATCACATCAGCGAACTGGCACCAACTGATCCGGTCAGCCGACGGGCGGGTCACTGATGCCCATGATTCCTACCACTGACCACCGACCAGGGATGTCGATGAGCACTGGCCTTCAGCCATAGCCCACGATCATGCGTACGAACGACGTTTCCGTCCCACTGCCGTTGGTAATCCTTGGAACGTGTGCCCTCCTGTTGTCACTCTCTGTCCATCTCTTGGCGATTCTGTCAAGTCAGTCCCACTTTCTGCCAATCTCGTGGGGGCACTGACGCCAAAGCCGCAGACACGAATTCCTTTGTTTCCTCCGATAACTCGACGGAAGAGCTCGAGTTTCCCATACTACTCCCAGAGGTCGCCCTCGTCACCGAACAGTCGGAAAACTTTGGGCTGAACACGACGTTCGATACCCAGTGGTCAAATTTGACCCCAGAACGAACCATGGGATTCGTCTTTCACCCGAAGACCAAGAAATTCTACTCGGTCGCGTTCTTCCATCAAATACACTGTCTGAACGCTTTACGGAAGTACGTCGCCAAAGGTCAGATGACGTGCTCCCCTAACACGCTTCGTCCCCGCTGACATCGCTCCAGGAAACAACTTGACCCTATCGTACGCGGTGGTAACGCACGCGGAGCATTGTCTGGACTACCTTCGAGAAGCGCTGTTCTGCCATTCTGACACCACTCTGGAACCTGTCAAGGAGGTTAGAGTGGACAAAAACGGTGCTGCGGCCAAAGAGGGATCTACGGGTGTTCACATCGATAAAGTCGCCATGGGTTGGGGTGTCACCCACAGATGCCGAGATTGGAGTGCTCTGCGGGACTATATGGCCCAGAACTGGAATGATTGGCCGGAGGAGTACAAGCAGGTGTCGTCGATGACGCATTAACATTAGGCTTCGTGTACATTCGGTGTGGCATATAAATGTTAGATATATTCCCGATAAAATTCGTCAACTAAGATATCGGACAGAGAGTGGATATGTATGCGCGTCCGACCACGCAGGGTAAGACACAGAATAGACCTGGAGATCAAGGAAAGTCAGAAACCTGACAGACACCACGTATCCAGAACGTTGGACGTACTAGTCACTTCTGGAGCCCAACCTCAATATTTGGTATTGGGAGCTTCTCGATGGGGATGCGTCGACCGGTGGTGGCCCTCGAGATTGTAATCCCGAGGTTGATGATGGCCAAGAGCATGGTCGCGATGCAAAGGGCGTAAAGTGTTACGGTCACGACCTTGGATGGGGTGCGGGGTCGTGTCGAGAGCGGCTCTGCATAGTCAAAGTCGTCTTCAGGGTGACCGACGAGGGATTTGCCCTCTGCGGGATCGTGGAGATTCGCCTTTGAATCTGAGGGGAGGAAGGAGTACGGGGCAGACATGCGTGCAGTGTTGATGCAGAGGCAAGTGGTCTGTCGAAACTTATCTCACATTCCTCAAGTGATCGGGCAGACGGCGGAGGGAAGTTCGGCCCAAACTGGAAAACCGAACCGGTTCATCTGAAACCGAAAAGCAGGACCCCAGGGCGAGGGTGATTGCCGTTTTTTGATTATTTTTTTCATATCACGATGCGATCGACCGTGGAAAGTTGCTAAAGCTGTACGAATGCAGAATACCTCACTTGTCTATCCGTCACGGCACATTTCGTTCGCATCTCGTCGACATCAACTGCAAAAATGCGCCCATCCAATGAAATTCCCATCCTCGATACCCACAGCCCCGAGACCATATAAGTAGGCTGTAACTAATCCTTGGGTTTCCCTATCGCCGTCCTCCCACCTCCTCTGCACCTCCCTCAGCATCCTACGCCAGCTACCAGCTACCATAATGAACTTCCTCTCAAAGATCCTCGCTCTCCTTGCCGTAGCTGTTGCTGTCAACGCCGCTGCCATTCCCCGCGATCGTAAGTTTTGATCCCGTCTCTCAACCCCGGACGTTGAGACTGACCCTCTCCTTGACAGGCGAGGAAGTCGATTGCACGGCAAAGCGTGAAGTCATGAACGCTCGCGACCTTGCTCTTTGCTTCTAGAGCTCCCCTGTACGCCTATTACACCTATTATTTATCAGGTACGCTTGTGACCCATGCACGAGTTTCCACGTTGCTGATTACCCTTGTTCAGTGTCTCGCTGATTAACCCGGACATTAATATCGTTTTGATTATCTTCCATTTCTTACCATAGTTCCTTTAAGGAGTATGCATATTTTTCTGTCCTCGACAAATATTGAGCCTTGAGAATGAATGAGATAGCGGGTACCTCTCGCCTTCTGCCGACCACATTCCATCAGCCGCATCTTTCATCAATTGTTTGTTCATTCGTTCACAACTCCGGCTTGCGAGTCACCAGAGGCAAGGCAGGGTAGACTCGTAACTGGCTTACGGTTTGTTGATGCAACAGGCTCTTTCGTCCCACTATCGCCTGATCGGTTCCCGGCAAGTTCCACAACTCTTTCTTCCCTGACGCCGTCGGTAATGCTCCATCATTCCGACAACATATGAGAGGTTGACTGTCCAAGAGGGCGACTCCAACACAATTAAGCATGCGACCTCCCTGCTACCTCTGTTCACTGAAGAGGATTGTGATCTGAAACGCTCCGGTCCTCTACTATCACGGCTTCGAGCCCTCGGACAGGTTCCAAGACTTATGCTCTGCTTTCTTGTACTAGTCGTTGGAACCATCGCCATGTCATTTGTTTTGAAACTCTTCCTTGGTATTGGGACCCCAGCGTTATGGGTCACAGTGACAATCATAGACGATTCCTTTGATGGATCGCTGAGACCCTGTATGCACACGATCATGGCTACTTCAGTGTGAGTTCTATCTTCTGACTTTATAACCAGAATATCACATAACCGGGAGGAGGTGATGCGTACGGCAGCGTTAAAGACAGAAATCTCGTCCTCATTTTCCCGTCAACAAATTCATCCGAAGTCTTAGTTTCAAAAGATGACCTAGCTGATGTGAGTTGTATTGCACCCGCATAATCCGCATTTCTGTCCCTGCTTATCATCCCCGCAGGGTGATCACAAGCCTCTTGTCTGGTCCGAGTGGGAGGTGTCTCCGAGCAAGCGATTCGTCCTCGTCAAGGCCGATCCGACAAGGATGGAACACTATGGGAAAGGCTGTATCAGTACAATTTCACTCGATATCGGGTCGTTCTCAGTACCCGCGGTACCGACACATCTTAGCACCTAAATCCCCACTGTACAAAAAAATCCACGGTCAGTACTGCTGAACCTTTCGTACTGGCAATCAGTTCTGATACTTCCCGGTTCCTGGGTCGCAGAGGTTTTATCGTCCAAAACTCGGGAATTACTTTATTCACGATCTCGAAACGAAAAAGACACATCCGTTGATAGCGCCGACCGACCCCATGCACATTGGAAGTCAAACGGTCTTCCGGACTGGGTGTACGGGGAAGGGATAGTACTCTATGGTGGTCGCCTAACTCTTCTAGAATCGCATTCCCGTCTTTCAACGGTACCCTGGGGCACGTAATCTTTTCCCATTCACAATCCCGCCGGGGAAAGCGGCGCGATTGTCCTGTTTGCCTCTGAGAACACGATGACATACCCAACCGCTGGCAATAACCACCCCATCGTCTCTGCGTATCCTAATCCTGAGGCTTCTCAACTCTAATCCCTTTGATGCAACCTCAATACGACCCTACTACCGAAGGAATCGAACAGAAATTCCGACGACGTTCCCGTCATCGTGTTCGATAGCATAACTCGCTCCGAACCCAATTGCCCTTCCTTTTGGGAAACCAAAACTTTTTTAACAGACCCTTAATTTCCACCCCCCCCCCCCCCCCCCCCCGGTGGAATGTATTCTGATGCGCCGATTGCATGCTTAGATATCACCCCGAATAACGATGGTCTTGCTCATATCGCGTTATTTACTCCCGCAGAAGTTTCTGACCTCGGGACGGTGAAAAGTGGTTGAAGACCCGCTCTGTGTAGACCCCAAGAACCGACTCGTGTAAGCGCTAGTCGCGCGTCCTATCCTCAGCACCGGCTGGGCGGGTTTCTAGGTCGTTTCAAGCTGCCTATCCGACCTCAGTTCAACGGCAGATACCCTTCGTTTCTTTGCCACAAACTGCGGAGGTAAGCGGATATACTTCGGCGGAACCCGCTCCGTTAACGGACTCGAAAACAGGATCTTATTACTCTCTCGGCCCAGTGTGGGTTCTATCGACTCAGCTACGAGGGTTCCGATATCCCTTGACAGCAGATTCGCAGTACAGCGGGCAAGTGGGCCAGGGGGGACGGCCTTCAGCTTCTTCTTGAATTGAGTAACCCGCGGTTAGCATTAAACCAGACGAGCTTCCGCGGTGCTGACGTCACCCTCTCCACCATTGAGGTGGACGGGTTCGGTGAGTTACGCTTCTGTGCCCGGATTATTGTTTGGGCAGTGATCGATCTTGTTGTTTTCCAGGAGTTCAACATCAGGGAAATAGGTCCGCCCGGCATGGATACTTCCGGCAAGACAAAGTATCCGGTTTTATTTGGAATGTACGAAGTAACATTTTTTCCTACGGAATGTTCTAGTGCGTTGCGCCGATACTACGCGTATGATGTTTTTTTTTCCTTCTACTATTCTCGCCAGGTCTGGAGCGCCGACGAGTCGAAAATGGTCACGAACCGATACCAACGCGAATGGGAGTATTATATTGTGAGTCGCATGCGCTACGTCGGGGTCGCCGTCGATGGTCACGGGAGTAATTACAAGGGGCGGAAATTCAGGAACCCGGTTCGAGGGAGGTTGGGGGATTTGGAATCCTTGGATCAAGTCAGTGCGGCCAGGTGAGGGAATCGCTCTCTTTGGGCCTCGCGTTCTTGCTTGAGTCTCGCCGCGTGCCCACTTTTTTTGGTTTCTTATTCAGGTATCATTGCCGTCCTCCTTCGCTTGCCTAGGATCTGGGCGAAGAAGCCACACACAGATCGGAAACGCGTCGGTATATGGGGACGGGTATGTTGAATTTCCTTCCACGTTCATCCGAAAATGCCCCTATCAGGGGTACTCACTTTGGCTCCTCTGTTGGAACCCGTGCCCCCGTGCCTAGTCATACGGCGGCTACGCGAGCGGAAAGGTGGTTGAACTGAATGCCGGCGTTCATTTTTTAGCCATTGCGATTGCGGTGAGCTTCTAGCCCTGGCCTTCCACGACAATCTATGCGTATGGGCTGACGCGTCGTTGACTCCTCTGGGTCCTCCAAAGCCTGTCGTTGACTGGCGATACTACGGTGCGTTTCTCTGTGTTACATTCAAACAAATTTCACCGTGCTTATTTCGGATTACATTCAAAAATCTGTCACCCCCTCCCTCCCTCCTCCCCTTTCGCACCTTTCCACGCGGAACCCCTAAAATTACATTGCACACTTGGACTCAATATGCACAGAAAGATTTATGGGAATACCGGCCCAGGACCCAGAGAGGTACAATACATCGGTGATATCCAATGTCACCGGTTTCCACAACGCTCGCTTCTTGCTCGCACACGGGATGGCGGAGATCAATGTGCACTTGGCGAACTCGGCACACCTATTGGATATGTTGACTCAAGCTGGGATCCGACGGTCCGACTTTAGGACGTTTGTGGATTGGTGAATTGTGCGAAAGCCACCTTGCGTCCGAGCGTCTCCCTCTGCACTGGTTGTGCGTTTGATGTCAGATTTTTTCGCTCACCTTGAGATTCTCTCTCGCGACGATCACGCGATGTACGGCGCGTTTCGAGAGGTGTTTCAGTGTGTGGATTTATTTTTGGAGGAGCGGTGAGGGGGGTCCTTTCTGGAAAAACAACCCACACAGCTGATGCGAGTTTCTTTTTCATGTGTAAATTATTGACTATCATGCGTGTAAGATAATCACAACGTGCCCTAGGTACCCATTCATGATCAGCTCGCCGCCAAGAGAATCCAGAAAACCGGGTTCCGCCGGTACTAACGATGAGCCCTACAGTTATACATACCATTCCAACATACCTGTTCCCAACTAGCCCGGTCAGGATCTAGATCGATCACTGGTGTTTTTCAAGCATCACGTTCCTTGGATCCCCATTGATCCATGTGGCACACCCAACAGAGTGTTGGACAGGCGCAATGGAGGTTCCCACTCTGTAGTGAGATCTGTTTACGCAGCCGCATGCGACATCTACGGCATTCGTTACCAATTCGTTCTTCCATAGGGTTCCGGCGGCAGGTCGCGTGCGTCACGATCTCTCCCTCAGCCGGGTAGTCAATTCAAACGCGAAAGGGACGGCCACCCACGACAACAGTTGATCTAGTTGTCGTGGGGCTGTAACAGTGAAGCGTGGGAGACCCGTAGAGTACCTACGGTACTCGGCAGCGCAGTACATTCAGCGGCGAAGTCGGCATTTTTCAGTTGCGATGGGTTTGATATGCACAGACCGGTAGTATCGACCCAACCGCAACTCACTTCGAGCCGAGCTTGGGGGGGTGATTCTTCATTCGGGTTCCTGCCGAGTGCGACTTGCTCGATCGCTCCGAACAGCTGACGGTACTTACAATAGTGGCTGAATCGGATAAGCTTGAGGAGATGATGGCTTGTTGAATCCCGCAATATGTATATGGCGGCAACAGGTTCCCGGCAGGTGTTGTACCTTTTTTTTTTCTCTTTCATGAGGAGCGGCGGAGTTCCACCGACGCCAAGAAGCCAAGCAGAGCCGCGCTTCCGTGACGGGGGAAAAAAACTCACTTTCTACTGCATGCTTTCAATGCATCGTATCTTCGAACTCGTCCCCTCGTCCGAGGCAGTTGGTCTGGGATGGATGTAGGCGCTAATCCGACCCTGCGATAACGGGTGATGTCAATGATCGGGGACAAAGCGGCGCAACACTCGGTGCGCTGGTAAAGAGCGATGCTTGATCCATCCGTTGTGGTAGGAGACCTATCCTCTCCAAGTGACCTAGGGTCCTGTAGAGACCTAGGAGGAAGTGGCGTAGTGACTCCAGGGACGATCATTCGACATATGGCTTGGCCACCCAGATCCTGCTGGACACGAGGTTGCATCCCCGGGATACTCGGGTCGCTACCCGATTTTTTGAGGTCTTGAACGAAAGAAGATGGTCAGGCCTACTAGGGACATTGTTTAGAGACCACATTCAGCCTGCCTTTCTGAACAAGATGCTGTGAGACCCACTCTCACTTCCCGGTACAAGCTAAGCGATGATCAGAAAACCGGTTTGCTATCGAGGTTTCTCATGGGGTCCCACAGTGCCGGACAAGGAACACCAATGGCGTCGGTGTGGGGTATACGTCAACGAGGACCTGACAGGACGCTGGGTCCAAACTTCAAGTTCACCCCATTTGCTTCCGCTGCTGTTGCCGAAGACGGTTGTTAAACCTCGCGGCTGTAATCGTAACCGATAGATATTCAATCCGAAGCATAATGTTAACGAAGCAATAGAGCAAGCGGTACAAGGATGGTGGTGATGGTCCCCGTCGTTCGACGGACCAAACTAATCGGAATCACGGTGGTGGTGATCGTGGTTATGATTATGAGGGGTGCCTTCTCCGTTGTCGTGTCCGTCATCGTGTCCTGAGTGACCCTCCATCGGTTCCTTGTCATCTCCTCCATGAATGTGGGTGTGATCCTCGTGTTTGTGGTCGGTCTTGCTCTCGCTGGTTTCGAAATGATCATGGTCTTTCCAGAGTTTGTAGTTATCCTCGACGAACGAACGAACTTGGGTCCAATCTCTACACTGGTGGGTCGTCCCTTCTCCATATACAGCCTGGGTCTTTCCACCGGACACCGTGGTCGCCAAACGAGCTGGTTCCAGGGCGGTATCGGCCTGACAGAGAAGTAATTGTCGGAGGTAGGAAAGACAATGGACGGCGTGATCGACATTGTGTTGGGTTATGCTACCGTTCTTGGCGGCCACAGTCAGACGTCGGAATCCGTTCAGGCAATGAAGCTGGTGGTACATGGAGACTGCGTAGAACGCGCGACCATTCTCGTCGGCTTCCTCCGAGGGTGAGTCAAGCAGGACGAAACCGTGGTTCGGAATAATTGTGCTCCAGTCACCACCGTCATTCACTGAACGAGGATGGATATGAGACCTCTGAACGCAGGTGTTGATTTTACGGAAATTAACGTACCCCCGTAATGCTCAGAGTCGCCAACGGTCATCGCAACTGTTCGGACATCGACTGGAAGGAACTTTGGCTCTCCGGTAACCTCTGTTTCTATAGGGAACACGTAAGCGATCGGCGAGGGAAAGGAATGTCAAAATTACATACGGAAGAGTCGGGGGACGTCGCACTCGAGGAATATGGACATGAAGTTGAAGACGAGGGACGCGCAGAGAGCTACAGCAGCCAAATGAACGAGATGCGTAGGGAGCACGTAGGTCTCAGACTTGTGGCGGGACATAGTAACCACTTGAAAACGAGATGATAGTGAACAGAGAAGTGGTGGGAGGGCGTCTCAATCCACCCCCTACTTTGCCTAACTTCAAGCTTCAAGCTTCGCACATGTCGCAGGCTGAGAATTGGAGTCGATCAAAGTTCCCTGATAGATTCGTTGGACATCAGTACTCAGTCTCCGGGGTCCCAGTTCCCTCAGACCGGTGCCTCGGTTCGGTTCGATTCGGGTGTCCAGGAACGGAGTGCGTGTCACATTCGTGACGGGCGGTAAAAGCCGTGATTGAAATGAATTGACTATGAAAGGTTCTCTGATCGCCATGTTATTTGTTCGTCATACAGTCGATATCGCCTCAAGGTCCTGCAAAGCGCGAGAAGTTGTGATTGGGCTTCCTGAGGTACCACACCGCTCGTACGACGACGACGGCGACGATGTCAGGCGTGCTCTCGAGAATCAGGCCAGCCTTAGGGAAGGGCTCATCCTCCAAATCCCCTCAAGGCTCAATACATCTCCATCGCATCTGCCAATAGCAACCTGAACAACAAGCCGTCTACCCCCGCATCGGAGGGGACCATTCCTTTTACAGTCAATGGAGAAATCCACCAGACCTGGTATCGGGTTCGTGGCGACCTCGCTTCCACAAACTCCGCCCCCCTCGTGGTCGTCCATGGAGGTAAGCGATCGGACTCTCGCGGCCGTATTGTATGTGGTGTTGCTCATATGTGCCGATCTTATATCCCCCCTCTCCTCTTTTGTTCCGCCCTGTTGGCGTCCGGGCAATGTTCGCTTATTGGTTATCGACCCCTTTAGGTCCGGGCATGGCCCACGACTACCTCATTCCCGTCAGGGATTTGCAAAAGACCCGACCGGTAATTTTCTACGATCAACTTGGTAATAGTCGATGTACCCACCTGCTCAATAAGCCAAAGTCGCTTTGGACCATCGACTTGTTCGAAAACGAGCTAGTCAATCTCCTCGACCACTTCGGCATAAGCTCACGATACGATATCCTTGGTCATTCGTGGGGCGGCATGCTGGCGTCTGAGTTCGTGATCAGGCGTCAACCCACCGGCCTTCGCAAACTCGTGATTACCGACTCCCTCCCCGCCATGAAGTTGTGGGACAGGAGTAACGAAATCTTCAAGGAGTTACCCGAGGAGATCCAAGAGGATCTCAAGCTCGGGTTCAAGAATAAGGTACCGAAAGGCTTTGGAGGTTCACTACTCCAGGCACGGGTGTACTATCAACCCCCTCCGAAAGAAATTGTCAGCGACGTGCTGGACCCAATATTTGGCGACAGAGAAACAGGAGAGGGCGGAGATCCGACTTTTAGTATCGCCATGTGCATCCTGTCTCGTCAATTCCGCGTTCCCCGCAAGCCGCACAATACGTTTGGCGTGTGTGGCTGACTCCGCATTACAGGAACATGGGAGCGCTCGCCGGTTGGAGCATCGTTGATGGTTTGCACAGTATCAACGTTCCCACTCTTTTGTTGAACGGGAGGGCCGATATGGCGCAGGATTTTGTGGTCCAACCATTTTTCGGCAGGGTCCCCAAGATCAAGTGACTGACCTTTGAAAAATCGAGCCACGTTCCCATGTAGGAAGAACGTGAAGAAGTTTATGGAGGTTGTTGAGCACTTCCTCGAATTGGAGGATTAAATGGGGGTTGTCTCATCCTACTTTATTTCTCTGAACCGTGTATGTATTCTTCGTAGCTTATGCGTATAAAACCAAAAGGCAGTGTGATTGAAAAGGAAATAAATACAGCACAGATATCCTCCTAAGTTACCTTATATCACGGATAGCGTCAGTGGTTATCACCATATGAGTCGAACTGTTTCATCCAGACTCCTGTCAAAACAAGCACAGTCAGTATCGTGGACTCGCGCGCGGCGCTTACGTGTGCTTACCATTCAACGGAGTTTTCTTTACCCACCAAAAGTCGACTTTACAGTTCGGTGTCTCCTCCGAGCACACAAACTCGTAAGTCGAAAAGCCCAGAGAGGGACAATGGAAGCCCTCGATGATAATTGATTGTTCCGAGTTCTCGCGGAACTGGAACGTGGTCAACTTCTTTACCCTCTTGGGAGCGCGGTCCCAGAGGACGTATCGAGAGAGTTCGCGGGAGTTGTCTATTAGCCATACGTCCATCTTTCCGGAGTAGTTGATGTCCACCGCAGGGTCGTGAGGCATGTCGCTGGGTGGGACTAGGCCTTGGATTTCACACCGTTCCATCTGGTGATCCATGTTTCGGAATTGCATAATCGTAGACGTCTATCAAGACCAATTAACCGTGACTGGTGAGCAGACCGACGCGACACCCAGGCCAGGCACACCTCTTTAGTCACCAAGAAGTGCCTATCGTCTGGGTATATCGCACCCTCCCGACTGTAATACATCCGATCGTCCTCGTACATCTTGTGTTGTGGGTCGTCGTTCTTGTGTTGAAGCACGACGTACGCGAAACTGTCTATGGGATTGAAGTTTTCCGATCCGTTCCTGTGGACCTTGTCAAGGTTCAAGTAGGTGCTGATTCGCCTTGGGGGGTTCGTAGTTTGGTAGTGTCTCGGTATTGGACGAGTTGGGAGTGAACCCATGATGAAGAGACCCATCGAGAGGACAGAAGAGCATATTGCGCCTATGCACGCCCAGAAGAACAGACGACTGTCGACTGTAGCTTGGGGTCAAGTCGACCTGTAGAACGAACGCAGTGTTTTGGGACTCACAAACGGAGGGTTTCCTCGGAGTGAACGGGCCATCCTCGTCCTCCAAGTACAGTTGCCCAGGTCCCTCGCTTGGCAGAGCGATGTAGTTCGAACGAGACTCTCCTCCTGGCATGGCGGGTAAGGCAGCGCGCAGCAATTCGGAAAGCGGGGAAGCACAGGCTTAAAGTGCGGGAGCGCATGGTGATATCCAGCAGATCTGTTGATGGTCTGTATTCATGGCGCCGTTCTTTCTCATGGTGCTCTCTGATATCCCGCAGCCTCGCCCTTGATTCCATACGTTCCAAAGCAGGTTCTGGGCTCTCTCCCCCTCTTTGCCTCCCTCGCGGACTTCAACGTTCAACGAACTAGAGATGATTTCTCGATTCCGCGCTTTCACGACATCATCGGCACTGTCTTCAATTGCCTTGCTCGCGTTGAGCGCTCTCAATTTGTCGGTTGTATTTCATTATTGGAGGGTACAGAGATCCACGTTACCCGCAGACCATTATTCCCTCTTCTGTGAGTCGTGTCCGCCGGCTCCGGTTAACGTAGAGCACTGACATTAATCGATTTTCAGCGTTCCGAGGACATGATTACCCACCGCTCTACCACGATGACAAGTACCCGTTCGAGACGGTCATGATTACCGTCGAAGAGTCCTCCCATTACCAACTTGGCTACGAGTGGGATCCCCAATGGTTCTCGATGGCTGGAGAAGCATTCGGCTACGTCCGTCATGGGATACCCTCCGCTACACGGGTAGTGAACGAAGCAGTCGCACCCGCTCCGAATAATACCCTCGGTCGACCGTGGGGAGCGCTCACATCACGCGACGAATACTACGTCCCGAAAACCATCACCGGCAAACGCATGTTCGTGGTCACGATGTTCCATGAACTACATTGCCTCCGAATGCTTAACGGAGGGTACGAATCGGGTGGTCATATGAAGGAGGGGCACCTCAAACACTGTCTCCACTATATCAGACAGATGGTCCTGTGCGATGCTGATATGACTCCCGAGCCGGCCGGATGGGAGGAGAAATGGAGCGTGGAGGATGATACTGGTTTGGATCGGGAAGGTGCGACTCATGTTTGTCAGGATTTCCAGTCGGTTTTCGATGCTGTTGAAAACAACTGGGTAGAGTGGCTGCGAGAAGGCGGGAAGGATAATTCGATGGGTCACGCCGAGATTATTGGATAGACGGAACACTCGTTTGTATCCATGTTTTCTGCCTATCATGTTGTATTTGTTGCCATTTCTTATCTAAACCCAGTTTCTGAATGGTTTCTCTTTCATCAAGTGTAGCGCCATCATTCCTTCTCCACCTCGAGTGCTTGACCTATTTCAACCCATGTGGTGTTTCTCGTTTCACCAGTTCCATCGCAGCCTTCGCGTCCGGAGTTGCGTCCCAGCCTCAGTTGAGAGCTCCCTTCCCTCCTCTGAACTTGAGGCTGGATTCAATCCAACCTACTCCCATGCCACCCCTGAGGCGGAACTAACTGATATTCTCCCGGACCTCTAGTTCGAAGAGTGCAACCCATTTACCCCACTTCCAATCTTCTCGGGTCAGCAAATCGTTTCGAACCACACCGGTTTCCAGAACCGGTGGTTCAGCGCTTTGGATTCCACCAGGTACTGCCCACTGCACTACTGTTCTTCCGTCGGGGCTCGGAAGTCTTTGATCGGATGACGATGGTGCGGGTCACCTTGTCGCTACCCTTTGTGACAGGCGGCGCCTCCAAAAATTGGTGCACTTTCAATCGTCCCAGGACTATTCAAAATTGACAGAAAGGTTCCTTTTTATGCATGGAAGAATCCTGCCAGACAGAATGTTATCAAACCTTCTGGTTGTCGAGTTACTTGTTTTTTCCATCTGCAAAGAAATTGCCTGCACGGGAACATCGTTCTTGGGAGGCAGTGTTCTGGCCAGTCACTCATCTCCGAAATACATGAACATTGGGGCACTCAGGGGTGGTATCCCTCTCAGGATCAGCGCCCCTGACGCGGCGGAAGGGGGGGGGGGGGTCTGACACCTAGAAACTCTCGCTGGCCCAATTTGGCCATATGTCAGAATGTGGTGGTGACAACGTAACCAACGCCATATTTTCCGTCAAACTGCGCGTCGCTATGTGGGTGAAACTGGATAAACGCAACTCCATTCGTATTGCTTATCGCTCCACGCGCCGGGCGGTAGATGTCTCGTCCATGACAAGGGGCGTTTCTGGGAAGCTCAAAACATGGAGCTTGAAGCTTGAAGCTTTGGATCATCGATCACCCATGGCCATCGTGATGGGCTGGACCCCGAGTCGCCACCCCCCCGGCGGTAGGTGGACCTGCCGCGCGCTGTTCCTGTTACCGTTGCTGGGAAGGCGGAGATTGAGTGAGCTCAGTAAGTTGTCAAACGATCGGTGGGTTGCCTCATCCCGGAGTCATCGCTCTGCGAAGTGCTCGCTCGGGTGGGTCAGCGAGCGGTGCTACGGTAAACGCAGGTTCGAAGCAGGCTGGTGAGCGCGTACACCGGTTCGGACCGGCCGTTGTGCTATCGCCCGAGCATACCTCAGCGCGCGGCTCTTCAGGAATGAATACATGATTGAGAGAGTGTTTATTGACCGAACGAGAGACAGCAGTTGGGAGGGGGAGTTAAAACATGATCGAAAGGCCACAAAGTGGTAAAGGTGGGGGGGCATTAGCCATAAAACTTGAGTAGCTATTGTAAACAACAACCGAGAAGAAAAAAACCCAGATCCAGAAGGTCAAGGAAATCGGAGACAAGTTCAAGAGTTCCCTCTCAAACCAAAAACAAAGTGGCCGTTCCAGCGAAAACGCTCCCGACCAACATTCCAACACACATAACAGCAGTCGTGACAGCGGAGCCGCTATCGCTTGCGCCCCCGCTACTAGGTGGGGGAGTGGGACCCGGCGAATCCCCACCAGATGCACCACCTTGAACCAAGTACGGCTTCATCGTCTCTCGGAGGGACGTCGTCACCGTCTTACCGGGTTGTTTGAGTTCGCCGACGCAGTCCGCAATGCCCGAGTTTAATGCGCACGAGAGGACCACTTCGATTTGGGGAAAGGAGGCGTGGACGACCGCATCCGAAGGGCCTTGAATCATCGTAGCTTTACGAGATGGGAGCTGAAATTAGTAAACCATTTCTTTGGCGAATTTATGTGGGTCGGAAACACCCCCCCACCTGACCATCCACGATGCGAGGCTGGCACTCTTGGTGGGGGTGAGTTACGACCGTAGTAGGACGAACTTACCGGTGACAGTGATAGGAATGGGTGGGACAGTTCCCGTTGGTTTACCGGGTACCATCTGCCAAGTTGTTCGGCCCTCAGGGCTCACCCCAATGGCGGTAACGCTAATCGGCTGCTCGTTAAATCCAGGGATGTAGAGCGAAGTCTCGGCAACAACGACTGTCCAAAAGAAACCCGTCAGCGAAACATTCCGTTTTCTTGTCTCCTGTCTCTCCCTCTCTTCGGGTCCGAAAGGTCAAATTGCGCCCACTCACAAGACAGAGAAAGCAGCAGAGCCACGAATATAGCCTCGGGACGAAACATGTTTCCGGTGATCACGACCTTTGCTTCGGTATACGACCGTCACGAAAAGAGGGGAGAGAGAGGGAAGAGGTTACTCTACCCAAGAGCCCAAAATTGGGCTTTACATACTGCTTAGCCACTGCAGCGGTCGTTCCCAAATACTTCCGCGGAAGCAAAGGTCGGACGCCATGGGGGTTTGACGTGATGGTGCCGTACTTACAGTTACTACCCCACGACACCGAGTTCTACCGTGGAAGACTGATTGCGGTGACAACGGGACCAGAAGTCAACGAGGTTGACAAGTTAAATGAGTCCCAAGTGAAAATAACCCTTCCCATGCGAAAGCAAGCATTCCCGCTCCCGCATTCACTGGCTCAGTGGACCGACGACTTCCCATACGAAGTTCGCGGGCGGGTAACGTACACACGCGAATTCCATAGCACCATATTCCACGGAAATGAAAAACTACGCATACGAAATCCAGGAACTGTACAGGACCCGAACTCTAAAATGAAAAATTCCTGCAACCTCGACAGAACGAACCCGCGAAGCGGGTTGAAGTCGGCGATGACGAGAGAGTGAATTCGAAACGAGGCCTCGACACCGAAGCATTGATATCAGAAGCCTCCATTCGAAAACAAAACAAAAAGATGAATCCAGCGACTCTCGCTAGTTCTCGACCAAGGCAACGCTACCGACCAATGGGAACAAAGGGAATCCAGCGGTCCACATCTCAAAGGCGTTGATTATTGGTCCATACTCCTCGCCTGCAGGAGTCCACAACTCCATCTCATCCATACCCAACGGTTTGAGGCAACTCTTGGTATCAACCACAAGAGGTAACTCTCCGCTCGTTACCAGCCCCTGTACCCTCTCCCGAAGTCCTCCGGCACGCCTCTCCCTCTCGTCGTTCGGCACGAACCTGAGAAGCAGCGCCGAAAGATAGATCGCCTTCCATCTCACTCGGTCCAGGTCGGCACTGATGTCAGCCTCGGACTTCCTGGCAACCCCAGGGTCCCTGGCAGAAGGTTCTCCAATCGTTCTCTCCATCCGTCCAATCACCTCCCGTACCTGTTCGGCGTCCAACTCGACCCTCGGTCGGAGTTTGAGTAGGACAAGAGTCGAATAGATGCGCAGGTCGACAACCTCTTCTTCCACCGTGTTGCTCTCGAGATCACCACTGACAGAGAACAGGGTCTCAATGAGCGGTCCTGCCTTGATCTTGTTCGTAAGGGTGGCCACCTGGGTCAACCTGCCAAGGTTGAGGATCATGGCAATCGCGTAAGTCCCCATCGGACGGGTGTGATCGGAGTCGAGAGCGGCGGCCAAAAGCTTCAGGGCGGTTTGACGCGTGAAGTTTGGCAGCGCGCTACCGACAGTGGCACGGCACTGTGCTACGGCAACGAACGCGTCGACAGCATGGAAGTTCAACCGTTGGCGGCGCGCGTCGTCCTGGATTGGCTCAATCGCAGAATCCCATATATGGACAATATCTACTAGCATGGTCCTCCTCGGCTTGAATGCGTATGGAACGCGGTATATGAGCCAAAACCCGAACGCGACGACATCGACGGAAGTGGTATTGACCACCAACGTATCGATCAGCTCTGAGACAAGCTTGTCGAACCCAACCTCCCGCTCCACCAACGGCCCCCTTCCGGGGGGCGAAAGGAGATCCAAACAGTATGTGACCAGCGCCCTGAGCACGGCCTCATCCTCTGACCACGTGGAGTGGTAGTCCTCACAGACCAACGGGAGGAAAGAGACGATCGACGACGTGCTACCGTAGTTGCCTCGAGGAATACATGCGTGCATTCCGTGGATGAGGTTGATGAGAACCTTGTTGTCGAGCATCTTTTCTCCGTTAACGTGCCGTAGAAGTGTGGTCCTGATCTCTTCAAGAAACTGATGCCGATCCTGAATCTTCAATATCTCCCCACCGTCCCATTGCTCGTCCTCGTCGGCGTCCACCGGAGACAGCCAGGCAGCCGCGGTCAAAAGCCGTATGCGAATCCCTTCGGAGTGCGGAGCATTGAACTCCTCCCGGAAGGCGTTAATGGTGAGCTGCTGGGCCGCCCAGGCAACGGAAGCGGTCACAGGGATCCCTCCAACGTTGTGATCGTGATCCGAATTTCGGTCCACCACCGATTGGAATTTGATATGCCCAAGCACCAGAACGCAATCGATGGCAATGTCGGTCTGTTCTTGGCCAGGGCCTTCTTGAAACGACGATAAGAGGGTCAAGTTGAGGAATACTATCACCGGTTTTGGGAATTTGTGGGGATGAGGAGAGGAGATCAGGGCCAAGCTCGAGACCACGGCCTTGGATTCGGATGGGTTGAGCGGCATCTGAGAGAGCCATAGGACGGCTTCTTCTTGGACCCTCTGGCTGGTATCAATCTCATCCAGGGAGTCGTCGAGCGCATTCGCCCACCAGACTTGCAAGTGCTTGTATTCTCCTGGGAGGATTG
>Ga0307515_10007365_pt1 | contig 21774 bp, 19 predicted proteins | sample 17_EM_MG_FD_194513 | JGI IMG/M metagenome (GOLD analysis project Ga0307515, IMG submission 194513) | Populus trichocarpa ectomycorrhiza microbial communities from riparian zone in the Pacific Northwest, United States - 17_EM | ecosystem: Host-associated > Plants > Roots > Unclassified | place...
CACCGACACCGGCCGGCTGGCGACCGCGCTGGCCGGGCTGGCCGAGGCCGACCCGTCGCTGACCGTGCGAACCGACCCGGAAACGGGCCAGACCGTGCTGTCCGGGCAGGGCGAGCTGCACCTGGAGGTGGCGATCGAGCAGTTGCGCCGGCGCGGGGTCGAGCTGACCGCGGGCCGGCCCCGGGTCACCTACCGGGAGACGGTCGTGCGGGGTGTGGCGGGCCTCGTCTACCGGCACGCCAAGCAGGACGGCGGCGCGGGCCAGTGGGCGCACATCGTGCTGGACGTCGAGCCGTGGGCGGACGGGGACTTCGCGTTCCGCTCGACGGTGACCGGCGGCCGGGTGCCACGCGAGTTCGTCCGGGCGGTCGAGGCCGGCTGCCGGGAGGCGCTCGCCGAGGGCCCGCTCGGCGGTCACCCGGTGAGCGGCGTCCAGGTCACCCTGGTCGACGGCGCCACCCACCCGAAGGACTCGTCGGAGCTGGCCTTCAAGGTGGCGGGCAAGCTGGGCCTGCGGACGGCGTTGCGGGCCGCGGCGATGGCGCTGCTCGAGCCGGTGGCCGAGGTGACGGTGACCGTGCCGGCCGACGCGGTCGGGGCGGTGCTGGGCGATCTGGCCGGGCGGCGCGGTCAGGTGACCGGCTCGGTCACCCGGGCGGACACCGTCGTGGTGACGGCGACCGTGCCACTGGCCGAGTTGTTCGGCTACGCGACCCGGTTGCGCAGCCGGAGCCAGGGCCGGGGCACCTTCACCACCCGGGCCGCCGGCTACCAGCCGGCCCCGATGGCGGCAGCGGCCTGACGGCAGCGGGCGCGTCCCGACAGGGGCGCGCCCGTGTCCGCCGGTGGTTTTGCTCAGCAATCGGCCCCGCCTGGCGATAGGTCACGGCATGACCAGCACGGGCGTCGCCACAGCCGCGGCAGTGGGTGGCGTGACCGGGCTACTCAAGGCTGCCGAGGAGGCCCGGCAGGCGGGCGACTACCGGGCCGGCTCGGAGCTTGCCCGGCGCGCCGCGGCCCTCGCCGAGACCGCCGGCGACGGACCGGGCCGGGCCCGCGCGCTGCGTTCGCTGGCCAACCAGTTGCTGCGGCTGGGCGAGTTGGAGCCGGCGGTCACCGCCTGCCGGGATGCCGTCGCGGTGCTCGAGTCCATCGGCGACCGCGCCGGGCTCTGCGACGTGCTGACCGTGCAGTCCATGCCCTTGACCGACCTGGGTCTGCACGAGGAAGCCCTCGAAGTGCTCTCCCGGGCCCGGGAGATCGCCCAGGAACTGCCCGACCACGACCTGCTGTACTGGGTGCACAACCGGACCGGGGTGGTGCACGGCAGCCTGGGCAACCGGGCGCTGAGCACCGAATACCTGATGCGGGCGCTGAGCATGGCCGGCGGCATGGACGCCGAGGCCCGCTTCTGCATCCTCAACAACGTCGGCGACAACGCCGTCTACCAGGTCGCCGAGCTGCGCGCCGCCGGGGACACCGCGGGCGCCGAGCAGACGCTGCAGGCCGCCCTGGGACACGTCACCGAGGCGCTGCGGCTCGCCCGGGCGGCGGCCCACCCGTTCCGCGAGTCGATCTGCCTGGACAACTACGGCATGCTGCTGGCGCTGGCCGGCGACTACCCGGGCGCCGAGCGGATGATCGAGGAATCCCGGTCGATCGCCACCGCGCACGGCTACCGGTCGCTCGAGTCGGCGGCTCTGCAACACCAGGCACACGTACGGCTGATGCGTGGCGAGTGCGCCGCCGCGATCACCGGGCTGCTCGAGGCGCTCGAGCGGGCCTTCGAGGCGGGCGAGATGCCGACGGCGATGGAGATCCACCGCGAGCTGTCCGGCGCGTACGAGCGGGTCGGCGACCCGGCGAGCGCGCTGCGGCACTACCGCGAGTACCACCGGCTCGAACGCGCCAGCCACAACGACGTCGCCGCCGTCCGCGCCCGGATGGCGGTGCACGGCTTCGAACTGGACAACGCCCGGCTGGAGGCGGACAACGCCCGGCTCGAGGCGGAGCTGCACCGGGTACGCACGGTCGAGCTCGAGGCGGACAAGCTGGCCCTGCAGCAGCAGGCCACCGAGGACCCCCTGACCGGCCTGCCCAACCGCCGATACGCCGAACTGCGCCTGCCGGCCCTGGCCGCCGGCGGCGGGCCGCTGTGCGTGGCGGTGGCGGACGTCGACCTGTTCAAGAGCGTGAACGACCGCTTCGGCCATCCGGTGGGCGACCAGGTGCTGCGCCAGATCGCCGCGGTGCTGCTCGCCGGCGTACGCGATACCGACCTGGTGGCCCGCCTGGGCGGCGAGGAGTTCCTGATCGGCCTGGACGGACTGTCCCTGCCCGAGGCGGCCGCCCGCTGCGAGCAGCTGCGCAGCGCGGTGGCCGGCTTCGACTGGGCGGCGGTGCAGCCGGGCCTCGCGGTCACCATGAGCGTGGGCGTGGCCGCCGTCCCGCCGGGCGGTGACCTGGCGGCCACGACGGCCCTGGCCGACCAGCGCCTCTACGCCGCCAAACGAAACGGCCGCAACCGGGTGGACGCGGGCCTCCCCGCCGAGCTGTGAGGGCTAGCGCGGGGCGTGCTTCAGTGTGGACGGCGAGGCCCGGCGCGCGGCGGTAATCTGCGGGGATGCTGGCCGAGCTGCGCGAGATCTGTCTGGGCTTCCCCGAGGTGACGGAGCGGCCGAGCCACGGCGCGCCGACCTGGTTCGTGCGGGACAAGAAGACGTTCGTGACCCTCTGGCAGGACGGCCACCACGACAACCAGTTTCCGCATCTGTGGTGTGCCGGGCCGCCCGGCGCAGCAGGAGCTGATCGCCGGCAGCCCCGAGAAGATCTTCCGGCCACCGTACGTCGGGCACCGCGGCTGGCTGGGCGTCCGGCTCGACGGCGTGATCGACTGGGCCGAGATCGCCGAACTGTGCGAGGACGCCTACCGCACCGTCGCCCCGCCACGGCTGATCGCGCTCATCGACGAGCGCTGAGCTGAAACCAGTCCTCGGCGAGCAGGCCGAAGATCAGGTCGTCGGTCCACTCCCCCTTGATCCAGGTGTGCGAGCGCCGCAGCCCCTCCCGGGCGAAGCCGACCCGGTCGAGCAGCCGCGCGGACGGCAGGTTGCGGGCGTCACACTCGGCCGACACCCGGCGCACGCCCTGCACCCGGAACAGCCGGTCGAGCACGGCCCGGACAGCCTCGGTGGCATAGCCGTGGCCGTGCCGTCCCGGCGCGAGCGTGAAGCCCAGGTCTGCCTGCATCAGGTTCTCGTTCAGGCCGACGCCCACGTCCCCGATCAGCGCCCGCTCCGCCACCAGCTCGACCGCCCACTGGAACCAGCCCGGCCGGGCGGGGTCGGCGGCGGCCATGTACCCGGCGAAGTCCTCGGCCTGCGCCAGGCTGAACGGCGTCGCCCAGGACTGGTAGCGCGCGATGTCCTCGTCGGACCGGTAGGCGGCCAGCACCGGCGCGTCGGCCGCCCGGAAGCGGCGCAGCACCAGCCGTTCGGTGGTCAGCAGCACCTCAGTCCTCGTCGGCGGCCGAGGCCCCGAGTTCAAGGTCCGCCACGATCACCGTGACGTTGTCCGGCGCGCCCGCCTCGAGCGTGCGCTGCACCAGCTCGGCGGCGCACTTCTCGCGGTCCGGATTCGCCAGCAGCGTCTCGGCGATGACCGCGTCCTCGACGTAGTCGGAGAGCCCGTCGCTGCAGAGCAGGAAACGGTCGCCGGCGTACACCGGGACCATCCGGCCGGCCGGGCGGAACGGGCCGCCCTGCACCGCCTGGGTGACCAGCGCGCGCTGCGGGTGCCGGCGGGCGTCGTCCGGGGTCAGCACGCCCTGGTCGACCAGCGCCTGCACATACGTGTCATCGCGGGTCAGCTGGGTCAGGTCGCCGCCGCGGCTCAGATAGCAGCGCGAGTCGCCGACGTTCAGCGCGGCCATCCGGTCGCCGGACAGCAGCAACGCGGTGACCGTGGTGCCCATGCCGTCGCGGGCGTCGTCGTCGGCGACCGCCGCCTCGATCCGTTCGTTGGCCGTGCCGAGCGCCGCGATCAGGTCTTGCAACGGCTCGCCGGTGTCGGGCACGTCGTCGACCACGGCCAGCGCCTGGACCAGGATCTCGCTGGCCAGCTCCCCGGCCGGCAGCCCGCCCATGCCGTCGGCGACGACGAGCAGCCGATCGCCGACGAAGACGGCGTCCTCGTTGTTGGACCGCACGAGGCCCTGATCAGTGGCCGTTACCGCGCGCAGGACAAGGGTCATCACCTAAGACTGCCAAAGGCCTGACCCGCTGTCTCTAGTACCTGTTACGTAGTGTTGAGTGGTGATGCCGATGCCGATGGTGGGACGGGCCGCCGCCGTGGATGAACTACGCCGGGCCTGGACGCAGGTGGAACGCGGCGGGCGCGGCCGGCCGGCGGTGGTCACCGGCGCACCCGGCACCGGCAAGAGCACCCTGGTCGCGGCCGTGTTGCAGGCCACGCAGCCGGAACGCGTCTTCGCCGGTTCGGCCCGGGTGCACTCGCCGGCACCGTACGACTGGCTGGCGGCCGTGCTGGCGGGCCGCGAGGTCACGGGTCTGCCGGTGCCCGAGGACGCGCTTTCCTGGCTGGCCCAGAATCCCGATGTCCCCCGGGAGCGGTACACCCCCGAGGCCCTGCTCCGGCTCGCGGTGCGGACCGTGCACGCGCTCGTCGGCCGCAAGCCCGCCGTACTCGTGGTGGAAGATCTGCATGCTCTTGATCCGGCCAGCCTGAACCTGGTCGCCGAGCTGGCCGCCACGGACCTGCCCGGCCTGCTGCTGGTGACCAGCCAGCCGCCCGAGTTGGCGGTGTCGCCGCAGCTCACCGCGCGCACCTTGGCCCGGCTGTCGGGGGCGCCCGGCGCCGTGCGGCAACATCTGGGTGCGCTGGACGCGGCCCAGGTCGGCCAGGTCCTCAATCATGTGTACGCGGACCACCGCCCGTCCGCCGAACTGGCCGAGGCGGTCCGGCGGCGCACCGGCGGCAACCCCTACCGGCTGACCGAACTGATCGCCATCGAGGGCGCGAACGGCCCGGAGGCGCTCGCCGGCGCACCGGTGAAAGACCTGACGGCCCGCGAACGTGAGGTGCTCGGCTGCCTGGCCGAGGGCATGTCGAACAAGCAGATCGCCCAAGCCCTCGGCATCTCGGTGCGCACCGTCACGGTGCACGTGTCCAACCTGCTCCGCAAGACCGGCGCGGCGTCCCGCACCGAGGTCGCGTTGCGCGCCGTCAGGGCCACAGCAGGGTCTTGATCGAACGCCGTCCGTCCATCGCCGCGTACGCCTCGGCGACCTTCTCCAGCGGCAGCTCGAGGTCGAAGACCGCGCTCGCGTCGAGCCGGCCGGCCAGCACGTCGGGCAGCAGCTCGTCGAGGTAGGCGCGGACCGGCGCCAGGCCGCCGCCGACCCGGATGTTGTTGCTGAACATCTTGCCGAGCGGCAACTCGGCGCCGCCGACCGGCGCGCCGACGTAGCCGATCCGCCCGCCCGGCCGCACGGTCGCCAGGGCCTGGGTCATCGAGACCTTCGTGCCGACGCATTCGAGCACGCAGTCGGCGCCCTGGCCGGCGAGCAGGTCCCGGACGGCCGCGGCACCGTCGTCGCCTCGTTCGGAGACGACGTCGCTCGCGCCGAATCCGGTGGCGACCAGCTGCCGGTCGGTGTGCGACGAGAACGCGATCACCCGCTCGGCGCCCAACCGGACCGCGGCGAGGACCGCGCACAGGCCGACCGCGCCGTCCCCCACCACGGCGACGGTGGTGCCGGGCCCGACGCCCGCGGCGACGGCGGCGTGGTGGCCGGTGCCGAGCACGTCGGAGAGCGTGAGCAGGGCCGGGATCTGCGCCGGGTCGGGCAGCGCGGGCGTCGGATAGAGGGTGCCGTCGGCGAGCGGGACCCGGACGTACTGGCCCTGGCAGCCGTCCAGCGTGCGGCCGTCGCGGTCCGTGCCGCCCCACCACTGCACCTGCGAGCAGGAGGTGGTGATGCCCTGCCGGCAGTGCGGGCAGGTGCCGTCGCTGATCGAGAACGGCGTGATCACGAAGTCGCCCGCGCTCATCGTGGTGACGCCGGCGCCGACCTCCTCGACCACGCCGACCATCTCGTGCCCGATCGGGTGCGGGTCGGCGGGTGGCCGGGCGCCACGCCAGGTCCACAGGTCGGAGCCGCAGACGCAGGCCGCGACGACCCGCACCACGGCGTCGGTGGGCAGCTCGATCCGCGGATCCGGCCGCTTGTCCCAGCGGATGTCCCCGGGGCCGTACCACATCGCAGCGTGCATGCTCAGCACGGTACTCGCGAGCGCCAGGGGTGATCCGCAATCGCCGTGCGCGGGGTGGTGCGGCGGACCGGGGTGGGGTTGGGCCACAATCGTGGGCGTGACGACAGCGATCCATCAGCGCATCGCCGAGGAACTCGGCGTCCGGGAGGGCCAGGTGACCGCGGCCGTCGAACTGCTCGACGGCGGAGCCACTGTGCCGTTCATCGCCCGCTACCGCAAGGAGGTGACCGGCACCCTCGACGACCAGCAGCTGCGTACGCTCGAGGAGCGGCTGGGCTACCTGCGTGAGCTCGAGGAGCGGCGGGCGGCGGTGCTCGAGTCGGTGCGTTCCCAGGGCAAGCTGGAGCCGGAGCTCGAGGCGCAGATCCTGGCCGCCGATTCGAAGGCCCGGCTCGAGGACATCTACCTGCCGTTCAAGCCGAAGAGGCGGACCCGCGCGCAGATCGCCCGCGAGGCCGGGCTGGAGCCGCTCGCGGACATGCTGCTCGGCGACGCGACGCTGGAGCCGCGTACGTCCGCCGAGCCGTTCGTCGACGCGGACAAGAACGTCGCCGACGTGCAGGCGGCCCTGGACGGGGCGCGGGCCATCCTGATCGAGCGGTTCGCCGAGGACGCCGACCTGATCGGCGGCCTGCGCGAGCTGATGTGGACCAAGGGCCGGCTGGTCGCCAAGGTCCGCGATGGCAAGCAGACCGAGGGTGCGAAGTTCGCCGACTACTTCGACTTCGCCGAGCCGTATCCGAAGCTGCCGTCGCACCGGATCCTCGCCATGTTCCGCGGCGAGAAGGAAGATGTCCTGGACCTGACGATGGAGCCGGAGCCCGAGGACGCGTCCTCGTTCGAGCCCCGGATCGCCGGCCGGTTCGACATCTCCGACCACGGGCGCGCCGGCGACCGGTGGCTGCTCGACACGGTGCGCTGGGCCTGGCGGACCCGGATCCTCATCCACCTGGGCGCCGACCTGCGGGTCCGGCTCTGGCAGGCGGCCGAGGACGAGGCGGTCCGGGTCTTCGCGGCCAACCTGCGCGACCTGCTGCTTGCCGCGCCGGCCGGCACCCGCACCACGATGGGCCTGGACCCCGGATTTCGTACGGGGGTGAAGGTGGCCGTCGTCGACTCGACCGGCAAGTGCGTGGCCACCGAGGTGATCTACCCGCACGTCCCGCAGCACAAGTGGGACGCGTCGATCGCCACGCTGGCCAAGCTGGCCGCCGCGCACAAGGTCGACCTGATCGCGATCGGCAACGGCACGGCGTCGCGCGAGACCGACAAGCTGGCGGCCGACCTGATCAAGCGGCATCCCGAGCTGCCGCTGACCAAGGTGATGGTGTCCGAGGCCGGCGCGTCGGTGTACTCGGCTTCGGCGTACGCATCGCAGGAATTGCCCGGGATGGACGTCTCGCTGCGCGGCGCCGTGTCGATCGCGCGCCGCCTGCAGGATCCGCTGGCCGAACTGGTGAAGATCGACCCCCGGTCGATCGGCGTCGGGCAGTACCAGCACGACCTGTCCGAGCTGAAACTGTCCAAATCGCTGGACGCGGTGGTCGAGGACTGCGTGAACGCGGTCGGCGTGGACGTGAACACGGCGTCCGCTCCCCTGCTGACCCGGGTGTCGGGCATCGGCGCGGGCCTGGCCGAGAACATCGTGCTGCACCGCGACACGCACGGCCCGTTCCGGAACCGCTCGGAGATCAAAAAGGTGGCCCGGCTGGGCCCGAAGGCGTTCGAGCAGTGCGCGGGCTTCCTGCGCATCCCGAACGGCGACGACCCGCTCGACGCCTCATCGGTGCACCCGGAGGCATATCCGGTGGTCCGGACGATCCTGGCGACCGCGGGCGGCGACCTGAAGACGGTGATCGGCAACAGCCCGCTGCTGCGCGCCCTGCGCCCGGAGAAGTTCGTCACGGAGACGTTCGGCCTGCCCACGGTCACGGACATCCTGAAGGAACTGGAGAAGCCGGGCCGCGACCCCCGCCCGGCGTTCACGACGGCGACCTTCGCGGAGGGCGTCGAAAAGATCGCCGACCTGAAGCCGGGCATGATCCTGGAGGGCGTGGTGACGAACGTGGCGGCCTTCGGCGCGTTCGTCGACATCGGCGTCCACCAGGACGGCCTGGTCCACGTGTCGGCCCTGTCGAACACATTCGTGAAGGACCCCCGCGAGGTGGTCAAATCGGGCGACGTGGTCAAGGTCCGAGTGGTCGAGATCGACGAGGCCCGAAAGCGCATCTCCCTGACGATGCGCCTCGAGGACAAACCGGCACCGGCCCGCAAGCCCGAGCCGTCGGACCGGGGCGGCAAACCCCGCGAGGGCCAGCCCCGCCAGGGCGGCGGCCAGCGCCAGGGAGGCGGCCAGTCCCGCCAGGGCGGCCAGCAGCCGGGCCGAGGCCAGCGCGGCGGCCAGGCGGCATCCCCGGGAAGCATCGCGAACAGCGCAATGGCAGACGCCCTCCGCCGAGCCGGCCTGACCAAGGACTAGCCAACAACCTCGCACAGTGACCCCTCGCGGCCGCAGGGTCACTGTGACGCAGGCCAGAGAAACCACTGATCACTGGGGGCATCGCCTCCGGGTCGGCCAGTTCAACGCCCTCGCCGGCGCAGGTTTCATGGTTCCCCGCTTCCTGGTCGTCGTGATCGCGCCCACGGATGCGGACGAGTATGTCCGGATCGATCCGGATGCCATGATCCTCAGTCACGCCGCATACTGGCTGTCGCTGGCCGATCGCGCCGAACTGCCGGCGGATGATGGAGCGAGAACGGTCGCGGTGCGGGTGCCCAAGCGGAACCTGTTGACCGTCGACGCGCTGGCGGCCTTGGTGCGTGGCGACCTGGAAGGAGCGGGCTCATGATCAACGCGATCGTCACAGATCCGGCCGTGTTGGCTGCTCGGACCCCCTCCGACCTGGCCATGTATCTCCGCTCCCAGCAATGGCGGCTCGACACGCGCAACGGCGTCGCCGCTCGGTGGACAAAGACTGTGGGAGACGACGAGTTCGAGGTCGCCCAACCGCTGGACTCGGACCTGCGGGAACTACGCCGCGCGGGTGCACGACGTCGTCGAGACGCTGTCCCTGGTGGAGCGCCGCTCCGAACTCGACATCCTCGAACACATGTCCCGGGTGTCGACCGACGTGCACCTGGTACGGATCTTCCCCGCTGACGAAGCCCCGGGCATGATCGGTCTCGACGACGGCGTACAGGCCTACGAGAGCTTGCGAGGGCTCGTCACCGCGGCCGCCTACTCTGTCGGGGCGAAGCAACCCCGCGCCGTTCAGCCGGCCCGCAAACCCGCCGAGGTCCTCGAGTATCTCCGTGGCGTCCGGATCGGCCCCAGCGCCGCCGGCAGCTTCGTGCTGTCGATACACACCCCGGTACCACCGAAGCTGTCGGCCGAACCGCCTTCGGTGCCGGATGCCATCGAGATCGACGAGCCGCTGGCCGAGCCGTTCGAACGGCAGGTCTCGCTGCGCATCTACGACGCGGTGCAAGCGGCCTACAACGCTGCCAACGCCGCCCTTGTCGATCCCGACGGCTTGACCGCCTTCACCGAGGGCGTCGCGTCCGGGATCAGCGCCAATCTGTGTGAAGCCCTGGTCGGCCTCGCCGGGCCGGCCGCGCATCCCCTCGAGCTGAGCCTGCTGCTCGCGCCGTCGCGGCCCTCGCGACGCAGGCCGACCCCCATCCGCTTCCGCCGCGACCACTTCGCCGTTCTCGAGTCGGCTGCGGCGGAGCTGCGAGCACGGTCCGCGGAGGAAGACTCCGTAGTAGTCGGCAACGTAGTGCGGCTGTACCGGGAAAGCAGCGCCGCGGCCGGCGAGGTGAGCGTCGCCGGCACGGTCGACGGTGAGGATCGGCTCCGGAGGATCTGGGTCGAGCTCGCCGGCGACGACTACGAAACCGCTGTCCGCGCCCACACGGACATGCGGCTCGTGTCCGTTCAGGGCGACATCGTCAGACGAGGCACCCGGTCCTACCTGACCCGGCCCAGCAAGTTCCGGATACTGCCGCCGGATCCGGCCGGCTGACCAGAGCCCACGGGTAACGCGGCGACGGCAGGGGTTGGGCTAGAGGTCGTCTCCCTGCCGGGCGGAGGCTAGTTGATGCGCCTGATTTTGATGTCGTTGAAGGCCACCGCGTACGGGCCTTCCTCCGGGGCGTTGCGTTCGGTGAAGATGCCCAGCACCACGCTGCCGCCCGTGATTTCCTTGTCGACCAGCGGGACCGTGCCGATCAGCTCGTCGTCGCGGAGGATCTGCACCGATGCGCCCGCCACCGTGAGCGAGATCGTTGTCGGTGGGGCGCCGATGCCGATCGGGTCGTCGTCCAGCGGGAACGTCTTGTAGACCACGACGTTGCTGTTCTTGTGGGTGCCGACGTAGACGTTGTTCTCGCAGACCCGCACCTGGTAGCCCGAGTACGGCCGGAACCGGAACCAGATCGCCGCGCAGCTGTTCTTGGTCAGCAGCCGGACCTGCACCTCCGCCTGCAGGTCGGCCGGCTCCGTGTCCTGCGGGCCCTGGCAGCGGTACGTGCCCCGGGTCTCGCGCCGGACCACCAGGCCGCCGTCGAACATGCAACTGGCCCGCTCCGACTCGATCGCCGTCTCCTGCCACAGCCGTACGGTGCGCAGCGGGTCGGCGACCAGCAGCCGGTCGTCGGGTTCGCTGGCGGACGGCGCGGGCGACGGATCGGTCGACTCGCCGGCCGGCCAGGCCGCGTGGACCATGGCAGCGCCGGCCACCACCGAGGCGACCAGCAGGCCGAGGGCCGCGGGCAGCACCCACCGGCGGCGCGGGGCCGGCTCGGGCTCGTCGACCGGGCCGGCCGGCGAGACCGGGATCGGCGGGCCGGTCACCGGCTGCGTCACGATCGACTCTTCGTCGTATCCGACCAGGCCCGTCGTCCCGGCCGCCACGGGGCTGAGCTGGCGTATTTCGTGATAGCCCGTCACCGCCTGGGCTTCCCTCGCCGCGGCTCGCAGGACGGGCTGGTGGGCCAGCGCGGCGGCGGTCGCCGCGGGCCGGCCCGGGACCGCCACCAGCGAGTCGAGCAGCTCCCGGGCGGTGGGCCGGTTGGCCGGGTCCTTCTCCAGGGCGTGCCCGATCAGGTCCCGCAGCGAGCCGCTCAGGCCCGACAAGTCGGGCGGCTGGGTCAGGATCCGCGCGGCGGTCGCGGTGGGTGAGTCGGCACTGAAGGGCGTTCGACCCGTTCCCGCGTACGCGACCACGCCGCCCCAGGCGAACACGTCGGCGGCCGGGGTGAGCAGGACACCGGCGGTGGAGCCGAAGCGTTCCGGCGCCATGTACGCCACCGTGCCGACCATCTGGTCGGTCTGGGTGTGTGCGCTGGTCGCCTCGAGCGCGCGGGCGATGCCGAAGTCGATCACCTTGGGGCTGCCGGGCGCGAGCAGCACGTTGCGCGGCTTGAGGTCGCGGTGGATCACGCCGGCGCCGTGGATCGCGGTCAGCGCGGTGGCCACCCCGATCGCGACGCCGTGCAGGTTGGACGCCTTGAGCGGGCCGCGCTCCTCGACCACCTGGGCGAGGCTGGGCCCGTCCACGTATTCGACCACGAGGTAGGGCTGCTCGTGGTCGGGGTCCGCGTCCAGCACCTCGGCCGTGCAGAACGGCGGCACCTGCTTCACCCGGTTGACCTCGCTGCGGAACCGGCGCCGGAACTCGTCGTCGGGGGCCAGGTCGGCGCGGATCATCTTGACCGCGACCAGGTCGCCGTCGGGGTTGCGGGCCAGGTAGACGGTGCCCATGCCGCCCTCGCCGAGCCGCCCGACGAGCTGGTACGGCCCGAGCGCGCGCGGGTCACGCGGACGCAGCGGTGTAGTCCGCTCGTCGTTCATCGTGCTCCACGCCCCTCGCGCCCCACCGGCGGCCACCCCGGCCGCCGAGCCCCCCGGCAGATTGGCACCCTATCGGGCGCTGTCACTACCTGCGAAGACCCGGCGCGCGGGTTGCCGCCGATCCGACACCAGGTTGTTGCTCAGCGGTGCCAGGCGGGGTCGCGGCCAAGGTACGCCAGCAGGACCGCCTGATCGCCGGCGAGGTGCTCGCCGGCGTCCAGGGCGGGAGCATAGGCGCCCCAGGCGCGCAGCGGGTCGACGATCTCCCGGGCGACGGTCAGCAGGTCGCGGGCCATCGCGTCGGTGAGCGGGGACGGCCGGCCGAGCGCGACCGCGAGGTCCCAGGCGTGCACCGCCGCGTCCAGGGCGCACGCGCCACCCGCTTTCCAGGCCGGCAGCGGCCCGTAGGGCAACGGATTCGGCACCGCGGGGGCGTCCGGCTCCACGGTGGACCAGGCGGCCGTCGCGCGCTCCAGCGCCTCGGCGAGGAACTCCCGCGGGTCGCGCTCGAGCGTGCCGGAGGGCGCGAACGGGTCGTACTCCGGGCCCGGTCCGCCGGTGATCGCGGCGGCGTAGCCGATCTGGTCGCCGGCCGCGTGCTGCAGCACCTGGGTGACGGTCCACAGCTCGCACGGGGTCGGCAAGTCGCCGTCGGTTTCCCGGACGGCGGCCACCACGCTGCGCAACGCCTCGTGCGAGTCGGCTAGCAGAACGGTCCAGTTCACGATGACTCCCCTGGTAGAACGGAACGCTTCCTTCCGTTTCACTCTAGCAGAGCGGAACGATCCGTTCCACTACGATTTCCCGGCCGGTGCCGAGCGGACGGGTACGGGGCGGCTGAGCGGGCGCCGGTCGAGATAGATTGCGCATAGATTTCGGATCATCCGTCAGGGGGACGAAAGTGCGTCGACGTGGAGCACGCCGCCGATGACCCCCTCGCAGTTGCGCGCCTATTCCGCGGTGGTCCGGCTGGGCTCGGTCAAACAGGCCGCCGCCCAGCTCGCGGTCTCCGAGTCCGCCGTCTCGCTGCACATCGGACAGTTACGCCGCGAGCTGGGCGATCAACTGTTCGCCCGGACCGCGGCGGGGCTCGCCTTCACCCCCGGCGGGCTGCGGCTGGCCAGCCGCGCGGCCGAGCTGCTCGGCCTGCAGGACATCACCGTGCTCGAGGTGAGCGCCGCCGGGCGGGGCCGGCGGCTGCTGCGGATCGCCGCGTCCAGCCTGTTCGCCGAGCACGCCGCGCCCGGGCTGATCGAGCTGTTCGCGCGGCGCGCCGACGATCTCGACGTCGAGCTGAGCGTGCGCACCCCCGGCCAGTTCGAGCTGCTGCTGCTCACCCGGACTGTGGACATCGCGATCGGCCCGCAGCCGAGCGTGATCGACAAGGCGATCGTCTGCCGGCCGGTGATGAACTACCGGATCGTGCTGGTCGTCGGGCCGGACCACCCGCTCGCCGGCGTCCAGCCCTCGCTCGGCCAGCTCCGCGACCAGACCTGGTTGCTGGGCCCGTCAGCGGCCGCCGACCAGGGCGCGGTCCCGGCCGTGCTGCGCCGGCTGGCCGTCCCCGACGACCGGCAGCAGATCTTCCAGAGCCACGCCGCCGCGCTCGAGGAGGCCAAGCGCGGCAAGGGGGTGGCGGCGGCGCCGTCGTTCACCGTCGCGCCGGATGTCCGGAAGGGATCGCTGCGGCAGCTGGCCGGGCCGCACGCGACCAGCGACGCGACCTGGCACTCGATGGCGCTGGCCGAGCAGGGCACGCCGTCGGCCGCCGCGGAGCTGGCCCGGTTCGCCTCGACGCCGCGGGCGATCCAGTCGATGATCCGTGGCGCGGGCGTCAACGTCAGCCACTTCAAGCCGTCCGTGCACGTGACGCTCTGGAGTTGACGCTCTGCAGCTGACGGGCGGCGTCCTCGAGCTCCCGGAAGGTGCCGGCCGGCAGCAGCCGGTCGCAGAAGGGCAGCGCGGCGGCCATGGCCGCCACCTGCGGGACGAAGCCGGGCGCGCCGGCGCGGGGATTCAACCAGACGATCCGGTACGCCCGGCGGCGCAGCCGGGCCATCGCGGCGGCAAGCTGAGCGGGCGGGTCGCCGTCCCAGCCGTCCGAGCCGATCACCACGATCCCCCCGCGTACGGCGTTGCCGTGGTGCGAGGCGAGCAGGGCCTGGATGTTCGCGGCGATCCGGGTGCCGCCGAAGCGGTCGGTCACCGCCGCGGAGGCCTGCGCCACCGCCACGGCCGCGGAGGCGTGCCGCAGCGCCGGGGTGAGCCGGGTCAGCGTGGTCGCGAAGGCGAACACCTCCGCGTCGGCGACCACCGCGAACGCCCGCATCAGCTGCAGATAGGCGGCCGCCTGCGGGCGCATCGACGCGCTGACGTCGCAGAGCAGCACGACCCGGCGCGGCTGCCGGACCTGCTTCTCGCGGACCACCTCGACTGGCTCCCAGGCGGTGCGCCGGGCCCGGGCGATCGTGGGCCGCAGCGCGATCCGGTGCCCGGCCGGGTCGACCGCGTGCCGCCGGGTGCGCCGGGTCGGCCAGCCGGCGATCGTCGCCCGCAGCGCGGCACCCAACTGCTCGACCTGCCGGGCGTCCAGATCCTCGAACGGGCGGTCGGCGAGCGCCGCCAGGACGCTCGGGCGGCGCTCGGGCAGCCGCAGCGCGCTGTCGGTCTCCGCCTCGGCATCGTCCTGCTGCACGGCGGGCGGCAGTGTCGCCCAGGGCAGGCCGCCGCCCGGCCCGGTGTCGCCCGCGTCGGCGTTCAGCCGGACGTGCGTGTCGTCGTCCCGGCCCGCGGGCGCGGCGGAACGGGTGAGCGGCAGCGGCGGCGCGTCGGCGAAGACGGCCGCGAAGACCCGGTCGAACGCGGCCAGGTCCGCGTGCCGGCGGACCAGGGCGATCCGGGCGGTCCAGTAGAGCGCGGTCCGGGAGACGGGCGGGCTGACGGCCAGCGCCCGGACGAAGTCGTCGACGTCGGTGAGCCCGGCCGGCACCCCCGCGCGGCGCAGCCGGGTGACGAACGCGACGGCGAACGCGGCCCGGTCGACGCCGCGCAGCAGGACCGGGGTGCGGCCGTTACCCGCGGCGGGCAACGAGCCAGGCGACGACGACACCGACCACCACCAGAGCGACGGCCACCGGGATCACCCGCTTGTAGATCGACCCGCCCGCGATGCCGAGCAGGTCGAGCGCCTCGGGCTCCTCGGCCGGCGGGGTAAGTGCCCGGATGGCCGGCGCGGGCGCGGTCTGCACCGGCTGAGCCGCAGCGGCGGCGTCCGGGGCCGCAGCAGGCTCCGAGGCCGCAGCGGGCTCCGCGGCCGGACCAGGATCCGCGGCCAGACCAGCATCCGAGGAGGAGACCGCGGCGGGCGCCGGAGTTGCGCCCGCGGCCGTGGCGGCGGCCGCGGGCGCTTCCTCGGCGGCCAACTTGGCCTCGAGGTTTGTGACAAACTGGGCCAGCAGCTTGGCGGAGACTTCCTTGATCATGCCGCTGCCGAACTGGGCCAGTTTCCCGGAGATCTTCAGGTCGGTGTCGACGCTCACCCGGGTCTTGTCGCCGTCCGCCAGCAGCTGCGCGGTGACCAGCGCCGACGCGTTGCCCGCCGAGCGCGCGTCGCGGCCCTTCGCGTCGATCACCCCGCGATAGCCGGCGTCGTCCTTCTCGGCGAAGCGCGCGGTCCCGGCGAACTCGGAGATCACCGGCCCGACCTTGACCTTCACCTTGCCCTGGTAGACGTCCCCGTCCACGCCGGTCAGCTGGGCTCCCGGCAGGCACGGCGCGATCGACTCGAGGTCGGTGAGCAGGGCCCAGGCCCGGTCGATCGGCGTGTTGACGGTGAACTCGTTGGTGATCTTCATGGCTGGGTCTCCTGAGCGGATGCCGGCGAAGCACGATGGGTGGCGAGCGCGGCGGCGACGACATCGCGGTCGTCGGGGGTCTTCGCGATGGTGCCGATGGTCCGGACGATGTGCTCGCTGACCAGGTCGGTGGCGCCGAGCGCGGAGAGCGCGGCGACCCAGTCGATGGTCTCGGCGAGCCCGGGCGCCTTGTCCAGGTCGAGCCCGCGCACCCCGCCGATGAACTCGGTGGCCGTACGGATCAACGGCTCCCCCGCGCCGGGCACCGCCCGGCGGACGATCTCCGCGGCCCGCTCCGCCGACGGGAAGTCGATCCAGTGATAGAGGCAGCGCCGGCGCAACGCGTCGTGCAACTCGCGGCTGCGGTTGGAGGTGAGCACCACGATCGGCGGCCGGACGGCGGTCACCGTGCCCAGCTCGGGGATCGTGACGGCGGCCTCGCCCAGGAACTCGAACAGCAGCGCCTCGAACTCGTCGTCGGCCCGGTCGATCTCGTCGATCAGCAGCACCGGCGGGACCGGGCCGGCGTGCCGGATCGCCTGCAGGATCGGGCGTTCCTGGAGGAACTCCGCGGTGAACAGGTCGGCGTCGCTCAAAATACGGGGTGGCATTTTGTTTTCCGCCGCGGATTGGCTCAGCCGTTCGTGGTGCGCCTCGGCGAGCCGGATCGCGAGCAGTTGCCGCTGGTAGTTCCACTCGTACAGGGCCTCGCCGGCGGTCAGTCCCTCGTAGCACTGCAGCCGGATCAGCGTGGTCTGCAGGGCCGCGGCGAGAGCCTTGGCGGCCGCGGTCTTGCCCACCCCGGGCTCGCCCTCGAGCAGCAGCGGGCGGCCGATCCGCAACGCCAGGAACAGGGCCATCGCCATGCCGTCGTCGACGAGGTAGTCGACGGTGTCGAGGCGATGCCGCACGTCGTCCGGGGAGGTGAAGGTCACGACAGCAGCCGCTCGTAGTCCGCGCGGGTGTCGACGTCGATCGGCACGGTCGCGTCCACCGGCACCTCGGTCACCGGGAACGCTCCGGAATGCAGCAGCTTCCAGACCGCCTTGTCGCCGTGCAGGGTGCGCAACGAGCCGAACACGTCGCGGCGGAACCAGAACGGATGCCCGAGCCCGTCGGCGTAGCGGCACACGCCGAGCGGGGTGCCGACCGCGGCGACCCGGCGCACGGCCGCGGGGCTGATCCCGGGCTGGTCGCCGAGCAGCAGGACGACCCCGTCGGCCGACGGGTGGACCGCCGGCACCGCGGTGCTGATCGACGAGCCGCAGCCGGTGCTGAAGGCCGCGTTCTCGATCACCTCGGTGCCGGCCAGGTCGACCCGGGCCCGGACCTCGGCCGACGACCCGCCGAGCGTCACCAGCAGCTGGTCGAAGCCGCACGCGCGGGCCATCTCCAGGGTCGCGTCGAGCAGGGTGCGACCCCGGTACGGCAGCAACTGCTTGGCCTCGCCGAGCCGCACGGAGGCCCCGGCGGCCAGCACCAACCCGGTGACGAACATCCGGCTAGGCCGCCGTGAATCCGGCCAGGCACCCCGGCGAGCAGAAGAAATGATCCACGCCGCCGACCCGCGCGTGCGGCGTATCCGGCCCGACCAGCACAGTCATGCCACAAACCGGGTCAACGGCTGTGCCACCACCGGCGCCTGGTCCTACGGACGGCGCGGAGGACCCGGGGGCCGCCAGGCCGTCCGTCCGGATCGCGCGGACCACCTCGGCCATGATCGACAAGGCGATCTCCTGCGGCGTACGCGCGCCGATGTCGACCCCGGCCGGCGTGTGGATGCGGGCCCGTTCCTGGTCGGTCAGGCCCATCTCGTCGAGCACCTGCGCGCCGCGGCGGCGGCTGGCGACCAGCGCGATGAAGCCCGCTCCCTGATCCAGCGCCGCCCGGATCGCGGGCTCCTCGTCCTTGCCGAGCCCGGCGACGATCACGGCCGTCGCCGCGTCGAAGCCGCCCGTGGAGACGACCTCGAAGTCGAGGAACTCGGCCAGGGTCGCCACGGCCGCGCTGATCGGCGTGGAGCCGATCAGGCGCAGCACCGGCACGGGTAGCACCGGGCGCAGGAAGATCTCGATCGCCCCGCCCGAATGGCACGGGTTCACCACGACCAGCGCGCCCGGCGTCTCGGGAAAGCCCGGCGCGCTGTCCGGCAGCACCCGCAACAGCAGGGTCTGCCCGTCGCGCAACGTGTCCAGCGCGGCCGCGCGCACCGAGCTTTCCGCGCACTGGCCGCCGACGAAGCCCTCGATCGAGCCGTCCGACAGGATCACCGCGTCGTCGCCGGCCCGCGCCGAGGTCGGCTCCTGGGCCCGGACCACGGTCGCGTACACGAACGGCTTGCGCGACACGGTGAGTTCCCGGGCCCGCTCCGCGATGGTCGTCGTCATCAGATACTCCTCAGATCGGCGGGGTCGCCTGGCCGCGCATCGCGTCCCAGACCCGGGACGGGGTGAGCGGCATGTCGGCGTGGCGTACGCCAAAGGGTTTGAGCGCATCCACGACCGCGTTGACGATCGCCGGCGGCGATCCGACGGTGGCCGACTCACCGACGCCCTTCGCCCCGATCGGGTGGTGCGGCGAGGGGGTGACCGTGAAGCCGGTCTCCCAGTCGGGCACCTCGAGCGCGGTCGGGATCAGATAGTCCATCAGCGACGCGCCGAGGCAGTTGCCGTCCTCGTCGAACGCGATCATCTCCATCAACGCCATCCCGACGCCGTCGGTGAGCCCGCCGTGCACCTGGCCCTCGATGATCATCGGGTTGATCCGGGTGCCGCAGTCGTCGACGGCGATGAACCGGCGCACCTTCACCTGGGCGGTGCCGGGATCGATGTCGACAACGCAAATGTACGCCCCGTGCGGATACGTCAGATTCGACGGGTTGTAGCAGATCTGCGCCTCGAGCCCGCCCTCGACGCCCTCGGGCAGGTCGCCGGCGCCGTGCGCGCGCATGGCGATGTCCTGGATCGTGACGGACTTGCCCGGGTCGCCCTTGACGTGGAACGCGCCCTTCTCCCAGTCCAGGTCGGCCACCGAGACCTCGAGCATGCCCGACGCGATGATCCGGGCCTTGTCGCGCACCTTGCGGGCGACCAGCGCCGCCGCCGCACCGGAGACCGGCGTCGAACGGCTGCCGTAGGTGCCCAGGCCGAACGGGGTCTGGTCGGTGTCGCCGTGCACCACGTCGATGTCGGCCGGCGGGATGCCGATCTCCTCGGCGACGATCTGCGCGAACGTCGTCTCGTGGCCCTGGCCCTGGCTCTGCACGCTGAGCCGCACCACCGCCTTGCCGGTCGGGTGCACCCGCAGCTCGCAGCCGTCGGCCATGCCCAGCCCGAGGATGTCCATGTCCTTGCGCGGCCCGGCGCCGACGGCCTCGGTGAAGAACGCGATCCCGATGCCCATCAGCTCGCCCCGCGCGCGCTTCTCCGCCTGCTCGTGGCGCAGTTCGGCGTAACCGGCCATATCCATGGCCAGCCGCATGGTCGGCTCGTAGTTGCCGGAGTCGTAGACCCAGCCGGTCTTGGTCGTGTACGGGAACTGCTCGGGCTTGATGAAGTTCTTCAGCCGCAGCTCGGCCGGGTCCATCTCCAGCTCGGCGGCGAGGCAGTCGACGATCCGCTCGACCAGGTAGACGGCCTCGGTGATCCGGAACGAGCACGCGTACGCCACGCCGCCGGGCGCCTTGTTGGTGTAGACGGCGGTCATCTTGCAGTACGCGGCCTCGATGTCGTAGCTGCCGGTGAAGACGCCGAAGAAGCCGGCCGGGTACTTCACCGGGGCGGCGGTGCCGTTGAACGCGCCGTGGTCGGCGAGCACGTCGGTGCGGATCGCCAGGATCCGGCCGTCGCGGGTGGCCGCGATCTCGCCGCGCATGATGTAGTCGCGGGCGAAGCCGGTGGAGATCAGGTTCTCCGAGCGGTCCTCCATCCACTTCACCGGCTTGCCGGTGACGATCGAGCCCACGATCGAGCAGACGTAGCCGGGGTAGATCGGCACCTTGTTGCCGAAGCCGCCGCCGATGTCCGGCGAGATCACCTGGATCTTGTGCTCGGGCAGCCCGGCGACGATCGCGTAGAGGGTGCGGTGCGCGTGCGGCGCCTGGGTGGTGGACCAGAGCTTCAGCCGGCCCTCGACCGGGTCGAAGTCGGCGACCGACCCGCAGGTCTCCATCGGTGCCGGGTGCACCCGGGGGTAGACGATGTCTTGCTGGACCACGACGTCGGCGCGCGCGAACACGGCCGCGGTGGCCGCCTCGTCGCCGGTCTCCCAGTCGAAGCAGTGGTTGTTTTCCTTGCCCTGCAAGTCGTCGCGGATCAGCGGGGCGCCCGGCTCGAGCGCGCGGCGGGCGTCGATGACCGGATCGAGTACGTCGTACTCGACGTCGATCAGCTCGAGCGCGTCGCGGGCCGCGTACCGGTCCTCGGCCACCACGAAGGCGACCTCCTGGCCCTGGAAGCGCACCTTGTCGGTGGCGAGCACCGCCTGCACGTCGTTGGAGAGCGTCGGCATCCAGGCCAAGCCCAGTCCGGCCAGCGTTGCCCCGGTCACGACGGCCTTGACCCCGGGCGAGGCCTCGGCCGCGCTCGTGTCGATGCTGACGATCCGGGCGTGCGCGACCGGCGAGCGGAGGATGGCCAGGTGCAGCATCCCGGGCAGTTGCACGTCGTCGACGTACCGGCCGCGGCCACGGACGAACCGCGGGTCCTCCTTGCGCAGCATCCGGCCGTGCCCGACCGGCTTCTGATCGTTGTCGTGGAACGTGTCGGCCCGTTCATGTACGGCGGTCATGCGACGCTCCCGGCGGCGGCGATCTCGTCTGCTTCAGGTGATTCGGTGGTCTCGGTGACCCCGGCCGCGGCGGCCGCCTCGTGCACCGCCGCCCAGCGCACCGAGCGGACGATCGTGGCGTAACCCGTACACCGGCAGATCTGGCCCGAGATGGCCTCGCGGATCTCCGCGTCGGGCGGATCCGGGTTGTTGTTGAGCAGCGCCCGGGTGGTCATCATCATCCCCGGCGTGCAGAAGCCGCACTGCAGGCCGTGGCACTGGATGAAGCCCTGCTGGATCGGGTCCAGCTCGGCGCCCTTGGCCAGGCCCTCGACCGTGCGCACCTCGTGGCCGCCGGCCATCGCGGCGAGCACCGTGCAGGACTTCACCGGCTCGCCGTCCATCCAGACCACGCAGGTGCCGCAGTTGCTGGTGTCGCAGCCCCAGTGCGTGCCGGTCAGGCCGAGCACGTCCCGCAGGAAGTGCACCAGCAGCAGCCGGCCCTCGATCTCCCGGGTGACCTCGACGTCGTTCACGGTCATCGTGACCTGCATGCTCAGCCCCTTGCCCGTTCGACGGCCTTTTTCAAGGTGCGCTTGGTCAGTTCGGCGGCCAGATGCCGCTTGTAGTCGGCGCTGCCGCGCTGGTCGGTGACCGGTTCGCAGCTGCGCGCGGCGATCGCCCCGGCCTGCTCGTAGAGGCTGTCGGCGGGCTCCCGGCCGCTCAGCGCCGCCGAGATCTCGGGGATGCCGGTGGTGTTCGGCCCGACCGCGGCCAGGCCCACCCGCGCGTCGGTGATCAGCCCGTCGGCCAGCCACACCGCCGCGCCGGCCGAGACCACGGCCCAGTCGCCGGCCCGGCGCTCGACCTTCTCGTACGCGCTCCCGCCGCCGGAGCGCACCGGCAGCCGCACCTCGAGCAGGATCTCGCCGTCGCCCACGGCGGTCTCGTACGGGCCGACGTGGAACTCCTCCATCGAGACCACCCGGGTGCCGCCCGGCCCCC
>Ga0307515_10007366_pt1 | contig 21774 bp, 18 predicted proteins | sample 17_EM_MG_FD_194513 | JGI IMG/M metagenome (GOLD analysis project Ga0307515, IMG submission 194513) | Populus trichocarpa ectomycorrhiza microbial communities from riparian zone in the Pacific Northwest, United States - 17_EM | ecosystem: Host-associated > Plants > Roots > Unclassified | place...
TCCGGAACTCAAGCACGTGCGTGACACAGCCGACCACTGGCCGGTCCGGAAGGCTTCATCCCGCATCTCGGCACCGGCAGCTTTATGTCGCCATGACCGAGAACGAGGACCGGCTGCCGAAGGGCGAGGTCGACGACGACACGACCGGCAAACCGCAGGATTTGCCGGTCGTGCGTTAAGGTTCAGGTGCTGAAATATCGCTGCCATGCTCTCCGGAAACATCCCCAGGCAGCACGGCATTCCGCCGACGTCATGTCAGCGCTATCATCAAGCTGCGGATCTGTTCCGGTTCTGGACGATGTAAATGTCTTCGAGCGTTGCCAGGATCTTCATGACCGGCTCGGAGTTGCTCGAATAATAGATCGTCTGTGCGTCACGGCGGGTCTTGACCAGCTTTTGAGCGCGCAGTTTCGACAGGTGCTGGGAGAGAGCCGACTGGCTGAGGCCGACCTGTGTCGCGAGCACCCCGACGGGCACTTCGCCCTTCACGAGGCTGCACAAAATCAGCAATCTCTTGGGGTTGGCCATGGCCGACAATAACGCGGCCGCCACATTCGTGTGATCGGCCAAATCAGAGGTTTCCATACTTTATCTTCCTAATGCGAAACGTACATCATCTGTGTTGGCACAGGCCGTCAGGCGGGATTTTGACTGACGCCGAAAACTAGCAACTAGGCCCGAAGATTGTATATACCTAAATTTAAGGTATCGAGTATGCTATTTTAGATATGTTTGAACAAATGTCATCTGAATCCGTAGCGAGCACATCGAATTCATATCGCAGCAGAAAATCACCGGAAATCATGTCGAAACCCGCGGGATCGATACCGCAGATGCGCCAGGACCCCATTTTCCGTGCCTTTAGCCTGATAGCAAGGGTTTCGGCCACATCGGGATGGCGTTCTACTAGATCTCGCACTGCTTCGCCGGCTTTGGCGGCAATCTCCTCATTTGCGGCCGACTCGATCATCAGATCGTTTCCGGAAAGAATGTAGGCCCGGCCGAACCCACCGTTCAGACTTGCCTGCTGCGGCGTGAGACGGAAGAAGCAGAAATCGGGAAAGTCGATATAGAGCTTCGCCTTGGCGTGGCGGTTGAGAAATCGGGTGCGGATACGTTCGTGCAGCGTGCTGCCGCGCTCGACGGATACCGCCAGGCACTGGGTCGTCAGACGACCGTGGGCGAGGGGATCGCCCTTTCCCGGTTCTCCGGTCAGCAGCGAGGCGCGCGGGTCCTTCTGCAGCGCCTTGGTATGGGCCGACAGCGCCGAAACGAGGATGACGGGTGTGCCGTCGATATCAGTGGCGACAAGGACACGGCTGGCGAAGGGAAAGCCGGTCTCGGGATCGAGAACGGCGATTGCCGCATGACGAGCGGAGCGCAAAAGCACGCGGGCGAGCTTGCGGGCGTCGTCATCGGTTTCGCGAATAGGCGAGGGCTGATCTTTCATATCCGCTTTGTGGCAAAGTGGAGTGAAAGGATCAAGCCTCCTGCCTGCGCCGATGGCGGGTGAGGCCGGCGACGATATCCTGGGCCGAGATGGTGCCGACGATCGCGCCGTTCTCGACGATGCCGATGCTGCCCGGCTGGCGGGCGAGCGCGTCGAGGATATCGACGAGCGGCGTCGCCGCCCGCGCGGTGGCGCTGACGCTCATGCCGGCGGCTGTCTGGCCGAGGCCGGGCTGCATGACGTCGGCCGCCGTCAGCATATTGATCGGATTGAGGTTCTGCACGAAATCGGCGACATACTGGTCGGCGGGGTTCTTGACGATGTCATGCGGCGTTCCGCATTGGATGATGCGCCCGCCCTCCATGATGGCGATGCGGTTGCCGATGCGGAAAGCCTCGTCGAGATCGTGGCTGACGAAGAGGATGGTCTTCTTCAGCCGCCGCTGAAACTCCAGGAGTTCGTCCTGCAGGCGGGTGCGGATCAGCGGGTCGAGTGCCGAGAACGGCTCGTCCATGAGCAGGATCGGGGCGCCGGTGGCAAAGGCGCGGGCAAGGCCGACACGCTGCTGCATGCCGCCCGAGAGTTCGTTGACCTTGCGGCCCGCCCACTTCGTCAGGTTGACGAGTTCGAGCTGTTCGCCGACGCGGGCTTTGCGTTCGGCTTCCGGCACGCCGGCAAGCTCGAGGCCGAAGCCGACATTCTCGGCGACGGTGCGCCAGGGCAGGAGAGCGAACTGCTGGAACACCATCGAGACGGTGTGGGTGCGAAGGTCGCGCAGCGCCTTGGCATTGCAGCTGTAGGGATTGACGGGGCCGGTGGTCGTGGAGACCGCGACATCGCCGCGCACAACAGGGGCAAGCCCGTTGACGGCACGCAGCAGCGTCGACTTGCCGGAGCCGGAAAGGCCCATCAGCACGAGGATCTCGCCCTCCTCGATCGTCAGCGAGGCATTGGCGACGCCGAGCACGAGGCCGGTTTCGGCGCCGATCTCGTCGCGCGACCTGCCCTGGTCGACCATGGCAAGCGCAGTTTCCGGCCGGTTGCCGAAGATGATACTGACGTTCTTGAAGCTCACCGCGGTCATGCGCCGTCTCCTTCGTCCGCTGCGCGGAACATGCGGTCGAGAATGATCGCCAGGATGACGATGCAGAAACCGGCTTCGAAGCCCTTGGCGATATTGACGGTGTTCAGCGCACGCACGACAGGCACGCCAAGACCCGGGGCGCCGACAAGGGCGGCGATGACGACCATCGACAGCGAGAGCATGATGGTCTGGGTGAGGCCCGCCATGATCTGCGGTGTGGCGAAGGGAAGCTCGATCTTGCGCAGCACCTGGGTCGGGGTCGCTCCGAAGGCGATGGCGGCTTCGACGAGAGACGGCGGCGTCGAGATGATGCCGAGGCGCGTCAGCCGGATCGGGGCGGGGATCGCGAAGATGACGGTCGCGATCAGGCCCGGCACCATGCCGAGGCCGAAAAGGATCAGGGCCGGAATCAGATAGACGAATGTCGGGATGGTCTGCATCAGATCGAGCACCGGGCGCATGGCGGCATAGACCCAGGCGCGGCGGGCGGCCGCAATACCAAGGGGAATGCCGACCACCATGCTGACGAAGGTGGAAGCGAGCACGAGGGCGAGCGTCTCCGTCGTTTCCTTCCAGTATCCCTGGTTCACGATGAGCAGCAGCCCAAGACAGGTGAAGAGGGTCACCGCGACCGACCGGCGCAGCCACCAGGCGATGGCGGCGATCACGGCGATGACGATCAATGGATAGGGTTTCTGCAGCAGGAAGAGCAGCCCATCGATGGCGTGCGACAGGAGGAAGGCGAGCCAATTGAAAAACCACTCGCCGTTCGAAGTCAGCCAGTCCACGGAGGATTTGGCCCATTGGCCTATCGGAATCTTAAAGTCGGTGATCCAGTTCAAGGGGCGCGCCTATCCGGAGAGAGCAACAATCGGACGAAAATGGAAATGGGGCGGCAGGCCCGCCCCGTCCATTCTATCAAAGGCCGAGGCCAGACTTGACGGCCGCAAGGCCATCGCCGCTGCCGTCACGCGTCTTGACGCCGGCAAGCCAGGGATCGATGACGGTAGGATTGGCCGTCAGCCATTCCGTCGCCGCCTTTTCCGGCTCCTCGCCGTCGTTGAGGATCTTGTTCATCATCTCGTTCTCCATGGTCAGGGAGAACTTCAGGTTCTTGATGAACGCGCCGACGTTCGGGCATTCGCCGAAATAGCCGGCGCGCACGTTGGTATAGATTTCCGCGCCGCCGAAATTCGGTCCGAAGGTGTCGTCACCGCCCGACAGATAGGTCATCTTGAAGTTGGTGTTCATCGGATGCGGCTCCCAGCCGAGAAAGACGACCGGCTTGCCTTCCTTCTCGGAACGGGCGACCTGCGCCAGCATGCCCTGCTCGGACGATTCGACCAGTTCCATGTCCTTCATGCCGAAGGTGTTCTTTTCAATCATGTCGATGACGTGGCGGTTGCCGTCGTTGCCGGGCTCGATGCCGTAGATCTTACCGTCGAGATCGTCCTTGTGGGCGGCGATATCCTTGAAGTCCTTGATGCCGAGCTCGGCGCCCTTGGCGTTGGTCGCCAGCGTGTATTTTGCACCAACGAGATTCGGCCCCAGGGATTCGACCGACTTGTCGTCGAGATAGGGCTGGATGTCGGCTTTCTGGGATTGCATCCAGTTGCCGAGGAAGACGTCGATATCCTTGTTCTTCATCGAGGTGTAGGTGACCGGCAGGGAGAGAACCTTGATGTCGGTCTGATAGCCGAGCTTCTTGAGGATCAAGGAGGCGGTGGCCGTGGTCGAGGTAACGTCCGTCCAGCCGATATCCGACAGGTGGACGGTGGAGCAGCTTTCCGGATCTGCGGCGAATGCAACGGACGAGACGGAAAGGGTGGCGGCTGCAATTGCGGTAGCGAATACGAACGTGCTTGTTGTTTTCATTTTAGACTCCCAGTCTTTAAGTTCCCAAGCCAACCATCAATAGCCGAGTTTGACAAGCGACCTCAGCGCGTTTGCGCCGTATCGCCCCATGCGATTGCGACGTCGGCCAATTTTTGCGCAGCGCCTTGTTTTCGGGGCTTTCGGCGGTTTTAGAGCGTGGATTCCTGTGATTATCGCCTCCATGGGGCTTTTCTTTGCCATTCCGAGCTTTCAATAAGCCGATCAAGGAGAAATCGGATGGCAAAACTCTATTTCAACTACTCGACGATGAATGCCGGCAAGTCGACGATGCTGCTGCAAGCCTCCTATAATTACCAGGAGCGCGGCATGCGCACGGTGCAGTTGATCGCCGCCTTCGACGAGCGCACTGGCCGGGGTGTCATCGGCTCGCGGATCGGGCTGGAGGCGAGCGCCATTCCCTTCGAGCCGCACGAGGACCTGTTCCGGCTGATTACGGGGCTGAGCGGCGAAGGGGCGCCGATTGCCTGCATCTTCGTCGACGAGGCGCATTTCATGACGTCTGTCCAAGTGTGGCAGCTTGCCCGTGTCGTCGACAGGCTCGGCATTCCTGTCATGGTCTACGGCCTCAGGACGGATTTCCAGGGCAAGCTGTTTCCGGCCTCGCAAGAGCTGCTGGCGATCGCCGACGAGATGCGCGAGGTGCGCACGATCTGCCATTGCGGGCGCAAGGCGACGATGGTGGTGCGGCTCGACGTGGAGGGAAAGGTGCTGCATGAGGGCGCGCAGATCGATGTCGGCGGCAACGAGAAATATGTTTCGCTCTGCCGCAGGCACTGGGACGACGCGATGAACGCCGCCTGGATCGCCGAGCCGGTCTGAGACGAACCACGCCGCCTGTTTTCTTTGGCGCCGCAAGCGACTAGCTTGCGATCGAGAGATTCCCTGGAGAGATCAGGTGCGCAAACCTCCGCCATTCGACAGCCAGTACGACGCCGCAGGCGGCCTTGCCGAGAGGATTTCGGCCGAGGGGCAATATTGCGTGGCCGCGATCAGCGCTTTCGACGGTGATGAGACGCGTTCAGCCGATGAGGTCTTTGTCGAGCAGAATGGCCGCTTCCAGGCCCATTTCGCCGATGGTGCAGCACTCGACGCGCTGTTGGCCGAGCTGGTCTTTTCCCTCGACCGGCTGACGGGCGAGGTTTCGGCCGATCTCGACAGCTTCCGCGGGCTGACGCTGCGCGAGAAGATGGCCGGCTGGATGTCGCGTCAGCGGATGTGGCGCATGTATACCGAACGGGTGCGCGAGGCGCCCGTCGTCGAGCGGCTGCTCGATCTTCTGGCGAAATCGGACGCGCTCGCCAGGCTAATCGCCAGCCAGCGGACCTCGATCGCCGAACGGCACAAGGCGGCCGAACGCAACCTCGTCAATATCGTCGAACACAGGCGCCGGCTGGTCGATTCCATCGATATCGCCCGCCTCAGGATGAAGGAACTCAACGCCAAGGCGCTGACGACGCAAGGCCGTATCGGCGTCTATGGTAACAGGACGCATTGGGAGCAGATGGAGACGGAGCGGCGGGCGCTGAAGGCCGAGGCCGAGCGCATTTCCGCCGAAGAACATGTGATGCGTGACGACAGCCAGAGGCGCGAACGCTTCATCGGCTTGTTCCAGGGCTTCGTCGATTCGCTGAACGGCCGGATCGCCGCCTGCAACGTGCTGCTGCGCAAGCTGATGATCGACATCGAGGAGCGGTTGATCATCTACCAGGCGCAGGTCGATACAGACCGGCCGGGCGTGAAGGTGCGGATCAAACCGGAGTTCTTCCCTGATATCGCAGCGCCGATCAGGCTGTTCGAGAAGGGCATGCTGGCCGCCCAGGATCTGGAGCGACGCAAAAGCCGCGCCGATCTCGAATTCACCAGGAAATTTCCGACCTATGCCGAACAGTCGCCGGAAACGCCGGGCGCACCGCTGATCGACACGGCGCGCAGGTCCTTTCGTATCAGTCTGCCCTTCCTGCGTTCCTGATCATTCCCACAAGGCTTTCATTTTGAAAATTCGAAGGTCTCGTGTTGTGCTCGGCCGGTCTAACGCATATGTGGAGGCAGCGGGGCGGCAATGCCCCGGTGTTCGCCTCGCCTGACAGGAGACGACGATGCTTGACCGGATAACCGGTTTCTTCAGGCTGATCGGCCAGACGATCGGCCGCTGGGCCCGCCTGTTTGCCGCCTGGGCCTTCTGGCCCTTTCTTGCCGCACACGGCTGGTATCAGCGTCGGACCTGGATGATCCGGCTGCCTGTGATCGCCGCCCTGGTGCTGCTGGTCGGGCTCTACGGCTATTTCTTCTGGCAGACGCAGGTCTGGACGAATTTCAATCCCGCCTTCGTCGATCAGTACCGGCTTTCCGAACGCAAGGTTGCGGCCGGGCAGGATGTGCCGGCCGCCGACGGCACCGCTGCAACGGCGCCGAAGACCTGCCAGCGTTCGGCGATCGTTGACGTGGCTGCCGACCTGACCGATTTCAACGTCAACCAGAACGCATGGATTTCCTCCATGGTGCTCTATAAGGCGGGCTTCTTCGGCATCGACTGGGACCACACGCCCTTTTTCGACAACAAGGCGTCGTTCCAGCGCGGCGTCAACCAGGCGGTGCGGCGTACCTCGATCGAGCTTGTCGACACGCTCGGGCGCGTGCGCGGCACATCGGGCATCAACAACGACCTGCAGGACGCGCGCGGCAAGCTGCAGTTCGACGAATACAGCTGGTATTTCGGGCTCGATCCCTTCGGACTTAAGACGCCGACGCCTTCCTATTATCGCACGGCGATCGGCAGCCTGCGCAAATTCAACACCGATCTTGCCGCCTGCAACGCTATTTTCGACGGCCGCGCCGACAATCTGGTGCAGTTCGTCGACCGTATTGCCAACGATCTCGGCAGCACCTCCGACATGCTCGCCGAACGCTCTGAAAACCACAATCGCGGCTGGTTCGATACGCGCGCCGACGACCGCTTCTGGTTTGCCTACGGCCAGCTCTACGGCTATTACGCCATCATGGCGGCCGCGCAGGCGGATTTCTCGCAAGTTGCGTCGGAGCGCAATCTCGGTGCGATCTGGGGCAGCACGATGCGGCAGTTCCAATCGGCGCTGCGCATCCAGCCGGCGATCATCTCGAACGGGCGCGAGGATGGCTGGATCATGCCGAGCCATCTCGCCACCATGGGCTTCTATATTCTGAGGGTGCGCTCGAACCTCGTGGAGATCCGTTCGGTGCTCGACCGCTAAAGCATGTCGAGCGAAACTGTGCAGCGGTTTCGCGATGACGACATGCGAGAAAATAAAGAGCTAAAGCGCAATGGGCCAATCCGAAAGATTGCGCGCGCTTTAGGCGTGAGCTTTCAGGAGGATATCGTATTGTCCTGGAAGCAGACGCCGCGCAGTTTCTCGACGAATTCATAGGTAACGCCGACGATGCCGCTCCTGTCGTCGCGGAACTGGCCGACGGTGCGGACCATCTTGTAGCCGCCCAGCCGGTTGGCGACGCGGTAGACAAAATGGAAGCCGACGCCGTGAAGGCTTGCCTGTTCGAAGGTTTCAGCGATCAGGCTGCGGTCTTCCTCGTGGATACGCGACATCAGCTCGGTCAGGTTAACGGGGCCGTCGCTATAGGGGAGGTCGAAAATCGCATGCACGCCCTCGCTTGCGAAGAAATGCCCCGTATCGATGTCGATGCGCCAGAAGCCGAAAAGGCGATAGGCAGCAAACAACTCGACAACCTGCGCATCGGTGATGCCGATGTGGGCACGGGATTGCTCTGTCGGATGCAAGGTGGGCTGCTCGAAGCGAAGAGACACAGTTCCCCCGGATTGTGGACGATGTGCTGATTCTCTTCTGATTCGTCAGTTGATCAGCTTCAATCGAATTGCCTTAGCTACCAACTGGGTGCGGTTGACGCAATCGAGTTTTTTGATCGCGTTCGTCATATAGGCGTTCACCGTGTGGTCGGAGAGCGTCAGGATCTGGCCGATCTCGATCGAGGTCTTGCCTTGCGCCGTCCATCGCACAACTTCCAGTTCACGCGCCGACAACGCGTTATGCGTACCGCCTTCGTTCCGTTTAACCGAATTGTATGTATCGAGTGCATGGAGATTGAGCATCGCCAGCTCGTTGATCTCGCTCTGGCCGAGGGCTGCGCGCTCCCCGCAGAACCAGAAGACCAGACGCTGGCCGTCATTGGCGTTGATGGGCATGGCAATGCCTGTCGGCAAGGCATGGCGGAGCAACAGATCGTGCAGTTCGGCGGGGAAGGCCTGGCGGTGGACCGGGTCGCCGAGGTGCCAGACCTGCGGAATGACCGATTCCCTCAGCCTGGCGGCGAAGGGGCAGGAACGCATCATATGGCGGCGGTCGAATTCTCTTACATAGGCGACAGGCAACGAGCTTTCGATCAGCAGGGGCTTCAGGAGAAGATCTTCGGGGGAAGGGGCGTGCATCAGCGTCACATGTGACAACCCGAAGGCTGCGGATACTCTTCCGAGCGCCAGTGCAAACAGGCTGCGCGTTCGTGCAGATGCAAGCTCGGACGAAAGCAATGACTGTCTTTCAGAGGTAGTCATGTAAGACATTTGTGCGCCCCGCCAGCCCCCAATGTTACCGCTATCAAATACAGAAACTCTCCGGGACGCTAGTGTTAATTGACTTAGCGCAAGCTGATTAACGCAAATTGTGGATAATCAACCACTGAAGCGCACGCCTTGGTTGATCTGCGACTCATGCAAGTAGCGTAGCGGTATCTTTGACTTTCTCTATCGCCGTGTCGCTGTGCGTCCCGCGCAGCGAGCAGAGAGAGAATCACTTCGGGGAGAGCAAGATAAGAGGACGGTAACAGGCGTCGAAATCCGGCTTGCTGCCATTCAATCCAATTGCTAAGCGTGTCACCAGATACAATTGAGGCGATTTAATCGTGCGCTTTGCAATTTCTTTTTTCGTCAAGCATCTTTCTGCCCAACTACTACTTGTTTTGTTTCTTTTGAACTTGCCGATCGGAGTTGCTGCCTCGCAGGCTGCCGTACAGAAGCAGGCAGAGCACCCCCCGATGAGTTTCATCCTCGTGCGCAGCCTTGCCTGCCTGGAAGACTGTCCGGAATGGATATCGGCGGAGGGGCGCATAACCTCCGATACGCCCGCGCGGCTGAGAAAAATTCTCAAGAAGATCGGCGACCGGAAACTGCCGGTCGTCTTCCGTTCGGAGGGTGGCGATGTCGAGGCTGCCTATGTGATGGGCCGAATGATCCGCAAGGCCGGTCTGGAAACGGCGGTCGGCGGCACGCGGTTGAAGGATTGTCCAGTTGACGATACGCGATGCGATGCCGCTATCGCAAAGGATGGCAGCTCGGTCGGTAATACCTATTCGGCCGGTGCGTACTGCTTTTCCGCATGTCCACTGGCGTTGGCCGGCGGTACATCGCGTGCCTCGTCCCAATGGGCCCTCATTGGCGTCCACCAGATCACGACCATCTACAACAGGATGCGGATCTCCTATCGCATCGAATACAAGATCGTGAACGGCAAGAAGAAGGAAATCTCCCGCAAGGAGGTTGGACGCAAGGCTGAAGGGCAGCGTAGTTCCACCACGCTGGGCAAGAAGGCCACCGCTGCCCTGACGGCCTATTTGAAAGAAATGGGCGTCAGCGACGATTTGATCGATCGGATGATGAGCGCCACGCCTGACAATATCAACATCGTGCCGACCGCAGAGGCACTTCGAATGGGCCTCACGACGGACATGCTGGCTTACAATGAATGGCCCGGCATGCCGCTCTGCGGGCCGGATGCAGCGGCGGAGGCTGTCTGTCACGGCCACCCGGTAGCCAAAGCCCCTGCGGTGGCTGTGGCGCCTGTATCCAAGGCGCAGGTAGTTCAGGCGCCCGGGCAGGATGCGGCTGCAGACACGAGCGCAACTCTGCCGAAAACCCGGCCGATGGACTTTCTCCTGATGTACAATGGCAATTGCCAGCAGGAGTGCACGCAGTGGATTTCCGCGGAGGGAGACATCACGCCGGATACGCCGGCTCGGCTGGAGGCGATCTTGAAAACGCTCGGCGGAAGAAAGCTGCCGGTCGTCCTTCAATCTAATGGCGGGGACATGGATGCGGCTTTCGCGATGGGGCGTATGATCCGTGCTGCAGGTCTGGAGACCTCGATTGGCAGAACGCAGTTGCCGAATTGTCCAAAGCTGGATCCGCGCTGCAAAGCCAGCATCGCCAAAAGCGGACCGACCGAGGGCGAAGTCTTTGTCGGCCGTGCGTACTGCCTTTCGGCCTGCACTCTTGTCTTGATCAGCGGAACGCCGCGGATTGTCGGATATTCCGATATCGGCCTCGTCAGGCCCACGACGGCTGAATATACCAGATTTTTCGCTTATTTCGACGAGATGGGCGTCAGTGCCGAGACGTACGAGACGATGATGTTTGCGACATCAATTGAGCGAAGGAATATACTTCGTTCTCAAGCGCTCGAGCTTGGCATCATCAATGGGATCATACCTTATGATGAGGAGCCCGGTTATCACCTGTGTGGGCCGGATGCCAAAGAAAGCCTTCGATGCCCCAGAAAAGCTGAAGCAGAGACCGTTCCCGCTGCTGCTTCGCTAAATTGATATCAGGGTGCAAAAGAAAGGAGTTCGGCGTTCTCGCTTTGGGCTGCTGCTTGTTCACCCGTTGAAAGGCGCCTCTGTGCCATCCTCTATCCCTTGTCCTTCAGATCATTCTTCGAGGTCACGCTCATCAGCTTCTCCAGGAAGCCGAGCATGACGGCGGAGACGACGAAGGCGAGGTGCATCAAGGTCAGCCACATGATCTTGCCGTCCTCGTATTTGTCGGCATTGAGGAAGACCTGTAGCAGGTGGATCGAGGAGATGGCGACGATCGAGGAGGCGACCTTGATCTTGAGGCTGCCGGAATCGAGCTTGCCGAGGAAGGAAACCTCGTGGTCTGCTTCGTCTGCGGCATCGAAGCGGCTGACGAAATTCTCGTAGCCCGAGATCATCACCATGACGATCAGGCTGGCGACGAGGGCCGCATCGATGAGACCAAGCATGGCAAGGATCATCTCCGCCTCGTCGAGTTCGAAGACGCCGGAGGCGACCTTCAAAAACTTGTAGGCGAAGGAAACGGCGTAGACGGCGAGCGCCAGCACCAAGCCGATATAGAAAACGACAAGGATCCAACGGCTGGACAAAATGATGCGCTCGATGATGAGTTCCAGTGATTTCATGTCTGCATCCCTGCGAAACCGCAATCGTTGGTCGCCACATTAACGCTCAGTGCGGCGGCCGCAAGGCGCAGCGCTATTCACACCCCGCCGATATTTCGCTATCCCGATGAAGAGAAACAGCGACTCCGTTCCCAGCGGAGGGCGGGACGGGGGAACATCCATGCCAACGATCAAATCCGACATCGAAATTGCGCGTGCCGCCACCAAGATGCCGATCTTCGAGATCGGTGCGAAGCTCGGCATTCCGGCCGAGCAGCTCGTTCCCTACGGCCATGACAAGGCGAAGATCAGCGCCGAGTTCATTGCTGCGCAGGTGGGCAAGAAGGACGGCAAGCTGATCCTCGTCACCGCGATCAATCCGACGCCGGCCGGCGAGGGCAAGACGACGACGACAGTCGGGCTTGGCGACGGTCTGAACCGGATCGGCAGGAAAGCCATCGTCTGCATTCGCGAGGCCTCGCTCGGCCCGTGTTTCGGCGTCAAGGGCGGGGCAGCCGGCGGCGGTTATGCTCAGGTCGTGCCGATGGAAGATATCAACCTGCATTTCACCGGCGATTTCCACGCGATCACCTCGGCGCACAATCTGCTGGCGGCGATGATCGACAACCACATCTACTGGGGTAACGAGGAGAATATCGATATCCGCCGCATCACCTGGCGGCGGGTGATGGATATGAACGACCGGGCGCTCAGAAGCATGGTCTCCTCGCTCGGCGGCGTCGCCAACGGCTTTCCGCGCCAGGGCGGGTTCGATATCACCGTCGCTTCCGAGGTGATGGCGATCCTCTGCCTTGCGACCGACCTCAAGGATCTGGAACGGCGGCTCGGCGACATCATCATCGGCTACCGTTTCGACCGGACGCCGGTGCATGCGCGGGATCTCAAGGCCGATGGCGCCATGGCGGTGCTGCTGAAGGACGCGATGCAGCCGAACCTGGTGCAGACGCTGGAGAACAATCCGGCCTTCGTGCATGGCGGGCCCTTCGCCAATATCGCCCATGGCTGCAATTCGGTGACGGCGACGAAGACGGCGCTGAAGCTCGGCGATTATGTGGTGACGGAAGCAGGCTTCGGGGCCGATCTCGGGGCGGAGAAATTCTTCAACATCAAGTGCCGCAAGGCCGGGCTGAAGCCCGATGCAGCTGTCATCGTCGCCACCGTCCGGGCGCTGAAGATGAATGGCGGGGTGAAGAAAGAGGATCTCGGCATCGAGGATGTCGCGGCGCTGAAGAAGGGCTGCGCCAATCTTGGCCGGCACGTGGCCAATGTGCGCCGTTTCGGCGTGCCCGTCGTCGTGGCGATCAACCATTTCGTCTCGGATACCGATGCCGAGATCGCGGCGGTGAAGGAATATGTCTCGAGGCTCGGCGCCGAAGCGATCCTCTGCCGCCACTGGGCGCTGGGATCGGCCGGCATCGAGGAACTGGCGCACAAGGTGGTGGAGCTTGCCGAATCCGGGCAGGCGAAATTCCAGCCGCTCTATGCTGACGACATTTCCCTCTTCGAGAAGATCGAGATCGTCGCCTCGAAGATCTATCATGCCGGTGAGGTCACGGCGGACAAGGCGGTGCGCGACCAATTGCAGACATGGGAGGAGCAGGGCTACGGCAAACTGCCGGTCTGCATGGCGAAGACGCAATATTCCTTCTCCACCGATCCGAGCCTGCGTGGCGCGCCGGAAGGGCATATCGTCACCGTGCGCGAGGTGCGGCTTTCGGCGGGGGCAGGCTTCGTCGTCGCCATCACCGGCGAGATCATGACGATGCCAGGCCTGCCGAAATCACCATCGGCGGAACGGATTTTCCTGAACGATCAGGGTTATATCGAGGGGTTGTTCTGATCCGGTGATAGTTCATCGCGGCGTTCGATCAGACGACGTTGGCGCTTTCCAAAGTCCGGATCGATGAGCAGCCAGATGAAGAGGCTTTGCAGAGGGTCGATGAGCAACATTCCGATTGCAAGAAGCCAGTGCAGTTCACCGGTAAAGAAATATATGACGGCGAGGGCAATCAGATAGAGGATCAAGTAGCCTGCAACCGTCTTCAATCAATCTCGGCCCTTCCCCTACATCTTACAGCTTCGATTTGGGTATCTCACGGCCCGATTCAAGCCGGAATCGCAAGTCGCTGAAATAATTAGTGGCAATAGCGAAGCCGCTTTTCCTCTCGATCACGTCGAGGTGGAAGTGGGTCTCGTGGGCGTCGTCGCATTCGGGGGCGAGGACGGTGGCGTGCCGATAGGTCAGTTTACAGGCGAGGGCGTAAAGCGTTTTTCAATGAGGCTAGACAGGCGATGACTGCTGCCGTTGCGCCAAAGACACAAGTTCCCGTCCAGCCGTAGATTGAAAAAGCTATTCCTCCGGCTCCAGCACCAAGCGATCCCCCCAGCAGCATGGTTGCCATAAAAACAGTATTGAGACGGCTGCGAGCGGTTGGATCGAGCGCGTAGACACGTGCCTGATTAGCAATTTGAGAAGACTGGACGCCGAGATCCATAATGATGACACCGGCAACCAGCACCGTGATCGAGCCTTGGAACGCACCGAACAGAACAAAGGCAACGATTACCATAGTCGTTCCGGCGACAACGACTGATGCGGGACCGCGTTTATCGGCAAACCTTCCGGCAATGGGCGCTGCCAGAGCGCCGCCTGCCCCGGCCAGTGCAATGAGGCCGACTGCCGATCCGCCAAGATTGTAGGGTTCGGTCGCCAGCAGCACTGCAAGATTGGACCAGAAGGCAAGAAATGCGGCGAAAACAAGCGCTTGGATAAACACGGCTTTACGCAGTAAAGGATGGGCACGGACCAGGGTCCATAGGGAGCCAAGAAGGCTGAGGTACCCGACATTGGTTGTGGGTTCGACGCGCGGAAGTTTCCACGCCAGAACCAGCCCCATAATGCTCATAAGTACGGCGGCGATCCAGAACATCGCGTGCCAGTCCCACCAGTCTGTAATGAAACCGCTTATGGTTCGTGACAACAGAATGCCAAGAAGAATGCCGCCTGTTATGGTTCCCAGAACCTGGCCTTTGGATCGGGGTGGGGCGATATGAATTGATAGCGGGACGATCTGTTGCGCAACCGTGGCGAAGAGGCCAACGAGAAAGCTGGCTGTTGCAAGCCCCATGAAGGTTGAAGATATTGCCGCCGCCACGAGCGCAGCGACGAGAGCGGCTGTTGTCGCCAAGATCAATCGCTTTCGTTCGAGGCGATCCCCGAGCGGAGCGATGAAAAGGACACCAATGGCATTTCCAAGCTGAGTGAGGACGGGAATCGACGCCACAGCTGCGGCGGTCAGACCAAAATCACGGGCAAGCTGTCCAAGCATCGGCTGGTTGTAATAGCTGTTGGCAACCGCCAGACCAGCCGAGGTCGACAGGACAATCAAAAGGGCTCGACTTAACCCAAGGGCAGATGGTGAAAATCCTTCACCAGTAAGTTGTTGGCTCATTGCTAATTTCATCTGTGGCTCAGCGCGGCCCGTGAGTCCCTATCGATATTTCCGCAGGTCATCGAACGAGCTAATGGCTGAGAAATGCACTAATGAGTTGCGCGCGACAAGCGAGTTCTCTTGCGTGATAGAATAGTTTGGCTAAACTCAACCATATGTCTCTACATATTTCTCTGATTGCGCTTCGGACCTTCGTTGAAACTGCTCGTTTGGGCAGCATGAAGCTGGCGGCGGCGAAGTTAGGTGTCACGCCAGGGGCGGTAAGCCAACAGGTGAAGATCGTTGAGGAGCGCCTGGGCGCGTTGCTCTTCGAGCGCTCCAGCCGTGAAATTCAGCTGACCGAGGAGGGACTTCGTTTGATGGAAGGCTTGAACCTACCGTTCAGCCATATCGACGAAGTTGTGAGGGATTTCCGTCGTCGCAAACCACGGAGCGACACTCTCGTCGTGACAACAGTTCCCTCTTTTGCGTCGTCATGGCTTGTGCCTAGAATTGGAAGTTTTTCCGAGGCGTTCCCGCACATCGAGGTGCGCGTTGATATTTCTGTTTCGCTTGTAGATCTGAGGCACGAACCTGTGGACGTTGCTATCAGGCATGGAAGCGGAAACTACCCTGGAATGACGGTCACCCAGCTTTTCACCCCCAAGCTGATCGTGGTGGCAAGTCCTCGTCTGCTGGCTCGCTTTCCCCCGATCAAATCTCCGGCTGACTGCCTTGGCCTACCATTGTTGCAGGACAGAAATAGAGCTGACTGGACAAAGTGGTTGCGGGCTCACAACGTGGAGGATCAGGACGGCCGTGGCGTTCGCGGGACCAGCTTCCCCGATGACGCCCTTATGATAAAGGCTGCGTGTTCAGCTCAAGGGCTGGCCATAGTTCGCGATATCTATGCAGAAGATGCTTTGTCGAGCGGCTTGGTCCAGATTGCCATCGATGCATCGATCGGAACATCCTTTTCCTACTACTTTGTATCAAAACCGGAGGCCTTGCAAAATCCCCGCGTCCGCGCATTCAGGACTTGGTTGCTCGGCGAAATTGCAAACCGCCCACCTTCAGCGACTACGGAATGAAGACGGCGGCCATGAAATGATTAGTGACAATACCGATAACCGCCTTTCCTCTCGATCACGTCGAGATGGAAATGGGTTTCGTGGGCGGCGTCGCTTTCGGGGTCGAGGACGGTGGTGAAGTAGAGGCAGCCGGCGGCGCTGACGGTGCGCTGGAAGGCGCCGGTCAGGGTCGGGTCCTCGCGGCGGGAACGGACGGCGACATCCTCGCCCTTTTCGAAATGGAAGCTCGCAATGTCGATGGCGTTGCCGCGGGCATGTTCGGAGATCTTGCCGGTTTCGGCGCTGTTGCGCAGGCGGCAGATATAGGCCGAGGCCTGGTTGACGGCGGTGATGCGGCCCTGCTCCGGCAGGGCGGCGGAGGCCGCCGGAATGACGCTTTCCTTCATCCAGTGGCCAAGGGCAAGGGCTGTAGGGCAGCGGATCGTCGCCTCTGGTTTCAGCTTGATGCCGGGCAGGGGTTCGGAGACGATGATCGGCTTGTCGATGCCGCAGCCATTGCCGTCGTCGATGTGCGGCGCTTCCCTGAAGACGACGCCCATGGCCTGCAGCGCGGCGGTGCATTCAGCGTGTTCGGCATCGCTTTCAGGCTCGATCGTCAGATGCTGTTCTTCGAGTGTTTGTGCGGCTGGTGGTTTGGTTTCTCCAGCCGGAGCCTCCGGGTTTTCAGCCTTTCCGGGAGGGAGTGGGGGACCCTGCATCGGTTTTGCGGTTTCGGTTTTCGGTGTCGCCGGTTCGCTCGGTACCGGTGTTTCCGGTTTTTGAATGTCGGGCTTGGGCTTAGGAGCGGGCACCTCTGCAGGCGCCGGCGCTTGCGTGCCTTCGCTGGCATCGGGAGAGGAAGTGCCTTCGATATCCGGCTTCTGCTGTGGCAGGGGGCCGTGAACGGGCAGGCGGGCGCCGGCAAGGACGGCAATGGCGGCGAGGAGGATCGCCAGTATCGAAAATTTTCTCAATGCATCCGGTTCCGTCAGGTCAACAGCGGAGGGGAAACGCAGAACGGCGGATTTCGTTGCAATTGCGCAACGTCAGAGGAGATCGTTAAAACTTGATAGATTTATTCAACATAAATTACCGGATTATATTGACAATCTCACTCATGTTTTTTATGCGGCAAAAAGAAGGCGGAATTCTGCTTCGCCTTTATCCGCAAAAGCCCAGCCAGCCCCTCGAGCGTTCGACGCGCCACGACCAGCCAGCCCGGTAATCTCACATAGGGGGTAGGTTATGATCGTCCGGCATTGGCGCTCGGTTCTATTGGTCTGCACAGCAGCCGCAGTTGTTCTTCCTGTTTCACAGTCTTTCGCGCAAAGTGCTACGGCCACCACGCCGCAGGCGACGGCGGATAACGCCACCGCTCTGCAGAAGATCGTCGTCAAGGGCAAACGCGCAGCACCCGGCAGCGTCGCCGATACGCCGCTTGCGACGGAGATCACCGCCAAGCAGCTGGAAGAGAAGCAGGTCACCAATTTCGACGATATCGGCCGCAGCGTCGATGCAGGCGTGAACTATTCGCGCGGCGACGCAGGCTTCAACCTGCGCGGTCTTTCCGGTTCTCGCATCCTGACCACCATCGACGGCATTCCGATCCCGTATATTTCAAACAGCGCGCGCCAGGGCGCTTTCGCGCCGGCTAATGCGAATGGCGGCGGCGATACCTTCGATTTCGATTCGCTCTCCTCGCTCGATATCGTGCGAGGCGCGGATTCGAGCAAGGGCGGTTCGGGCATGCTCGGCGGCGCCATCGTTCTCAATACGCTGGAGCCGGAGGATCTTATTCCCGAAGGCCGGGATTGGGGTGCGATTGTGAAGTCGACCTACGATAGCGAAGACCGCAGCATTTCCGGCTCGGCCGCCGCTGCCAAGAAGATCGGCAATACGTCGATCCTGTTTCAGGGCGGCTACCGCAGGGGCCATGAACGCGACAATATGGGTGACAATGACAGCTATGGCCGTCCTCGCACCGAGGCGGATCCCGCCGATTTCGACCAGCACAACCTGCTCTTCAAGCTGCGCCAGGAGCTGGAAGGCGGTCATCGCATCGGCCTGACGGCCGAACGCTTCCGCCGCGATCTCAAGACCGACCTGCGCGAGCTCCAGGGCGGCACTACGCCCCGCAACTTCCTGATCGACAATTATGACGGCCGCGAACTGCGCGACCGCGACCGCGTTTCTCTCGATTACGATTATGAAGCGCAGTCTTCCGACGCATTCTTCACCAATGCGCGCGCCACGCTTTATTGGCTGGATTTGAAGAAGGAAGCCGGCAGCAAGGGCCGTACGACCGCCAATGTGGCCTATGGCCGCAACAACGAGATAGAAAACGAAACCTGGGGCTTCAGCGGCACGGCGACGAAGGATTTCGAATATTCCGGTCTCAGCCACTCCGTTCGCGTTGGCCTTGACGTCGGCGTTTCCAACTGGAGCCAGTATAGCTCTGCACTTTGCCCGACGCCGACTACGTGCCCAGCGTTGAACAACCAGGCGGAAGTGCCTGACGTCGACAGCCAGAATCTTGCGCTGACCTTCGAAGACAAGATCGAAATCGGCAATACCGGCTTCGCGCTGACACCCGGCTTCCGCTTCGACTGGTTCAACTACAATCCCTCGACCGACGGCGGTTTTGCAACCAATACGGGGCTTTCTCGTTTCGGTGATCTCAGCAATCGAACGGAAGCTGCCATCTCGCCGAAGATTCTTGCAACATATGACCTGACGCCCGACGTGCAACTCTACGCGCAGCTGGCAGTCGGCTTCCGCGCGCCGACGGTGGACGAGCTCTACAGCCGCTTCTACAACCCGACGGGTCGCTACGCCCAGCTTGGCAATCCTGATCTGGAACCGGAAATCGGCCGCGGCATCGAGGTCGGTGCTAATTTCGATACAGGCGATTTTACCGGCAGGGTCGCGGCTTTCCACACCCGCTACCAGAACTTTATCGAAACCGTGACGAGCGTCGACGCGACAGGCTTCACGGAGTTTAATTACACGAACGTGTCAGCCGCCACGATCTCGGGTATTGAAGCAACCGCCGCCAAGACGTTCAACAACGGCATCAATCTGCATGCGTCGCTTGCCTATGCCTATGGCCGCAATGAGGATACAGGCAAATACCTGCGATCGGTTGCCCCCTTCAAGGCGATTATCGGCGGCGGCTGGAGCAACGAGAATTTCGGCTTCGATCTTTCCTCGACGCTTTCGGCCGGCATGCCTGACGACGATGTTGCAACCACCTTCGATGCGCCCGGCTACGGGATCGTCGACCTGAGCGGCTGGTGGACGCCGCAACAAGTGCCGGGACTGCGCGTACAGGCCGGCGTCTACAACATCTTCGACCAGGAATATTTCAATGCGCTCGGCGTGCGCGATGTCAACCTGATTTCGGCGACCGCATCACAACCGCGCGAGTGGTATTCCGAGTCCGGCCGCACTTTCAAGGTGTCGATCACCAAGACCTTCTGATTGCCCATGATGCTCTCAAGGCTGGGGAGGGGCGGCTTTCGGGCCGCCCTCTTTCATTCCCACAATCGCCTCTTGCGCAATGGCTGATCTCAGGCTAACAATTTTCCTCATGATCAAGTCGTTGAACATTGCTGTTTGGTGGTGGGTTCGCTAAGGCGGCCTCGACCAATCGTGTCCAAAGACGACGAGTGAGCCGCCCGAAACTTCGAGGCGGCTTTTTTTGTTTTATGGCCGCCTGTCGTCCGGGCCCCGATAACGGAGTGGAACAATGGTAACGATCCTGCGGGATGATGGTGCGGAAATCTACGAGACCAAGGGCGGGATATCGGTCACGCGGCAGCGGCGGGCGATCCCCTACGGCGATGCGGTCTCTTCCTATGTTGACAAGCTCGATGAGCGCCGCGGCGCGGTGTTCTCGTCGAACTACGAATATCCGGGCCGCTATACGCGCTGGGATACCGCTGTCGTCGATCCGCCGCTCGGTATCTCCTCCTTCGGACGCGACGTCTGGATCGAAGCCTATAATGAGCGTGGCGAAGTGATCCTCGGCTTCGTGACCGAGCGGTTGAAGACGGTGTCCGACCTCGTGCTCGGCGCATCCTCCGCCCGCCGCCTGGACCTGACCGTCAAGACGCCGGACCGGGTGTTCACCGAAGAAGAGCGCTCGAAGATGCCGACGGTCTTCACGGTGCTGCGCGCCGTCACCGACCTCTTCTATTCGCAGGCGGATGCGAGCCTCGGGCTCTACGGCGCCTTCGGCTATGACATCGCCTTCCAGTTCGATGCGATCAATCTGAAGCTCACTCGCCCTTCCGACCAGCGCGACATGGTGCTCTACCTGCCGGACGAGATCCTCGTCGTCGACAACTATGCCGCCAAGGCCTGGATCGACCGCTACGACTTCGAAAAAGGCGGCGTGTCGACCGAAGGCAAGGCCGGCGATATCGCGCCGGATCCCTTCAAGCACACGGATTCCATTCCGCCGAAGAGCGATCATCGGCCGGGCGAATATGCCGAGCTCGTCGTCAAGGCGAAGGAAAGTTTCCGCAAGGGCGACCTCTTCGAAGTCGTGCCCGGGCAGAAGTTCATGGAGCGCTGCGACAGCAAGCCTTCAGCCATTTCCAAGCGGCTGAAGGCGATCAATCCGTCGCCCTATTCCTTCTTCATCAATCTCGGCCATCAGGAATATCTGGTCGGCGCCTCGCCGGAGATGTTCGTGCGCGTTTCCGGACGCCGCATCGAGACCTGCCCGATCTCGGGCACGATCAAGCGCGGCGACGATCCGATCGCCGACAGCGAGCAGATCCTGAAGCTGCTGAACTCCAAGAAAGACGAATCCGAACTCACCATGTGCTCGGACGTCGACCGCAACGACAAGAGCCGCGTGTGCGAGCCTGGCTCTGTCAAGGTGATCGGCCGGCGGCAGATCGAGATGTATTCGCGCCTCATTCACACGGTCGACCATATCGAGGGGCGGCTGCGCGATGACATGGACGCCTTCGACGGTTTCCTCAGCCATGCCTGGGCCGTCACCGTCACCGGGGCGCCGAAGCTCTGGGCGATGCGCTTCATCGAGAGCCATGAAAAGAGCCCGCGCGCATGGTATGGCGGGGCAATCGGCATGGTCGGTTTCAACGGTGACATGAACACCGGCCTGACGCTGCGCACCGTGCGCATCAAGGATGGCATCGCCGAGGTGCGTGCAGGCGCGACGCTGCTCAACGATTCCATTCCCGATGAAGAAGAAGCCGAAACAGAACTGAAGGCCTCCGCCATGCTTTCCGCCATCCGAGACGCCAGGACCGGCAATTCCGGCAAGGTCCAGCGCGACGTCGCAAGCGTCGGCAAGGGCGTCAGCATCCTCCTGATCGACCATGAAGACAGCTTCGTCCACACGCTCGCCAATTATTTCCGGCAGACTGGGGCGACGGTTTCGACCGTACGCACGCCGGTGCCGGAGGAAATCTTCGACCGGCTGAACCCTGACCTCGTCGTGCTGTCACCTGGACCTGGCACGCCGAAGGATTTCGACTGCAAGGCGACGATCAAGAAGGCGCGGGCGCGCAACCTGCCGATCTTCGGCGTCTGCCTCGGCCTGCAGGCGCTCGCCGAAGCCTATGGCGGGGAACTGCGCCATCTGGCGCTG
>Ga0307515_10007367_pt1 | contig 21771 bp, 21 predicted proteins | sample 17_EM_MG_FD_194513 | JGI IMG/M metagenome (GOLD analysis project Ga0307515, IMG submission 194513) | Populus trichocarpa ectomycorrhiza microbial communities from riparian zone in the Pacific Northwest, United States - 17_EM | ecosystem: Host-associated > Plants > Roots > Unclassified | place...
GTTCCACGAGCCGACGTGGATCGATACCGTCGCGCAAGTCCTGCGCCACACCGGGCTCGACCCGGCCTGCCTCGAGCTTGAGCTGACCGAGAGCATGTTGATGCAGGACGTCGAGCGAGCCGCAGACGTGATGACGAGGCTGCGCGCCATGGGCGTGCGTCTGGCGATCGACGACTTTGGTACCGGCTACTCGAGCCTCGGCGCACTCAAGCGCTTCCCGATCGGCCACCTGAAGATCGACCAGTCATTCGTGCGCGACATCGCGACCGATGACGACGACAAGGCGATCGTCATGGCCGTCATCTCGCTCGGCCACCGGATGAACATGAAGGTCTCGGCCGAAGGTGTCGAGACAGCGGACCAGGTGGACTTTCTGCGCCGCAACGACTGCGATGCAGTCCAGGGTTTCCACGTCGGGCCGCCCATGCCGGCGCTGGACATTGAAGCGCGGCTGCGGACGGCCCGTGCGCAGTCGCAGCCCGCGATCGCGGCTCTTCCGTAGCGACAGCTTCGGCACAGGCAGGCGCATCAAGTGCGTGACAGTGCCGTTCCCAACGCGGGCGCGGCCATCGAACTTCGCCAGTTCAAGTGCCTGAACAACGTCGTTGAGCAGAACGACCTGGGCCTGAAGAAAGAGGCGAACGCGGCCGATGATGCGATGATGGGCTTCAAGTCGTTCCGGGCGGCGGCCCGGTCCTTTCTCCGGCCGACTACTTCTACAGATTGGCCGCCGCGTAGATTCCTGGACGGGACGGCCCTTGCACGGCCAGCTTTCCTTATCGCGACAGAACCATCGCGCATCACTATGCTGCCAACGGAGAGCTAAGTGCGAGATCACTTCGCCGGCACGCTGCGAAGTGACCTGGAGCAACCTCGCGAAGCGACGGAACATCTGCTGCACAAAGAGATTCCGCATATGGGCATCGCGTGCGAAAGTTGCACCCAGATGGTGGATTGATCGGACTGGGAATATCACCGGTCAGAATGATTCGCTTGCGTGAGGCGCCAGGCCTGGGCTCGGGCGCAGCGGAGAACAATGCTTCTGTATACGGGTGTCGAGGTCTCTCGAAAAGCGCGCGGGTAGGTGCGATCTCCACCAAACGACCGAGATACATTACAGCGATTCGGTCAGAGATGTGACCCACGACTGCAAGATCGTGAGCAATGAAGAGGACCGTAAGTCCCAACCGCTCCTTCAAATCACCAAGCAGGTTGACGACCTGGGCCTGGACCGACACATCAAGAGCAGATACCGGCTCATCCGCGACAAGAAGACTTGGGCGCAGAACGAGCGCGCGCGCAATGCCGACGCGTTGACGCTGACCGCCTGACAACTCGTGTGGATACCGATCTACGAAACGCGCAGGCAATCCAACCAGCGAGAGCATGTCCTTCACTTGCTCAGCTCGCGCAGCACCCGAACCTTCCCCATGAACTGCGAGCGGAGCGGCCACGATGTCGCCGATGGTCATTCGAGGATTGAGCGACGCGAAGGGGTCTTGAAAGACCAATTGCATGCGGCGTCGAATTGGACGAAGTTGCCGCCGAGACAAATGTGTAATGTCTTCGCCTTCAAACTCGATCGATCCTTGCGTTGGCTCAAGCAAGCGGAGGATCGTGCGCCCCACTGTCGTTTTGCCAGAGCCCGATTCACCGACCAGGCTGAGTACCTCGCCCCGACGGATATCGAACGAGACATCATCAACGGCCTTGAGCTGCTGTGCTCTACGCCCGAAGATGCCGCCGCCCACGGGAAACCACTTCTTGAGTCCCGAAACGTGAAGAATGGTTTGCGATTTGTCCGCTGAGGTCATGCTGCGCTCTCCTGCGCGAGCTCTTGCCATCGCGCGCATCGCACCATGTGTCCTGCCAGCGCGACTTCGAGGTCGGGCAACCTGCTATCGCAAGATCCGGCAACAAAGTTGCCGCAGCGCGGATGAAACGCACATCCGGCCGGAGGATTGGCCGGGTCCGGCACATTTCCGGGGATCGCGGCCAGTGCCCCGGAGTGAAGGCCCGCAAGCTCCATCCGCGGAATCGAATTAAGCAACCCGGCGGTGTATGGCATCAGCGGACGTTCGAAAAGGGCGTGCACATCTGCTTGTTCAACTACCCGACCGGAGTACATCACCAGAACGCGATCGGCGATTTCAGCAACGACGCCGAGGTTGTGCGTAATGAACATGACTGCCATGCCCGTCTGCTCCTGCAGACGACGCAGGAGGTCAAGAATCTGGGCCTGGATGGTGACGTCGAGCGCGGTTGTCGGCTCATCGGCGATAAGAATCGCGGGGTTGCCCGCAAGTGCAATCGCGATCATTATTCGTTGGCGCATGCCACCAGAGAGGTGGTGGGGATACACGCCCAATCGATCTCGAGCGGCAGGGATCCCCACGAGTTCCAGCAGGCGGCACGCTTCATCCATTGCGGAGCGTCTATCCAGGCTGGTGTGGAGCCGGACTGCCTCGGCAATCTGAGCGCCAATAGTCTTCACCGGGTTGAGCGACGTCATTGGCTCCTGAAAAATCATGGCAATGTCTTTGCCTCGCACGCTCCGCATCGCCTCCGGCTCCAACTTGAGCAGATCACGGCTTACACCACCTGTGTGCAGCCGGATCGAGCCCTCAATTCTTGTCCCATGCTTTGAATGGAGGCCCATGACTGCCAGTGCACTGACGCTCTTTCCCGATCCGGACTCTCCGACGACAGCCAGGGTCTCACCGGCGGAAAGGGAAAACGTCACATCCGATACGGCTTCGACTTCTCTTCCGTCTTTCCGAAACTTGACGGCGAGGTTCTCTACTTCCAGAAGAACAGTGGTCATCGAATCTCCATTCGAGGATCCAGAGCATCACGAAGTCCGTCCCCGACAAAGTTGAACGACGTCACCACCAGCGTGATGGCCAGTCCCGGAAGTATGGCCAGCCACGGCGCGTTCGTCATGTATATCTGTGCGTTGTTCAGCATGTTTCCCCAACTTGCCGCAGGGGGCTGAACTCCATATCCAAGATAGCTGATATAGGACTCAAGCAAGATCGCCTTGGCAACGTTGAATGTCGCAACGACCACAATTGGCGCGATGGCGTTGGGCAGGAGCTCGCGGAACATGATGCGCATGTCGCTTGCGCCCATCGCAACCGCGGCAACCGCGAAATCGCGTTCGCGCAAGGACCGGATCTGGCCTTCAACTATGCGCGCGACGTTCATCCAAGCCGTCGCTCCGATAAGCAACGTTGTTGTCATCACGCCAGGTGAGATCAGCGCTGCGAGCGCAAGCAGAAGGAAGATCGTCGGAAAGCACAACACCGAGTCCACGAACCGCATCAGGATGGTGCCGATCCAGCCTCCGTAGTAGCCGGCACTCGTCCCTATCACTGTGCCGATCGTCATCGAGATTGCCATCGCGAATACCGCGACCGTGAGTGAGACTCGCCCGCCCATCAGCAGCCTCGCGAGGACATCGCGTCCAAGCTCGTCGGTCCCAAGGAGGTGCGCGCCTGAGAAAGGAGGGCTGAATCTCTTCAGAATATCGACGAACTTGTCATCGTAAGGAAGCAGGAGCGGAACAAATGCACAGCCCAGCACCAGGACACAGATGGTGATCGCTCCAGCCATGGCAAGTCGATGGCTTCGAAACCGGCGCCAGGCGGTACTCCCTGAGGGACGAAGAGAATCTCCTGGCAGGGCGGGGCTTACAGCAGTATTCATGAGTTATGTTCACCGAGCCACTAACCGAGTCGGATGCGGGGATCCACGAGTGCGTACAGAAGGTCGGCCAGGAACGATCCAAGCAAGACCATGACCGAAGAGAACATCAGGACACCCATGACGACCGGATAGTCTCGATACCCAATGGAGTCCAGAAACAGGCGCCCCATGCCGGGCCATGTAAACACCGTTTCCGCGACCAGCGCGCCACTCAGCAAGGTGGGTAGTTGTAGTCCTGCAAGAGTGATCATCGGCAGCATTGCATTTCGCAACGCGTGCCCCGAAAGTACGCGCCATTCGGGGAGACCTTTGGCACGCGCGGTTCGGATGTAGTCTTGTCCGACAACGTCGAGCATGGACGACCTCATGAACCGAGCCCAGATTGCCATTTCGACCAGCGCGAGCACCAAGGCGGGTGCGATCAGGTGGTGGAGTAGATCCAGCAAAGAGCCATTGCCGATGGTTTCGCGATTGCCTGCCGGAAGCCAACCTAGTTTGAGTGAGAATAGGTAGATAGTGATCAATCCGAACCAGAACGTAGGTATGGAGAGAGCCACCATTGCTCCCGCCGTGGCAAGGGTGTCATATGCGGAGTAGCGCTTGATTGCTCCGACGACGCCTATCCAGCAGCCCAAAGTCACTGCGATGGCAGTTGCCGTCGCCATCAACTCCAGCGTTGCCCCCAGATGGGACCCAATCACCGAAAGCACAGGGGAACTATCTCGATAGGACTTGCCCCAGTCGCCGGCAAGCATCCTGAACAGCCAGTCCGCGTACTGGACCGGCAACGGCCTGTCCAGACCAAGCTGATGTTCGATCAGCTTGATCTCCGCCGCTGTCATGTTCGAGGACAAGGCGTACTGCGAAAGAGGACCTCCAGGTGCCAGGTAGAGGACGGAAAACGCGACCATCGACACGATGAAAAGCAGCAGTGCCGCCTGCGCGAGCCGCTTCAAGGCGAAATGGGCCATCCCGGGTCTCCTGAACGGCTTAGCTGGCCCAGTACCACTCGCGCATGTTCCAGCAGTTGGACGGCATGTTCAAATTGGGAGCGTACCCTTGAAGTCCCGCCTTCACGCCCTCACGCGACACGTCCTGGAAGAGCGGCAGAACTGCGTAGTCCTCGCGAATGAGTGACTGAATCTTTGCGTAGGTTTCCTTGCGCTTGGCGAGATCGAACTGGACCACGCCGTCGGAGAGTAGCCGGTCAAGTTCGGGGTTTTGGTACTGAATGGTGTTGTAGCCCTGTCCGCCCTTGGCTCCAATCTGATCGGAGGCAAAGCGCTGCGTCACATCCGGATCGCTACTCGTCGAGAACGAAACCGCGACGATCACCGATTGGAATTTTGATTTTTGCCAATACTCTCCCCACATGACCGCGGCCGGCAGATTGCTGATGGTCATTGCCGCCCCAATGCCCTTGAAATCTTGCATCAGTAGCTGCTGAACCTGCTCACGCGCCGCGTTGCCGACTGTCGTGGAGTTGGTAAATTCCAGCCGCACGCCGGCTTTTTCCCGGATACCGCCTGCGCCGGGCTTCCAGCCAGCGGCATCGAGCAAGGCGTTGGCCTTCGCAGGATCATATTTTTGTAAGGGCAGATCCGTTCTCGCGGCCCAGTTGAGGTTGGGCAGAATTGACTCCGTAGGGGTGGGATAGCCATAGTAGACGGCGTCGATGATCGCCTTCTTGTTGATGGCCATGTACATCGCCTCGCGAACGACCTTTTCTCGGAACGGAGCATGCTCGTGATTCAATGCGACGTGCTCCACGAATGGTGATGGCGCGACCACCACGCGGCGATCCTTCAACCCTTGAGCCTCCTTCACGAAGTTGGGGAGGATGCCTTGGATGCCAATGTAGTCAATTTGGCCTGTTCGAAATTGGGTGTAAAGGACTGTCAGGTCGGGGATGTACTTGAAGACGATTCGCTCAAGGTAGGGGCCCTTGCCGTGATAGGCCGGGTTCGCGACCAGTTGAATGTTGTCACCTGGGATGCGTTTGTCCCATCGGAAGGGACCCGTCCCGATTGGTGTGTTGTTGAACGGAGAGCTATTCGGGTCGGTGGCCTTCTCCAAGACGTGTTTCGGAACCATGAAACACTGGGCAAGATAGAAGAGGTATGGCGAAAAGGCCTTGTTCATCTTCCACTGCACTTCATCAGGCGCATTGACGCGGATCTCCTTGACCAGGTTGTGGCCGACGCGAGAGCGCGCCCGGAACGCTGTGTTGTTGATCAGCTCGACCGTGAACTTCACGTCTTCGGCGGTGAACGGCTGGCCGTCGTGCCACTTTGCATCCTTGCGAAGTCGAATCTTCCAAGTCATGCCGTCGGCGGATATGCCCCCGTTCTGAACCGTGGGCACCTCTCTGGCGAGATCGGGCATCAGCCGGCCTGCTGGGTCCACATACCAGAGCGTGCTGAACAGGTTCCACCAAACGCCCTGATCCACTTCGGTCGATGGCATTAGAGGATGAAAGTTCGTCGGCTCTTGCGATAGCCCGGCGATCACCTGCCCTCGCGGACGAGCCGGTGGCGCTGCAGTACCCTGGGCAAGCCCGGATGGAAGTGTGAATTCAGCCGCAAGGCCCGCGCTTACCGCGAGTACATTGCGGCGGCTCAATTGAGGGTCATTCGAAGAGATCACTGCGACTCCAATTTCATTAAAATGAAGATTTTCAGTGTAGATCTCAATTTTATGAAATACAAACCAAGCGTAATAGGGGTTTACCCCAGTAATATTGGCCTGCTTTGACTTGTCGTCACTTCAATTTCCAACATATCATTCATTTAAATGAATTTCTCAGTGTCGGATTTGAAAAGCGTCGTTGACGCCGCTGCCACCGCTTCGCTCGACGATGTCGGGGTCACGATTGGTGTCAAGTTGCGCGGCATCCGAGCCCAGCGAGGATTGACCATCGAGCAGTTGGCTCAGATGTCCGAACTCTCGGTGGGCCTGCTGAGCCAGATCGAACGTGGAAAGTCGAATCCTTCGATGCGGACGATTCAGCGGTTGAAGCGTGCCTTGGGCGTCAATCTGTGGGAACTGCTCCAGGACGTGCCTGCGGTCAATCCGGATACGCAACCCGGACTTGCAGTCGAGGTCAACTACGTCAGGCGCAAGGAGAATCGTCTCCGATTGGTCGTGGGCGAGTCGCGTATGGTGAAGGACCTGCTGTCGCCACGCAATGACAGCAGTCTCCTCTTTATGATCATCACGCTGCCGCCCAGGGGCCAAAGCGAGGATGCCGTTATCGGCAAGGGAGAAAAGGCCGGAATGGTGATAGAAGGCAAGCTCCGGCTCACCGTGGGTGAGTCTTCATTCGAACTGAAGGCTGGAGACAGTTTTCAGTTTCCGAGCACGCAGATGCATAGTCTCTCGAACCCGAGCGATGAGCCTACAAAGCTGCTCTGGATCATGTGCGTGGTTGAGTCGCGCATCTGAGCATGAATATTGGCGGCTCGGGGCAGGACATGGGTCAAGTTGTTTTCAATGCCCTTGCCGGTCAGCGTTTTTCCCTGGCGCTCTTCAATGCCTGCGGCGCAGAGTTCGCGGGGAGTTGAGGCAATGACGGCGGCGCGCTTTGTTCGACTGGGGGAGACGGAGCGCCCCACCATTCGCCTGCGCATCGATGGTCGTGAAGTTGATGCGTATTGTGGTGACACCTTGTTGGTCGCCCTGCTGAACAACAAAAGTCATCTTCGCCACTCTGAGTTCGGTGACGGGCTTCGAGCCGGATTTTGCTTGATGGGCGCTTGCCAAGACTGCTGGGTGAGGGAAGAAGGCGGTGTTCGTGTCCGCGCTTGCAGCACCTTTGCGCGCAACGGCATGTGCATCGCCACCACCCCTCAGGATTCGACATGGCCGAACAACGAGTGATCGTGATCGGGGCTGGCCCGGCCGGCGTCCGGGCCATGCAGGCGTTCGTCCAAGCGGGGGTGCGCCCTATTGTTGTAGACGAGGGGCGTCGCGACGGTGGCCAGATCTATCGTCGTCAACCTGCAGGGTTCACGCGGAGCTACGAAAAACTTTACGGGACTGAGGCGCTGAAGGCGGAAGCGCTTCATGTTTGCTTCGAGCAACTCAGGCAATACATCGACTACCGGCCTGACACACTCGCCTGGAACATAGAGCCGGGAAAGCTACATGTCATTCGAGGAGCCCAGGCAGACGTACTTGCATACGATGTGCTTGTGGTCTGCAGCGGCGCTACTGATCGCCTGCTTCCGGTGAAGGGTTGGCACTACGCTGGCTGCTACACCATGGGCGCTGCGCAAATAGCACTGAAATCGCAGGCTTGTGCAATCGGGAGCGGCGTCGTATTCATGGGGACGGGGCCGCTCATGTACCTGGTGGCTTCGCAATACGTCAGGGCTGGCGCGCACGTAAAGGCAGTGCTGGATACATCGAGTGTCAAGCAACGCATGCAAGCCCTGGTCCAACTCGCCGCGCGGCCCGGAATGCTGTTGAACGGCCTGGCATTGATGGCATCCCTCATGTGCAGCGGAGTGAAGATCCATACCGGAATCACGCCAATAGAAATCACCGGCACCCCTCGGGGGGGTGTTACAGGAGTGCGCGTAGGGCGAAGAGACGGAGGGATGCACGAAATCGAATGCGATGCTGTCGGCCTCGGCTTTCACCTTAGGGCAGAAAGCCAGCTAGCGGATCTAGCGCAGTGCGAATTCCGTTTCGAGGAGAAATCTCGCCAATGGCTTCCCCGTATCGATGAGAACGGACGTAGCTCTGTTCCGGGCCTCTATCTTGCGGGTGACGGTGTACGGATCCTTGGTGCGGATGGTGCGGAGCTGGCAGGGCGGCTGGCCGCGCTGACGGCCCTTGGCGACCTGGGGATTCAAGTCAACGAGCACGAGCTCTCAAGGCTGCGCAAGGACCTTCGGGCGATGGACAGATTTCGACTCGGCATCCTGGAGGCTTTCCCTTGGCCCTATTGGCTGGCCACTGATTTGCAAGACGACGTCTTCGTGTGTCGTTGCGAATCAATCACTGTGGGTGAGTTGCGGCGTTCGGTGCAAGAACTAGGCGCAGATGAAGTCAACCGGGCAAAAGCGCTGTGTCGTGTAGGAATGGGGCGGTGCCAGGGGCGATATTGTGGGCATGCTGCAGCGGAGGTCGTGGCCTCGGCGGCAAGACTGCCTATTCAACAGGTTGGCCGGATAAGAGGCCAAGGGCCCGTAAAACCACTACCCATGGCTGCATCGCGTGCAGAAAGTGATTCAGCATGAGTCATGGCAATCTCAGCGCGGATGTTGTCATCGTCGGAGGAGGTGTGATGGGTACCGCCGCGGCCTTGTTTCTAAGGCGCCGTGGCATCTCTGTGATTCTGATCGAGCGCAATCTGGTCGGACAGCAGGCTAGTGGTGTGAATTTCGGGAATGTCCGTCGTCAAGGCCGATATTTGCCGCAACTGCCGCTTGCAAATCGCTCGCGCCAACTATGGGATGAACTTCCTGCCCTGATCGGGGAAGACATTGAGTTCATGGCAACGGGCTCCATTCGAGTAGCGTACGAAGAGGCCGAGGTGGCCGCGCTGGAGCAATACGCCGCGCAGGCAAGACTCTGGGGCCTTGACCTGGAGCTTCTTGGTTGCTCTGAAGTCCACAAGCGCTTTCCATTCCTGGGGCCGGATGTGGTTGGTGGCTCTTGGGCACCTGACGATGGACATGCGAATCCCCGTCTCGCGGCACCGGCATTCGGCCGAGCGGCAAAACGACTCGGTGCGCGGATTCTTGAGAACTGCAAGGTGGTCGACATGCGCAAGGATTCCACCGACTTCGTTGTCAGTACAGAACATGGTGTGACGGTCAAGGCTCCTGCAGCCCTGGTATGTACGGGAGCTTGGGCTGGAGACCTCGCGGCTCGCTTTGGCGAGCCAGTCCCGATCGTGCCGAAAGGCCCGACGATGGGGGTGACCGAACCAGTTCCCTACGCATTTGTACCGCCGGTCAGTGTCTCCAGCAGGTTGCCTCACGAGGGCGTCTACTTTCGCCAAGTGAAGCGGGGAAACATCGTATTTGGCGGCGCGTGGCGGAATGTCGTGTACCTGGACGAACGGCGGGCTCAGGTTAAGCCGGAGTTCACGCTGAGGCAAATTGAGCAACTGAGGCGCCTCGTTCCTCGACTAAGAGACCTCCATGTGTTGCGAACCTGGACTGGCGTCGAGGGCTATCTCCCAGACGAAATCCCCGTGGTGGGCGCAAGTGACCGGGTAAGCGGCTTGTACTACTCCTTTGGATTCTGCGGCCACGGATTCCAGCTTGGGCCAGGTGTTGGAGACGTCATGGCGGAGCTGATCGCTACCGGAACTACGAGCACCAACATTCAGCCGTTTCACATTCGACGCTTCTGTTCTGCGGCGACCACTGCCAGATAGGGCGATTCCCCATGGCCAAGACCACGCTTCTTTACAAGTCCGATCCCGTACGCGGCAGGCAATGGGCCGAAGTGTTCGCTCGCCGTGCACCAGATATCGATTTCAGGATCTGGCCCTCGATCGGTGATCCACTCCATGTCCGCTACCTTGTCGCCTGGGAGCCTCCGCTGGATCTTCTACAGCGCTTTCCCCGCCTCGAGGTGCTATTTTCTTCGGGAGCGGGCGTTGACCAGTTCGACTTCGCTTCGATTCCGGTGTCTCTGCCGGTCGTTCGCATGGTCGAGCCGGGCATCGTGCAAGGTATGGTCGAATATGTCACCCATGCCGTGCTGGACCTGCACCGTGACATGCCCACGTATCGTCGGCAGCAACAGCAAGGGATCTGGAATCCAATACCAGTCCGACAGGCGAGCACCTGCAGGGTCGGGGTACTCGGGCTTGGGTCATTGGGACGGGCGGCGTTGAGCCAACTGACTGCATTGCGGTTTGACTGCGCGGGTTGGAGCCGCTCCAAGCACGATATCGATGGGGTTCAGTGCTTTGCCGGTCGTAGTGAACTTGGTGCGTTCCTGGGGCGTACCGACATTCTCGTTTGCTTGCTGCCGCTCACCGATGAGACGCGGGGCATCCTTGATCAAGCCTTGTTTGAACAGCTGCCGAATGGCGCGAGTCTCGTTCATGTCGGCCGCGGGGCGCACATGGTGCCAGAAGACCTTCTCGCGGCGCTTGACAGCGGTCGGCTTCAAGATGCCGTGCTTGATGTGACAGTGCCCGAGCCCCTGCCGCCACAACACTCACTTTGGCGCCATCCTCGCATTCGCGTCACGCCTCACATCGCCAGCATGACGCAACCTGAAGGCGCCGCGGAAATGGTGCTGGATAACCTTGAGCGCCACACTCGAGGAACACCCATGCTGGGGTTGGTAGACCGTCGCCACGGCTATTGATTGAACAGCCCGTAGTCGACAACAAAGCGACCAGTTCCAGTCAGGCGTTCGATGGGTGCCGTACTCCATTCAATTCCAGTCGTATGGCAGAACATCGGCTGTCACTTCCATCAACATTTTCTCAAAAAACGGTCTTTGGCATCCGCCCACCCTGTCAAGCACTCCGGCCTTCGCCCATCGGCAAGTCCTGGGCGTATGGCAAAAAGACTTCCTAACCGAAGTAGGCATCGCGCCTTGCCACGGCAGCGTGCCGAACATGATCCAAGTGTGCATTACAACAAATGAAGGGGAATCCTTGAAAACCTTGAACAACCTCAAGCTCGGCGTGCGTCTGGCCCTGGGCTTCGGCCTTGTGCTCGTGCTGTTGCTCGGCGTGTCCATCCTTGGCATTACCCGGATGGGCGACGTCCAGGATCGCTTGGACGCCATCGCCAACGTCAACAATCAGGAAACCCGGTTCGCCGTCGACATGCGCATTGCCGTGAATCAGATCGCGATTGCGACACGCGACGTCATCATCCAGACGCAGGATCAACCGATGCAGGCGGCCAGCGCACGTATCGAGAAGTCGAAGCAGGCCTATGACAAAGCGGAAGAGCAGCTCGGAAAGATGTTCGCCACACTGGTTGACACGACGCAGACAGAGAAGGATCTGTTTGCCAAGATCAAGGAACTCAAGGCTGCGACGCGACCTGCGATAGGTAAGGTGGTCGAACTGGGTCTTTCGAACAAGAACGAAGAAGCCACCAAGTTCTTGAATGAGCAGGTGGATAAGCCCCAGCGCGCCTGGCTCGACGCGCTTGGCGAACTCGCGGCGTTCGAGGAGAAGTTGAACAGTCAGGCCGCAGAGGAGGCGCAAACGGCCTACGACCAGGCACGCACGCTGATGATCGTGCTCTGCGGCCTCGGTATCGCACTCGGCGTGTTGGCGGCCTGGGTCATTACCAATTCCATCACGCGGCCGATTGCCTTGGCTGTCAGGATCGCAGAGACCGTGTCGGCCGGCGATCTCACTTCAAAGATCGACGCGCAGTCCCGCGATGAGACCGGCCAGTTGCTGAATGCGCTGAAGTCGATGAACGAGAGCCTGGTCAGCGTCGTCAGTACCGTGCGTACCAGCAGCGACAGCATTGCCACTGGGTCCAGCGAGATCGCCACCGGCAACCAAGACCTCAGTCAACGGACGGAGGAGCAGGCCAGCAACCTGCAGCAGACCGCAGCCTCGATGGAGCAGCTCAGCTCGACTGTTCAAACCAACGCCGAGACCGCGCGCCAGGCGACGCAATTGGCAGCGTCGGCCAGCGCTGCCGCGACCAAGGGCGGCGCAGTCGTCGGCGAAGTCGTGGCGACCATGGAGGCGATTGCCGCCAGTTCGAAGAAGGTCACCGACATCATCGGTGTGATCGATGGCATCGCATTCCAGACCAATATCCTCGCGCTGAATGCGGCAGTGGAAGCCGCGCGTGCAGGTGAGCAGGGCCGCGGCTTCGCTGTGGTGGCCACCGAGGTGCGCAGTCTGGCCGGCCGTTCCGCACAGGCCGCCAAGGAAATCAAGACCCTCATCGGCGACAGTGTCGAGAGAATCGAGGTGGGCACGCGCCAAGTGGGAGACGCTGGCGCCTCCATGACGGACATCGTCCACCAGGTGAAGCGCGTGGCCGACCTCATCAGCGACATCAGCGCGGCGACCACCGAGCAGACCATGGGCATCAGCCAGGTCAGTGACGCGGTCAACCAGTTGGACCAGGTAACCCAGCAGAACGCCGCGCTGGTCGAGGAGTCCGCGGCAGCCGCGGACAGTCTGAACCAGCAGGCCGCGCGCCTGGTGGAGGCGGTCAGCGTGTTCAAGCTCGGCTCGCACAGTTTGGCGCCAGTACCGAGACCTGCGCCGCGCGCATCGATTGTGGCGAAACCGACCGCAAAGTTGATGAAGGGTACAGCAGCCCCTGCGGCCGGAAGCCCTGCGCTGGCCCTTGTGAAGACGTCGGTCAAGCCAGGCACTTCGAAAGAGGACTGGGAATCTTTCTGACGCGGCGGCTTGCCTACGGCAGGCGCGAAGACGCGACGTGCAGCATCAGTCAGACCACCAGGTCGCTTGCTGACATTGGCTCCAAGCCGCAAGAGATGCCTTCACCTCCATGTGGAAGCAGCCGACGGAGCACGTCGCGCAGGTGGGCCCACGGATCGCTGGTGCGCTATGGCGCGGCGATCACGTAGAACGATCGGATCGTCTATGTGTCCGAGCAGGCGCGCCCCTATGTGTTCGTGCCCGACACCCCGGCGCTCAACGCCGTCAGCGTCACGCGGGTCCAGTTCAACACGCTGAGCGTGGACAGCACCGGCAAGGTGGACAGCCGCTCCTGCTCTGGGGGCGTCCTCGATTTCGCCGTGCTCCACGCGGATGGCGCTCCACAACAAGCCCATTCGACATTCTGTCCTTCGGTTCTGAAAGCGGGGCCGGTGCGCAGGCGGGCATTGGCCAGCGCCCCGATGCGTGGCGCTCATTGATGCCCGACGCAGGCACCCGTGAAGAAGGTCATTGATGCCACAAGTCTCTGCGACTGAGGCAAAGTCCGGCGAGTTCCACTTGATCGACTTGCGACACGAAGACCAGAAACCCGCTCAGATCAGAAAAATCCCGCGCCAGGGCAACGACGATAGGTGAACCATCGAGGCTATCCAGGCGCTCGCGCAAGACCATAGTCGCGGAACCAATATAGATTTATGATACATCGTTCTAAAATTAACATAGGATTCTCCTGGTTCCCAAGACGGCTCACGCGCCCTTGTAGCCCAGTGCGCGACTGATGCCCCGTGCGGTGTTCTGAACGCGCGGCGCATGGTCTCGGAGCACGCCAGGCGTAAGGCGCTCGATCGGTCCGGAAATTCCAATGGCAGCGACGGCCTTCTTGGACGCATCGAATATGGCTGAGGCGACTCCGCAGACTGTTTCTCGCCATTCGCCTCTGTTGATGGCATATCCCTGGTCGCGGATCTTGCCCAGTTCGGTCCTCAATGCATCCAGGGACATGATCGTTCTTGGCGTGAATTTCTCGAATGAGGGGAACAGATGATCCAGTTGACCATCGGGCACATGCGCCAACAACGCCTTTCCTGTTGCAACACAATGCGCAGGGGCGCGACCGCCGACGCGGGAGTAGGCGCGCACGGGCTGGGAACTGTCGATCTTCGCGACGTACAGGGCATCGGCTCCTTCCAGGATGGACAGGTGGATGGTCTCGTGCGTCGCATTCGCGAGTTCCTGCATGAACGTCTGTGCCACCTTGGGCAACTCTATGCGTTCTGCGATCAATGCTCCCAGCTCCCACAGCCGAAGGGTGCACCCGTACCTCTCGGCTCCAGCGACCTGTCGTGCGTAACCGCGGAAAACCAGAGTCTGGAGAAGCCGATGCACGTTGCTCTTGGTCATCCCGAGTTCACCTGCGAGATCGGTCACGCCGCGAGGTTCGTCACTCAGTGCGAGCGCTTCAAGCAGATCGAGGCCTTTGATCAGAGTTTTTTCCATACGGGGAGCAGCCTTGAACTAGTTGGATTTACGTTCAAATCATAGCGCACGAGGAGGGGGGTGTCCTACATTGCCGAACGGTGTTCCATCTGAGTGCTGCACGGGAGCGAGACCTTGAAAAGCGAGGCCAACCGCAATGGCACCCCTGAGGCCAGGGCGCAGCGAGCACACCCGCTGGGACTGGTGATCGAGGACGGGGCGGGCACGGAGCGCATGTGCTGGCACAAGTTCGGATCCGGACCGCCCCTTGTCCTGCTGCATGGAGGGCATGGGTCGTGGCGGCATTGGTGGCGCAATGTCGAAGCGCTTGGGGCACGGCACACCTTGTGGATACCCGACCTTCCGGGATTCGGCGATTCCTCCATGCCGGACTGCGCTGAATCCGAGGACACGCTTGCGCCACTCGTCACTGTGCTTGCCCGATCCCTGGACCGTCTCTTGGGGAACTCTTCGATTGCCGTGGCAGGTTTCTCGTTTGGCGCGATGGTCGCGTCATGCCTCGCGCATCGGCGTTCCGTCGATCGCCTCGCCTTGCTCGGCCCCGGCCGTCACGGACTGTCCAGACGACCGGCCGGTGAATTGAAGCGCTGGCGTGACATCGTCGACGCGACCCAAAGACGGGAGGTGTTCAGGCACAACTTGCGTGTGCATATGCTTCACCGGCCGGACAGCGTCGACGAAATGGCAATCGACATTCATGCCGGGGCGTGCGACAAGACCCGGTGCGGGACGCGGGAAGTCTCGCTGAGTGGCAGGATTGAGCCATGGCTTGGCGCTGTGCGCTGTCCCGTGCTAATTGTTTTCGGAGAGCATGACGTGACTGGCGATCCGTCTCAGGTCGGCCCGCTCCTGTCCGATGGACACGCGAACCGAACATGGGAGGTCATCCGGGACGCCGGACACTGGGTGCAGTACGAGGAAGCCGACCAGGTCAGCCGGCGATTGGCGCAATGGTTCAGTGCCTGACTGGCGCGACCACTTTTTCGCGGGCATGCGGGCTCGAGCCTGCCGAGATTGCGACACTCCGCGCACCGGGCAGCGCCTTCGTTCTGGAGACGCCAGGCGTGCAGGGAATACCGGTCAGCGATCGGCGCATCGACGTCGCGTCAGGGTCTGTGAAGCCACTCACGAAGGACGGCGCCCATATCGGATCCGAGTGGTCCAATGGCACTGCGCACCACCGGCGGCGTTTCAAGCAGCCTCAGCGGGCTCGCGAGCAGTTGCCAACTGCGTCCGACGGCGTCGTCTGCCGACACCACAATTCCGCGTGCCCGCACCTGATCGTTTTCCATGGCCTCGCCGACCGAATGCACGCAAGTGAAGTGGTACGGGAGCCGGGCGAGCTCCTGTGTGGCGGACGATCGGGACAGATGGCACACCACACAACCTGTGGACCCTTCTGCCGGAAGCGAGACTTGCAGCACGGCAGCTGTTTCCTGGACCGATGCGTCGACCACGATCCAGCCGTCGGAGCATTGCACGATGGTGGGCATCGGGACGCCCTCCATCCAGTTCCCTTCGGTGAGCTGCACGCTGATGTCCTGCATCGACAGGTCGATCCACTGACCGCGCCCGTTGGCCTCGCGCGCCTCGAGGGCAGCCAGGACGCAAAGCAGCCCATATTGCCCTCCGGCGGCATCTGCGACCGAGATGCCCACCTTGACAGGCATGCCGTCGGAGCCGGTGGTCAGATCCATGATTCCGGACATGGCCTGGATGGTGGTATCCATCGCGCCACGTTCGGCGAACGGGGAATGGATACCGAACCCCGTGATGGAACAATAGATCAGTCGCGGGTTGATCGCGAGAAGATCGTCCGGGCCCAGACCGAACTGCACGAGGGCTCCCGGCCGGAGATTTTCGACGAACACATCCGCCTCGCGCAGCAGATCGCGAAAAACCGCAAGGTCATTTTCTTGCCTGAAATCCAGCGAGATCGAACGCTTGTCACTGTTGCTGATGGAGAAGAACACGCCCTGGTTGTCGCGCAGAGGGGGCAGCGCGCGCCCCGGGTCGCCTCCCGGGGGCTCCACCTTCACGATGTCGGCGCCCAGTGCGCCCAGGTGTCGGGTGCACGATGGCGCGGTGGTGTAGCTCCCGATCTCGAGTACCCGCAGGCCCTGAAGAGGAAGCCCTGAGATGGGCCGGCCGGGAGGCGGGGCAGGCAAGGTCACGCGGGCGGCAAGATTCTGCCGAACGGATGCGCGTCCGCCGTCCGGTAATTGGATGGATCGCCTTGGCCGAGCGCGCGACCGGTTGGCGCGGAACGCGGAACCGGCCATCAGCCGCTCGCGCCGAGCGACGGGGTCATCCACCTTGTTCAGCATGCCGCGTGCTGCCAGACTGGGATCGTCCTGCAGATCGGCGAGTGCGTAGACGGGTCCGCAGGGCAGCTGTTGCTTGTTGAAGACCCGGATGCAGTCGCTCGTGGGCCGCATACGGGTCCAGCCTTCGATCACCTCATCGAGGGCTTCCCGGTTGGAGACCCGCTTCCTCGGTGAGTCGTACGACGGATGCGACACCAGTTCGGGGCGCTCGATGACCGTGCACACGCGCTTCCATTGGTCGTTCGAGCCGGTGCACATCAGGACCCAGCCGTCCACGGTCCTGTAGGCGTTCCACGGAGACATCGAGACGTGACGATTACCGATGCGTCGAGGCTCGATCCCGCTGAAGTACTGCGAGAGGAAGGTGGCGTTCATGCTGATGGCGACATCGAGCATCGCGATGTCGACCCGCTGCCCGCGTCCGGTTGAGCGCCGTATGCGAAGCCCGGTCAGGGCCGAAGACGCTCCGATGGCCGCCGTGGCGCCATCGATGAAGCGGCAACGGGACAGTGTCGGTGCGGAGTCCGGGTTGCCCGTCACCATCATGGCACCGCTGAATGCCTGGATCAGCGGGTCGCTGAACGCGTGGCCCCTCATCGGTCCGGAGTTTCCGAAGGCGGTGAAGTCGCAGTGGAGCGCTCTGGCACCAATGGCGTCGAGCATGCAGTCCATGGGCGAGTCGACGTCGGTGGAGGTGAGCACGATGTCCGCCCTCGCGACGAGCTCCCGCAGAAGGTCCTGGTCCGCTGGCGTGACGAGGTCGATGCACAGGCATTCCTTGCCTGCTGCCGCGCGGGCGCGGTCGGCCCACTTGTGGCCCCTGTTCGCACTGTCCGGCCATTCGACGAACACCACCATGGCGCCCAGTTCCGACAACAGGGAGCCGGCACCACTGGCGCACTCCCGGTCTCCAAGTTCAACGACAAGAACGTCGTGGAGAAATGTTTCGCTCACTCAGGGCTCCGTGGATGAATGGACAGACCGGCGCACCGCGGCACTTCAGTTCCTGATCGCATCGAGACCTGTGAGCTCCCTGCCATGGATGAGTGCCAGTATCTCGTTGGTTCCGTCGGGGACGGGCAGCATGCGGATGTCGCGGTAGTGTTCCTCCAGCCGAGCCTCGCGCGACAACCCCATCGCTCCCAGCACGTTCATCGACTGCCACACGGCTTCGGTACAGGCCGTCTGCGCGTACCGCTTGGCCATGGCCGAGGTACCTTCAGGCGTCTCTCCCGAATCGATGGCTGCCAGCGCGCGGTAGCAGAGCAGGCGGCTGGTCTCGATCGCAGTCGCGATGTCGGAGAGATTCTTCTGGACCAGCTGCCTGGCGCCGATCGGCCTTCCGAACTGCACACGCGACTTGGCGTATTCGAGGGCAACATCGAATGCGCGTTGCGCGAGATGGACCGCCTGCAGTCCTATCAGCGGTCTGTTGACGGCCCAGCTTGATTTCAGGATCTGGGTGCCGCCGCTCGAGGAACGGATCAGGTTGCCGAGGGGGACGCGACAGTTGTCGAACACGGCTTCACCGAGCAGGCCCTGCTGCAGACCGATCGCGTCGATCTCGCGCGCCTCGAAAGGCGACTTGGAGCGCTCGACCACGACCTTCACGATCCGTTGACCTGCCGGGTCCTCAGTGCGATCGAGGCAGGTCACGATGACCAGGTCGCACAGCGAGATGTTGGTGATCCACATCTTCGCCCCGTTGAGCACAAGCGTGTCGCCTTCGCGCGTCACCCTGGTGGTAACGCCGCGCGGATCCGATCCGATCCCCGGTTCGGTCGAACCGGTGCATCCCAGGAGTTCCCCGGAGACAAGTCCCGGAAGAAACCGGTTCCGTTGTTCCGCCGAGCACTCGGCGAACAGCCGGGTGATGCACCCATCCTGCGAGACCAGTGACATGCTGATGGACGGAGGGATCTGCTCGAACATGATGCCGTAGTCCAGCATGGAGAAACCGCCGCCGCCGGCGGACTCGGGCAGCCGGGGTGCCATCAGGCCGAATTCGGCAAGCCTGCCGAATATCCTGACAAACTGGCTCTTGCTCAGCGCGCGCGTGCGGTCGCTGTGATCCAGCACGGGCTGGATCTCGCTGGCCACCATCTTCTTGATGGAATCCTGCATCAGAGTCTGATCAGGAGTAAGTCTCAGGTCCATTCGGGAGCTCCAATAGTGTTTGCGGTCCTGTCGCGCGCGATGGCACGACGGCTAGGGTTGCAAGGTCGACGAATATCCGGATATGAACGGCTTCGCAGCGCCGGTGGTGGCGTCGAACACGTGGCGGCTGATCTTGCCGATGTTCCCGCCGTAGAGGTGGATGCTGATACTGGTGCGGTCGGCGTAGGCGTTGCGCACCTTGTGGATATCGCCGATCGTCGGAGAGACGGTTTCCACGTCGCCGGGTTCCAGGCGGATCTCGGGGCCCGATGGCAGCGGGATCCCTTCCCTGACCGTGAAGCCTTGCGAGTACTCGGATCCCCTCAGCATGCCGATGACGCCCCACACCGTATGGTCATGGATGGGCGTGCTCTGCCCCGGCCCCCACACGAAGCTGACCAATGAGAACCGATCGCCCGGGTCGGCGTACAGCAGGTGTTGCTGGTACCGGGACGGGTCGGCGATGGCCATCGATGGGGGAAGCCAGTCGTCGCGCGCGACGAGTCCGCGCATGGCGCTTGTGCATTCACCCAGGATCGCCACCTCACCTCGGGCGCGGAGCGCGTCCTCCACAGCGGTGACGAAACTGCTTAGCCATTGCCGTTCATTCATCGGGATTCCTATCAGTGTCTGTTGGCGATCTGTCGCGAGCGATATTGCGCGATCCGGGACTTCAGACCCGGCGATGCCGCCGAGCGGACCAGCATGGCCAGGTCCGTGTCCGCGAGTCCGTCGCCGGTGGCCTCGCGCAGCATGCGAACGGTCGAAGGGTCCGGCACGGGAGGGCGGCGGAGTGGCTGAGGCTCGGCCAGGTCGCACAGCCGGCTTGCCAGGCCACATGCGATTGCGCGCTGTGCGCTGATCGTGAGCCCTCCCGTGAGAATCTCTCTGGCCGCATCGCGGCCGATGCGAGCGGCCAATCGTCTCGTCCCCAGGATGATGCCGAAGCCGCTACCGGGGAATGCGAACGTCGTCGAGTCACTCGCCAACCTGAGATCGCACGCGGCGAACAGATCGGCGCCAGCACCGAACACCTTGCCCTGGCCGACGACTTCAGTGCTGATGGGGCAGGTCCAGATGCGCTGGAGCAATTGCTCGATCCGCACAAAGCGATGAAGAAGCGACCCGTCAGTCTCCTGCTCGAGGTCGGACAGGTCGAAGCCCGTGCACAGGTGTCGACCCTCACCCCTGAAGACCAGGCAGTGCGCGCCATCGTCGGCCAATGCCTCGTCAAGGCATTCGTGAAGCCGTTCGACCATCGACGCGGACAGCGCGTTGCCGCGATCCGGGCTGTTCAACGTGATGACCGAGACCCCATCGCTCATATCGAGCAGGACCTCACTGGTGGAGTGCAGCTGCATTTATGGTTCCACCCAATTGGAAGCCGCGTTCCTGACCACCATCGTGTGCTCGCCGAGCAGCGGAACCAGAGGGCTGGTGGGAACGTTGTGCCCATCGAGCCGGACGGGGCATGTGACGGTTCTCGTCCTGTGCCCGTTCGGCAGTGTCAGAGGCTTGACCAACCCGAGATGCTCGGTCTGCGGATCGGACAGCGCCTCGCTGTAGCGGTTGATGGGCGCGCAGGGAACTCCGGCATCGGCGAACTTCTTCAGCCAGCCATGGGCGGAGTGCTGCCTGAAATCCCGCGTCAGGATCTCGGCCAGCTCCACCTGGTTCTGCGCGCGCAGCAACGGTGAGGTGAAGCGTGGGTCCCCGACCAGTTCGGGGCGTCCCACGACTTCGCAGACCGTATTCCACAACCGATTGTTGCCGGCGGCGATCACGAACCATCCGTCGGCAGATTCAAATGCGGCATAGGGAGCGTTCCTCGGATGCGCCGAGCCCAGCTTGCGCGGATCGGTTCCCGAGCCAAAATATTCACTCGTCTGCAGTGCGCCGATCGCCAGGCTGGTCGAGAACATCGGGACGTCGATGTGCCCGCCGGCGCCACCGTTCCTGACCCTCGCGATCAGGGCCGCAATGGAGTAGGCGGCGTAGAGGCCCGCCGTGAAATCGGAAACGGGCACGCCGCATTTGACGGGCGCACCGGTGGCCTCCCCGGTCACACTCATGATGCCGGATGACGCCTGCACCGTCACGTCGAAGCCGCCTTCCGTAGCCCGCGGCCCGCTCTGTCCATAGGCCGAGATCGAGCAATAGACCAACGACGGCTTGCGTTCCTCGAACCAGCGCCACCCGAGTCCGAGCCGTTCCATGGCGCCGGGTCGATTGTTTTCCACCAGCACGTCGGCGCCGAGCGCGAGCTGCCGTGCGACCTCGAGGTCGGCGGGAACCTTCAGGTTGAGCACTGCCGACCTCTTGCCCCGATTCAATGAAGCGAAGTTTTCGCTGAAACCGTCCGAGATCGGCGGCCAGAGTCGCAGCGTGTCGCCTTCCGGCGGTTCGATCTTCACGACTTCCGCACCGAAGTCCGCCAGCAGCATGCCGCAGAAGGGGCCGGATGCCACCTGACAGAACTCCACGACACGGACGCCAGAGAGAGGAAGCGGATTCACCATGTTTATGCCCTATATGCGTATCAATATTTGATACAGCGTTCCGATATGCTAAGTGCGCGCCGAATGGCTGTCAACTCGGGTTAGTTGCTAGTTGACAAGGGATGGCGGTGATGTAATATTGTGGAACCAAGTATCAATATTTGGAACGACCAGGTTGGTTGTTGCAGTTTCTGGATCTATTACGGGAGTCAAC
>Ga0307515_10007368_pt1 | contig 21770 bp, 17 predicted proteins | sample 17_EM_MG_FD_194513 | JGI IMG/M metagenome (GOLD analysis project Ga0307515, IMG submission 194513) | Populus trichocarpa ectomycorrhiza microbial communities from riparian zone in the Pacific Northwest, United States - 17_EM | ecosystem: Host-associated > Plants > Roots > Unclassified | place...
GCCGCCAGAACGACCGGCTTTTCATCTTCTTACCGACGTGTGGCAGCCAAGCATCTGCTGTAGAATGCCTATCGCCGCAGACATCGCCGGACATAAAAAAACCGCCTCCGGGAAAGAGGCGGCCTGGTCTTGAGAATGTGCTGGAGGTCATGCCGACCAGGGAGCGAATTCCGAAGCGCTGACCGCGATCAGTTCGCGGGCGGCGACACGCTGGCGCGGCGTCGACGTCTCAACCACCTCATAGGCGGAGGGATCGCTGAGCAGCGCCTTCAGCGCATTGGCATTCATCTTGTGGCCGCCGCGATAGGAACGGTAGCAGCCGATGAACTGGGCGCCGGCAAGCGCCAGGTCGCCGACGGCATCGAGCGCCTTGTGGCGGACGAATTCGTCCTTGGCGTAGCGCAGGCCTTCGACGTTGATGACGGTGTTGTCGTCAGAGATGACGACAGAATTTTCGAGCGAGGAGCCGAGCGCATGGCCCGAAGCCCAGAGACGCTCGACATCGCGCATGAAGCCGAAGGTGCGGGCACGCGAAAGCTCGGTCTTGAAGACGGCAGCGGTCATGTCGCCGCCCCACTTCTGACGGCCGATCAGCGGGCAGTCGAAATCGATCTCGACTTCGAAGCGCGTGCCGTCATAGGGACGGAATTCGCTCCAGGAGCCACCATGCTCGATACGAACAGGCTTGGTGATGCGGATATAGCGGCGCTTGACACCGAGCGAGACGAGACCGACCTGCTCGATCGCCTCGACGAAAGGCAGCGAGCTGCCGTCCATGATCGGCATTTCGGAACCGTCGACTTCGATCAGCACATTGTCGAGGCCAAGCGCATAGATGGCGGCCATGACATGTTCGATCGTCGCAACAGAATGGGCGGGCGAGAAGCCAAGCACGGTGCAGAGATCAGTATTGCCGACCTGCGAGGAGACAGCCTTGAGTTCGGTGATGTCGCCATTGTCATGCATGCGCTGGAAAACGACGCCAGTGTCCGACTCAGCCGGGTTAAGGGTAATCGAGACATCAGCGCCCGAATGAACCCCGATGCCCGAAAGTGTCACGGGACGCGATACCGTCGTTTGAAAACCCAGCAAGCCAATTGCCATAAATTCTGCCCTTATTCTTCCGTACCGCCGGTCTGTCCAATCGGTCCGGTCATCGTTCGTTCTGCAGCAGGAGCCTCATGAAAGGTCTCTTAGCCCAGTTTGCTTGTCCCATACTTACGTGTGCCGGCCTGTCAATCCAAATCACTGTTTCTTTCGCTTTGTTACGAAACCAGTGTCTTGAAATCGTTCGAGAATTACGCGTCCGAAAAACGAAAATGCCCGGGATTTAAATCCCGGGCATGAAGGGTGTCGGAGCGATGCCTCAGTTCGACTGGCGACGCAGGAATGCCGGGATTTCCAGCTGGTCGTCTTCCTGCATCATCCGGGCCTGGGGAACCGCGCGGCCCTGGTCGTCGAGGTTGCCGCGACGCGGTGCGTAGAGGCTTGCCTCGGGCGACAGCGAACGGCGCTGCTGCGAAGCGGCAGGCGGTGCCGCCGTCATGTCGGCGGCAACGGCGTCGTCATCGCGCCGGCCAAGCGAATTGGTGATTCGCTTGAGCAGGCCCATCGGGCCGCGCTCTTCCTGCGCATGCGCGGCGGCCGGCTGCGAGCGATGGTCGAGTTCGGCCTGGACGACCGGCGGGAAATCCTCGACTTTCGGCATGCGCACCGGCTCGGGCGCCTGGCGGATGATCGGTTCCTGCCGGACCGGCTGCTGCTGGACGGGCTGGCTCATGACGGGAGCCGGAGCCTGCTGCATCGGCGCCGGGCGCGGTGCCGGAGCTTCCGGTGCAGGCGCGAAGATCTTGCTCTGCGGACGGAAGGTTTCCTGCTGTCCAGCCGGCTGCTGGAGCGGCGCTGCAGCACGCGGAGCCGGGATGTCGAGCTCGCGTTCCATCTCGGCTTCTGCCTGGCGGATGGTCTGCGCGATCGGATCGGCCTTCGGTGCCTGCATCACGGGGGCAGGCTGAACTGCGGCCGCTGCCGGAGCAACAGCCGCGGAGGGACGGATAACCGGCCTTGCTGCCGGCTGGAGGTTCCGTTCGGCGGCTTCGTTCATCGCCCGGTCGATGCCGGTTGCGACGACCGACACGCGGATGATGCCTTCGAGCGATTCGTCGAAGGTGGCGCCAAGGATGATGTTGGCGTCAGGATCGACTTCCTCGCGGATGCGGGTCGCCGCTTCGTCGACTTCGAAGAGGGTAAGGTCGCGACCGCCGGTGATGGAGATCAGCAGGCCTTGGGCGCCCTTCATCGAGGTTTCGTCGAGCAGCGGGTTGGCGATCGCCGCTTCGGCCGCCTGCAGCGCGCGGCCGGAGCCGGAGGCTTCGCCGGTGCCCATCATCGCGCGGCCCATTTCGCGCATGACCGAGCGGACGTCGGCGAAGTCGAGGTTGATGAGACCTTCCTTCACCATCAGGTCGGTGATGCAGGCAACACCCGAATAGAGAACCTGGTCGGCCATGGCGAAGGCATCGGCGAAGGTCGTCTTGTCGTTGGCAATGCGGAAGAGGTTCTGGTTCGGAATGACGATCAGCGTATCGACAGACTTCTGCAGTTCCTGGATGCCCATCTCGGCCAGGCGCATGCGGCGCCCGCCTTCGAAATGGAACGGCTTGGTGACGACGCCGACCGTCAGGATGCCCTTGTTGCGAGCCGCCTGTGCGACAACCGGAGCAGCACCTGTGCCGGTGCCGCCGCCCATGCCGGCGGTGACGAAGCACATATGCGTGCCGTTCAGGTGATCGACGATTTCGTCGATGCACTCTTCGGCGGCAGCGCGGCCGACTTCCGGCTGCGAGCCGGCGCCGAGGCCTTCGGTGACGTTGACGCCGAGCTGGATGATGCGCTCAGCCTTCGTCATCGTCAGCGCCTGCGCATCCGTGTTGGCGACGACGAAGTCGACGCCCTGGAGACCAGCGGTGATCATGTTGTTGACGGCGTTGCCGCCGCCGCCGCCAACGCCGAACACGGTGATGCGCGGCTTCAGCTCTGTGATGTCAGGCTTTTGCAGCTTGATGGTCATGGTACCTGTTCCTTCTCTCTCTGGCCGCATCGCCACGCCGGCCAATTACTCAATTTCAAAAGCTTTCCTTCAGCCACTGGCCCATGCGGGCTATTCGGCTGTTATTTCCTCCAAGCGACATGAGCAGACCGCTCTGTGACGCATGTGTCTCCATGTCCGCGACCTGCGGATAGATCATCAGGCCGACGGCCGTCGAAAAGGCCGGGCCCTTGGCTGCCGTCGGCAGTCCCGAAACGCCCATCGGACGGCCGATGCGGACGTTGCGGGCAAGGATACGCCGCGCCACGTCGGCAAGGCCGGTCAGCTGGCTCGCGCCCCCGGTCAGCACGACGCGCTTGCCGACGATCGGGCTGAAGCCCGAACGCTGGATGCGGTCGCGGATCAGTTCCATCGTCTCCTCGATGCGGGCCGACACGATGCGCGAGACCAGCGCCCTCGGCACCTGCGACGGCTGGTCGCGATCGTCTTCGCCGATCGGCGGGATCGAGATCAGTTCGCGCTCGTCGGAGGAATTCGAAAGAGCCGAGGCATGCACGACCTTCAGCCGCTCCGCATCCTCGATGCGGGTCGAAAGGCCGCGTGCCAGATCGGTGGTCACGTGGTGGCCTCCAAGCCCGACGGCATCGGTGTGAACAAGCTTGCCTTCGGCGAAGACCGAAATCGTCGTCGTGCCGCCGCCCATGTCGATCGCCGCACAGCCGAGCTCGACCTCATCGTCGACGAGAGCGGCAAGGCCCGATGCATAGGGCGTCGCAACGATGCCCTCGACCGACAGATGCGCACGGTTGACGCTGAGTTCGAGGTTCTTCAGCGCCGAGCGCTCCGCTGTCACGACATGCATGTCGACGCCGAGCGCATCGCCATACATCGCCAGCGGATCGCGGATACCGCGCTCGCCGTCGAGCGAGAAGCCGGTCGCCAGCGAATGCAGCACCGAGCGGTCCTGGCGCAGCGACTGCTGGCAGGCTGCCGACAGCACCTTCTTCAGGTCGTTGAGTTCGACTTCCTGGCCGCCGAGATCAATCGTCGCGGTATAGATGTCGCTGCCGAGGCGACCGGCCGTCAGGTTGACGATCAGGCTCTCGACCGTCAGCCCCGCCATGCGCTCGGCCGCGTCGACGGCAAGGCGGATGACGCCTTCCAGCGCGTCGAGATCGGCGATGACACCGGTCTTGATGCCACGCGAACGCTGGTGGCCGATGCCGATGATCTCGATATTGTGCGTGCGGCCCGGCAGAACCTGGCTCTCTTCGCGCGGCGTCAGCCGGCCAATCATGCAGACGACCTTGGTCGAGCCGATGTCGAGCACTGAAACGATATGCGACCGCTTCGACGAAAGCGGCTTCAGGCGCGGCAATCCGAAATGGGATGAACCGAACAAGCTCATATACTCTGCCCCGCCTTCTTCAATTCTTTTGTGCGCTCCGTCACCGCCGTCTGCCGGCGAATCGCGGCCTCCGGCGTCAGCTGGATTGCGGTTCTGTCCGGCAGCCTCAGATCGACCGCAGCGATGTCGCGCTCCAGGAGCTGCTGCTGCTTGTCGAACTTCGAAAGCGTCGCAAGCGCCTGGTCGATGCCGTCTTCCGGCAGCTTGACGACGACGCCATTGTCCATGTGCAGGTCCCAGCGACGACCGGATATCCAGACATAGGCCTTCACGCGGGCCTTCAGGTCAGGCCAGTTCGAGAAGACACCGTCGAGCGAAGCCGCCGCCGTTTCCGCATCGCGGCCGACGACGAGCGGCAGCGCCGAGAACTTGTTGTCGCGCAGCGGCGCAATCACACTGCCGTTCTTCTCGATCAGCGAAAGCTCCTGCCCGTGCTGCCAGATCGCATAGGCCTGGCGCTCCTTGAGCTTCACTTCGATCGTCTTCGGATAGACCTTGCGAACCTCGACATTTTCGACCCAGGGAAGCTGCGCGATCTTCCGGCGGGCTGCATCGACATCGAGCGCGACCAGCGAGGTCGTGCCGTCGAGGCCTATAAGCTGCAGAATATCGATTTCGGAGGTCTCCGAATTACCGGAAACCTTCACGTCCTCGATCGCAAAGCCTGCCGCCGTAGTCGTCGCCTGTGCGACGATTTCGGTGTGACCACCAAGCGACATGCCATAAAGCCCTGTCGCAGCCAGGAAAGCCAGCGCGGATACCGTGCCCGTATGAGCCGGAATGTAGATGCGACCACTGCCGAGACTGACCAGAAAGCGCACGACGCGGCGCAACGGACGCGGCAACACGAACCGCTCTTCGGCTTCCATCACAGGAAGCTCGGCATGATGGCTGGGGCGCCCAATCCTCTTGACCGTCAACGCAAACAAGACGCGTCCTCCACCATCCACCGGAGAAACTGACCAAATGAATAGCCGGCATGGCCGGCCATTTCGGGCACGAGCGAGGTTGGAGTCATGCCAGGCTGGGTATTGACTTCCAGCCAGATGAGTTCGCCGTCTTCGGAGAAACGATCGTCGTAACGAAAGTCCGACCGACTGACGCCGCGGCAACCGATTGCCTGATGCGCCCTTAATGCCAGTGTTTGTATTTTTTGGTAAATATTCGGTGAAATTTTCGCAGGGATGACGTGTTTTGAACCGCCGGCTGCGTACTTGGAGTCGTAATCATAGAAATTGTGGCCCAGCGGCACCACTTCCGTGACGCCAAGCGGCGTTTCGCCCATGACACCGCAGGTAAGCTCGCGCCCGTGAATGTAGCGCTCGACGATCACTTCCTCGCCATAATGCCACTCGGGCGAACTGACGACCTGGGGCGGATGCGCCTGATCTTCCGTGACGATGACGACGCCGAAGCTCGACCCTTCACGCACCGGCTTCACCACATAGGGCGGCTTCATTGGATGCACCGAAGGAAAGGCGAAGCGGTTGACCACCTGCGATTCGGCGACCGGAATATCGGCTGCAGCGGCGACACGCTTCGCCTTGGCCTTGTCCATCGCCAGTGCCGAGGCAAGCACGCCGGAATGCGTATAGGGGATTTCGAGATATTCGAGGATGCCCTGAATAGTGCCATCCTCGCCGAAGGGACCATGAAGCGCATTAAAGACGACATCCGGCTTCAGCGCAGCAAGCTTTTCCGAGACATCGCGCGCAACGTCGATGCGCGTCACTTCGAAGCCTTCCGCTTCGAGGGTATCTGCGCAAGCCTTTCCCGAGGAAAGGCTGACGGGCCTTTCCGAGGAAAATCCGCCCATCAGGACAGCGACATGCTTGCGACTCATCAACACCCCCAAAAATGCTTCCATTGTCGAAATCGACGCTTGCGCGAAGCTGTCCGCTCCGTTTCCGGCCTTTGTCCGACATGGGTGCATTAGAACATCATTATGGTTAATGAAGTGTTTACTTTCGTTAATTCCGTCTTCCCAAGCGCGGCATTTGTCCGTGCCACGCGCTTCATTTTTCCGCCCTTCACCGCTTGTGAATGCCGGAGCGAATCTGCCTGGCGATCCATGCAAACAGAAAAACCCGCGTGGAAAAACCACGCGGGTTCAAAGGGGTAGTTCAGTATCTTGCGATCAGTCGGTATCGTCGAGGAATTTCCATACGAGCCCGCCGAGCGCGCCACCCGCAAGCGGCGCGACCCAGAACAGCCAGAGCTGCTGCAGCGCCCAGCCGCCGACGAAAAGCGCCTGACCGGTGGAGCGCGCCGGGTTGACGGAGGTGTTCGTAACGGGAATCGAGACGAGATGGATCAGCGTCAGCCCGAGGCCGATCGCAAGCGGCGCAAAGCCCGCAGGCGCCCGGCTGCTTGTTGATCCCAGGATAATGATCAGGAAGAACATGGTCAGCAGCACTTCGATCAGCAGCGCCGACAGCAAGGAATAGCCGCCCGGAGAATGATCGCCATACCCGTTGGCGGCAAAGCCGCCGAGTTCGAAACCCGCCTTGCCGCTGGCGATGAGATAAAGCAGCGCGGCCGCTACGATAGCGCCGGCCACCTGCACAGCGATATAGGGAATGAGGCGCGCGGCGGGAAACCGTCCGGCAACCGTAAGGCCGAGAGAAACGGCGGGATTGAAATGGCCGCCCGATATGCCGCCCACGGCATAGGCCATGGTGAGCACGGTCAGGCCGAACGCCAGCGCCACGCCGAGAAAACCGATCCCGAGCTCGGGATAGGCCGCCGCAAGCACGGCACTGCCGCACCCGCCGAAAACCAGCCAGAACGTGCCGAGAAATTCGGCAACAAGACTTTTTTGCATGTGTGCCTCCTCCGCTCTCAACCAGAGAGTTTGCCATAAATCTGTTACAATTTGAGTCCGGTCAAGCTCGCGGCGCGAGCAAGGCAAGCTTCGCGCAAGTTTTGAGAATTGCAGGATTCGACGGGAGAGAGGGTGGGCGTCAACAGAGCGCCGACGGTGCTTGCGCGTTTTGACGTTTTCTCGGCCAAAAAATTGCGTTAAGACGCGCCAGCCTCCCAAGGCGATCCATAAAATACCGATTGGAATGAAAATGACCGACGCGATCTCCGCATCGCCGACTCCTGCCTCGAACAGTGCGCAAGTCAATTCCCCGGCTCGCGTCCTTATCGCCAGCCTTGTCGGCACCACCATCGAATTCTTCGATTTCTACGTCTACGCGACGGCAGCCGTCCTCGTCTTCCCGCATCTCTTTTTCCCGGCAGGTGATTCCAACGCCGCAACGCTGCAGTCGCTCGTCACCTTCTCGATCGCCTTCTTCGCCCGTCCCTTCGGCGCCGTGGTTTTCGGCCATTTCGGCGACCGCGTCGGCCGCAAGGCGACGCTGGTTGCCGCGCTAATGACGATGGGTCTTTCGACCGTTCTGATCGGCATGCTGCCCGGCTATGATTCGATCGGCATCGCCGCGCCGCTGCTCTTGGCGCTTTGCCGTTTCGGCCAGGGTCTCGGCCTCGGCGGCGAATGGGGCGGCGCCGTGCTGCTCGCCACCGAAAACGCCCCTCCCGGCAAGCGCAGCTGGTATGCGATGTTCCCGCAGCTCGGCGCACCGATCGGCTTCATCCTCTCTTCCGGCTTCTTCCTCATCCTGACGGAAACCATGACGAACGAGGATTTCCTCGATTATGGCTGGCGCATCCCTTTCATTGCCAGCCTCGCCCTCGTCGTCGTCGGCCTCTACGTCCGCCTGAAGATCGCCGAAACCCCGGAATTCCGCAAAGCCGTCGAAAAGCAGGAGCGTGTCGCCGTGCCGATCGAGGTCGTCTTCCGCGGCCATATGCGCAGCCTGATCCTTGGCACCTTCATTGCGGTGGCGACCTTCGTGCTGTTCTACCTGATGACTGTTTTCACGCTCTCCTGGGGCACGACGCCGCTGGAAAAGGGCGGGCTCGGTTATTCGCGCGAGCAGTTCCTGGTCATCCAGCTCGTCGGCGTCGTCTTCTTCGGCCTGACGATTCCGCTCTCCGGCTGGCTCTCCGACATCTATTCGCGCCGCGTCATCCTGACGCTGACGACGATCGCGATTGCGATCTTCGGCTTCTTCTATGCATCGCTGCTGACCAGCGGCCTCACCGGCGCCTTCCTGTGCTCGATCATCGGCCTCGCCTTGATGGGCTTCACCTATGGTCCGATCGGTGCGGCCCTTGCCGCCCCCTTCCCGACCATGGTGCGCTATACCGGCGCGTCGATGACCTTCAATCTCGGCGGTATCTTCGGCGCTTCGCTCGCCCCTTATATCGCCACCTGGCTCGCCACCAACTACAGCCTCAACTATGTCGGCTACTACCTCGCCGCCTCCGCCGTGATCTCGCTGATCTGCATCCGGCTGTCGGGCCGTGAAGAAGTCTGAGTCACAGGCTGTGCAAACGCAAAAAGCCGCGACGCCCGTCGCGGCTTTTTGCATTTTGTAAAAAATTCGTTATTCGCTCGTCACACCCTGGAACGGACGCACTTCGCGGCCGGGCATGAAAAGGCCGAGGCGTTTGATTTCCCAGTCGAGCTTGATGCCGTCTTTCTCGAAGACCTCGCGGCGCACCTGTTCGCCGAGATATTCGAGGTCGTAGCCGGTCGCCTGCCCCATGTTGATCATGAAATTGCAGTGAAGCGCCGACATCTGCGCGCCGCCGATGACGAGACCGCGGCAGCCCGCTTCGTCGATCAGTTTCCAGGCCGAATGGCCCTGCGGGTTCTTGAAGGTCGAGCCACCGGTCTTTTCGCGCACCGGCTGCACCGTCTCGCGGTGATTGCGCACGGCATCCATCTCGGCGCGGATCTTGGCGCGCTCTTCCGGGTAGCCCTCGAACAGCACCGAGGTGAAGATCAGATCTGCCGATGCGCTCGAATGCCGGTAGGAATAGCCCATCTCGGCATTGGAAAGCACATGCTTGTCGCCCTTGCGGTCGACCGCATGCACCTCGATCAGCCGCTCGCGCGTTTCCGCGCCGTTGGCGCCGGCATTCATGCGCGCCGCGCCGCCGATGCCGCCAGGAATGCCGTAGAAGAAATGGAAGCCGCCAATGCCGTTGTCCATCGCCATCGCCGCCACATGTTTGTCCGGGCAGATGGCGCCGGCCAGGATGCGGTTTTCGCCGGCAAGCTCGATGAAGCCGAAACCCTTGGCGGACAGGCGCAGCACGACGCCGGGAATACCGCCGTCGCGCACCAGGATATTGGAGCCGACGCCGACCACCGTCAGCGGCACTTCTTCCGGCAATATTTTCAGGAAGGCGACGAGATCGTCGATGTCATGCGGCTGGAACATCAGCTCGGCGAGGCCCCCGGCCCTGAACCAGGTGACACGGTCCATGGGAGCATCCGGCGTGATACGGCCGCGGATATCCTTTACACCGTCTCCGAGAGACGCGAGAAGCTTTTCCCCATTCACCTGTTTCATACGGACTTTCCCGATAGGCCTTCCAGTTGCTTGGGCAGTGCTGCTGCCCAGGATGTGATGCTCCCAGCCCCCAACAGAACCACGAAATCGCCAGGCTTTGCAACCTCCGCGACCATCTGCGGCAGAAGCTCGGCCGAAGCAAGGAAGCGGGCGTCGCGATGGCCGCCGGATTTGATGCGCGAGACGAGCGACACGGAATCGATGCCTTCGATCGCATCCTCGCCTGCCGCATAGACGGGCGCGAGGAAAATGCTGTCGGCATCGTTGAAGCAGGCGGCGAATTCCTCGAACAGGCTCGCAAGACGGCTATAACGATGCGGCTGGTGCACGGCGATGACGCGGCCCTTGCAGGATTCGCGGGCGGCGCGCAGCACCGCCTTGATCTCGACGGGATGGTGGCCGTAATCGTCGAAGATCTGCACGCCGTTCCATTCACCGGTCAGCGTGAAGCGGCGCTTGACGCCGCCGAAGGAGGCAAGCCCCTTGGCGATATCTTCGCTCGATATTCCGAGCCGGTTGGCAACGGCGATCGCCGCCGTCGCATTGGAAATATTATGGCGCCCCGGCATCGGCATGACCAAGCCCTTGAGCTCGATCACCTGGCCGGTGCGCCGGCGGCGGATTTCGACGTCGAAGATCGAGCGTGTGCCGTCGATGCGCACATTCGTGAAGCGCACGTCGGCCTGCGGGTTCTCGCCGTAGGTGATGATCTTGCGGTCCTCGATGCGGCCGACCAGCGACTGAACCTCGGGATGGTCGAGGCACATGACGCCGAAGCCGTAGAACGGCACGTTCTCGACGAACTGCCTAAAGGCGGCGCGCACGGCATCGAAATTGCCGTAGTGGTCGAGATGCTCGGGGTCGATATTGGTGATGACGGCGACATCGGCCGGAAGCTTCAGGAAGGTGCCATCAGACTCGTCGGCCTCGACCACCATCCACTCACCCTCGCCCATGCGGGCATTGGTGCCGTAGGCGTTGATGATGCCGCCGTTGATGACGGTCGGGTCGAGCCCGCCGGCTTCGAGCAGCGTCGCGACCAGCGAGGTGGTCGTCGTCTTGCCATGCGTGCCACCAATAGCGATCGCATTGCGGAAGCGCATCAGCTCTGCAAGCATTTCAGCGCGACGCACCACCGGCAGCAGCTTTTCGCGCGCGGCGATGAGTTCCGGGTTGCTCTTCTTGATCGCCGTCGAGACGACGACGACTTCGGCATCACCGACGTTCTCGGCCCGGTGGCCGACAAAAACCTCGATGCCCTTGTCGCGCAGGCGCTGGACATTGGCGCTGTCGGCCTGGTCCGATCCCTGCACCTTGTGGCCGAGATTGTGCAGCACCTCGGCGATACCGCTCATGCCGATGCCGCCGATGCCGATGAAATGGACGAGACCGATCGTCTTCGGCAGTTTCATGCGCGTGTCCTCTTGAATTCCGCAATTGTCCGTCCGGCGGCAATAGCCTCAACCATGTCGGCAAGCAAGTTGGCCGCATCCGGTTTCCCGGCGAGTTTGGCCGCCGCCGCCATGTGCGAAAGCTTTTCCGGATCGTTCATGACAGCCGTCAGGATCGCCGCGATCTTCTCCGGCGAAAGCTCCGACTGCGCAATCACCTTCGCTCCGCCGGTCGCCGCCAGTGCCGCGGCATTGGCTGCCTGATCATGGTCGAGAGCATGGGGGTAAGGCACGAGCACAGCCGGCCTGCCGATGACCGAGATTTCAGAAACCGTCGAGGCGCCTGAACGGCAGATGACGAGATGCGCCTTTGCCAGCCGTTCCGCCATGTCGGTGAAAAAGGGCGCGATATCGGCCTCCATCTCCAGCCTGGCGACGCAGCCATTGACCATTTCCATGTCTTCGGGGCGCACCTGCTGGGTGACGCGCAGGCGCACACGAAGATCATCATCGAGCAGGCTGATCGCCGTCGGCAGCACCTTGGAGAAATATTGCGCGCCCTGGCTGCCGCCGAAGACCACGAGGTTGAAGGCCTCGCCCGTATGCGACGGGGCATAGGGCACCTCGGCAGCGGCGATGATCGCGGGACGAACAGGATTGCCCGTCGTCACCGTCTTGTCTGGAAAGGCCGCCCCGCCTTCCGGCAGGAAGCCCCCTGCAATCCCCTGCACGCGGGTCGCTAAGGCCTTGTTGGCGCGGCCCATCACCGCATTCTGCTCGTGGATCATCGAGGGCACGCCGAGCCGGGTGGCGGCAAGCAGCGGCGGCACTGTCGGATAACCGCCGAAACCGACGACGACGACTGGCTTAAGCCGTTGGATCAGCTTCTTTGCCTTGCGCATGCCGCTCCAGAGCGTCCACAGCGAGCGGGCAACGGCAACAGGGTTCTTCGAGCCGATCGTCGCAGACGGCACGACATGGATTTCCTCGGCCGGAAACTTGCCGGCATAACGCTCGGCCCGGCTGTCGGTCACGAGATGCACCGAATAGCCGCGCTCCTTCAGCTTGAAGGCCAGAGCCTCCGCCGGGAACACATGGCCGCCGGTTCCTCCGGCGGCAAGCAGCACGATGCCTTTGCTCATGGCCTTCTACTCCGCCGGCATTCCGTGCGGGACGCGGAAAAGGCTCCGGTCCTGCGCGCGTTTTTCCGGTCGATGGCGCGTCAACGCGAGAATGAAGCCGGCAGTGACGCAGATCGCCACCATGGACGAGCCGCCGTAGGAAATCAGCGGCAGCGTCATGCCCTTTGCCGGCAGCAGCTCGAGATTGACGCCGATATTGATGATCGACTGGATACCCATCTGCAGCACCAGGCCGGCGACGGCGAAGCGGTTGAAATCGTTCCGCTCGCGATAGGCATGCGAAAGGCCGCGCAGCACCAGCACGGTAAATAGCGCGACGAGCGCGATGCAGAAGACGATGCCGAATTCCTCGGCCGCAACCGAGAAGATGAAGTCGGTATGGGCATCCGGGATGATGCGCTTGACGATGCCCTCGCCCGGTCCCTGGCCGAACCAACTGCCGCGGATGATCGCCTCGCGTGCGGTGTCGATCTGGAAGGTGTCGCCCTCGCCGGTCATGAACTTGTCTATTCGCCCGGCAACGTGCGGGAAGACGTAATAGGCGCTGAGCAGGCCGCCGGCGCCACCGACGCCGAGCAGCATGATCCAGATCCACGGCATGCCGGCCATGAAGAACATCCCGCCCCAGACGGCCGTGGTCAGGATGGTCTGGCCGAGGTCCGGCTGCGCGACAAGAAGGGCGGCGACAATGCCGAACAGGATGATGGCGAAGAGATTGCCGGGAATCTCCGGCTGGCGGGCGTGTTCGGCAAACAGCCAGGCGCAGACCACGACGAAGGCTGGCTTCATGAATTCCGACGGCTGAATGGAAAGCCCGGCGATCCAGATCCAGCGCCTGCCGCCCTTGACCTCCTGGCCGAAGAACAGCACCAGCACCATCATCGCCAGCGAAATGATCAGAAGCAGGATCGCGGCTCGCCGCACCTGACGCGGCGTCAGGAACGAAAGCCCGATCATGACCGCAATCGAGGGGATCATGAAGGCCGCGTGCCGCTTGACGAAGTGGAAAGGCTCGAGCCCGATGCGCTCGGCAACAGCAGGCGATGCCGCAAACGACAGCATGAAGCCGATGCCCATCAGGAAGATGAACATCGCCAGGAAGAAGCGGTCGATGGTCCAGAACCAATCGGCCAGAGGCCCACGTTCCGCGCGACTTACCATGTCATCTCTCTCCTGTTGCCGAACCGATCAGCATCGTCATCCCGTCAAGCGCTGCCACATGGCCGACGAAGGCATCGCCCCTGACTTCGAAGTTCTTGTACTGGTCGAAGCTTGCGCAAGCCGGGGATAACATCACCGCCGAAGGACCGGTCTCGTCGCGTTCCGCATCGGCTGCCGCATGTGCGACGGCGCGTTCCAGCGTGCCCGAGATCTCGTAAGAGACCGCCTCGCCAAGCGTGGCGGCGAATTCCGCTGCCGCCTCGCCGATCAGATAGGCCTTGGCGATGCGCGGAAAATAAGGGGTGAGCGTGGCGATGCCACCAGCCTTCGGTAAGCCACCGGCAATCCAGTAGATGCGGTCGTAGCTTGAAAGCGCAGGCGCTGCGGCATCCGCGTTGGTCGCCTTGGAATCATTGACGAAGACGACGCGGCCGCGCTGCCCGACCGGCTGCATGCGGTGCTTCAATCCGGGAAACGAAGCAAGCCCGGCGCGAATGTCGTCGGCGGACACACCGACCGCGAGGCAAGCGGCGACGGCGGCCGCGGCATTCTGCGCATTGTGGCTGCCGCGCAGCGTCTGGATGCCGTCGAGATCGACGAAGGGCAGCATGGCGCCGCCGGCTGCCTGAATGAGCTTCGTGCCCTCGGCATAAATGCCTGATGCCACCACATTGCGGCGCGAGATGCGGACCACCTTGACGCCCGCCCGCTCGATGCGGTCGGCAATCAGCGCCGAATGGCTGTCGTCGACGCCGACAATCGCGACATCGCTGCCGGCGACCAACCGTTCCTTGACGTCGGCATAATGCTGCATCGTGCCATGGCGATCGAGATGATCGGGCGTCAGGTTGAGCAGGATGCCGGCCGAAGGGTTCAGCGTCGGCGCCAGATCGATCTGGTAGGAGGAGCATTCGACGACGAAATAACGCTCGGCCTTCGGCGGATCGAGCGTCAGCACGGCGGTGCCGATATTGCCGCCGAGCTGTGTGTCGTAGCCGCTGGATTTCAGGATATGTGCGATCAGCGCCGTCGTCGTCGACTTGCCGTTGGTGCCTGTTATCGCGATGAAGGGGCAATCCGGCGCATGGGCGCGGCGCTCCCGCACGAAGAGTTCGACATCGCCGACGATGTCGACGCCGGCAGCATGGGCAAGATCGACGGTCCAGTGCGGTTTCGGATGGGTGAGCGGCACGCCGGGCGATAACACGAACAGCGCCTGCTGGCTCCAGTCGATGCCGCGCAGATCCGCCGTCCTTATGCCTTCCGCAGAAGCCTTGGCGACGCTGTCGGGATTGTCGTCCCAGGCGGTCACATCGGCCCCACCTGCGATCAGCGCCAGGGCGGTGGCAAAGCCGGAGCCGCCGAGCCCGAAGAGCGCGACCTTCCTGTCCCTGAGCGTCGTGACCGGGATCATCGCCGCCTCACCGGAGCTTCAGCGTCGAAAGGCCGAGCATGGCGAGGCCGACGGCGACGATCCAGAAGCGGATCACCACCTGGCTTTCGGTCCAGCCCTTCTTCTCGAAGTGATGATGGATCGGCGCCATCAGGAAGACGCGCCGACCGGTCATCTTGAAGAAGCCAACCTGGATAATGACCGACAGTGTTTCGATGACGAAGAGGCCGCCGATGATCGCCATGACGATCTCGTGCTTGGTGGCGACGGCGACGGTACCGATCGTGCCACCGAGCGCCAGCGACCCGGTATCGCCCATGAAGATGGCGGCCGGCGGCGCGTTGAACCAGAGGAAGCCGAGACCCGCGCCGATGACGGCGCCGAGCACGACGGCGAGTTCACCGGTGCCGGGCACGAAATTGATCTGCAGGTAGTTGGCAAACACCACGTTGCCGGCGAGATAGGCGATGACGCCGAAGGAGGCGGCAGCGATCATCACAGGCACGATGGCAAGCCCATCGAGACCATCCGTCAGGTTGACGGCATTGCCGGCGCCGACGATGACGAAGCCGCCGAAGACGACGAACATGATGCCGATATTGATCAGGAAGTCCTTGAAGAAGGGAAAGGCGATCGAGGAGCCGAAGGTCGAACCGGCAATCCCCGAGGCAAGGGCGGTGCGCATCATGAAATAGACGGCGATGCCGGCGATGACGAACTCGATGCCGAGACGTGCCTTGCCGGAAAAACCCTTATGGCTCTGCTTCGTCACCTTGAGATAATCGTCGTAGAAGCCGATCGCGCCGAAGCCCAACGTTACCAGCAACGTGGCGACGACATAGACATTGGAAAGATCGGCCCATAGCAGCGATGCGCCGACGATGCCGGCAAGGATCATCAGCCCGCCCATGGTCGGCGTGCCGGCCTTCTTGAAATGTGTCTGCGGCCCGTCGGCGCGGATTGGCTGGCCCTTGCCCTGCCGGATGCGCAGCGAATTGATGATCGTCGGCCCGAACAGGAAGACGATCAATGCTGAGGTGAAGAGAGCGGCGCCCGTGCGGAAGGTAATATATCTGAACAGGTTCAGAAACTTGAAATATTCCGACAGTTCGACAAGCCAGATCAGCATTCAGGGCCCCTTGTTTACCCGATCAAAGTTCGCGTTGCGTGTCGGCAAATGGTGGGAACTTGTCAAGAAGCGCGGCGACGATCTTGCCGAAACCAATGCCCAGAGACGATTTCACCATCAACACGTCGCCTGGCGCGACCGAGTTCAGTACATAATCCGTTAGTTCGCTCGTGTTCTCGCGGTACTCGACATGGACGCTCTCAGGCAATGATTCCTTGAGCACAGCCATGTCGGCTCCTGCGAGCCAGACATGTTCAATGCCGGCCGCAAGCAGCGGCACGGCAAGGTCGGTGTGGACCTTCTGCGCATACTCGCCCATCTCCAGCATGTCGCCGAGCACGGCGATACGGCGTCCGCGGCCGGTCGGTTCGGAGGCCGCCAGCAGCGCGATTGCCGCGCGCATCGAGGCCGGATTGGCATTGTAGCTCTCGTCGATCAGCGTGAAGCTGCCATTGCCGATCGAAAGCCGGTGGCGCTTGCCCCTGCCCTTTTCCGGCTTCAGCGTCGCCAGTGCTTCGATCGCCTTCTGCATGTCGGCGCCGACGATCCTGACGACGCCGAGTGCCGCCAGTGCATTCTCGGCGATATGCCGGCCTGGCGCGCCGATTGCGACCTCCAGCGTCTCGGCACCGATCGTCAGCCACAGCGTCGAATTCTCATCCGAGCCGTTGAATTCGGCGAGCCGGAACTCGGCCTTCGCATGCTGGCCGAAGGAATGGATATGCGCGACGCCGAGCGACTGTGCCGTGCGATCGAGGAAATTGAACTGGTCGTTGTCGCGGTTGAGCACGGCATGACCACCGGCTTCCAACCCTTCGAAGATCTCGGCCTTGGCGGCGGCGATCTCCTTGATATTCTTGAAATTGCCAAGATGCGCCGGCGCAATTGTCGTGATGACGGCAATATCGGGGCGGATCATCGCCACCAGCGGCCGGATCTCGCCCGGATGGTTCATGCCGACTTCGAAGATACCGTAATCCGTATCCTCGGGCATGCGCGCCAGCGTCAGCGGCACGCCCCAGTGATTGTTGAAGGAGGCGACGGAGGCATGCACCTTGCCGGAGGGCGACAGAACATGCCGCAGCATCTCCTTGGTCGTCGTCTTTCCCACAGATCCCGTCACCGCGATGATCCGGGCTTGCGAGCGCTCGCGCGAGGCAAGGCCGAGCCGGCCGAGCGCTGCAAGCACGTCTTCCACGACGATCATCGGCACCGTCAGGCGGCCCATGGCCGGAAGCCTCGCCTCGCTGACGACAAGAAGGGAAGCGCCGTTCGCCATCGCCATCGAGGCATAGTCGTGACCGTCGACGCGGTCGCCCTTGATTGCGAAGAAGGCTTCGCCTGGTGTAATCGAGCGGCTGTCGATGGAAATGCCGGTGATACCCTCGGGCAAAGTGCCGAAGGGCCGGCCTGCCATGGCCGCGATCATATCCTCGGTCGTCCAGAGCCAGCTCAAGATTTCAACTCCTCCAGGGCCTTGCGCACCTCCGCATGATCGGAGAACGGCAGGGTCACGCCGCCGATCGTCTGCCCCTCCTCATGTCCCTTGCCGGCGACGATCAGCGTATCGCCGGATTTCAGCATACCGACAGCCTCGCGGATCGCCGTAGCACGATCGGCGATTTCCGAGGCGCAGGCCGCTGCCGCCATGATCTCAGCACGGATCGAGGCCGGCTCCTCCGAGCGCGGATTATCGTCGGTGACGATGACGACATCGGCAAGACGGCAGGCGATTTCACCCATGATCGGCCGCTTGCCGCGGTCACGATCGCCGCCACAGCCGAAGACGACGACAACGCGGCCGGTGGTGAAGGGCCTGACCGAGCCGAGCACATTTTCCAGCGCATCTGGCTTATGGGCGTAGTCGACATAGGCAAGCGCGCCGTCTTTCGTATGGCCGACGAGTTCGAGACGGCCGGATGCGCCCTGGAGTTTCTCAAGTGCTACCATCGCGACCTTCGCAGCCACACCGGTCGACATGGCAAGCCCTGCCGCAACCAGCGCGTTGGCGACCTGGAAATCGCCGGCAAGCGGGATGCCCACTTCGAAGATCTCGCCGCCGATATGGATTTCGGCCGTCTGCTTGTGGCGGAAATGCTCGACGCGTTTTAGCGTGAGGTAATTGCCCTTGCGCCCGACGGTGCGAACATCGTGGCCGGCATCGGTCGCGGCCTTGATCGCCTGCGCCGACCACGGATCGTCGGCGAAGATCACCGCCGGCGAGCCCTTCGGCAGCAGCGTATCGAAAAGCCGCATCTTCGCGGCCATGTAGGCTTCGACCGTCGGATGATAATCCATGTGGTCGCGACCGAGATTGGTGAAGGCGGCGGCAGCAAGCCTGACGCCGTCGAGCCGGCACTGGTCGAGGCCGTGGCTAGAAGCTTCCATCGCGGCATGCGTCACGCCTTCGTCGGCAAGCTCGGCCAGCAGTTCATGCAGCGACACCGGATCGGGCGTCGTCAGCGAACCATATTCATTGCGCGTCGGCGAGACGACGCCTGTCGTGCCGATCATCGCGGCGGCATGGCCCGCATAGGCCCAGATCTGCCTGACAAAGGAGGCGACGGAGGTCTTGCCCGCCGTACCGGTGACGGCAACCATGGTATCGGGCTGCCTGCCATAGAAACGTGAGGCGGCGATGGAAAGGAAGCGGCGCGGCTCACTGACCGCAAGCACGGGAATGGAAGCATCAACGGCATGAGACGCGATCGCGACAGCGGCGCCGCGGCCGGCGGCATCGGCGATGAAACCCGCGCCGTCCGCCTTGGTGCCGGCGACAGCGATGAAGGCATTGCCCGGCGCCACCTTGCGGCTGTCTGAGGACAAGCCAGAGATCTCCAGCAAGCCTGCCGGGCCTTCGAACTGTCCTTCAAGTTCCGGAAACTGATCTCCGGCCAGGTCTCGCAATTTCATCGAATGCACTTTTCTCTCTTGAAGCCGGTTCACCCCTCGCGAATCGGCGTCGATATTCATTCACACTCAATAAGACACCAGCAAGGCCGATCCGCCCTCCCCGAATTTCGGCTCGATGCCGAGGATCGGGGCTGCGCGGCTGATGATCTCGCGGGCGATCGGGCCTGCCGTGCCGGCGGAGATCGTTCCGCCATAGGCCTTCTCACCGGTCTTCGGCTCGTCACAGAAGGTGATCACGGCATATTTGGGATCATTGATCGGGAATGCGGCAATGAAGGAATTGAAATTCAGTGTCGCCGAATAACGCCCGTTCACCACCTTGTCGGCCGTGCCGGTCTTGCTGCCGACGTCAAAGCCCGGCACGCGGGCGACGCGGCCGGATCCCTTCGAGCCATTGACGTCGAGGAGATAGCGGATCTGATCGCTGGTCGACTTCTTGATCACCTGCGTTGCGACCTGATCGGCCTGTTCGGCCGTGCGCGGCAGGAATGTCGGCTCGATCAGCTTACCGCCGTTGACGAGAGCGGCGGCCGCAATCCCGGTCTGCAGCGCCGTCGTCGAGACGCCGTGGCCGAAGGAAATCGTGATCGAATTGATCTTCTTCCAGACCCGCGGCTGGCTCGGCATCTTCACCTCGGGCAGTTCGGTCTGCATCTTCGTCAGCAGGCCGAACTTGGTCAGATATTCTTTCTGCGCGTCGATGCCGACGATGTCGATGACGCGAGCCGTGCCGATGTTCGAAGAATACTGGAAAATTTCAGGAACGGTCAGCCAGCGGCGCTGCCCATGGAAATCGTGAATGGTGAATCCGCCGATATAGATCGACTTGCTGGCATCGAAACTGTCGGTCATCTTCACCTTGCCGGTGTCGAGTGCCATGGCCAGCGAAAAGGTCTTGAAGGTCGATCCCATTTCGAAGGTGCCATTGGTCATCCGGTTGAGCCAGCCTTCCTTGGCGCCTTCCTGCGGATCGTTCGGATCGAAATCCGGCGCCGATGCCATCGCCAGCACTTCCCCCGTATGCACGTCGATGACAGCCGCACCCGCACCCTTGGACTGGAAGTTGTTGACGGCGTTGATGACCGCGTCCCGGACGATGTTCTGCACACGCAGGTCGATCGACAGGCGCACCGGCTCGAGCGGCTGGTCGCTGGTCATGCCGACGGAGGCGAGATCGGCGAGCCCCTGGTCGTCGATAAATTTCTCCATGCCGGCAACACCGCGATTGTCGATGTTGACGTAGCCGAGGATATGGGCGGCGGTCGGTCCACCCGGATAGAAGCGGCGCTTCTCCGGCCGGAAGCCGATACCGGGAATGCCGAGCGCCAGGATCTGGCTCTGCTGCTTCGGCGTCAGCTGCCGGCGCAGCCAGGCGAAATGCGAGGTCTTGACCGAAAGCTTCTTGTAGGTGTCCTTGAGGTCGAGCTCAGGCAGCACGGTCGCAAGCTTCTCGACCGCCTCGTCGGCATCGACAATCTTGTTCGGTTCGGCAAACAGCGAGACGGTGCGGATGTCGGTCGCCAGCACCTCGCCGTTGCGATCCAGAATGTCGGGGCGCGAAGCCATCAGCCGGTCGGGCGGCAGGATGCTGGAGACGACTTCCTGATCCTTCATCGCATATTCGACGAGACGGCCGCCGATGATGGCGTAGAGTCCCATGAAGCCAAGGATCAGCAGGCCGACGCGGCTTTTTGCCTGCCCGGATTTCTTCTTGCGCGATCCCTCGATCGCAAGGCTGGCGGAAGGACCGCCGAAACGGTTGTAGACGCCGGAAGAGAAATGCGCCTGGCTCTTCAGAACCATGATCCGGGAAAGAAACGACATTATTCCTCCACCGATCCGGTTTCGATCTGGTCCGCATCCTCCGCTTCGCCACGTGGCGCGGGCGTCGGGATAGGTTGCATCTTGGCGGTGGCTAACCCGCCCTTGGCAGTGTCCGGCGCACCTTTGGCGCTGGCCTCGGTTGCGCCCTTCGCGCTGGCCACGGTCGCGCCTTTAGCGCTGGCCTTGGCCTCCGTCACGTCGGGTACGGGAACCTCGGATCTCAGCATCGGCAATTCCTTGGCATGCACCAGCGCCGTCGATTCCGTCGGCTGCAGCTTCAGTTCGTCATTATAAACCTTGACCAGCCGCTCCAGCCGGTTCGGCTGCGATTGCAGCGCCCAGTCGGCCTTGAGAAGGTCGATCGTATCCTTCTCGAGCTTGATCTCGGCCTCGAGGCGGTGAACCTCCTCGAGCTTCAATTCGGCGCGGTGTTTGATCGTGTAGGTCACGGCGGCGGTGGCCGTCATGACGCCGATGAGGACGAGATCGAACGTTTTCAGCATATCAACCTCCAAGCTTTCCGAGACTGGCAAGATTGGGAAATCCGAACAGCGACATGTCGGCAGCCTCGGCGGCCGCTTCCGTCCTCAGGCCGGCGCGCAGCTTGGCGGAACGGGCGCGCGGATTGACCTCCGCCTCCGCCTCGCTTGCCGAAACCATCGGCTTGCCGATCGCCGTAAAGGTTGCCGCCCGCTCATGCGCGACCGGCAGATGCCGCGAACCCGAAGCCTTGCCGGCCCGGTCGGAGAAGAACTTCTTGACGATGCGGTCTTCGAGCGAATGAAAGGTGACGACGACGAGCCGGCCGCCGGGCTTCAGCACTGTTTCCGCCGCAAACAGCGCCTGTGCCAGTTCGCCGAGTTCGTCGTTGACGAAAATGCGCAATGCCTGGAAGACGCGCGTCGCCGGATGGATCTTGTCCTTCATC
>Ga0307515_10007369_pt1 | contig 21769 bp, 23 predicted proteins | sample 17_EM_MG_FD_194513 | JGI IMG/M metagenome (GOLD analysis project Ga0307515, IMG submission 194513) | Populus trichocarpa ectomycorrhiza microbial communities from riparian zone in the Pacific Northwest, United States - 17_EM | ecosystem: Host-associated > Plants > Roots > Unclassified | place...
AACGCGACAGTACGAAAGGCATGCAATGGGCTATAAGCGAGTCAGGAGTCCGGAATCCAGCCATGAATGGGACGGAGTCGTAATCGTGAGGAGCATACTGAAGGATGGATCGGGGCCGTCGGAGAAAGAGTATTGGAGTCAAGATGAATGATGATAAGGGTCGGATACAGTCGATGAAGCAGCATAGCCATGAGCGCATGTGGTCTGAATGGAAAGTGGTGGAGGAGTGAAGATTTGTGGAGAGGTTAATAGTTATGTGCGAGTCACGACCCTTGTAGCGCCGAGGACGAGTCTCTCAAGCACATGCCATACGGCCGTGACAGAAGTGGGCGGAGCACCGCCGCCGAAACCTTCCCCAACCGCGCCAACCATCGCGTTCGCACTAGTCCACAGTGCTCTATCGGCATAAATGGGAGATCCTGGAGCAACGAGACGATCTGTCACGGCGCCATTGCCGAGACTCATAAGTGCAACAGCAGAGCAAGCGCCAAGCGCGGCGAATCCGACGGCATAGACGACATTGCCCATAGAATCAGCCGACCGGCCACCGGCGCCTCCTGGACGACCAGTAGATCCATTGGTATCTCCGCCTAACACATAAGTGTTGTAGATATTATAGAACTTGCGTTTACCGCCCTCGACATATCGTCGTGCATAATCGCGGCGGCTGAGACGACCATGCTTCGTCGATTGCTCTATGATCTTGTCGATGACAGCGCACTCCACCCCCATCTCTCTTTTGAGTGCGGCCCAATCCTCCACCGTATCCTGAGAGATGCCCTTTGGTAATCCCCCGAGCACTTTGACGCCGTGCCACTTGCGGAGGACGTCCAAAGCAGCACGATCTTCGCGAGTGGTCGATTGTTCCAGTTCAGAGAGCGCATAGGAAGGAGGTTCATCCCAAGGGTGAAGGTGTTGGTGGAAAAGACGAGGATAGGCGGTGGACGTCGATGCAGCAAGACGCTCTTCCTCTTCGCTGAGGTCACTCTTGCGCCTTAACTTGTCCTCCTCGGGATCGGTTTGAACTTCGGCAGAAACTTGCTTGGGTGGATCCGTCTGGGCGAACGCATCAGAGTGAAACTCCTCCGAGTCGTACTGAGTCATTGCATCAACATAATCCAGGAAAGAGGTTTGCTGCACTACGTCCCCTTTCTTGCCTCTTCCTCCGGGAACCTGCATAGAATAATTAGAAGACAAATGAAGGAGTGAAAAGGAAGGGCGCACTCGTTTCTTGATAATGGTAGTGTGGTATATCTCTTCACCAGCATCATCGTCGGTGTTAGCCCCGTTCCCGTCTTCCTGGCCAGCGCCTTCACGAATGGTGGTTTGCCTGAGGATTCCGCGCTGAAATTCGGATCCGAGACTACGGCCGAGAGTGGGAGGCCGGCTGCTTGGGGCAGAACTTCCAGAGACCGAAGCCAACTCTAGCGCATGGCTTGCTCGTAATTCGTCCAGTTCGAAACGTAAGCGGTCGATGGTTTCCTTTAGCATGACGTTGTCCTGCCTCTGAGTGTCTAGCTCATCTTCAGCCACTCGGGCACGTTGCAACGATTGTTCGAGGAGTCTGATCTGATTCTCGAGGTCTTCTCGATCTTGTGCGGCCTTCCAACGAGATCAACATCGAAACCATCCAATTCACTGCAATACTGACCTTCTCAAGTTCATGGGCATGGCTGAATTCGCGAGCTTCAGCCTCTTGGAAGTCATTGTCACGAAGTCGAAGCTGCAGTCGGTACTTGTCTGATTCGGCGATTTGGTCGGCGTACTGCTTCTTGAGTATTTCGTAGGAGCTACGAACACTCTCTAGAGCACGTTGCAACTTGTTGACTTCAGCCTCGAGGTTGTTGATTGCGGTGATGTGGTTGCGCTAATTGCCTGACGTGTCAGTATTTGGAAATCGTGGCGAAGGTGCCAACAATACCTCTTTCACGCGTAACTCCTTCTCCTCACGAGTCTTGATTGACAAGTCCTCGGAGCGCCGGTCGAGCTTCGCCTGCAAATCGACGATTTCCTGTTCGCGCGAGGTAAGATCGTCCTGCAAATGCTTCTCCGTCTCGGCATTGCGGCGCTGCGTTTCATTGAGGTTCTTTTGCAGTGCTGCTATGCGCTCATCTGGGTCGGTGAGCGAGGCGAGAGATGCAACTGACAGCCGGTCGGGCACAATGTGGGCGTCGTCCTCGTTATCTTCGTCATCGTCACTGTCTGGGTTGCGGAGCGGAGCGGACCTTTGGCGAGGCCAGAGCACCTGACCTTTATTGTCATCGGGTGAGAATGAGTGAGACATGGATGCATGGCTCGATGAAAACAGGGACGATTCGTCTATTGTAGCACGGCCTGGTGGGGAGCCATAGTGGTGACTATCCAACGACTGATGACGTCCATGGATAGGAATGGGTCTCGAGCCTTGACGGCTAGGCGGTCGACTCCTGGTACTGGGGAGCTCGGCATAAGAATCCCTTGGTGAGACTGGATTGGAGGGATCACGGCTGCGCCGCCCACTGTGTGGTGGGTTGCTCTGAAGGACACGTTTGGGTGAGTTGCACGACGTGCTTCGGGGTGAATGACATACCTCTGTGTCGCTACCAGCCTGGGAATGGGCGTCACTGCGCCTTCGCTTGGAGGCAGGTACTGGACGTTTCTGGTTCCAGCTGGACGGGGGATCAATTGGTTTGGTGCGGCGCCGATTCATGCCATCGAACGCGGAGGGCGGATGGCTGCCGTCGCCGTTGTTGCGCTGGTATGAAGTAGTATTCGAGTCACGGCTCGATGAGCGTGAATCAGAGTGACTGTAGTCTCTACTGTTGTCTCGCCCCCTTTGTTGGAGCGCCAGATCTTCGTCATCCTCGTCTCCATACCACTCTGCTGGTGAGGTGTCCTTTGGGGGTTGACGAGCGGGAGAACGAGGTGGAGAATGAGCTGCCTCAAAGTGGTCTGCATTCTTTCCCGTCACATGTAGAAGAGTTTGGAAGACGACTTCGGGTGTGAGTCGGAGCTGGGGCGCAGCATCGGCGAACTTATGAACTTCTTCGATCTGTTCTGTGGTGAGAGCAGGCATCCCAATCTCTCCTAAGAAAGTATGAAACACTGGGAGTACTTCCTGGATGGCGATTGTGGGGATGTTGTTCTCGTCGTACTGGCAGCCGGGTTGCTGTTCGAAGAGCTCGAAGAGGCGCTCATGGAGCTCTGCTATCGAGTCTCTGGCACTTCTCTCTGTCATTGTATCCTGTTGATAGGGCCAAGGCGTTAGAAACATGAGCAAACAGACGGCACGAAAAAACCACGTGTTGGGGTGATGAGGTTGAAAAGGACGTACTGTGGTTGTCTATGATCGTTTGTTATTGCTTTCTATCGCGTTGGGTTGGAAGAAAATGGGTGGGTGGTTACTGAGGTTGGTTGTTTCGTCAAGAGACGCGGCCAGACGGACGAAAAGTGGCCAAAGAGCGCGTCGTTATTGGTTATTTCGATTCTGAGAGCTCGTTGGGGAAGACAGTCGTGAGAGGGAGAACACGCGGCGTGGTTAGGGAGAAACCGTTGAAACTCCGACTGTCAAATGGTTTGGCACCCAACAAACCAACACTCTGTCCCCGGTGCATGCTTAGACCCGCCGTATATCGTTTCAGATTTACACCCTTAGTCTTATTTCGCACCATGGCTTCGTCTTCAGTTCCAGCACCCAGTCTAGAGCGAGCCACTGACCTCGCCGCAAACCTAGCAGACGTCAATGCAAAAATTGCACAAACCATGGCACTGTTGGATATTCCTAGACCTGTGACTTTGCTTGCTGTATCAAAACTTAAACCCGCATCCGATGTCCTCGCTTGTTATCAAGCGGGTCATCGCGACTTCGGAGAAAACTACGTTAACGAACTTGTAGAGAAAGCCAATCAGGTACTAATAGACGTGCAAACTCCTCCCTATGGCCCTAATCCGCCTCTTTCCAGCTCCCCGAGGATATCCGTTGGCACTTCATTGGGACCCTGCAATCGAACAAGGCCAAGGCGCTTGCAGGTACATTTGAATGTCACAAGACCGTTTTATTCTAATTGCCATTCCCTCCCAGGCGTGCCCAATCTCTACGCCATCCAAACATTGACCTCCAAATCAACGGCTACAGCACTCAATAAAGCACTTCCTACAACACGCACAGGGCCTCTTAATGTACTGCTTCAAGTCAACACGTCCGGAGAAGCCTCCAAATCGGGTCTGCCCCCACTCGATGCAGACCGCAACGACCCAGACGCCGCAGGGCCGGACTCAACAGGACTCCTCTCTCTCGCTACCCATATTCTCACGTCATGCCCACGGCTCCACCTCCTCGGACTAATGACTATTGGATCATGGGAAGCCTCACACTCCAACGCGGAGGTCAACCCTGATTTCAAGAGGCTGCGAACGACAGGGGACTTGTTGGAGAACGAACTCAAGTCCTCGTATGCGGAGAGTAAATGGGGGGAGGAAGGAAGATTATTGCTCAGTATGGGAATGAGTGCAGACTTTGAAGATGCAATCAGAGCAGGCAGCGACATTGTGCGGGTTGGGACCACGATTTTCGGCCAGAGGCCTAAAAGGCAATGATAGTACACCATAATATCCCTTTTGAACTTCGCGGTGGGCCTCTGTTCCAACTACCACTGGGAGCCTCGGCCCATCCCACAATATCCTGAGCCCGGCATAAGGAGCCCGAGTGGCCGGATGACTCGACATTGCTGGGTAGACTAGTTCCGAGACTGACGGAAGGGACTAAGTCGAATGAAGCGATCACAGTGGTTGTCCTTAGACCCATTGTCTACCCACAAGCAGTCCGAGCGGAAAAGACTGTCAAAGGGCAGAAGGGCACCTCACCTTTGAGTCATCTTCAGGAACTGGAAAAGCCGCAATGTCCTCCGACGAGAAGGTGAGAAACGAGGTAATTTTGTCGATCTCCTTCTCAACTCCTCGATATTCCGTTCTGTAGTCTGCCATACATACCGATGGACTCCCGGTAGTTGAAAATGAGTGGAAAGGCGCGATCGCTGTTCCTGAGGCGTTCCCTGCCTCTTTTTATGATGATTTCCTCACAGCCCAATCGAAAGCCAGATTTCCCAGCCCAAGTCAGTGTCCCCTGCCCTTTACTTCTCCAATGTGTACTGATGATCACCAGTCCGTGCCATTCTGCCACTGGAGTCAATCCCGGGTATCATCTCCCTGCTTGCGGGCAAACCCAATCCAGAAACGTTCCCCATAACCTCCTTTTCCTTCACCGCTCGCACCCCGAGCGCAGATGGCACAGACTCCGAACGCGAGGTCACGCTCAAGCACCAGGATCTCGATGAGGCATTGCAATATGGCCCTACAGCTGGCCTCCCTAGGCTGATAAAGTGGTTACTTGGGTTACAGGAGAAAGTGCATGAGAGGACGCTAGGCGAGGATTGGACATTGACTTGCGGTGCTGGTGGACAAGATCTGTTGTATAAGGTGGATTCCTTTCTCCTGTGAAGGGTGAGAGCCTCATATGTGACACAGGCGATATCTGCTCTAGTGGGGCCTGGAGATTCCGTCTTGGTCGAAGCTCCAGTCTATGGGTAGGAGCCCAATTCGCATGGAGCGTGGCTACTGATCTCGTATGGCAGGGGCGTTATTCCACTGTTCCTGGGACAAAAATGTGTTCCTATCGGTATGTCCGGTGAAAACGTACTGATGCTTGGATATTCACTGGCCCCAGAGGTCCCAACAGATGCACAGGGTTGCTCCTCCCAATCCCTTCGCGAGATCCTCGAGAGCTGGCCTTCCGATACTCCAAAGCCAAAGCTCCTATATGTAGTACCTGTAAGGTTTATTTGCTCTTGCAGCAGCCCTGCCTCACGGTGACCGTGACAGTATGGCTGTAACCCGACTGGTATGACCCATACGCTCGAGAGACGGAAAGAAATACTTGCACTGGCCAATGAACACAACTTCCTTATTCTTGAGGGTTTGCGCAATCTACCTTCATAAACGGCTCTTTACGATGCTGATTTCTTGGTAGATGACCCTTACTTCTACCTGTACTTCTCGGATCAACCACGCCCTTCATCGTACTTCAAGTTGGATTGCCAAGGTCCTCACCCACGAGGTCGAGTTCTCCGCTTCGATTCACTATCCAAGGTTCTATCTGCGGGGCTGCGCTTTGGGTTTGCAACCGGACCGGCACGTCTGATCGAACGTATCAATGTACATGTGGGTCATTATCTTATTGCCGAGCTTGAAGTGGTCCTGACACTGGGAAAAAGACGGCCGCTTCCAATCTGCAAGGATCTTCGACTGTTCAGGCTATTGTCCAAGCATTGTTTAATACCTGGGGTTACGACACCTTCATAGAGCATACGCATCGAGTAGCCAGCCTCTACAGGGCGAAGAGAGATGTTTTTGAGAGGGCCATGCAGAGACACCTCACTGGACTAGCAGAATGGGTACCACCCGAAGCCGGGATGTTCTACTGGTATGTTATTTTCCCCTGTGTTTTGCATGTATATCTGATTAAAGTTCCTTACGAATCTATTCAAGGTTCAAGTTACTTCTCCCACCGTCCGAGGGAGCCCCAGAAGGCAACTCAGAAGCTCTCATCCGCAAGAAGGCCATTGAAGCCGGTGTCCTCGCACTCCCGGGGAGCTCATTCTTCATATCTGGTAAGCCGACGCCGTATGTACGGGCCTCATTTAGCTTGCTCCCTGAGAAAGACGTGGACGAAGCCCTGAGGAGGTTAGCCGTGGTTGTACGTTTGGCACAGCAAGGAGAGTAATTGGCGTGGGTGGTATTCAAATCGGACGGAATGCATGATGTCTCTTGATTGGAAAATGGTTTAGCGATGTTCTCACTTCTACGTTTGATTGCAACGTTTGATCGCAAGACGTGGTGGAGCAGAAATCAATAAATCGGGAAATGGCCTTTGTCTGAGACAAGTCGTCGTCGCTGCAATTTGAGCAAGTATAACCAACTTCGGGTCAGTGTCACCATGCGACTCTTGCGACTTCTCGTCCCCTTCTCACATGCTAGCCAATTGTTCCCAACACATTTCATTTCACCATTAAATACCGCGCGAGAGATGGTTCATCACGTGTGTGATGTAGTTGTACCTTCGGGCAATGCGGTATTGTGCATCTTGGCCTGTTCGGTAATAAACAACCCTCAGCGGTCAAAATGCTAGGCTTCGCCTCCTTGATCAAATTTCCATGTGAATTTTGCTCTCAATTTGCTTCCTGGTATTGACTTGTCCTTAGCCATGCTACTTTTCAATCTGCAGTTAACATTGGAATTCGCACTCACACGGCTGATATTCCAATGATCCCCAATCCCCATTCAATTGCAAGTGGTGGCACTCGAGTCTTAATGATGGACCCTATTTCAATCATTTTGCACCCATCTTCTTGCCTTGGCTGGTCGCACTTACCCCGCAAGTCCTAGCAAATTCACTATACGGTTTGAGGAGTCGAACATTGATTGGCTAACGGGGGGCCCCACACACACCCGTTTATCTTTCTGATCTACTCTCCTCTAACACCCACTAACATTGATATCTGCCACTCTTGACTCAAGTCACTTGGATGTTCCACTTCCAATGCTATTGCAACCACCCCACAAAATAATATACCCAAGTCAGTCTCCCCTTGACAAAGTTCGACTAGCCTTTTTCCAAGTCTAGTTACATCCGCAATAGGACTTGAGGGTATGAACGAATTCTCATCCCTCGGGAATGATTACACACGTCAGCGCAAGGTGGATTCAAGGAGCATCCAATAAACATATCCCACTCACGGGACCTAGTCAGCCGGGAGTCAGGCTCGTGATGTAGACTGCCATCAATGTGCCTACATGATGGGAGGGCCCGTTTCACTTAGTTAAGAATCAGGGAAAGTCGTTACCAATAGAATAAAACTCTACTGTATGGGGAACTCTGGGACTCAATAGTATTTACCGTTGCACATTAATTCATGCAGAACTCTGGAACTCTCACTTCAGATTTCCCACGCATAGAAAGACTGTCCTAGCTGCTTCGGTTCGTGAGTTTGTGTCTGATACTTGTACAAAAACATGATACAATACAATACATGGAATGGTCAATGCCCAAATTCAAGTTGACGGACTTTCTTTAGCAGCGCAAGCCTACTGTATCTCATGACCGTTGAGAGATGTTGTTAGGATCGAATCAACCAGAGCCGATCGCCTCTCGGCGCCAAATCATCTCCGCTCGAGAACACCGACAACCCTTCACACGATCCGCCCCACTTAGACACTCAATCGCCCGACCCACCCGATCCACTTATCGACCCGAGCGCCACATGACGTCGTATCAACCCGTGCCGACTCAAACGCCTCACGACCACTCGGCAATCTGGCGACCCACACGGAGCCCGATCTCATTCAATCTAATCGGATAGAGTACGGAGGTCACTAGTACTATCACATGCACTCTTTTCGCTTCTCTTCGCTTCTCTCATTTGAGTTAGTTTCCGCTTAACTCCCCACTTCCCTTATGCGCACCTCCTTTCCCCACCGCCCCGCATTCTCTTGTTTCTCCTCATGGTCACTGCTCCGCCGTGCTCCAATCTTTCTTTCCTATATCTTCCGATTAAGGTTGACTCCATCCGAGAGGCCCTACCACAGCCACACCTGTCAACCTGTCAAAAAACCCAGCCTCAAGCCTTCAAATTCTGGGGTCCGGAATATTTTTTTTGGTATCTGTAGCTAGTTTCGTCTTTCAATAAAATCATCAATAAAATTATCAATTATAACTCTGTTCAGACGCGTGTTCTGGCCCCCCGAAGAGTATTTATTATAATTCTGTTCAGCTGCGTGCTTTAAAAACAAAGCAAGCTCGATACAAAGCAAGGACCACAAAGCAAGAGAACGGACAGGCTAATCAAATTTTTGGTCTGGGCAAAATGAAAACTCCCCAAAGGGCCGTTCTCACCTAAAAAAAACCCTTCGGCCGAGAAACAAAATTTTCAACAATGGGGCCCAAATGACGGCGGCGGGCACGATTTGGAAGGAAGTAAACTATGTATATTAATTATTTACATGCTTTACATCAGTTGTTCTAACTACATGGTGTGGGCTCGGCGAGGTATTGGCCCACCTGTCAAGGTTGGTGGCTGTGGTCGGGCCTCTCGGATGGAGTCAACCTTAGTTTCGTCTCCTTGTGGGCTCCACACTTCGTTGGGTTTTCATTCTGCCAAAAGGTCTCGTAGTTCAGTATTTAAGGATCAATGTATACGTCCTAGAGGCCGCAGTCAGAATATCAATTTGGACCCACCCTTTCTTCGATATCTCTCTCCTTCACGTCGCAACTCCCCCTTTAGATCCAGCAGACTCTAGGCCCAAGCGGCCGAAAGTGATGCTTTCGGAAATCCTTCCAGTCAGAATATACTGTTAGGACGTGGGATGGGGACTGGAAGGATTTCCGAAAGTATCACTTTCGGCCGCTTGGGCCTAGAGTCTGCTGGATCTAAAGGGGGAGTTGCGACGTGAAGGAGAGAGATATCGAAGAAAGGGTGGGTCCAAATTGATATTCTGACTGCGGCCTCTAGGACGTATACATTGATCCTTAAATACTGAACTACGAGACCTTTTGGCAGAATGAAAACCCAACGAAGTGTGGAGCCCACAAGGAGACGAAACTAATCGGAAGATACAGGAAAGAAAGATTGGAGCACGGCGGAGCAGTGACCATGAGGAGAAACAAGAGAATGCGGGGCGGTGGGGAAAGGAGGTGTGCATAAGGGAAGTGGGGAGTAAAGCGGAAACTAACTCAAACGAGAACACCTTTACTGATCGCGAACAACCGCCCCCTCCTCCGCTCATCGTCGATGGGCAGCCCGAGTACCTCATCGAACGCCTCATAGACTCGAATTACAATCGTACCCGACGCAGGTGTCAGCTCTCTTACCACGTCAAGTGGGTCGGATACCCCATCTCCAACGCCCCGTAGGGAGTACTCCGTTCATTGAGCGATACTTATCACGAGAGAGAGTTCAAGTTCTCTAAAACCACGTCACTGTGTTCGGGAAAACCATGCAGTTCTAATAGGGTAATATATAGGCCAGCGTTCAATACGTACAAGAGGTCATAGATCCGAGCACCGCGCAAGCTTGGAATCGAACTCATCGCTTTCAATCCCTACGCGTGAAGGATAGAGGAAGTCTTGCCGGTTGCAGATTGAGACCCTTGCGAGCTTGTAATACTCGAGCTTTTGTCTCCTCTGCGGTTTCGTGGGCGAACTGAGCTTCTTTTAAGACAGTCACTTTATACCGAAGAACGATCAAGGCGACTGCGGTTATGAGCTCCACTTCTGCGAAACTATAAAGAGATCAGAAACGGTCGAATATCACAGCAACTTCCAGCCACGAACCGACGGCCAATACACCCCCGCAAACCAGCTGAAAATGACATGAAAGCTCCAATGTTATAATTCTTGTCTCCCGCCATGAACCGGGATGGTTTAAACTCATGTGGATCGGGCCAATGACGGGCTGAAGATTGCGCGTGAGATATATATCTCAACACTAATGGAGTCAAAATAACTCACGGTTCATATGAATTGCATCAATACTCAGAAGGAGAATTGTCCCCTGTTCGACCGGGATCTCCACTGGACTGCCATCACGACTCTTTGTTCGGAGAACACAAGATTCTGATGCAATTTTCGGAACATAGGAAACGATAGAATATAGCCTTGAGGCTTCATATATGATGGCTAGGCAGAACTTGAATTTCAAGCAGTCCTCATAATTCTAGAAGAAGTCAGAGCAGGCGTAGAGAGACGACAGCACTCACAGGAATATCTCGATCCTCCATCACACTTCTCAGCTCTTTATAAAGGATTTCTTGTTCCTCCGGGTGGGTGGCCAGCAGGGCCATTACGAAGGATAGCGTTGCGCCAGTAGTGTCATAGCCCGCCAAAAAAAAGAGAAAAAGAGTGGCTAACTGACTCAGACATAGAAGGGCCTAGGATGAAGGAGGGCTCACCGACAAGGTCAGACTCCGAAAAACCCCCTTCACCAGTGAGGAGATCACCATCGACAGCAGCTACAATTTTTGACAATAGATCGTTTGGCCTCCCTTGCGCCGAAGGTGCCCTCCGATTCTCCGCCGTTTCCAATATATACTGGCGCATTTCAGCCAACCCCTCCAGAACCACCCGACCATGGTGGAACCGATTGAGGAGCCAGGTTGGGAGAAGCGTATAGAGGGGTACGTTGGTTGTTACTATTTCCAACACTTTGCGGAAGGACTTCAAGGTCTCAGCTACTGAGGGCCTATCCATGACGAGAGAACTTACCATGCTGTGACCAGCGGGAATTCGGTCATGACTGTTCCAGTCAACGAATTGACCGAATCCTGGGGTGAAAGATTCAATACGAGGCTTCCCAGTAACGGAAAGTGGTTACCTGCGCGAGAGAGGACTAGGAGAGCCATCTCCATGGCTATTTCTAAGAAAGACTGAACAGGGATACTAGGTGAAGATACCTCTGCCTCCCACTTGCTAAATAAGTCAGACATGACATCAGAGGTTGTTTGCCAAACTGCCGCGTTCATGTCCTCGTTAAATGCAGGTCCGACAATCCTACGATGGCGGCGCCACTCTTCTCCCTCAGTGTTGACTATGCTATTCCCAAATACGCTGAAGATCCGTAGGAAAGCCGCTGGCTTGGGGAATTTCGCCCTTTGTCGGATTATATCCTGCGTTCGTGTGAGTAGCAGGCAGTATTACGGGCATAATGTATGTACTTTTGCTACATCGTTATCTGCAACGAGCAGTATTGTGCTGGGTGTCGGGAGGAGAGAGCGGATGGCGATCACATCACAACCGACTTCCTGGAAGACTGTGTTCTTTAGGGACCTTGCTGAAGAGGATAAATGGGGATCCTACGCTGGTAGTTGAGTCTCCAAGACCAGTTTGCCCCTAGGGAGACGAATGGGAGCCTGCGGAAATGGCCATTAAAAGACGACAGAGGAGATAGAAGGGTAAACAGTCTAGGAGCGGATTTTAGGGTTCGTCCAATTCGAGTTCGCGCACGGTAGAGCTCGCCCCCGAGCGCCACGAGGGCAAGCGCTATGATGCCGAACCAGAACGCACTCATGGTGAGGAGTTTAGGGTACGGGGAGTATAGCGCAATGGAATCAAGACCAGTTTATAGCCAGCAAATCAAAGCAGCCCCAACGGCACAACCTGAGAGTCCGACAGTTCTGGTGACACTCATTCACACCTCGTCTGTCTAGAACCAGCGGAGGTTTCTGGTTCACAAATGGCCGGTGGGAGAAGGGCGGAACCACGAACTAAGTTTAGAAATTAATTTCACACGACCGCACGACCTTCTCTGTACACGCCTTCAGGGACTTCAGTAGCCCAATGCGTGGAATGAGCCTTGGTCTGTTCTCCCACGTGCCTTCCTTCAAACTCCGAACCCCTATAACTCGGGTATTTCCAGCAAGCCGATGTGATAGATCAAAAGCTGGAGTGTCCTTTTTTGGACCGTGCTGGCCGCGGTTCCCACAAGCTTTCTCACCATTGTCTGCGGTACTGTATGTTCGGCGACGACGGCGTTGTACGATGTCCTCCACTCAGAGTCAATGCTGATGCAATCATTATTTATATAGCTCGCTTCGCAATAATGCCTCAGTACAGTCGAGAATACCTTAGGGGGTTTCATCCAGAGGACTTTTCATCCAGAGAGGAATATCCCTACGCGCGTCTCTTTGTTGGTGGGGTATTCGTCCCTTCGTCCTCCGCCTTCCGCTTCAGACTGATAGCAGTCTTGAAGCCTCCTCCAGCAGGTGATCCGCCCCCACTGCTCACACTGCTCATGGGTACGACAGCAGCAGGTACGAATGACCCAACTTTCGTAAACCCTGCACGAGGCGCGGGTGATGCGTTGGAGGATTGACCAGGTGCTGTGACAAAGTCTGTCATATCGATGAGGGCAGCGGAATCGGCATTTTTCTCCGCATCCTTCCCTTTCTTTGCCCCCTTTTTCTCTGTCTTGGTCTTGGTGAGCGGTTGATCATCAAGGTACTGAGAAACGGCTGGTGCAGCCCTGCAAAACATAGGATTTTACGTTCAGATCTTGTAATCAACAATCACGAACGACTTACCCCCGATTGCCCACAGAGAGAACCATGTGAGCTTGACCGACTTTTTCTTGTCGCATTTGGAAGGCGCGAGTCATGCTCAGAGGAGTGTCACCGGCAGCCATGGCGGCCATTTTCTGCTCATCCGCGATACGCTTTAAGCGCTTCTCTGTCTTCATCTTCCCGCTTCCTTTGCCGTGGAACCGGTGTGAAAGAGCCTTCCACGCTTCCTTTGGTGTAAGCACGCGACCATACTCATCATGGTAGACGATGTTTACATCCGGTTTGTAATCTTTGAACAATTCGAGTCCCTCGCGAGACTCTTGCTGTTCGCGCAATCGGTTCTCGTATTCGCGTTGTTGCTGATCCTTGTTGGCGCCTCTCGCTTTGGCACGTTCCAACTCCCTTTTTGCGAGCTTTGTGCGGTGTTCGGCCAACCAGAGGTCCCGCCTCTGTTGAGTTTTCTCTCGGCCACGTTGCTCCTCCGAACGGGTCTCAAAAGCACCCTGTTGCTTTAGGATGCTGAGAGTACTCGCCAGGCCAACAGAGGTGTGGACCCTTTCGAGAGCGGTGCCGACCTTGGATGAGATAAGTCAGGCAAACCAAAAAGCAGGGGTTTTGATTCTTACCTCAAACTCATCCCCAACCTCCTTCTTAATATCTTCGCCTTCGTTACCATAGACATTCTCCAATGCCATCAAGGCAGCCTGCATTTCTTCTTCTTCTTTGATGCTGATCTCGCCCGTCTCGAGCTCCCCCGGTTGATCCTCATCCATGGCGTCCGCCTCTGCCTCTGGGGATTCGCGTGCAGTCGAAGTGGCACGAACAGTTGGAATGGTGATGACGCGAGGCACCGGCTTAGCGTCTAAGGTGATGCCTCGCACGAATTCCGAGGTGTCATCGATAGTTAATACCCCCTCTTCTTCAACCTCCTCTATCTTAATCTCAGCTCCCCCTTCGGCCTTCTCCTCAGCAACTAAGACAAAGGGAAATGAGAGAACAGTGGGCACACAAAATGTGATCGCGCACCTCGTCTGGCAATTTCTTCTGGAGAGAGTTTTGGAACCTTCTTCATCTTTGCTTTCCGCGAACGAGCGAGAGCAGCTTGCAGCTCGTCGTCGTCGACAAAGTTGGTATTAAGGTCCCGAGCGGCTGGTCGATCAACGTCCATTTCATCATTCATGCTAGCACCTGGAGTGATATCCGACTCTTCGGCTTTGCGCGTAGCATGCTTCTTCTTTTTCTTCGGCTTCCTAAATCCGATGTCCCTTTCCTGAAGATAGTCGGAAATCTCCTGGTTCTCTGTGGAAGCAGCGATTAGAGGACGTGGAAGTCACCGACGAGCGAACAGACGTACTGGCGTAATCGATCGAGAGTAAAGATTTGTTGACGGCAGCAGCAGCGTCCTCCTTCTGCTCTCGAACGAACTTGTGAGTATGTATTGTGGCTCCAAGTCGGAAACCCTGCAAAGAAATGAGTCACTATGTCGCCGCTGCGATTTAACCACTCACTTGCTCTTGGGCGTCGACAATATCCTCGTCGTACTTTGATAGCACGCTCCGTTTCATGCCTTCCCGGCCATCTATGAATTCCTCATCATCATAACCTGTGTAACCCTTGTTTTTCGTTTTCAGTTCAATGCGCTTCTGCGTTCGGTCATGTTCAGCGAGAAGAACATTTTGGAGTTCATCCTCTGCAATCGCGTTAGAGAATAAACAGAAGAATTATGCCGCGATATTTACCATTGTCATCCAATATCCGATTATCCTTGAGCGTCAAAATTTGCTCGTCACCCTCTGCCATTCCTTCCAAGCCGTGGGCCACTCTCAAGCCATGCAGGTCCTCTAGAAAGTAAGGTCATGTTAGAGAGCGTGAGCGTCTAACACGATAGTCCCACGTACTCTCAGTGTACTCCTCCTGGAACATTTTGTCCATCTCCTCCAGTTCCTTCTGGCGACGTTTGGCGAGCTCTTTCTCGCGTTTCTTGCTTTTCTTTACCCATGACAATGTGTCTTCGGTATCATCAAAGTCGCCTAATGTCGTGCCTTTAAGCCTTGCGTTGAGCTCTTGCTTGTTGCGAACCCTAACAGAGCGCGAATGGTCGTGAGCCTTGCCATCCTCTAGCGTCTAGAAATAAAAGAGTCGGAGATATTTGCATGCGTGTAGGTGTAAGAAGAACGTACTCACTTTGCAATCTTGTCACGAAGCGCCCTGCAAGCACAATAGAGGTTCGCGTCAGCCCTCACATCAAGGTAGGAAGCACGGGGAAGCACCTGTCAGTTCGTTCCTTTGCAGAGTGTTCGCGGACACGGGCGTAGTTTTGCTCGGCCTCCTTCTCCTTGTCAGCCGGGGGCGCCTTGCCATCAGTCAAAGGTTTTAAACCTAGCGATATCCGGATCTTGTTCGTCTCCTCGAGAGAGAGTTCTTCTACAGCAGCCATATTCAAAGGAAAGAAAGAAAGGGTGGAAGGCAAGTCAAAACAAAGAGGGTTGAACCATGACCAAACCACCTCCACCGTTGCATATTCTCAGACTCAATAAGGGCCAAGTGTCGGCTCTGTCATTCTCAGAAGATAACGAAAGACTATATTCGGGCGATCAGAAGGGATATGTCGCTTTAGTGTCGACCAGAACCATGCGTCCGATCGCCTTCTGGCGCGCACACACAGACGCACTGCTGGGAGTGGAAGAATGGGACCAGTCTATAGTAACGCACATATACTCGTTCCTTGACTAGCTCTCCAGGACCCCTTATGTGTTACTGAGCAGGCATGGACGCGACAATAAGCTGCACGTGTGGGAGAAACCCGTACCACCCGTAGACGTTGTGAACTCCATAGAACAAGCCTTTATCTCACCCCAGTCACCTAATTTGAAGTTTTCGATGGATGTTAATGCCCTCAACTTCTGTCGATTTAGCCTCTTCAAAGGTGCACCAGGTGAATACTCTCTACTTGCAATTCCTAATCTCGTAGATTCTGCATTCGTAGGTCTTTTTTTCTCTCTGCCAGATTGTCTGTCTGATGCAGGGCAGGTTGACATCTGGACCCTCACGACTCAAGACCGCTTGCATGCTGCAATCGGCAAGCAACACCTTAGAGGAAGCGAGTCTCCAGTAAAGGCGGATCTTCCTAAGCCTGGTAATCAGTGAACTCATAGTCTTTACTGGCAATTGACCCCACCGCAGGTATTTGCATGTCCATTCATCTTTTGGAGAACTCAGAGTCGGCATTGGCACCTCGTGTACTCGTATCTTATGAAGATGGTAGCGTGGCTCTATTTGCCAGAGGAGAAGATCACTCGACGGACAAGACGATTGAGGGCATTGGCTGGGAACAAATTTGGAGTTGTCGCCATCACACCGAATCCGGTACGACATAAAACCGAATTGGGTCGGATACGGTCTGACTGGTAATCCAGTCATGGCATTGGCTGTAGCATTCGATGGTTCTTTTGCGATTTCTGTCTCCGCAGACCACTTACTCGCAAGATACGAAACCGATGTGCGTAGTGGCATTTAGATAAAGCCATAACTCACCTACTGCACAGACGGGTGTCGGCGCCATCTGTCGAAGCAAATATCCAGGTAACAGCTCCGTGACAATTCGAAAGGATGGCCGTATATGCGCCGTGGGTGGATGGGATGGAAAGTATGTTCACCTTATGTTTACTTTACCCGGCGCATCACCTGCTCTTTCCTAGCATCCGACTCTATGGCACGAAGACTTTCAAGGCGCTTGGTACTCTCACCTACCATAAGGAAGGATGCTATACACTGGCATTTTCGAATCAACTTGACAAAAGGGACCTTACTGAAGACGACGACGATCTGTCCGCCGAGGAAAAGGCTGGGCGACGCTTATGGCTTGCGAGTGGGGGAAAAGATGGCCGAGTCTGTGTATGGCCGCTCTCGCTATTTCGTAAGTAGATATTACAGAGGTCGCATGGCTCCATAGTTTGCAGGTCGCAATCATGCGTGTCGTGAACAAGATTGCCTTCGTAACACTGACCCTTAAGGCCGTTATAGAGCCTCTGAGGAAACTCCCAATAAATGGGTAATGAAATGTGCTTGAGACGTATTACTTTACCTCACGAAACCCTTTTGCATGAAAACTCAGTGCCAAAGGGCAAGCAACTGCCGGCCAATGGACGATTCGATTTCCTGGCCATCCGTGGATATTTTCACTTCGCGCTAAGCCTCAGGTCAATCATAAGGAAACGGTTGTGGTGCTGGGCTCACGTTCTGATTCCATGGGTCCAGCAGGTGTTGCGTTTTTTTGAAGGATAATGGGTTTGTTCGTATCCACTCGATGGGAAAGGGCTTCCCCCAACGTCGCTCCTCCGAACCTGTCGATCCACCGCTCTCAACTGGTGGGGCTCCATTTGAGGAGTATTCCTCGTCAAATATTGGGCCACCCATCCTACTAATAGTCAACGGGGAGAATGAGATAAGGAAATCGAGAGCACCGTACTTTGCATAGCCAAAGAACTCGCCACTTTTATTCGCCCCAAATATAAGGTAAACCGCCTCACAAGAGTGGTAGGCTCGGTCCAAAGGTGGTTCATTATGTAGTTGAGTCGCCCACATTCCACTTTGGACGCTTTCTTGGAGACTGGTCTGAGGAAACGCTGCAATGAGCAAATGACTGCGATGTTTGCACCAGGGTGTGTCACTCGCATGGGTAAGGGACTTCACGATGAAGTAGCGAGCGTTAGGGGAAGGTTGATCCATAGCCCTATTGTTCCTTCAGCAAAGGCGTGGAGGGGCAGCTAATGCTTACTCTTGAACTCCTTTTTCATCACCCCCTTCATCCCATTCTCCATCCAAGTCACAGTGGTCCACGGTGCGTTTTCGGCATGCTAACCTTGGCGCGCCAGGAAAAACCCGAAGACGGGCGCCATGAAAGCGCGTGACACTCTCTGTCAATGCAGTCTCAGTGCGGAAGTTCACGAAGGCACAGTTCGATTTTGGGATCAGGAAGATCGAGACCACAGCACTCTCTTCTGGCGTCTGTGAGTCTGTCGGATCGATCTGGCGGAAGAACTCGTATAATTCTTGAACGGTGACTGTCGAATCAATGTTTCCTACCCACATTACGAAAGGCGTCTGTTTTGTGCGCTTTGTGCGCTCTGTTCGCCTTCCGATTGTGGGGGATTGTGACCCGCTCACCTCCGTTTGAGAGGCGGTCGATAAAGCACCAGGCTCGACGGGGTGATACAAAGGGGGGTAGATAGGACCCCAATATTGACCGGCCAGCGCTGGTTGATGGAATGGTGTCAATTGTCCGGGCGGTGGATTACTTACTTCTGTCCCGGGGTGGCCAAGCGCGACGGGATGCGGTGGGGACGTTTGGGGAAAGCCACTGTGATATACCTGTGGGACCTGGTAGGCCGGGGATGTGGTGTAATCTATCGGCGAACCCGCATAAGGGTTCGCCATTATTGTATGTTGCAAAGGCGGTGGACCGAACATAGGAGGGAGCGGGACTGCATTCTGCATTGCATGAGCGGCTAGATGGTAGTTGTTCCACGATGGCTGGAGTGGTGCAGCTGGGGGCAGTAAAGCATGAGGCTGGGGTGGCCAACTATAACCCATTGGATAAGGCGTAGGCGCGGGATACCACCCATGAAGCCCCGCTGATGGCGCAGGAGGTGCGAGGTCCCAGTGTGTGTTATGGGCGGCAGTAGAGGCGACGCTGGGACTGGTTGGGACGTGCGCGCTTCGCGAGACAATCAGTGGTCGTCATAGAGTAAGTAGTAACACGCACTCGTCTGTGTTGGTAGACTCTGACGTAGCTGCTGGTGACGACCAGTTAGTCATCAGGGTCGCTGTAGAGCGGAGGGGCCAGCAGCTGTGCAGAAGACTTGTGACTTTTTTCTTGAACCTTTATATCGCAAAAGTCGTAATGGCGTCATGAATAAGACTAGTGGAGGGTTATGCGTAGGTGTTGTTTGCGTGCTGCTAAGAAGCCAGAGTACCGTTGCATGGTTGTCAATACGACAAAGTCCTCAGACTGTGTCGTCGGATACGAGCCACAATTCCACTAAGAAGGGGCAGCCTCCGCAACTATGCGGATGTGTACGTATCGCCGTCCGTTACCTCCGTTTTAGGACTCTTGCGTCCATGTTGGGATGGGGGCACCAGAAAATCCAAGCACCTTTGATACACTCATATGACGGAAGGTGATCATGAGTCTGAAGCAGAGTCTGTATATCGGGTCCACTAATCTGGATGGTTGATGACAAAGTTGAGCCCATAGCTCAGCCCTCGACGGGCCTGGAGTCCCTTTGCTTTGGTGTCCCCTTGGTATCCCCACGGAGGGATCGGTGGTTTCGTAAGTGTTCTTGATTCCTGATTTCCTGATTTCCTGATTTCCCGATGTCCCGATTTCCCGATTTCCTGATTTCCTGACAGATCGGTCTTGATCCGCCTGTAGTCCTCATGCAGAGGCGATGAAATAATATTAATCGGTAACCTCGAGTGCTATTCAAGAAAGCCCTATGCAGCACGAGATGTGCTGTTTTGGTGATTCTATCTTGAATCTATCTTACGGCTTCCGTGGCTGTCACACGTCGCGGCACAATCCCGGCATTGGACCGAGATCCCATTACGCTAATTGATAGTTGCGACACCCTATGGTTGAATGGGTCAAGCTTGACACTAGGTGAAAAGGGTTTGGCATCTTGAGCGCGGATCTCTGGATCGCGTGCTAGGGAAACGGAAAGGGAGAGTATATGATCAAACTACCCATATGGTTCACGTATTTCCTTTATGACTATAAAATTTTGCGGGTGTGGAAATTAGTGGTACTTCCATTCTTGTTTGCCGACCCTTTGGTCTTGCGGCCATTACACTTCCAGAAAACGCACAGAGCGCTACACCATATTCGAAATGGCGCTTTTGCGTGTTCGTTCGCCGTCCGATGCCCTTTCTTGCATGTCCGAAGAACTGCAATTGCAACTGGAAGACGCTTTGTGGCGTGAAAAGCAAGAAGAAGCCTTGGTATGTTCTCATATGGTTTCGTGTATCTGTCTGATTTAACTTTACACCTCAGAAAACCCATATTTATCACTGTTGTGATCGAAACCTGGTTGGCTTGCACTCGCTCTACCACCATTTCGAGCAGGAACACATCCATTACGACCCACGCGTCAAGAAAATATCTCGTTATCGTGCTCCGTCTGCCCAAGTCGCGTTTGACACGTTCTACGCGCCGCGACTGTTTCCACACCCTGCGCCATTCGACTTGAGGAGAGCGCCTCCGGACAAGTTTTTGGCTGCTTGCGAACGTTACGGACCCATACAAGACCTCATAGAACCGCTACAGCCCTTGCCTGACTGGTTTCAGTTACCTGCACGGCCTCCCACAACGGACGACGCGACTAAGACAGTGCCCGAGGGCACTTCGGCGAAGAGGAAGACTGGGAGCGACCCCAGTCAAGGTAACGTACTTATAGTGACCCGTCGATCCACTGTTGGACTCAAGAAAGTCTATCCAGCTGGACAGAAAGAAACCACTTCGTCGAGCGATGAACCTAACTCCCCAACCACCCCAACTGATAACAAACCAGGCCTCTCAAATGTTGCGGGTGTCCCTAAACTCGAGTCCTAGCCGTCCTCACCGTCGTTCCTCTGGCAAACACTGAAACATTCGAGTTACTATCCCGTCCTCAAGTCGTTCTAATCGTCCTGACTCCCTTTTATCATGTAATACTACTCGCTGCATCGTGCAATTCACCCGCGTCGAACATCTGCAACACGTTTGTGCGAATTAAGCGTCTGGAGCTGAGAGATCACTGGTACACCAGCAAAGCATTGAGGAATTTCCATGGTTATCTATTCAAATAGCGGGTTGACTATAGAATGAGGAGTGATGCAAGTGTCGACTGCGCCTGTACGACCTGTTCAGATGTCAATATACCCACTCCCTGGTCGGTTGTTAGACTTTGCGCACCTCTAAAGCCTGTTGAACTTCTAATCGTCGCCGAGCAGCTGCTAGCCAATCATGCAACAACACCTTCGCGGGCCCTTTGAGTTGGTTGAGCTCCCTAGTAGCACTATCCAGATCTTCGTTCAGATAATACTCCGCTCGTGCCATCACGCTCAGTGGGTCGTCGCCCTCGACCAAGCCTCGTCTGCGAAAGCGCAGACCAGATACCAAACTGCTTGCGAGGTGAGATAACAGACCAGCGGGGCCGGCTTGGGAACTATGGTCGGGAATGAGTGCGATGGCGGAGACACGAGGGACTACGCTAGTCGTGAACCATGTCACGAGGTCCGCGAGCGGTTCGACCCCAACATCAGGGGCGTCGCTCTCCTCCAGACTCTCAAGTGCAGCGATTGTTACTTTGTCCGTCTGACCAGCAGCACTCGCGATGTTTTTCAATACGCGGAGCTCATTTCTGAAGGGTTTGCGAACTGGAGCATCTAAGCTGGCGGTTTGCAACGCGCGCAGGGCAGACCAGACGGCATGCAGACGGAGGTTTTCGTCGAGATAAGATGCGTTATCGAGGGTGATGCGCTCGAGGCGCTTGAGGTCGGTAGCGAGGTTCTCGAGTTTGGCGAGACGTCCGCCTCGTTCTTCCTCGACATGGACTTGTACTTCACGAAGCCATCGACGCTGCATCTCAATTCCTTGACCGATCACTTGCTCCTTGAGGCTATGACGAGATGAGGAGACGAAATC
>Ga0307515_10007370_pt1 | contig 21764 bp, 18 predicted proteins | sample 17_EM_MG_FD_194513 | JGI IMG/M metagenome (GOLD analysis project Ga0307515, IMG submission 194513) | Populus trichocarpa ectomycorrhiza microbial communities from riparian zone in the Pacific Northwest, United States - 17_EM | ecosystem: Host-associated > Plants > Roots > Unclassified | place...
ATTGTATGCAAAAACCATTTGCTGTTTCTCTAAATTTCTTTGGACATATACTGATAGTGTATGCCTTAACCTCATACGCAAAAACCATTTACTGTTTCTCTATTTTTTTATTTTAATACAATCCTAAAAAAATAAATTTTTAAAAAGAATTGCTAAACATCTCGAATTATATGGCCCCATACTTTAGAGCAAAAGGATTTCAAGTCATCAGTCTTTAAAAAAAATATCTCGCCTTCCTAGTCATTTCCATTGACATCTAAGAAGATCAGCACTTCCATGTGAAGTGCTAGTCTTCCTCAAAGGAAATTATTTATATTCTGGGTGGAGAAATTATAGTCATCTTGGTCTTATTTTAATTCACTTTATATGAAAGCTTACTTGACCCGTGACATATCAATTGTTGTTTTTTTTATTAAAAAAACGGTGGACCTTTAAAAAATTTAAAACAAGCATGGGCTCGCCAACACTCTTGGACTCTTCATTGCAACACGCCTGGACTCCTGGCTCTCTTTTTTGTTTTTAAAAGGTTAAATATAAATTTAAAAGTAAAAATTATTGAAGCTAGTAGGGTTCACCATCAGCTTACGGTTTGATAAGTTAAGCTATGATATTGAAGCTATTATTTTTTTTTTGATATTGTTTTTTTTACTGGTTTCTTCTTTTAATAATTTTTTAAAAAAATAATTTTTTAATTTATTTTTAAATTAATATCCCTCATATGTAATTTTTTTTTCTTATTTAATATTTTTTATAGAGATTATTTTTAAATGATGTTGTGTGTATTTAATTTTTGAAAAGATTATTCTTATTCATCTATAATTTTTTTAATTTTTGTATTGAAGAACTTTATTTTTCAAAATTAAAAAATTTTATTTTCAAATAATATTTCTAATATGTAGTCTTGCATAATTGTTTTTACTTTTATTTTATTTAATCAATTTAATATGTGTGTTTATTTTGAATATCGTGATTTATTAAAAAATATTTTTAATAAAAAAATTCAGTAAACACAACCATGTAAATATATTATCTTACGAGATTAAAAGTCTTGATTTATACCCGACCCTTGATTTTTCGGGTTTTATTTTTAAATATCATTAATAAATTTTTTCTCATTTATTAATCCATATATTTCTCGACTTATTTGATTATATATTTGTATGAGTTTTTTTATTTACATTTAAATATTTTTTTATGTATAAAAATACATTAAAAAGCCTACATGTATAATTTTTTTTGTATGAGAAATTCTAATGGCTAGTGTGGTCTGTAGCCTGAACCTCACAGAAAATCTACTGATACAATTATACGCAAAAACCATTTACTGTTTCTCTAAATTTCTTTCGACATTTACTTGTGCGTGCCCCTTACTTCTGGGAAAAGACTTCCAAGTCATCAGTGTGTTTAAAAAAATGTCTTCTGGAAGGAAATTATTAAGTAGCCATTCCTTTATATGATTGACATTCTCTTCCGCGTCAACTTATGTTCTGGGTGGAGACATTATAGCCATCTCTGTCTTTTTTATTTCATTTTCTATGGAAGCTGAATCTATTTCTTGGATTTTTCTTGTCCCACTTTGTTAATTTCTTTTTAATTGCATTTATTATTTCCATCTGCGAAACACTTTAAATTGCTAGTCTAGCCGTATAGTTTAAGCAGCACATATAGCTAGTAAGGAGGAAAACGTTTAAGTTTTTTGCTTCATATGAACGGGTTCGGACTCAGGTTTGTTAGGGTTCTAACAGAAACAAGTTATCAGGTTTTGAACACACAGCAGAATCCATACCTCAGCCTCAAACGGTCTCGGAATGGAGCTTTCTTTGAGACGAAAAGGAATAAAAAAAAAAAAAAAGAGAATCCAAGTGATTTTACCAAATAAACTAGTTACTTTCCACAATCAATCTTACATTGATCCAAATAACTGTTAATGGCTGCACAAGTGATAGCCATATCTATGTCAAGAAGACCTCACTTGTTATTTTCAGGGATATAAATGTTTCCGGATCTCTTCAAAACACTATCAAGTTTCAAGACAGAGAGTATGTACAACTACATGTTGGTAGCAAGAAAATATGAAATAAGATTGAAAACTAGTTGATATAAATAACTCAAAACACATTATGCTCGCCTTTTACTCAAACGCCATGAATTAGGTTCATGGTATCTATCGTAGAGAGGTTCAATGCGTTCTTGACGCTTTCGCTTGCTCATTTTTGTAGGATCTGATACTTTAAAGAACCTGGGAGCTAGCTCCACAAGCCATTTGGGATCTATAACCGTGACCTCACGCATATACTCTTTTGTGGTCATTACCAGCTCATGGTAGATGACCCAGTCTGGTTGTCTCTGGAAAAGAGCACTGCTGGGGTGGATATAAACTGGCTGGTTCTCAACCAAAGTCCGATAACCCTCCTGTGGGTCCTTTCTAGCTGCATGGAAAAAGAATCCAGCTGTAATCGCTTTCCTTATCTTGGTAAAATTCTTCCCAGCACTAACAACATCTAGTTTATACCTGAAATCCAGCAACAGTGTTGAGTTAGAATCATGTAGACAAACACGCTTGCACTGTAAGTGAGGGTTTTCTAGATCTACTATTAACATTTCCTTATTTTAAATATCCATCAGATAAAACTGCTGGAAGAATAATTGTATCACAACGGGGTCAGGTAGGAAAATAACCAGAGCCAATAACTGTTGCAGTTAAATGCATGGTAGGATCAAGAAACAAAAATTTTCATAAGAACACCCATCGAGTGAAAAGTTAGCAAATAAAATGAAGGGGTTAAAAGAGAGCATTGGGGTGCAAAGTTATTTACCAAAAACAACCGACAGCACAGGTTAGAGGGATGACAAATTCACCATATCTCAACAGGTTAGGAGAGTAATTAAAAGCATTGCGTATAAAACACAAGAAGTTTACAACTAAATGAGCCTTGACTTGGCTTGAGCAAATGGCAGTTAGTTAATAGTGTTCCTCCTGCCACCCCCATGAACAAGTGTAGGCATACTAATTGAATTGATGACAATAACAAAAAATAATAATAATAATACAAAGCATACAATCCTAGCCTGACCATTTAAAAAAAAAAAAAAGAGAGGCAGAACATGTCATGTATATCAGGACAAACACAGCAGCAGATATGCAATGAACAGGCTTTTCATGCTAAAATGCTCAGTGACATGCATACTAGTAGCATCTCATAATTCACGATAATAAGGATATTAATAGCACTCTACAATGCTCAACGACAAGCATATTAGCCAAGACCAAATATCATTGTTCTTAATCATGCACAAGTCTCAGAAAACTAATAATGAGCATCAATAAAGAAAACATTGAGCAAGGATGATAAAATATCATGAAAAAGACATTAGCTAAAACAAAGGAAGTTGCAGATCTTACTTGTCCATGATGCTTAGAAGCTGTTTTCTGACATCCTGTGCTCTCCTCAAGGATCGGGATTGGACAAAGTTCTCAAAACACCAAGGTCCTGAAAAGTTCTTGGCTTTCCAAGCCTCGTACACAGCAAGCAAAGTCAGATGGTCTCCCTCAGGCTGGAAAAACTTGGCCCTCTTCTGATCAGCCTGAGCTTGTTTTTCTCTAGGTCTGTAAAAGATGTTACCAGTTTGGATCATGGCAATCATAGTCAAAATCTCATCACTGCACCCGAGGTCTACACTAGCCAGCAACATTTTAGACAATGGTGGATCCAGAGGAAATTCTGCCATTTTCCTCCCTAGTTTGGTAAGAAGTCCTTCCTCATCCAGAGCTCCAAGGCTGTATAGCTGTTCCATGGCAGAAATCAGGGCCTGCGGTGAAGGTGGATCCATAAAATCAAAAGACAATAGGTCATTAATTCCCATAGCCTTCATTGTAAGCGTAGTGAATCCAAGATTAATTCTTTGGATTTCTGGAATTGAGGTGGGAGACATCTCATTGCGGTATGCACTTTCTGTGTAGAGACGATAACATTTTCCAGGCCCAGTACGCCCAGCACGTCCAGCTCGTTGCTTGGCAGATGCTTGTGAAATTGGCGTTATAACTAGAGAATCAAGCCCTTGCTTTGGATTATACACGTTCTGCTTGGCAAACCCAGGATCAATAACATAAAAAATTCCATCAATTGTCAAAGAGGCTTCGGCAATATTAGTTGCCACAACCACCTTCCTCTTTCCAGGTGGGGCAGGATCAAAGATTCTTGACTGCATTTCACTAGGAAGAGCACTATAAACAGGCAAAATGATCAATTCAGGAACATTTTTTCCTAATCCTTTCATCCTCTCATAAAGAGATTGACATGCAAAATCAATCTCCTCCTGGCCTGTCAAGAATAGAAGTATGTCACCTTCAGGTTCTGTCAAGTGGATTTGCAAGACAGTAATCAGAGATGCATCTAAGTAGTCACTTTCTGGCTGTTTGGTGTACAATATCTCCACAGGAAATGTTCTCCCAGGAATCGTGAATATGTTACAGTTGAAGAAATACCCTGAAAATTTCTCCGCATCCAGTGTGGCTGATGTGACAATCAAGCGAAGATCAGGTCTTCTCTTCACAAGTTTCTTGAGCAACCCGAAAAGGACATCAGTGTGAATGGTCCTCTCATGAGCTTCATCTAGCATTATCACCGAGTACTGAGAAAGGTTCTCATCAATCAGAATCTCCCTAAGCAGCATACCATCTGTCATATACTTGATCACAGTATCTGGTCCAGTGCAATCCTCAAAACGAATAGCATAGCCAACTTCCTCACCTAAACGACAGCCAAACTCTTCAGCCACCCTCTTGGCTACTGACATAGCAGCCACCCTACGAGGCTGAGTACATCCAATCTTACCCCTAGTGGTATAACCTGCCTCAGCAAGATACTGTGTCACCTGAGTAGTCTTACCTGAACCTGTCTCACCAATAACCACCAGAACCTGATTGTCATGGACAGCCTGAATTAACTCTTTTTTCAATTTGTAAATTGGCAAGCTCTGCCTCTGTTCCTGGATAGATAACTTGGATCGCTGCCCAAATGTCAGTGCTTTCCCAAATGCATCCTTCTTCCATTCAGGCATGTCATAAGCAGATAAGCCAACACCACGCAGCTCCTGGGCAAGATGCCTCTCGCCAGTCTCGGGCATTGGGTCTTCCCAAGGACGATTAAGATCCTTTGGTATTGAATCAAGCATAGTCCTCTGCTGCTGCTCCCTCACTTCTCTCCTCTCCTTTATAAGTGCAGACTGAAGAGCAGCTGCACGACTCAACGAACCTTCAGGATTCTTAAAAATCTTAACTGGTGACATATCAACAGAATACCTAGTCTGCCCCTGCAAAAATGCAGGCTCATCCTCATTCATCTCAATCTCAAGCTCTTCCTCAACTCCCTCTTCTTGATAAAGCAACCCATCTATTTCCTCATCATACATGGGGTACTCTTGCACACTCAAAACCCCCGAAGCAATCAACTGTTTTGCTTCCCACTTCTCTGGCGAGCTCATTCTCTTTAAAGGTCTCCGTGACGGACCAGTATCCTCCTCCTCCACAATCCTAATCCCTGACAACCCTGTCCTCGTCACCGGCCCCTCCTTAGACAAACCCAAAGCATTGCTCCTAAGACCATCCTCCTCATCATCCCTCTTCTTCAATGGAAGCAAATCTTTCCCACTATTCTGATCAACATCCCTCATCGAAAGACTCAACTTGTTCCCCGACACTGAAATCACCTTAACATAAACTTCCTGGTCCCTCTTAACCACGTCCTTTGCATTCCCAACTCTCCTGGTTGCAATCTGCGAAACATGAACCAAACCCTCCTTCCCCTTAAAATCACTCAACTCGACAAAACAACCTGTATCCATCACCCTCGACACCCTCCCCTTATAAACCCCATACAATTCCGGCTCATTACTATTACCACCACCATACCCATGTTTCCCATTCCTTCTCTCCCTCTCACCTTCACCATCGTCTATATCATGTCCATCTCTCCTTCTTCCTCTATCTCTCCTCCTATCATCTCTATCATACATATCTCTTTCTCTCTCTCTATCTCTATCCCTATCCCTCTCTCTATCCCTATCTCTCCCTCTCCTATCTCTCTCTATATGTCTGTCATCGTTATCTCTTTCTCTGTGCCTGTCTTCATTCTCTCTTCTACTTTTCTCTTCAGCTTCAATTTCCAATTCCCTATCAATTTCTTTCACTCTGTCTCTACTATCTTTAATCGAGAGAGCTTTAAATTTAGAATCTTTACCTGACCCATCATTCTCCTTATCTTTCTTCCCCTCCTTCTCCGCTTTCGGCGGCAAAATCGCGTGAATAATCGTCAGCAATGTCCGAACAAAGTAATCAGGCATTTCAGCTCCATTTTCCTTCAGCTTCGCATCGAACTCATCTACTGTTTCGCAACTCCGACCTAACTCGGTGATGAACTCAGCTAAGATCTTATCTCCAAACCCCAAGTGAGTTTCGAGTTCGCTGCAGACCTTGGAGACGAGGGAGAGGTACTCGAGCTTCTTCAATCCGGCGTCGTTTTCTGCTGCGGTTGCCATTAGAAAGAGTTGAAATGTGGAGATCGTAGAGATAAATTTTTTTATTTTAGGGTTTTTCGATTTTTTAGGGTTTTTTTTTTTTTTTTAATTTTCGTCATCTGATGAGAATTTGATTCTTTCTTTTATTTAATTTTAAACACATGATGTTTGTTCAAGGGCTGAAGGCGGTGCTGTTGTAGGGATAAAAAAAAGGCAAAGTAAAGACCCAAATAAGCCTGGATAGTGATAGCCCAAACTATATTACAAATGCAGGCCCATAAATTGTAATCTAGCCTAGAGCTTTGGCCCAAAGGAGAGGATTGATTATTTTTTTTTTTAGCACATATTTGCTTATTTTTTCACAAATATCAGATAATTTATATGTTTAGTGATTATGGAATATTTTTTAAAAAATATCTTTTAATTTCTTGGGCAGGTGTGTGCCATGTGATGGTGCTGACAAATAGGTTAGAGAACTTATTGGATATTTTTTTAAAAAAAGAAATCAATTATTGATATTTTTAATCGAAAAGGAATTTTAAAAGAAATTTTTTTCTATGATACAGCACCAATCTTCCAAAAATCATCAGTTGTAGTAGTATTACTAAACTAAAAAAAAAAAAAAAATTATGAGTGATGTTGAATGACATGCATCTCACGGTGCTATTTATTTTTACATTTGTTTTCATTTTCTATAAAAGAAAATATTTCTGATAATGGAAATAGCCATGAGGTTATGGGGCTTGGGCAATGCTTTCTAGTTTGTTCTAGATCGAGATATGTTCACTCTCTTGAGCTGAGGAAAATGGTCAAATTGCTTTTTCTTTAAAGAGGTCAATCTCCTCCTGCCAGGAGTATTGAAAGCCACTCTACATGCATTATTGTATTCTTTATTTATTGTTTCAGATTTTGTTCCCCTTTTTTGCTCCAATTTAATCGACAGCAATAGGGCTAGCAGAGCATTTACTTTTTTTTATTTACTTTCCATATTAAAATATTTTAAAATACATTGAATACTCAGAACACTTTTTTTCCGACATCATTTGATTAATTGGCAATGAGTTCAGTTTCGCGAAATCTTCAGGTTTTTCGCGATGTGCACCACCGTCGATCAAGAGTGATGACGGGCCAAGGAAGGCTACAAGAATAATGATTAGAAATTGAGAGGCAATTGGCCCAATCCAATAATGAGCAAAATCGTAGAAGATCCAAACTGGATCTAATGACTCGGGAACCTGAATAAAGGGTTCTTGGACCATGTCAGGGGCTTTCTTGGTGGCCTCAGCATCTAGAGAGAGACCATCTACTTGGGGCAACGGCAGCTTCACAAAGTGCAGACTGCGGAGCTGACATGTTAGCTGCCTGACATGGTTTTTTGATAAAAAAATTCCCGGCGGTATTGCTACCAGGGTACTCTCTTTCTATACAAAATACAAGCATGACAAGACTAAATTGCCAAAAAAAGAGGGCGGCAACAATAGACGGTGGCTGCTACCCGTTCAGAGTTCACCTTTTCCCAGCACAGATATGAACAATCTTGCATGCAATATAATCACAAGGTTATAGAAGACAGACCTCTATGCTTTCATCTTAATCATCATCTTCATCCTCGAGATCAACTACCATCCTCAACTTCCTTTTAAGTCTGGCACTTGTCACTACTGTATCAGAAGCTGCAGCATCCTCCAAATCTTCCAATGCATCATCCATTTGTTGATCTGGTATATCATCTACATAATTGACTGGTGAAACCCCTGTTGATTTTCCACTTCTGCTGTTAGTTGCTTCAGCTTCTGAAGCACCTTCCTTGCTGCCATGGTCAAGAACAGTATCCTCATCAATCCCTACAACATCCTGCCCAGTGGACTCGCTGCCTCTGTCCCTGAATTAAAATAACAGGCAACTCATACTTCATATACAATCCACTGACCACTAACAGTTGATCTCTCATGTCTCAGCAACAGATGCTTAGTTCAAGCAATACAATTCTCACACAGTTATTTCAACAGTTCATTGCTCATTAGAAAAGACAGGTTTTAAACCTAATTCAGGTAAATATATACCTTCGTTCTAGATCGTTAAGAGCTTCATTCCCGGCATCTTCATCAGGCATTTCACTCTCAGTGGAAGAAGTTCTGAGCTCTTTACCTTTTGCCTTCGAAAGGAGCTTCTTGGTTTTACTGAATCAAAAAAGATAAAGCTAGTAATATAGAAAACCAGAAAACACATAATAAGAGACGAAAGCATGCCACTTAAGGTGTTTTTCAACAGAGCTAGACAGCAACATTTTAGAAAAAAACGAAGGCAACGTTACTAAAAATAAGAACTTCATCTAAACACTAAGTAGCAGCACCCTGATTGTCCTTTCATGGAGAAAGATAGAGAGACTCACTTCATTTTAGAGCTCAAGATTTCTTTATCAGAATTGTCAGAAATCTCTCCTTCGTTATTCTGTTTCCCAGCAACCAATCTATCACCAGCATTGTTTTTAGGCCTAAGAAAGAATATGTAGTTTATGAGTAAATTGAGTGAGCAGTTTATGAATTAATACAAATCAATTCTGATGGAACTTCAGGGAAATAGAAAATTTAGCAATGCTTAGAAAGAAAGTTCAAATGCAAATTTTTTTAACGAGCTTTGCAGCAGAGAATCTTGCATGTGTTTTTTGAAATTTCAATTCAAATGGTTTTTTTAATAAAATTGTTCCTTTTTTCTAATGACTTTCACTGAAGAGATTACATTAATTAAAGAGTACTCTAATAGCATCTCTTACTAAAAGCAAAGAACTGTTTAGCAGAAGGATGTTTTATCAGGCAGCTGAAAATACATCAGCAAACGGAAAGTCATATTAGAACTGGACCAATTGATAGTGCCAGACAAAAATAACAAATAAACTAAAGAGTAAATAAATCGCAAGTTAAAACACTGGATAACAAAGTTAAATCATAAGCAATATGTCAAGTTCAAGGATACAACCCATCCTGCATTTTTCTGTTCACAGGAAGAGAGAGAGAGTTACTTGAGAATAGAGCATAGGAGTTCATCATCAGAATCACTAGATTCTCCTTCAATGTTCTGGCTTGGCAACTCATCACCAAATAATCCACCATCATCCTTGTTTTTACTCCTACAAGTTAAAAATAAATAAATTTTAAGCGCTAATAGCTTTGAGCTACAAGTAAATCTACCAACAGTTGGCAAGAAACTTTACAACCAGCTTAGAAAAACTTTTCTAGTTGCAGCTGCTTATCTTAAAGGTTTCTTTTTTATCTGTTCTCACATTGCAAAAGAAACGTGCTCACAAATAACATACCAAGTCAACGTTGCCTAAAGAGGCTATCAGTGCATAAAAGGATAAAATCAGAAACTAGTCCCATGCAATACCAAGGAATTAATCGCAGCAGGAAATTAAACATGAACTTAGATGAATTGGTGATACCTGAAGTAATCAGAGAACATTATTTCTCTGATTAACATGGTCGTATAATTAAGCAAAAGATATGCTTGAATCAATGGGGAAAAGGAAAGAACCATGTGGCCTTTAACACAGTTTACATAGCCTTAATGCTAATCTTGGTGGGGAAAACTCAGATCAGTTTGGTGAAAAAGAAAGACATCAGACCATATAATAGGTTTTGAGTTTGGCATTTAACTAAAATTTCAAACTAGCAACATTTCTCAAGATTCCAAACTTTAGCAATCCACAGCCAAATGCTAGAGTAGAACAAATGCCAAGTATGGAGCATGGTTTGCACAAGTCACAAAAACAATATTAAAAGGAATTCCCACAGCCAAAGGCACAAAAGCAGTACCTATTTTTTAACGATAACAATGTTTCATCATCAGAATCTTGTCCTCCAACAGAAAAGCCATTCAGTTCCTCGTCTCTGAGATGCATATCTGTCTCAGACTGCTTCTGCCGAGGAGCACGTAAACCAAGTTGCTTGAGTTTTCTGGACACTTGGGCAGCTGTGAATGAATTATCAGATCCCATTGCATTTGCAATCATATAGCTGCATCTTCGATGGTCTTTGAACCTGTAGAAAGTATATAAAAAAATGTCCTCAAGTTAAATATATCATTCCACAAACAAAGATCCCACTACTTCAATCAAGGCTTTTATAAGTTGGAACATGAAGAAAATAAATGCTAAAGCATAGAGCAGTAATCATTTCCTAGTGCTACTACTGCATCTAATAGGTGGATGAAGATAATGTAAGAATGAACCATGAACACAGGTTAATGGATCGGATTAAATCTTAGGCTACAACATCAAACACCACTCACTGCTCAAATAACGCTTTAATCATTTCCTCCTGATCTTTGTTGAAGGCCCTCACTCTTTTCCTAGTGCTCCTGTTGAAAGGCAACGCCTCAGACAACTTGGATAGAAAAAGGAAATTATTTTGCAAGCATTTCATATTTTAAATCATGCACTAGGATATGCTTTAGATAAGAATCGAGTCTTGAGAGCTCAGAGCTTCAGCTTTGAATACAATACTGAACATTGCACTAAAAGACCCTTGAAAACAATTGCATTCAAAAGCATTTCATAAATACTTACAGCCTTGGCAAACTTCCTTCTAAATCAATTGAATTGTGAAGATTGCTTTCCTTTTCAATTATCTCTCCATTCTCACCAAGTTGATCAGGATTAGTAGAAAATGGTCTACCAACAGAGCGCTTCCTTTTCTTCGATGCAACTTTCAATCCTAGCTGCTTGAGCTTGTTGATAACTTGTGCTCGTGAAACTTGACCATCAGGATCTAAGGATTCCGCAATCAAATGACTGCAATTCTCATCATCTTTGAATCTACAAGAACCATCTTTGTCATAACAGATGCAGCGAAAACAATTTAAGAAACTCCAATGCAAGAATGAGTTAGTCAAATATGCTATCATTCAATTTTCATGGAGAAGACAAAAATGCACACAATCAGTTCCTGATAACAAAGATTAGAAGCAAAAGACAATGAAACTTCATCAATGCATTCAGCCAAGACTATCATTTAATCTAATGAGGAAATGCTTGCAGTCCTAAAATGGCTGGGCCAAGGCACTTACTTCTCATACAGATCTTTTATTTTCATCTCCATCTCGTCTGTCAGAACAAATCTTCTCTTCCTCCTAGGAACACTTACACTTTCATGTTCTGCAGCATCTCCTCCACTGCAACAGCCAAATACATTAAATAAGGTCGGGGAAAACCAAGAATCTTACATGCTAAAAATCATTACTTAGAGATTTTCCTCAATACTTTATATCCTATCAATATGGTTGCTTGAAATAGATGTGATAAATTTCTGCACTCCAGTCTTCACCGATTCTTCTTTTTCTTTTAACCTTTCATTCTCAACAACAAATGGTGATATAAACCATTCTCATGAAAATAAGACGTCATTGGATCCCTTGCAGACCAAGAAAATATTTTAATTAAATGGGAAAAAAATGTCATTTTCCAACAAAGCCAGACTACTCCCAGATAACAAAAGAATATTAAATTATGTTGCTAAAGCACCCATGTAAAAATTTCCAAATTCCCTTTTATATAAAAGTACAAGATACACAACAGTGAGTTTAATCAAGGTCAACAGGCATGTCTTACTTCTGATATCCCGGTTCATGAGGGATCACAACATCTGCTTCATCCTCACCCAGTGCATCTGCTATGCTTCTAGGAGCCCATCTCTTCCCCTGTGATGACCCAATATCTTCGTTTGCTGAAGCATTTCCCCAGCCTGCACTTTCTTTCTTCAAATGACCAAGCTCGTGCAACATATATTCAGCATTAATGTAATGGCATTCTTTCCGGGATTTCCAAAAGAGAACTTCTACAAAAAGAAGGGGCTGATTCTTCATTTTTCTTAGCATTCTTCTAACCAAACTCGTAAGGAAATCAACAATATTTGCATATTCCTTGCATGGACATGACTTTTGCTCTTCCAGAATCTCATAGAATGTCGTGAGCAGCGATAACTGCACATTGTTTTTTCCAAAAAATAGAACAAAAATAAGAGATGATGATTACACTTGTGCCCAATATTCTCAAGGATAGGATTTTGAGTTTTGAACCTGATATAGCATTGGAGAGAGATCTAAATCATCAGTGATTCTCTGCAACATGCATACTATGTAGTGATTTGTGCTGACAGAATTGTTCTTATAGAACCTAAGTAACCAGCACAAATTCTGAATAATGCTGTGGTTTGCCAAAGATGATATAAAAGTAGAGACTTTAAAATCAACTTCATAATTTTCAGCAGGTTGCTCATCGCCTGAAGAATCATCAGAACTGCAAGAAAGATCATCAATATCAATCTTTTTATTCTCCATCTGCAAAGTGCTGCCAAGATTCTCCATCTCTGGTACAAATATTTCAGGCTTTTCAAGAACATTAACATTCATGTTTTCTTGGTCACCAGAAGTTGCAATTTCTGGGCTTTTCTTTTGCAAAACAGTTGATTGTTCACTATTAGACAGAGCAGTGGGATCCTCAATAGTGGCTTCAACATTACACTGTTCATTTCCATTTTCCTTCTTGTCACTCAATGGTTTCTTCTTTCTACTTCTCCTCGACTTCTTAGAAACCTTGATCATGAAACGACAGTTTTAATTTTGATCTTCACAAAAGAAAAACTTTCTAATACAAAAGACTAAGACATTTGGGATTTATAACAACAAAAGTATGAAACTATGGATGCAAAAAAAAAATTTCAAAGAAGCAGAAATTCTATAACTGAGGAAATGTAAATGAACCGCAATTTCTTTTACTTTTCCTTTCTTCTCTCAGCAAGTAAATGGGCCTTGGTCTTGAGTTTTTATGTTTGGCAAACAGATTCACATTTGGCTCAATGTTGGTTGTGGAAAAAACTAGTAGAAATAAGACTTTAAGTATGACGACGCATTGAAAGTGAACTAACATCATTTCCTTTATAGCAAAATCAATGAATTGCACTCTCCAAAACTCCCATTGTTGCTTGGATCCTATTGGTGTTGTATCATACTTTGGAGTTGGCTGCAGTTTAGAGAGCGAAGAGAGATTGAGAGAGAGCAGTAAAGGGAAAAGAAAGAAAGTGGAGGGAGAAGATAGGAAAAAAATCTGAAATTACAAATTTAAGAACCTATAGTTTAGTCAGCAAAAGGGGAAATTTAAGGACAGTTTTGCACTTAACCTGCTTGCAGAGGGCACATATAGCAGCTCAGATATATCTACATTTGTCGACATATGTAATGGAAAGCTACTAATTATTTGTTATTATATAACTTTTTTTTCCAGTGATAAAGAACCAAAGACAGTGAAATGATTCTATACTATCGAGACAACTATTCAAGCAAGATGCATTACAAGTTCATGAAAAGGAAAAACTAGAAAGAAGACAAATGCTGAAATTGCTACAGCTAGATCCAAAATCTTTATTTTCTGTAGGTCAGCATTACCTGATATTGCACCAAAGATACAAGACCACAAAGCTGATCTCATTAAAGGCTCACAAAAGAATCGTTAAGAGGGTTTTGAGGAAAGCAATTTCAAAAGGTTGGACTTAGGTGATGGCATTGGTTGAAATTGTAGAAAGTCTTACAGAAACATGACAATTATTATATGATTAGCAGAATGTGGCAAATATTCAAGTTAAACTATACCTACATTGAATTTACCTTTTTTTATTTTCAAAAAATAGATAAGTAAATCACCGACTTCTTTTCAGCATGGTATGATGACTGATTTAGTCAAGTTCATATGTTACAGAACTATCTTACAAACAAAGCACCATTTCAATCTGCTTAATGCATTGATAAATTCAAAAGGAATAGAAAAACAAAATACAAATACAAAAAAAAAAAAACTACAGAACTGCCCTGTAAAGAAAAGCATAACTTACTCTCAAGGTGCCACGTGTTTGAAGATTCTCCATCAGCCTTACAAGTACATGAATCATTTCTACCAGATCTGAAAGATCACTGACCAGAAAAATAAAAACATAGCATCAGCAACAACATCTTGAAGCATGTTCAAACAACCACATATTTCTGCACGGGCATAGCCTTAGTAAATGCTTGTTCACAAAAACAAATAAACACATAAAATAGGCATACAGTTAAGGAGAATGTTTGTTGTCCTTTTGAAATAATCAGATATAACTAACAGAAACTAGGGAACACAAATTGAGGGCATTGAGTTTAAAATTAATAATATGCTTGATTTAAAGGAAACTAAAAATAAGCTTGATTTGAATGAAGAGATGCAAAAATAATACAAAAAATGACAATATTGAAAAACCTTTCTCACTGTTTCAGTGAAGAAAAAAAAGATTCAAAGAGCACTGATTCTCACAAAAAGAAGATGACAACTCATGAAACTAATCACATAACAATGATTGCCAGATGATTAATCATTAAAAGCTGCACCCAAATCCTAGTATAACCAGAAACACATGAATAGCAAGTGAGGCTCTCAAATCATTCAGAATTTTATGTTTGTAGAACTAAAGTTCCACAATCAGGACATAAATACGTTAAAAGATCCAAAAGATAAACCACAAGTTTATTTTAGGTCTTAGCATAAGAAGAAAACCTTTTGGTTTGCTTGTGTGTGTCAAATGATTTGATCAGGCTCAGGAGGAACTGAGTCATTCCTTGATCAGTCTGATCATAGAACAACTTGTAAAGCAGGATGCGAGCTGTTAAAGGCTCCTTAGAATCTCCTGGCAGTAACTTAAGCACCAAATCTAACATGCGAATCTGTGGAAAAACAGAAGCTCCAACTCAGGCACCTCTTAACATGCAAATCTGTATATTTAAGGGGAAAGAATAAGGAGGGGAAGGGGGAGACATCATTAGGTTAAGTATAATTTACCATAATTCTCATAAGAGCACCAGCTGCAGACAGAAACTTATAATCATGTGTCACCTTCAAGCCTTCAAAAGCATTTTTCCATCTTGAAATGACTAGTAGAAACATTGATTCGTTCATTGATGCTGCAATGGGTCCACATATACCTCCTTTGAATGATGTGTTATCAACATACTCATCAGAGAAGGCTTGAGAATTGTCTTTTTCCATATTTGGCTGGTACAATAACAAACATCCACCAACAATTGAATAGCATGATGTACCAGAAGAAAATATTGCAACAATTTGAAATATAACTTGAACAAAAAATATGAGAAGGTAGTGACAGAAAATAAACAGGACTCAGAAAACCCATGACAGTGGATTCAGTCATATATTTGAGCACCAAAATTGTAGCATCAGTCAAAAAGTTTCACCATTATCAACTTGCTCACACAGCCACAAGTCACTCCTATAACATCATTTTCAACAACTTGGAAGTAAGGAATATTTCTTTGAATATTATTCTTCACAAATGAACCATCATGTCAATGTCTCCTTCAAAATTCAATAGCAGACCATCAACTTACTGAAAATATTTATAATCGACCTTGCAAAACCAGATTGGAAGAGGCAGTTGGATTTGCATGCTATTATTGTAATGTTTCCTAACCATAACATTAGTATTTAAGCTTTGGAGGAAAAAAAAAGATGCAGATGTTTATCCAATTCTTTTTCTTATTCATTTATAAAAGAATCCATCCACTGTAGCTTACTTTCTTACTCTTGAATTGCAACAATCAAGAGCTATTTTACTGTCACTGAATGTTATGCAGAAAAACATTGATAAGCCAAAATTATTAGCAATGACAAGATCAAGTACTGCAGAATACAAAGCATATACTAATCATTGGCCAACCATGTTGATACATAAGCTACTGGAATTAAACACATAGTACAAAGGAGAGGGCAGAGCATGACAATTCTAATTCCACGAGTTCTACTCACTCTATCACAAGTAATCTGCTTACCATGTACAAGCTCAAACATATCATTAAATGAACCTAAAATTTCCCGTGGTACTCTAACAAACAATTGGTTGATCTGTTTAGACTAACTTAGAGATTCAGTTATGACTGTTTTGGAATTCCAAAAGTTCATTATATGACAAAAGAAAAGGAAAAACAGCAAAAGACAAGAATGATAACTTCAAATATCAAGCCACATGACAGACACTAACTACAAAGATAAACTTCTATTGAAATTGAAGCCATCAGAGAATATAGAATGTCTATCAAAGACACAATTATAGATACAAGTACCTCATATCTCACCTTGGAAGTAATATACTTGTGATATTGAAAAGAAGTAACAAACTGAGCAACCTGAAAGAAAACAACAATGTCACTGTTTTGAATTGCATGATGCTCCTTCTCGATATCTTCACGGATCGACTCCATCAAATCTGACATGAATTCAGTTCATGATAAATGTTAGCAGTATAATCAGTAGAAAGCAGAAGCAAGCAAATGTTTTATGTGAGATGATTTTAATTCCAGAACATATACCATTGTAACCCCCTGATAGAAACTGGTTCAGAAAATCATGCAGTAACTCCAAAATATTATCCCTCATTGAAGGTAATCTCCCATGGTCCCACAAAATCTTTTTACTGGGACCCTTTTGAGCTTTATAAGGTTTAAGTAGAATCTGAGAAGCAGAACTAGGGTTTCCTAAGCATACTGCTTTAGAACCATCCTGGAAAAAAGAAGGGGAAAAAAACCACTTACATTACAAAAGTTTTATACAAAACCCCTCAAAAACATCATTTATAGTGAAACTTCATACCATGGTAAGCCGGGTAAAGGTTCCACTAAATTGTGAATGACGGACCACGTTTCGTTGTCTAGAAAGCTTCATTTTTTTTTGTTCTTCTTCTTTCATAATGGACTTGAGGATGTCAAGAGAAGTGCTGCTTCCACAAACCTACCAAATTAAACTTATTAAATCAATTTCTACATGCACATCATGTAACAACTGGATGTCTAAAACAAGGATAAAGCCAGCATGATGATACTCTGCTTATCAACAACAAAAGCCAAAAGACAATAAACAATAAAAGTGCTTGATGATTCAATCTGCAGGGAATAACATTAATGGGAAGAAAGAAAAAAGGGATGGGACCCAAAGGCTTTTTTGCTTTTCAGAAGTTCAGCAATTCAAGATCAAAATTACAAGATATAGGAGGCATTGCTCAACCTTATTTTCAGCTTTACTTGTTTACAAAACAAAGGATTTTCTAGTTGCCACGAAAAATTTACCATTGAAGGAGAAGAAAAGAATGCTCGCTAACCTTGAAATCCTTTAGACCGGCATTAACAATCAACCCTGGCTCTTGACCCATGAAAATGTAATGGAAAATTTCTAATAAAAGCAAGTTATCATGAAGAAAATAACTGCATGAACCCTTTATATTCTGAGTTATAACTAGAATGATGTCCATTACATTCTCATGGAACAAAAGCTCCAAAAACCTATCCCTTAGAGACAAAAACTGACTTGCTGATTCCCCAACTTTCTGCAACATTGAAAAATCATGAACTGCTAGAACGTTTCTAAACAATGTCAGCACCAACTGAACCAATTTCCAGTCATCCTCAGTAAACGCCTCACTGCACCACGCCCAATCAATATTAATAGCAAAACCAATAAATTTCTCCAAATGAGCAGTTAAAGTAAAACATTATTTACCGGTCCAAATTCTCCAATGGGCCTTCAAGAAGCGAAACAACCACTGGAATCGTACCACTAAGCGTAATTGCAGCCTTCAAACCCCATAAATACTCTACTTGTAGCCATATATCACTCGAAGACGGCTCAATTGGCATAGTAAGAAAAACTAGAACCTTAACTAAGATATTTTCAAAAAACAGAAAAAAAAAATAACAAAAACACAAATCAATACCGAACCTTTATCCATATATAATTAAAAATAAATAAAAATTAGCATTAACCTGCATTTAAGACCAAATTACGATCATCTTGACAATACTGAATAATCGGTATTAAATCTTTCCCCACAGTATTCCATTTACACACTTGCTTAAATACTCCTCGCGTTTGTGGATCATCGCGCCTTAAGAATCTCAACAAATCTTTTAAATTATCTACAATTACAAAAGGAAAAAGGAAAAAGAAAACTCTAATTAAAAACATCGAGCTAAAATTGTTATCATTTCAAAGTAAAATATATTTATATATTTGTGTTACCTAAGCAGTTAGCGCCTTTAGTGTAACCAATTCGATTTCCGTTGTCGTCTTCTTCAGGGGTGCCTAGACCGACGCAGATACCAGCTAAACCTTGCATTTCCATTTTTTAGGGTTTCTGTGTGAGAGATTGATTTTGGGTTTCTTGTGAAAACTTGAAGAATTTAAGACTATTTGAGATTGGATCTGATGTTAAGTTGCGACGGTAAGAAAAATGGTGGAGAGAAATTGGGGGTGTGGGGTGTCGATTAGGGTTTTGTTGTTGGCGGGAATTTGGATGCGAATTTTCCCGCGCTTTTTGAGCGTGATACTTTTTATATTTTTGGAGGAGGAGAGAGCATTTGGTGTTACTATATATAAGGAATGTCTCATGACATATTATGTGGCAAGATCTGATTGGTTATACATTCTGATCGAGAGCTTGGCCCTCGTACGAATCTAAAACAAGTTTTATTTAATTTGGGCTGTAAAAGGCCCAGGTTTTTAACGTGACATAACATAATATCATGATTATATTATCTATGCCATAATCTGATCATAATTAGTTCATATTATAAATTTGTTTTTAAAATTAATTTTTTATATTTTTAAAACAAGAAGTAAAGAAAAAAATGTATATATTGTCTTTGTTTTTTTTTATCTCAAAACACTAACAAAAAAAAAATTTTATAAAAAAAAAATTTATTTAACTTGAAACATCAATTCAAAAAAAAATATTAATTGAGAGTTTTAAAGTCTTAAATGTTCTATGGCACTAAGCTTTTTGTTAATTTTTCTCAAAATGCTCTAACGTGATTATTGAATGTGATCATATAGTATTAAAATATAATTTTATTATTCTTAAAAATAGATAAATGACATTAATTGTGGCTACAAAGCATGGCACTTTTATAAAAATCTAATGACATCGAACTTTAGACTTCGAATCAAGAGAGAATCTTTGTACCTGGGATAATTATTTGTATTATAGTTATAATTCAAACATAAGCAAGGATATAAACACACAATTACAGTATAATATTGACATTAATATATTAATTCTTGAAAGATTAGAATACAAATCAGATTGATTTATTTTCTTTTTCAGGGGCTCATTTGAAATGATTTTTGTGAAGTTACCACCTGAACCAATTTCCAGTCATCCTCGGTAAAAGCCTCACTTTTTGCAATATCCCCTAGGGGCGGGGACGCCACTAGCCCAATTGGCAGCCTTCTGAACCTCTCGGGTTCGCTCCTCGAACTCGTCACTGATTTCCTTTTCTTTTTCCTCTGCTTGGGTGTTGATTTTGAAAGTGGACATGGCTGCTTACATGGTTCTTGTTGCAGACAAGGATTGGGATGGTATAAGATTCTGAGTGGAGAACAAAGTTGATTTTCATGCTGTTTCCCTCGTTAAAGATGCACAAGTAGTTCATGAATTGAAGAATTATCTACAAAGTAATATATCTATTAATATGTTCACCCAAAAAAGGAAATTTGAGTTGCATAACAATCCAGCTTACTTAACTCAAACAAAAAAAAATTCCCATTTGGCAGGCTGTGGTGCAGATATACATGTGATTGTAAGAATTGAAAGTGCAGATTCTAATACCAAATTTACATTCAATAATCACAGCATCTGATGGGCCGGGAAGTCATCGGAATCCTTAGAGGTCCATTGAGTTGCTGAGTATTTAGGTACTATTCAGATGTAGTACTTGATCGGATCCAGTTATCATGACTGGTCTTGGATTTTTTCTATGTGGAGCATATTTTTTATTACTGTTCTTGAAAATGGAAAATGTTTTTTGTTTCTGCTATTGCCACCGGCCACTTGGTTTCCTAGGTGAGTACTGGCTGCTTTTTTTCCCCTCCTTTTGTGCTACAAAATGCTGGAGCTTCGATTTTTTTTTTCTAGTTCAGATGAATCTGACATTCTCTAACCAGAGTTGATTTCAGAGGGAATTTTTTTTGGATGGCAGTGATGACCAATAGGAAATGACATCATCATTGGTGGCAACTTTATACAGTTTGGACTTGAAGTTGAGTAGTTTTTATTTTGATATTGTAGGAAGAGATAATGAAGTTGTTCATACGTGGCAGATAAGAAATGTGATTGAGGCCAGAATGGCTTTACCCATTAGTACCAGAAATAGTTGACAAAGAAAGTCAACGTTGAATAAACATTACAATTCAGGAAGTGCCCGCAGAGTGATTAATGGGGACATGAGTTTTATTATCTTAGATTATCTTAAGTAGGACTAATTCAATGTTTCATACACTGCTGATAATGGAGGGACTGTACCCATTCTGATCATCCCAGTACTTTGACCAAAGCATGACACCTCCATACTTGGGTGACTTCTTTATCACCGGAAGAATTTGAGAAGTCAACACATCTGGTGGAATGTACCCGCTTCCGGCTGCCGAAGGAGCTGCCGGCAAGCCTAGAAATATCTTTCCTGCGTCTATTGATGTAGTCCAACGATTCCATGAATTTAAGAGGTTAGTTGTGTTACCTGAACTATACTGGCAAGGACGGTTGTTGTAGAATTGGACCCAGACATAGTCAAAAAGACCAGTATTAAGGGCAGTCCCTAAATTACTGTCTGGGAATGGACACTGAGGAGCTGCTGCTAAATACACTTTTCTTCCATATTTAGATAAGAAACGAGCAAGATCCTCCCAATATAGAGTTGATCCTTGCTCGATGTCAAAATCAATGCCATCCAGAACAGCATCACCTAGAGGACGAGAAGATGATTGTCCACCTAAGAAATTGTTCCACAAGTAATCTGCTACGTTTTTGGCATCACCTTTAGAGGCTAGAGTATAGTTTCCAATGCCACCACCGAGAGAAAGCAGCACCTTAATCCCTTGCTGCTGACAACTTTTGATGCCACCGCTGACAATTGTACAGCCACCGTTTGCTGGGTTGCAATGTCCAGCAAGGTTCATTTCTGGGGTTTGACCATTGCCAAACTTGTTGAGAAAAGCTATGTTAACATAAGCATATCTTCCCGTGGCACATGTTTGTGCTAGAGTTCCTTCATTGCCATTTTGACCCCAGTAGATTGAAATCCCACCAGCAGCATGAGAGGATTTAATTAGCAAAAGGACCAGGAGAGGAAGGAGAAGCAGGGTGGCTTGAGAATATTTGGCCATATCTGCC
>Ga0307515_10007372_pt1 | contig 21759 bp, 18 predicted proteins | sample 17_EM_MG_FD_194513 | JGI IMG/M metagenome (GOLD analysis project Ga0307515, IMG submission 194513) | Populus trichocarpa ectomycorrhiza microbial communities from riparian zone in the Pacific Northwest, United States - 17_EM | ecosystem: Host-associated > Plants > Roots > Unclassified | place...
ATGACCGCGCCGCGGGCACGGGCGGCGCCGGCGGTTTCGGCGTATCACTCGAGGCGTGTCGCGCAGCGTGATCGTCGTCGATGGCTTCGCCCCCGAGGCCCGCGCGATGCGCGCCGCGTTCGACGCGCGGTTCGCGGCGCCGCGCGAGGCCCGCGCCGATCGCTTCGTGTGGGACTACTGGCACGTTCCGGATCAATACACGGCGCTGCGCACGCCGGCGTGGACCTACTTCCCGCGCCGGCTGTACGCCCAGTTCCACAACCGCCTGGTCGCCTGGGGCCGCGCCCAGCTCGGCTGCCACGACATCTCGCCGCCGTGGCTGTCGTGCTACGTCGAGGGCTGTCGCCAGGAGCTGCACGGCGACCTGCCGCACGGCCCGTGGGCGTTCGTGCTGTCGCTGACCCGGTGGCGCGGCCGGCGGTTTCGCGGTGGCGAGACCATGCTGGTGCGCGACGAGGTCCTCGACTTCTGGCAGGACTTCGCGTCGGTCCGCTCCGTCGAGCACGGCGCGCTGATCCGGCGCGTCGCGCCCGAGTTCGCGCGGCTCACCGTGTTCGATCCGCGGATCCCGCACGGCGTCCGCACGGTCACCGGCACGCACGATCCGCGCGAGGGCCGGCTGGTGATCCACGGCTGGTTCGTCCAGCCCAGGCCGTTCGTGCGCGGCGCGCTGCCGGTGCGCGCGCTCGCCGGCCGGATCGCCGAGCTGACCGAGCAGCTCGGCGGCTGGCTCGGCGGCCTGCCGGTCGCGGGCCTGGTCAGCCTGGCGTTCGATGTCGATCGCGCCGGTCGGGTGCGCGCGCCGCGCGTGCTGTCCGATACGACGCGGGTGCCGCGCAGCGACGAGCGAGCGCGGGCGGCGCTGGTTCGCCGGATCCGCGAGGCGATCGCGGGCTGGCGGTTCGCCGCACAGCGCTCGCCCAGCCACGTGACCTTGCCGCTGGTGTTCGAACGCGGCTAGCTTGCGTCGCCGTGAGGCGCAACCTCGAAGGATCCCGACGATTCTCCGCGGAGAGCGTCATCTGCAGCCCACGAGCTGCACCGACTCCGCTCGGATGGCAGGCTCGGCGCTCAAGAGGCGAGTATGCGAGCCAGCGCGGCGCGGGCCTTGCGGGTGCTGCTCGTCTGACCAAGCGATGTGATGAGCTCGGTCAAGACGCGCAGGTCGGACACGGCCTCGATCGCCGCGACGTCGTCGTCAGATAGCTTGCCCAGCTTGGTGCGCGCGAGTGTGACCACAGCGCCTCGCAGTCCCTCCTGGCGGCCTTCCTCGCGACCCTCCTGGCGGCCTTCCTCGTGACCCTCCTGGCGGCCCTTCTCGAGCCCTTCCGTGATGCCCTGGCCGTAGTACTTGCGGGCGAAGTCACTCTGATACTGATAGCCCTTGATCATCTGCGCCTCCACGATCTGCCGAGCGGTCGCCGGCAGCGCCTTCATGATGATGTCCAAGTATAGCCGTTCACGATCGGCTGGCAGCCCCGAGATCGCGTGGATCGCGGCCTGGGCGATCTCGAGCTCGGGATGCGCCATCACGGACAGCATCGCGAGCTCGGGCAGGTTCGATGCTGCGGTGGGATCGCGCACGCGCGGCACGTTGGCGAAGCTGATCACCAGCGGCGTCAGGCAGAAGCCTGGGTGGCCGAGGTCGATCGGCCGTCGCGCCCAGCGGGCGATGGCCGGCTCCGGGGCGATGACGAGCAGCATCGCGGGACAGCCGAGCCGCGCGCGCAAGGCGGCGACGTAGACCGGCCAGCTCTGCAGCTTGTCGCTGTCCTCGCGGAGCTGGACCTCGACGATCACGCCGGTGACAGGGCGGCCGTCGGAGCCGCGCAGGATCGCGACGTTGTCGGCGCGATACTCGGTCGATACGACCTGGGACAGGTCGATCGAGCCGTGATCGACCCGGGTGTGGTCGATGTCGATGCCGGCGCAGCTGCGGAGCAGCTCGGCAGCGAGCACGGCGTTCTCGCGAAACAAGTCGACGAGGATCTCGTGGTCGAACGAGGGCACGGCATCACCCGATCTGGATCACGAGGTCGATGGTGGCGCCGAGGTCGACGGTCGTGGATAGCGGCACGTCGCGATCGATCGTGCGTTCGACGTCGATCCGCGCGGCGTCGATACCGACCAGGGTACAAGGCACGACGTTGGCAAGCATGACGCGAAGGCACAGCACACTGCGGGCCAGGCTCCGGCACCGTTGGATCAACCAGTTCCATCACCGCGGTGGCCGGCTGCCGGCCGGTCGTCCGAAAACCGGCCGGACACCGGACGCGGGGCTTCGAGTCAGCGCTCCGAGGGGTCGCCGCGGCGATCCAGGCGCACGAGCAGAGCGGAAGTTGCCAACATGGCAAAGATCGGCAAATAGCGGCCAGCTGGACACATTCGCCGGTCTTCCCCATCCACCCCCGCGTGGGCGGCAGACAAGCCGATGCCCACGCCAAGGAGATCTCTCATGTTACAGCTCTGCCGCGTCCCCGTACGCTCGATTGCGCTGATCGCAGCCATCGCGTCTTTGTTCACGACCGCGTGTGCGGTCGACGATCGCAATCAGGTCGACCAGCCCGAGCCGGTCGAGGTCGACGCGAGCAGCGCCGCGCCGCGCGGGATCGTCTCACCTACCGAGCTGGCTCCGGACTGGCAGCGCTTCGCCGCGCCAGCGAAGGTCGATGACGCGAGGACCCGCGGACTGACGATCACGCTGCCGAGCAAGTACTCGGCGGTATTCCGCCAGGGCGCCGGCTACCAGACGGTGGTCGACGTCGAGTGGAGCAGCTTCGCGGCCAGCTGGTCGCAGCTCAGCAGTCAGGGCTACCGGCTCATCGACATCGATACGACGGTGCGCGGCGGCATCCGCTACTACACCGGGGTGTACCAGCCCGGTAGCGGTGGCTATGCCCTCTGGGTCGGCACCGACTGGACCAGCTTCTCCGCCAAGTGGAACGAGCTGTCGGCCCAGAACCTGCGCCTCGTCGACTTCGAGACCTACCTCGAGGGCACCACGCGGGTCTACGCCGGGGTATGGCGCGCCGGCTCCGATGGCCATTACCTCTGGGTCAACGTCGACTGGAACAGCTTTGTCGCCAAGTGGCAGGAGCTCGCTGCCGTCGGGCTGCGGCTCACCGATATCGAGGTCTGGGAGGACAGCGGCCAGCTCCGCTATGCAGGCGTATGGCGCGCCGGCACCGACGGCTACGCCCTGTGGGTCGGCGCCGACTGGAATGGCTTCGCCGACAAGTGGATGGAGCTCTCCGCCGCCGGGCTGCGGCTCGTCGACATGGAGGCCTACACGTTCGGCGGCAGCCGACTCTACGCGGGCGTGTTCCGCGCTGGCAGCGGCGCGTACGACCTCGTCGGCGCGAGCTCGGAGAGCGCACTCGGCGACAAGATCGCCGCGCTCGCCGCAGAGAACAAGCAGCCGATCCGGATCGAGTACGAGAGCGGCTCGGACATGCCCCCGCCCGGCCTGGCCGCCGCGTTCCACGACGTGATCGACGGTCACGCCGTCGGTTACAGCTTCGCGGTCGCCGAGAACGGCAAGGTGAACAGCCTCGGCGGCTTCGGCTACGCCCGCGCGCCGTGGGAGTCGACTGATCCGTCGATCGCGATGACCGGTACCCGCCGCAGCCACCTCGCCAGCATCTCGAAGCCGATCACGTCGGTGGCGCTGCAGAATGTGCTCGAGGCTCACCCGGCCTACACGATCGATACTCCGTTCCTGAACATCATCGGCAGCAGCTTCGTGAACGTCGGCGCGGGCGTCACGGGCGTGACGCTGCGCAACCTCCTCCAGCAGCGTAGCGGCATGCCCGGCTGGGGCTACTGCGGCCCCGACGGCACGCACGTCGACTTCCTGTCGTCGATGCGCGACCTGGTCTCCAAGCCGCTGGCGAATCCGATCGGCACGCCCCTGTACTCGAACGGCAACTTCTGTGTCCTGCGCATGGTGATCGAGAAGCTGTCCGGGACCGACTACGTGACCTACGTGCGCAACAACGTGTTCGCGCCGATGGGCATCACCGACATGACGTGCACGCCGGACGCCACGGCGCCGACGCTCTACTACAAGAAGGACCAGACCAGCGGCGCTGGCTTCCTGTGGCCCGACGACTACTCGAGCCACTGCGGCGCGTACGGCTGGTACGGCTCGGCGAACGACCTGGCGAAGTTCCTCATCGGCGTGCGCAACAACACCGTGCTGACCGCATCGACGACGGCTGCGATGCTGAGCAACCTGCTCGGCTGGTACAACGCCGCCACCGGCGCCGGCACGGCATACCACCACAACGGCGGCTGGGTGACCGGGGATGGCCGCGGCTTCAACGGTGCGATCATCCGGCTCCCCACCGCCGAGGCGGTGATCCTGATCGACACCGATGGGTTCGACACCGTCGGGACGCTGCTCGACGGCTACAACCGGACCCTCACGTACTGAGCGTCGGTGCGCGCGGTCTCGCGGTCGAGGATCCGCCCGACTGCGAACGCACCGACCAGCCGGCCGCCGAGCTCCTGGTCGATCCGGCCCCGGCGAAGATCGCGCCGTTGCCCGTTGACCGAGTACACCTCGCGATCCTTGCTGGGGAACCGTGCTCTGTCGCAGATGTCACGCTACTCGCGGAGAATCCGAGGGAACTCGGCCATCTCGCAAACGTAGCGGGCTGGGCGTCGCGACGCCGTTCACATCGAAGCTCGGATCATCGGGTGCCATGCGCCTTGATGAGGCCGCGGCTCGTCAGTTCACGCTTGTAGCCGCTGATTTGTGCCGGTGCGGCTTCCGCCGGTGATCTCGCACTCGAGTAGGTTGGGTCGAGGATCCGTCGCAGGTCGGTACATAGGTGACGAAAACTTGCCCGGTGGCAGCGTCTGGAACACGCTGAAGGTATGCGTCGCCGTGCCGAATTCGAAGCGCTCCTGCAGTCACGCTTTCACGCGGGTGCCCACGTGCGCCTGTTGTTCCGGCTGCGTCGTGAGCATCCCGAGTTCGCGTTCGAGATTGATGAGATTTCGCAGGCGCTCAAGCGCGCCGTCGACGACATCGCGAACTTCGACGACGACGCGCTACCGCCGGATCGAGATGTTGCTACGCAACCTGTCGCCGCTACCTAGCGAACGGTCCCGCTGTACCATGGGCAAAATCGTCGGGCCGTGGAACACTCGGACCCGCACTTGGCCGTTACCGTGGGCGCCATTGTAGCCCTTGAGCTGACAATCACGATACGTGAAAGGTAGGCTCGTAATGGTGTCGTGAATCGCCGCGAATGCATCGTTGCTCACAATAATCTCTTCCTGCTCCGCCCAGCCCTGCAGGCGCGCGGCGAGATTCACCGCATCGCCGATCATCGAGTATTCTGAGAGCTCACCGCTGCCGAACCGATCGGCAATGACTGCTCCGGTTGAGATCCCAAAGCCGATGCCGATCTCACCAAGGCTCGCATGCCGGCCTCCCCAGCGTTGGCGCTGGTGTTTGAACCGCTCGTTCATCGAACAGGCCGCCTCGAGGGCGAGCCGCTCCTTCGGCCGCGGCGTTTCGTGGAGACCAAACACTGCCATCACGCAGTCGCCAAGAAAGCGCACCGGCTTGCCTTCGAACCTGCTGGCCTGCTGACCGATCATCTCGGCAAATTCTGCGATGAATTCGGCCATCATCGTGGGCTCGATCTCCTGACAGACCCTCGTGAATCCGCGAAGATCGGCATACAAAATCGCCAGTGCGATACGGCCCCTGGGCTCGGGCTCTAGTAGAGGCCCGGTATCACCCAGCAGCTCATCGGCGCGGCGCCGCAGATCTTCGAGTTCTCGGCTCACCGCCAGCCGCCGCGCTTCACGCAAGCACCATCGCGCAGATGCGACATCGCGGATATGCAGCTGGAGTTCGCCCTCGACAAGCAGCGCGCGGACGTAGTGGAAGTCAGTGTCGAAACGACGCAGCCCGTGACGCGCCGCACTGATCACGCCTAGCGCCCGCTCGGCCTCGAGCTCATGCTTCCACAGGACCTGCGCGCGAAAAACATCGAGGATGCAGGTCTCCTTGTCACGATCCGGGTTGCCGTCGATCAGTCGCGACATCCGAGCCACTAACCGACTGGCCTTCTCGAGCTCGCGTTGTTCGAGATAGGCGTCACCCAGTAGATAGAGCGTGAAGAATACGTTGTGGTCGTCCTTGACCTGCTCGAACAGCGTCGCACTCATCTCCAGGTACGTGGTGGCCTCGCTGTAGCGCTTCATTGCCAACAGGTTCCGACCTAGACTGCGGCTTGCGTAAGCGACGGAGCGCGGTGCATTGTCAAGAGTGCGGCTGAATTCAAGATCGCGCGCATAGTACTCGAGTGCCTTGGCCAGATTTCCGCGTCGGAACTCGAGCTCGGCAAGACGCGACAGCAGCTCGGCGCGTTCGCCGGGCATCTGCCGCGCACTCGATCTGGGTGGAGCCCGGTCGTCGTCGGTGTCCTCGAGGATCTCCTTGGCCCGGCCCAGATAGATCGCCATCTGCTGGCGATCTATCGGTGCATTGAGCCGCGCCAGGCTGAACGCGGCGTGGACCTCCCCGCAGACGTAGCCCGCCTTGCGAAACACCGCGAGTGCGTCTTCGAGGTATTGTTGCGCCGCCGCCGGCTGCCCCATCGTCGAGTACAGGATACCGAACATACGCAGCAACAGGCCCCGTGGGATCGCCGCGACCCCGCGGAAGCTCGGGTTCGCGACCGCCCGCTCGCACAGCTCGATCCCCGCCGTGCGGCGACCACTGCGGAAGCACACGCGCGCGGCCACGTAGGTACGCATGACGTCAATCAACAACGTGAGCCGAGCATCTGCACCAGTCAGCTCGGTCTCGAACAGCGGTTCCCAGCTCACGGGCGCTCCCATATCCGAGGCGTTCAGCGCCCACAGTATCCGCGCGGTGAGCAACAAGAGGGGTTCGTCCAGCTCAGCCACGTCGCGCATTGCCCTCGACAGCGAGGCATCAGCGGCTGCGTAGCGACGCCACACGTTGAGCGCGCGGCCGTTGCCAATATAGGCAAGCACCCTGGCGATCGATGGACGGTGCTCGGGAACCAGGATGCTCTGGAACAGTTCTCGTGCCGCGGCTGGGCGTGCATCATGGAGCAGCGCGCACGCCGGCTCGAAACAGACTCCTAGCAAGGAGCGCTGGCCGGTAGCCTGCACGTCGTACTTCTCCATGCGTGAACGCTCGGCCGAGACCAACCACTCCTCGACCGTGAGGTCATCCGCCAGCTGTGGATCTCCGAACAGGTACCCTATCTCCCTATCACACGACATGACCGCCATCGTAGGCGATCAACTCAAGGGCGGAAACAACGAACTGGGTCACACGAGTGCGGTGAGTTTGGCCCGGTCGAGCCCCGTTGGAATCGACTTGGCGCTCCGCGATCCGAGGCTCGCCCCAGGCCATGACCGGTTCTACGATATTTACCCAGTTGTGACCGCGTCGCTACGTCCCGTTGGTTCCTGCGACGGAATATCGGCGTTGAAGCATGAATCGGCGCGTGCATTTCACGAGCGCGCTATGGAGAGGTCATTCTAATGACTACTTTTGACTGGCGGCTAACGCCGGAGAATAACGCGATCCGTACGTCAACCAGCGTCTACCACGGGCGAAAATTCGCGTGTTGCTGTGCCCATGGGTAGGACAACTATGCAAAGACTCGCTGGAGCCCGCCGGCGGGCTCACCGGATGCGCGACGACTGATCTTGCATCGCGCGCTCCGCCGCGTCGTCTCCTCGGACCTCGTAGCGGGCGATCGCGTAGACGACCATGGCCAGGCCAGGCCCACCGGTGGGGCGCCGCGGCGTCAGCGTCCGAAGCCTGGCCGCTTGGTCCCCTCAGGTCGCTGAACGTCTGCATCGCGTGAGTCGAGTTCCTGAACGTCGCCGTCCCGACCCGCGTCCGCCGCCGCGGTCACGATCAATCGTCTTCGTCTGCGTCCCCGAACAGCACGTCGATGGATAGCTCGACAGCGTCGAATGACTCGGCGCGAACGACGTCTCCCGAGGCGGCGGTCAGGACGATGAGGTAGCCCCTGGGCTCCCGGCGATGGACGACGAGGGTCTTCTCCTCGGGGTTCCCGATCCAGTAGTGCGGCACGCTGGCGAGATGGAGGACGCGCATCTTGTCGACCAGATCGCGCTTCTCGTTGGAGGGCGACAGCATCTCGCACACCCAGTCGGGGCGTATGCGAATCGGCCGGCCTCGTGGGCACTCGGGAACGCGATCCCTGCGCCAGCCGACCAGATCGTGGCGATAGATCTCGTGGGTCTCGTATTCGACGTCGACCTCGGTCCCGAACCACCAGCCGCCGGGCCAGCGCCCTCCGGGGCGGCGATCGAACCGCCGGCTCAGGATGCGACCGGTCATCAGCTGCGAGCGGCCATGCTCCATCGTCGGGCTCGCCTTCTCGACGAGCGTGCCGCGGATCACCTCGGCGCTCACATCGTCGGCGAGGGCCTCGAGGTCGGCGAACGTCGCCGTACGAGCTTGATGTGTCGCAGCCACGACACGAGCATACTTGCAAGCCGCCGGCGCGACCACGCCGATCGTGCCGGCTCGGCGGCGCTACTCGTCGCTGACGCCCCAGCGCAACAGCTTGCGGTACAGCGTCTTGCGATCCAGGCCGAGGATCTTGGCTGCATCGGTGCGGTTGCCGTGGCAGGCCTCGAGCACGCGCACGACGTGGCGGCGCTCGACCTCCTCGAGCGTGAGCAACTCGGGTAGCTCGCCGCCCGACATGGCGGTCGCACGACGAGAATTACGGATCTTGTCGGGTAGGTCTTCCACTTGGATCTCCTCGAAGTGAGCCAGTGCCACGGCACGCTCCAGACAGTTGCCGAGCTCGCGGACGTTTCCCGGCCAGTCGTAGGCCATCATCCTCTCGGCCGCGGCGGCCGAGAGCCCCATCACCTTCTTGTCGAACACCGCCGCGTGGTGGCGCAGCAGGTGCTGCGCGAGCAGGAGCACGTCGCCGCCGCGGGCACGCAACGGCGGCAACGGGATGTGGATCACGTTGATCCGGTAGTAGAGGTCCTCGCGAAACCGCTTGTCCTCGACCATGTCCTCGAGCTCGCGGTTGGTCGCGGTGACGAGGCGGACGTCGATCGAGATCTCGGCCTCGGCGCCGACCGGGCGGACCTTGCGCTCCTGCAGCGCGCGCAGGAGCTTGGGCTGGAGCGTGAGCGCCATCTCGCCGATCTCGTCGAGGAACAGCGTGCCGCCGCTGGCCTGCTGGAACAGCCCCTGGCGGCTCTGCTTGGCGTCGGTGAACGCGCCCTTGGCGTGGCCGAACAGCTCGCTCTCGAGCAGCGCCTCGGGGACCGCCGCGCAGTTGAGCACGACGAACGGGGCGGCCTTGCGCCGCGACCGCTGGTGGATCTCGCGCGCGACGACCTCCTTGCCGGTACCGCTCTCGCCGGTGATCAGCACGGTGGCGTCGGTCGCGCTGACCTGATCGATCAGCTGGTAGATCTGCTGCATCGCCGGGCTGGCGCCGACCAGCTCGCCGTGGCGCCGGGTGTTGGCGACCACCTCGCGCAGCCGCTTGACCTCGCCGCGCAGCGCGCGGTGCTCGGCGGCCCGGCGGATCGCGATCGCCAGGGCCTCGATCTCGACCGGCTTGGTCACGAAGTCGTAGGCCCCGGCGCGGATCGCGCCGACCGCGGTCTCGAAGCTGCCGAACGCGGTCAGCATCAGCACCGGGATGTCGGGGCGGTCGGCGACCACGCGCTGGCACAGCTCGAGGCCGGTCATCCCCTTCATGTTGAGGTCGGTGACGATCACGTCGACGTCGTGGTTGGAGATCGCGGCGAGCGCGTCGCTGCCGGTGGCGAACGGCACGATCTGGAACCCGCGCTTCTTGAGCCCGAGCGCGATCAGGTCGACCATCTCGCGCTCGTCGTCGACCACGAACACGCAGGTCATCCCGCGGGGATTTCCTCGGGCCAACGTGTCGCGGGACCCCTGCCCCGCGATCGATCGATCGCCCTCGGTCACGCGGCACCTCGATCGGTCAGCGCGAACCGCTCGCCGGTGGTCCGCGTCGTGCCGCCGCGGGTGGTGGGCCGGATCATCGGCAGGTAGACCGTGAACGTCGAGCCCTTGTCGAGCTCGGACTGCACGTCGATCCAGCCGCCGTGCTCGCGCACGATGCCCCAGCTGACCGACAGGCCCAGGCCGGTGCCGTCGCCGACCTGCTTGGTGGTGAAGAACGGCTCGAAGATCCGGTCGCGGGTGGCGGGTTCCATGCCTGCGCCGGTATCACGAACCTCGACCGCCATCCAGGTCTGCGCGCCGCCGCCGACGTAGGGCGGCGGGACCCGCTCGACGGTGTGCGCCGCGAGCTCGACCGTGCCGCGATCGCCGATCGCCTGGATCGCGTTGACCACCAGGTTGGTCAGCACCTGGGTGAGCTGGCCGTCGTCGGCCTCGAGCCGGAGCGTGTCGTCGGACGGCGGCGGCACGAGCACGACGTTGGCCTTGCGCGCGATGGTCGCGACCAGCTGGCACACCCGCTGCGCCAGCGTGGTGATGTTGACCGGCGCGGGCTGGGGGGCGCGCGGCCGGGCGAAGTCGAGCAGCTGGCGGATCAGCGCGGTCATCCGATCGGCCTGCTCGGCGACGATCCGCGCCGAGTCGATGACATCGTCGCCCTCGACCTCGCGATCCGCGATCAACCGGGCGCGCCCGGACACGACGTTGAGCGGCGTGCCGAGCTCGTGGGCCAGGCCGGACGCCAGCTTGCCGACGGTGGTCAGCCGATCGGCGTGGCGCAGCTGCTCGGTCGCCCGCGCTCGCTCACTCTGCTCCTCGGACAGCCGTTCGCACATCAGGTTGATCTCGTTGGCGAGCTCGCCGAGCTCGTCGCGCTGGCGGAGCTGGAGTGGCTCGCTGAGGTCGCCGGTGCCGACCCGGCGCGCCTTGGTCGCGAGCTTTCCGATCGGCCGGCCGATGAACACCACGCCGAGCGCGAGCGCCAGGATCGCGGCGATCGCGACCGCCGCGGCCGAGCCCACGATCTGGTTGCGCAGCGAATCGCGGACGTACTGGTCGAACGGCTCGAGCGACTGCTTGATCTCGAGCCCGCCGTCGCGCGGCGCCGGGACCTTCACCGGGATGTACGTGACCAGCAGGCGCTTGGCGCGATCGCGGATCACGACCACGCTGTCCTGCTTCATCGGCTCGAGCTGGTCGCGCGGCTCGAACGGCGCGTCGTGGCCCTTGGCGTCGAGCCAGACCCAGCGAACCTGCAGCCGCTCGCTCTTGTTGGCGTCGACCAGGAACTCGCGCGCCGCGGCCTCGCCGTCGCGGTGCCAGACGTCGGCGACGCCGAGTCCCAGCGCGCGGCCCAGCGCGTCGGCCTCGCCGCGCATCTGGCTGTCGAATACCTCGCGCTCGCGCTGGTAGTCGAGGTAGCCCTGGATCAAGGCCACCAGCGCGACGCCGATGACCAGCGCCGCTATGAACTTGCGTGTGAGCCGCATACCCCACAGCAGTTCTACCGCGGCGTCCGCAGCCTCGATCACGCCGGTCCCTTCCCGCGGTCACCAGCGCGATCACTGGCGCAGCCATCGTGGGGCATAATGCCCCGCGAGCGCGACTGACGCAGCGTGCGCACGGCCGACATCGCAGCTGCTTCCATGCAGGTGGATCCCAGCATTTCGGGATGGCCCAATTTGTGAAGAAGTGATTAGGAAACAAGGAAGTGCGCCATGCTCCCGAAACACATCCTGGTCCCCACCGACCTCAGCGAAGGCGCCGAACAGGCCCTCGCCTATGCCTGTGAGCTGGCGCGCACTGTGGGCGCCCAGGTTCACCTGTTGAACGTGGTCGGAATCCCCGCGCTGGGCGTGCCCGAGCTGGGGGTCGCCCTGACCGCCACGATGATCGACCAGCTGGTGACCGAGAACCAGACGGCGCTCGATGATCTGGCGCGCAGCAAGTGCACCGCGCCGCTCGGCCAGGTCCTGATCAAGGCCGGCGACGCGCGCGACATGATCAACCAGACCGCCAAGGACCTGGGCGTCGACCTGATCGTGATGGGCACGCACGGCCGCCGCGGGATCACGCGGGCGCTGCTCGGCAGCGTCACCGAGGGCGTCGTGCGCTCGGCACCGTGCGCGGTGCTGACCGTGCGGCTGCGCGACGCCCACGACAGCGATCGCCACGCGGCGTAAGCTCGCGGCGTGGTCCGCATCCTCATCGTGTTCGGCGCCGGCGGCGCGGGCTGCGTCGCGCGCTACCTGGTCGCGCTCACCGTCGGGCCGCGCGGGTTTCCGTACGCCACGCTCGCGGTGAACCTGGTCGGCTCGTTCCTGATCGCGCTCGTCCTCGAGCTCGCGATGCTGCGCAAGGACATGCCGGTCCAGCTCCAGCTCGCGCTCACCACCGGCTTCATGGGTGGGTTCACGACGTACTCGGCTTTCAACTTCGAGACCACGCGGCTCGTGCTCGACGGCCATACCGGCCGCGGGGTCGCGAACGCGGCGATCACCCTCGTCGGGGCGATCGCCGCGGGCCTGTTCGGAATGTGGCTCGCCCGGCGGATCGCATCGTGAGGTGAATCAAGGGTTGCCCGGGTATGCGAAGGAGCGCATGGTGGGACATGGCCAGGGCCCTCCTGACCCACGAGTCTCGCCGCCAGCGCATGGTGAGCGACCAGCTCCGTCGCCGCGATATCGTGGACCCTCACGTGCTCGCGGCGTTCGGTGTGGTCGCCCGCGAGCAGTTCGTGCCGGGTGACCTCGGCTCGCACGCCTACGACGACGCGCCGCTGCCGATCGGCAGCGGACAGACGATCTCGCAGCCCTACGTCGTCGCGGTCACCGTCCAGGCGCTGCTGCTCCGCGGCCACGAGCGCGTGCTCGAGATCGGCACCGGCTCGGGCTACGCGGCGGCGATCCTCGGCTCGCTGGTCCGCGAGGTCGAGACCGTCGAGCGGATCGAGGAGCTCGCGATCGCCGCCGCCGACCGGCTCGCCAAGCTCGGCTATACCAACGTCCACGTCCACCACGGCGACGGCTCGCTCGGCTGGCCGCCGGGTGCGCCGTACGAGGCGATCGCCGTCGCGGCCGGCGCGCCCCGCCCGCCGCGCTCGCTGCTCGATCAGCTCGCGATCGGCGGCCGCCTGGTCCTGCCCCACGGCGACGTCGACCACCAGCGCCTGGTCCGGATCACGCGCCGCGGCCCCGAGCAGCTCGACGAGGAGGACCTCGGCGAGGTCCGGTTCGTGCCGCTGCTCGGCGAGCAGGGCTGGCCCGAGCGCCGCTGAGCGGTCAGGACGCGCGGCTCGACGGATCGGCCGCGGCGACGGCCGGCGGCGGTGGCGCGATCGCGGCGGCGGCCGGCGCGAGCACGGCGCCGCGCTCGTCGACCGCCAGCCGGGCCGGGATGAAGCTCATGGCGCGCTCGGCCAGCGCCGCGATCGTCAGGCTCGGGTTGACGCCGAGGTTGGCGCCGAGCGCCGAGCCATCGACCACGTAGAGGCCGTCGTAGCCGAACACGCGGTGCTGGGCGTCGATCACGCCCTGCGTCGCGTCCGAGCCCATGACGCAGCCGCCGATGCAGTGCGCGGTCATCGGCATGTCGAACAGGATCTCGAACCACGAGGTGATCGGGATGCCGCCGAGCTCGCGCGCCGCGCGCTCGACAAATGCGTTGGCCTGCGGGATGTTGGTCGGGATCCGGTTGCCCTCGCTGCACAACAGGCTCCGGAACGGCCAGAACCAGCGCCGGCGCAGCCGCATCCGCAGGCTGGCGTCGATGGTCTGCATCACCAGGAAGATCAGGGTCTGGTGCGCGAAGCCGAACGGCCAGGCGGCGCGCGCGAACTTGATCGGGTGGCGGAACGCGCTGGCGAGCCACCGGAGGATCCGGCCCCAGCCCTTGCCGTTGACCAGAAGGGTGGCGATCAGGCCCAGGACATCGGAGCCGCGCGAGTAGCGGGTGGCCTCGATGTGGGTGAACTGATCGATGTGGATGCCCGAGCCGATCGCGATGCCCTTCGACATGTCGAGCTTCTGACCGGGGAACCGCACGCCGACGATCGACTCGGCGTTGGTCCGGACGTCGCAGCCGACGCGATCGGACACCGCGGGCAGCGAGCCGCGCTGCTTGGCGCGCAGCAGCAGGTCCATCGTGCCGAGCGACGAGCCCGACAGCACGACCTGGCGCGCGGTGAGCTTCTTGCGATCCTTGAACAGCCATGCGGTCGAGCGCTCGACGGTGAGCTCGTAGCCGTCGGCGCCGGTCGCGCCGTCGCCGCCGAGCGGCCGGATATCGACCACGCGGGTCTCGGCGAACACCTTGGCGCCGCGCTTCTCGGCGAAGTACAGGTAGTTCTTGTCGAGCGAGTTCTTGGCGTTGTGGCGACAGCCGACCATGCAGCCGCCGCAGCCGATGCACGAGCTGCGCGGCGGACCCTCGCCGCCGAAGTACGGATCGGGGTGCGCCACGCCGGGCTTGTCGCCGAAGTAGACCGCGACGTCGGTCTTGTAGAACGTGTGGCCGACGCCCTGCGACTGCGCTGCCTTCTGCAGCATGCGATCGGCGTCGCCGAGGATCCGGTTCTCGGTGACGCCGAGCATGCGGCGCGCCTCGGCATAGTGCGCCGGCATCTCGCGCGGCCAGTCCGCCAGATCCTTCCACGAGCCGTCCTGCCAGACCCGCTCGGGCGGGACCAGCAGCGTGTTGGCGTACGTGATCGAGCCGCCACCGACCGCATTGCCGCACAGGATCATGACGTGGCGAAACGGCCGCATGTCGTAGAACCCGAACAGCTTGAGCCCCGGACGCCACAGCCACCGCCGCAGATTCCACGTCGTCTTCGGAAACTCCGACGCTTGCCAGCGTCTGCCCATCTCGATGACGCCGACGCGATAGCCCTTTTCAGCCAGCCTGCACGCCGAGACGCTGCCACCGAACCCCGAACCGATCACCAGGAAATCGAAATCGTACTGCATACCCTCGCCCATCCTTCCCAGTATGAGGCCTTGCCGGGACCGTGTCTCGATGTCTCGCCGGATCGCGGCGACGCCGGCCGGCAGAACGTACGGCACCGAACACGGCTTTCACTCGCGAGGCCGCTCCACCGGCAGCGTGGTAAGGATTGCCTACGGTAGTTCGAGCCGCGGGCCGCCGCGGGCCGCCGCGGGGTCGATCCGGCGGCCGGGGCCGGTCGTACGGTCGGCGATGGGCACCACGGCTCGGGGCCGAGCAGCACCGCGACCACAGAGAATCTCCGTGCGCGGCCGGCGCAAGCTGACCGTGCTGGCGCTCGGAGCCGTCGGGCTCGCGGCCGCGCTGACGGCGGCGGCGTTCGTCGCCCCGGACCGTGCGGCCGCCGCGGCCCCGACGTACCTGCCCGCGGACCCGGCGCAGGTGATCGCCACGGTGCCGGCCCGCGATCCGGCCGAGGTCACCGCGCGCCAGGCGCTGGCCGCCGCGCCTGATCGCGTGGAGCTCGCGGTCGAGCTCGCGCGCGGCGACATCGAGCGCTACCACGCGCTGTCGGATCCGCGCTACCTCGGCCGCGCCCAGGCGACGCTGGACCGGTGGTGGCACCTGGCCGAGCCGCCGGCCGACGTGCTGCTGCTGCGCGCGACGATCGAGCAGGCGATCCACCAGTTCCCCGAGGCGCGCGCAGATCTGGACCAGCTGATCCGGCTGCGGCCCGACGACGCGCAGGCCCAGCTGACCCGGGCGGTGGTGGCGACGATCACGGCGGACTACGCCGCGGCGCGCGACAGCTGCCGCGCGATCGCCCGGCTCGCGACTCCGATCGCGACTCCGATCGTCGTCGCGACCTGCGAGGCGCCACTCGACGCGATCGCAGGCAAGGCCGACGAGGCCTACGCCCGACTGTCCCGGCTGGTCGGCGCCGCGCGCGCCGGCGACGCCGGAGTCCGCGGCTGGGCGCTGACCCAGCTCGCCGAGCTCGCGGCCATGCGGGGCGACACCGACGCCGCCGCGGCGCACCTCGGCGCGGCGCTCGCGCTCGATCCCGAGGACGCCTACGCGCGCAACCTGCTCGCCGACATCCTGATGGCGACCGGCCACACCGCCGACGCGTCCCGGCTGCTCGCCGGCCGCGAGCAGATCGACTCGCACCTGGTTCGCCGCGCGATCGCCGAGCACGACCTGCACGGCGCCGACGCCGGCAAGCTGGTCGCCGCGATGCGCGACCGGATCGCGGCCGCGGCCGAGCGCGGCGACCGCATCCACCTGCGCGAGGAGGCGCGGTTCGCGCTCGCGGTCGAGCTCGACGCCGCCCGCGCGGTGGGGCTCGCGCGCGACAACTGGCGCGTGCAGAAGGAGCTCGCCGATGCCCGGCTGCTCGCCGAGACCGCGGTCGCGGCGCACGACCGCGACGCCGCCGCGCCGGTGATCGCGTGGGCCCGGACGACCGGCGTCCGCGACGCCGCGCTCGATCGCCTGCTGTCCCGGCTCGACCGGGCGGACCGGGTGGAGGCGGCGCGATGAGGGCCGTCATCGCCGCCGCGATCGCGACCTGCGTCGGCCTCGCCGCCGCGCCGGCGTGGGCCCACAAGCCGAGCGACGCCCACCTGCGGCTCGCGGTCGACGGCGACACGATCACCGGCCGGCTCGACGTCGCGGTGCGCGACCTCGACGGCGCGCTGGGCCTCGACGGCGACGGCAACGGCGAGATCACGTGGGCCGAGCTGTCGGCGGCGGCGCCGCAGATCGCCGCGTACGTCGACCACCGGCTGACCCTGGGCGCCGACGGCGCGCCGTGCACCCGGCGGCTGGGCCCGGGCGCGATCGCCGAGCTGTCCGACGGCGCCTACTGGGCGATGCCGGTGTCGGCGAGCTGCGCCCACCCGCCGCGCGCGCTCGACATCGCGTACTCGCTGCTGTTCGACATCGACTCGATGCACCGCGGCCTCGCCCACGTCGCCGGCCAGACCACGATCCTGCGCGACGCCCGGCCGGTCCACATCGCGCTCGACCAGACGACCTCGACCGTGGCGTTCGTCAAGGAAGGCGTGTGGCACATCTGGATGGGGATCGATCACATCCTGTTTCTGAGCTGCCTGATCCTGCCCGCGGTGTTCCAGCGCCGCACCCGGCGCTGGGCCGCCGCCGACTCGCTGCGCGACGTGTGCAAGGAGGTGTTCGAGATCGTCACCGCGTTCACCCTCGCGCACTCGACCACGCTGGTGATCTCGGCGATCGGCCTCGTCGCGCTGCCGTCGCGGTTCGTCGAGACCGCGATCGCGCTGTCGGTCGCCGCCGCCGCGCTCAACAACCTGCTCCGCACGGTCGACGCGCGCTGGGCGGTCGCGTTCGCGCTCGGCCTGCTCCACGGCTTCGGGTTCTCCAGCGTGCTGATCGACCTCGGCCTGCCGTCGCACGAGCTGATCGGCGCGCTGCTCGGCTTCAACCTCGGCGTCGAGCTCGGCCAGGCGGCGATCGTCATCGCCCTGGTCCCGGTGCTGTACTGGATCCGCCGCACCCTCGCCTACCAGGCGCTGCTGTGGGCCGGCTCGGCCGGCGTCGCGATCCTCGCGATGCTGTGGTCTTACCAGCGCTACCTCGCGTAGCCGAGCGCCGGATCGCGCCGGGGCGCCCGGCGGGCCGGTGCAGATGTGGTTCAATGCCCGGGGATGAGGGCCGCGCTGGTGTTCACGCGCAATGCGAGCGAGCAGAGGCTCGAGCTCTCGGGATCCGCGCTGACCATCGGGCGTGGTGCGGAGTGCGAGCTGCAGATCGCCGACGAGCGGGTCTCGACGCGGCACTGCCGGCTGACCGCGCACGACGGCGACTGGATGATCGAAGATCTGAAGTCCACGAATCGCACGTTCGTCAACGGCGACCCGCTCGGCGACCGGCCGCGCCGGCTGGTCCACGGTGACTTCGTGCGCCTCGGCGCGCACGACGCGCGGCTGTTCGAGGCGAAGTTCGTGTCCGAGCGCCGGGTGTCGCCGCAGGCCGAGGGCGACGGCTACCGCAAGCGGATCGCGGAGCTCGAGGCGGCGCTGGCCGCGCGCGACGCCGAGGTGGTTCGCGTCGGCGCGATGTGCAAGCAGCTGCAGGGTCAGGTCGCCCGGCACGAGGCCGCGGCGGCCACGGGCCAGCGAACCGGCGCGGCGCTGACGCGCGAGCTCGAGGGGCTGGCCGACGAACTCGCGGTCCTGCGGACCGACCACGCGGCCTGCAGGGACGACCTGGAGCGCGCGCGGCGGCGCTGCGCGGAGCTCGAGGCGCAGCTCGAGGCGCACGCGCGCAAGGCCCGGGCGCAGCTCGACGACGGCGATCGCAGCCGCAAGGAGCTCGAGTCCAGGCTGAGCATGGCGGCGTCCGAGCTCGCGCTCGCCAAGGCCGGGCTCGCCAGCGCGAGCGACAACGTCCGCACGCTCAAGCAGGCCTACGACGACGTGGTCGTGCGGTTGACCAGCCGCCAGGAGTGACCGCGCCGATCAGCGGATCAGCTCGTTGACCAGCCGGCGGACCTCCTTGAGGTCGAACGGCTTCTCGATCCGGCGGTTGGTGGTGGCGGCGAGGAAGTCGCGGGCGGAGGGCGCGAACGCACCGCCGGTCAGGAACACGATCCGCGACGCCTGGGTCGAATCGATCCGGACGACCTCGCCGTGCAGCTCCATGCCGGTGATCTGCGGCATCATCAGGTCGCACAGGATCACGTCGTAGCGGGTGCCGAGCTCGAGCAGATCGAGCGCATCGCGGGCGCGGTACACGGCGGTGACGTTGTGCTCCACGCTGAGGAACCGGCGGATCGCCTGGGCCAGGCTCTCCTCGTCGTCGATCACCAGCACGTTGCCGCGGCGCGCCGCGGGCGTCCGGGTCCAGATCTTCTGGGTCTGCTGCGGGGTCACCGCGGCGCCGGCGACCGGCAGCACGACGTGGAACTCGGTGCCCTTGCCGACCTCGGTGTCGAACGTGATCGTGCCGCCGAACTGGGTGATGATGCGGTGCGAGATCGCCAGGCCCAGGCCGGTGCCGACGCCGATCGGCTTGGTGCTGAAGAACGGCGTGAACAGCCGCGGCCGGACCTCGGGTGGGATCCCGGTGCCGGTGTCGCGGATATCGACGACGACGCGGCCGGTGACGTCGAGCGAGGTCGAGATCCGGATCTCGTTGGCCTCGTAGTTGCCCGGCGGGATCGCGTGGGCCGCGTTGACGATCAGGTTCAGGAACACCTGGCCGAGCCGCGACTCGTGGGCGTCGACCAGCGGCACCTTGCCGTAGTTCTTGACCAGCCGGGCGCGGTGGCGAAGCTCGTTCCACGCCATCCGCAGGGTGGACTCGAGCACGTGCTCGACGTCGACCGGGCCGTGGCGGTCCTCCTCGCCGCGCGAGAAGATCTTGAGGTCGCGCACGATCTCGCGGACCCGGTCGGCTGCGATCCGGGCGTCCTTGAGCTCGTCGGACAGATCCGGCGGCAGCTTGGCGGTCTCGGCGAGCGCGACGATGTCCTGCAGCGCCATGTCGAGGTTGGCGATCACCGAGGCGAGCGGATTGTTGATCTCGTGGGCCACGCCGGCCGCGAGCGTGCCGACCGACGCCATGCGGTCGGACAGCATCAGGTGCATCTCGGTCTGCTTCTTGTCGCTGACGTCGCGCGACACCAGCAGCGCGCCGGTCACCTTGCCGCTCTCCTTGACCGGCCCGAGCCGGGTCGAGTACCAGACCTGGCTGCCGTCGGGGCGGAACACCGACGCCTCGAAGCCCTGGGGCTCGCCGGTCTGCTCGATCTGGGCCAGCGCCTTGCGCAGCGCGATCGCGTGGTCGCCCGCGGGGTAGCTGAAGATGTTGGTGCCGACCACGCCGGTCGCCGGGTGCTCGAACAGCGGCCGGTTCATCAGCCGGATCGTGCCGTCGAGGTCGAGGTGAGCGACGTAGTCGGGGGCGCTCTCGAACAGCGCGTCGAGCAGCGCGGCGTGCTCGGTGGCGCGGCGCTCGGCCAGCTCGCGCTCCTCGTAGGCCCGGGCGAGCGTGAGCACGTGGCTGACCTGGGTCGCGATGCCCAGGCCGAACGCGCGCCAGTCATCCTGCTCGAGCTCGCGGCCGCGCACGACCATCAGCAGGCAGCCGAGCGCGGTCCCGGCGATGCGCAGCGGCACGATCAACATCGCGTCGGCCTGCGCGTGCGCGAGCAGCTCGCGCTGGAGCTCGGACGCGAGCTCGCTCGACGGCAGGTGCAGCGTCCGGCCGTCGCGGATCAGCTCGTGGAGCAGCGGCTCGTGGTCGAACAGCGTGGCGTACGCGGGGACATCGGGGCCGGTGCTGATCTGACGGACCCGCAGCCCGCCGCCCGGCTCGAGCAGGTACAAGACGCCGTGGGCGATGCCGCCGGCGTCGAAGCACTCGGTCAGCGATTGATCGATCGCCGCGTCGAGGTTGCGGTTGGTCAGCACCGACTCGGACAGGCTGGCGAGCACCGCGAGCTCGGAGGCCAGCACCGAGCAGCGCTTGGCGAGCCCGGTGTTGATCGTCACCTGGCGCTCGAGCTGGTGGAACACCCGCCGGGTGTGCTCGCGCTCGAGATCGTCGAGCGCGCCGGCGTCGAGCAGCGGCGTGTCGCGGTCCGACAGCAGCGTCGAGCGCAGGCTGTCGAGCAGCTCGGCCAGCTCGGGGGTCCGCGGCACCAGGTCGCTGGCGCCGGCGCGGCGTGCGAGCTCGCGGTCCTCGGGATCGACGTAGCTCGAGGTCAACAGCACGACCGGGACGCCGCGCAGCGCCGCGTCCTGGCTCATCGCCATCGCCAGGCTGAAGCCGTCGATCTCGGGCATCATCACGTCGGACACCAGGACGTCGGGGGTCCGGCGGCGGGCGGCGTCGAGCGCGCTGCGCCCGTCGGGAACCGCCTCGACGTCGAAGCCCAGCCGCGTCAGCCGGAACGCGGCGAGCTTGAGCTGCATCGGATCGTCGTCCGCGATCACCAGGCGGCGGCCGTGGCCGAACTGTGCGCCGGCCGGCGCCGGGTGCGGCAGGTGGGCCTCGATCAACGGCACCAGGCGGGACGGGTTGATCGGCTTGGAGATGATGTCGTCGAACCCGACCCGCGAGATCCGCGCCTCGTCGAGCTCCGACACGAAGCCCGAGAACGCCAGGATCGAGACGTCGGTGCCACGCGCCAGCCGGCGGAGCTCACCGACCAGCAGGTAACCGTCGGTGTCGGGCAGCATCAGGTCCTGCAGCACGAGGCGGGGCTGCTCGGTCCGCATCAGCTCGAGCGCGGTGCGACCGTCGGCGGCCTCGATCACGTCGTGACCGCAGCGGACCAGGGCGTTACGCACCATCCGCCGGGTCGCCGCGTTGTCGTCGACCACCATGATCTTGTCGCTCATGACAACCCCTTCCGCTTCGCCAGGTGCCGAGCGATGGTCTCGGGCAGTGTGCGCGTGTCGATCGGCTTGGTGATGTAGTCATCACAGCCGGCCTCCAGCGCCTTGGCCTGGTCACCCTTCATCGCGTAAGCGGTCACCGCGACGATCACGATCTCCTGGGTCGCCGGATCGGACTTGAGCCGCCGCGTCAGCTCGAGTCCGTCGATCCCGGGCAGCTGGATATCCATCAGGATCACGTCGGGGTGGTTGCCCCGGATCGCGTCGATCGCCGACTCGGCGTCGAGCGCGGTGTCGACGGCGTAGCCGTTGGCCTTCATCAGGTAGGCCACGAGCTTCAAGTTCGTGGCGTTGTCATCGACGATCAGGATCCGTTCGCCGGCCATCACGAGCGCTCCGGCTGGGAGGTCTGTACTCCGGCGCGCGCCA
>Ga0307515_10007373_pt1 | contig 21754 bp, 32 predicted proteins | sample 17_EM_MG_FD_194513 | JGI IMG/M metagenome (GOLD analysis project Ga0307515, IMG submission 194513) | Populus trichocarpa ectomycorrhiza microbial communities from riparian zone in the Pacific Northwest, United States - 17_EM | ecosystem: Host-associated > Plants > Roots > Unclassified | place...
GGGGAGATAGTGTATTTATCAACCGCGGTGCAACCATACGCGAGTCGGCGATTGAAGTGCAGCCGCTCGCAGTTGGCGCCGCCCCCGAGCTGTCAAACTTGAGATTGGCGTGCAAGGACGTGCAAACCATCATGATGTACTACTGGATCGTCAAGCACGATGATTCCGAAGCCCAAGACATCATTTCCTATCGAGAAGAGTTGAACGCACTTCGAGCACACCACGTCGTCGTCGAGTCGCTGTCCCCATTGTCAAGCGGCGCGTCTTTCGCGTTGGGTCACAAAATCAAGACCGAAAGGACGTGGCGGGACCTGAATGACACCCTCGTCACCTACCTGCAGTCTCAACGCATTCAGGATGACAAGGAACAATCTGTCCTCGGAGTAAACCTCGGTACGAACACGAGCCCTGTCTGGTCTGGGCGAGCATTCTAATTCGAAAATATTACTAGGGTCAATCATGGCATTTAAGAACCCCACAGCACACAATGTGAAGGCATCATCGTTCTCCAAAACCCGAGGGGGAATATTCTAGGTATCTGTAATTACGCTGCTTTGCTTTGGGTTGAGGACTCTTGGGCCCTATTTGAAAGCTCTTCCCACCCAGGTCTCCCGAATAGGAGCGTAGCAAGCACATACAATAGCTGATAGTCCGGGAGCCCAGTTAACTTTTTCCTTTTCTTTGCCCAGTAAATGAGAAGACGCACCCCAACAAGGAAGGTCGTTCCACACCGCCTCGCAAGGATTACGGTATAAACAGCCTCAAACACGTGAACAATCCACATGAATTTCACGGCAGCATCCACGGTTTTTTCTCCCACGAGAACACGTGTAGACGTTCCAAGCGTCCAAAACACATTTTGCTCCGCGTGTTGCTGGGGAGAAAGCAAGACATAGTAGATGAAGTGGATCAATGCGGCATGCGGGATCCAGAGCGTTGACACGCCGAAGGTGACACGTCGCTGAACGGACATGTTCGCTAAACTGTCTGTAGCTGTCGGTGGGACGTGTCACATCGAAACCCAAACACGGCGCCGACCGTCGCCCGCAGGATTCTTTGTTTACACGTGGGGCTCGGCATTCCGGTATGCTCCACGGCCCGTCGCTACGGGAATTGAAAAACCGTAGGAGTAGTAATACATAATTGCACGCCGCGCGGTGGCTATAGTGGGTGCACATCCATCCGTTATGCGATCTTTGACATGAGTATGGTGCCCAGTGCTTAGCATGTATATGTGCATCGGCGCATAAGTGGTGATTGCAAACCCGGCTACGATAGTGAGGATGCGAGGTATGCACTACTCCTACGGTTTCTCGAAGCGACAGGCTGTGGAGCATGCCGGAGTGCCGAGCCCCACATGTAAACAAAATACTGTGTTTCTCCGAAAGCGAGCTATCGAATTGCAAGCGACTGGAAGCGTTTCCAACTTTGTTTGTTTTGCAAGCCTTTGCCAAATAACTACGTCATGACCGGGCACTCATGCCAGTCTAGGATTAGGGTAGTGATCAGGAACGTTCCCATCAGATCGTGTGGGGTACCACAGCCGTGAAGATGTTGGGTGACGATAAATCTGACGTCAGGCGTGGCTTAGACGGGAGCGGGATCGAGTGCGGGGTCTAGCGGTTCATATGCCGCCAAGCAAATGACATGAATTCCGGGGTAATTACTTGGTGCTACAAACATTAGGTTGTGCGTTCACTCGACGCGGTATCCAGTCGTATATCGTATCGTGGAGGGATGGGAATAGGATGGGCGAGCACTTTAGTACCTGGCGGCCCTTCGTCGTCCGAAGTTGTATCGCCGGGTTCCTACTCTTCTGCGTGACGAGCAGATTCGACAGCAGAGGATATCGACGATCAAGTCAAAGATTGCAACAATCACCTAAAGGATGAGGGTAAGTAACATGAACAGATGGTTCAGCGGTGCGACATACTGTCACTATGGCGCTGACGATCGTCATAATCACCGACGCGATAGCGGAGACGATGGTGTTGATGATACCACCGATGGTAGAAACGACGGAACCCTGTAAGAACGTGAGTGCCCGAGATTACGGGGGGTTCCGGCGAGATTTAATCACCATTATTGAGATTGATAGAAGAAGGGGTGTGAGATGAAAGAGGAGTGTTACTTGGGAGATGTTTGGTGAAGATCCCGATCCATATCCGCCTTGGTTTATATATACCCAAGGTCAAGCGGATGGAGCGATCGTGGGAAATGAGGTGCCGTCAGTTGGGGCAAAGCGGCTGCGGGTGACGTAAATCTCTAACCCTACCACCACCCATTCAAACCTCACAATCGAGCCACAATGGATCCCGTGGCCGCAAAGTCGTCATTCCTGTGCATGTACATGTCCAACCACAAGGATACCCTCGCCAGCTACGTCATCTACTATGGCAAGGTGGCGAACACCAAAATTACCACTGTGGAGATGACCAAAATAGACTCAAAGGTTCCGGCCCATTCTCGAGCACTCTGTACCCCACGTCGCCTGATTACAATGTCGATGTAGGGTATGAACATCAATTATCAAACCCCATCCTCTGGTAATGAGAAAATCTCTGTTCGAATCGAATTTGAGCCTCCGCTGTCTGGCTATGAAGAGGTCAAACCTCGCTTGCTTTCCATGAAGGCAGACGCAGAAGAGGCCCTCGGAATGGTAAGGGCGAATAACAAAGTTCCGACCGGTTCGTTGATACGCCGGTTTCTCCAGGTCCCTGCTCCACAGATAACCAAGTTCACTGTCTCCCGCTTATGGTTCATGCCTATAGGGTTGTTGGGTTTACTCACCTACGTCACCCTCTCCCCTCCCTTGTCCGGTACCGTTCCACCCTACATCTACCCTGGCTCCCTTATTCGGGACGTCGTCGGCGATTGGGCAATCAAACTCTCGTGGCAAGTCGTGGTGGTGTTACACGGGCTCGAATCTCTCTATACCGTAACTCTCGTCAAGAGGCATAAAACACCGTTCATGGTTGGGGTAAGTCAAACTCATCCACTAGTAGCCTGCCATTCATCCTCGTTTTAAGGCCATGTACGTCCTGGGAACCCTCTTGTGTGGCTTCCCAGGCTGGATGGAGTTGAAGAAGAACGTCCAAGTTGCAAGGATCGATTCTATTCTCAAGGGCAAATAGTTAATTCACGAAGCTGATTCTCTTGTACGCTACCCATACGCGATGTCCACTCGGTGTTTGCTTAGATGTCCGGATTTTTTTTTAAAAACTTGACCGCATGACTTGGGCGGGCGAGGAACCCAGAGATAAAACGGTCACGTGCCCAGTCGCGTCGGCTCAGACAGCTGCTTCGGCGCGACGCGCCGAAATTACCCCCCATCACCATCATGTACTCTCTCCCCACTGTGTGTCCGGTCAAGTGGACTGCAACCCAGGAGCGTTCTATCTTAAGGGGTTACCCAAATGTTGCGGGTCCAAGCGCCGCAAATCTGCAGCCAAGTGCCGTCAAGATTCTGTACCTTCAGTTCTTATGGCTCCCCGAAGTGATTCGCTCGTGGCATCGGTCATTTCTACCGCTGACTTTCGGTGGTTGTTTTCGGTAGTCCTTGATGTCACTCCAGAGGCTCCACCCGTCTCTTCAGCGATTAATTCCACCAGCAAACGCCGACTCCACCCTCCTTGCGGATTTAGAATCATTGTTCCTGACATCAAGGCAATGCTCGGAGAAGTATCAACGTTCGATGCCGGAAATCCTGAGCACGGGAAACCCTGATGAACCTGATGGTTTCGAGCAAACTATGATGTGGCTCGCGTTTAAGAACGATAAGCCTCCGGATGAATCCATCTTCGGAGAGAATGAAGAGGAAAAGGAAGAGAAGTGGAAGAAAGATTGGTTGGATAGGATGGAACGCAGAGAGTTGGTGCACCTTACCCGATTCCTCTTGGGTCATACTGACAACTTCCAAGGGTACAGGTTCAGATACTCTTGCATCTATTCCGGATGTGCAATCCTGCACCCTACCCCGTTGCCCAACATACCGAGGGAAATTCCGCTTCTCCCAGGAGACGAAGAAAGCGGAACCAGCCATCGGTACTCCCGCTTGAAGATCAGCTCGAGTCTTTGATGGACAAACTCGCGATGTGGCAACTGTTGGGGTCCATCGATAGTCACGGTATCAACACCTCCAGTAACGGCGAACCGAAGGGCGATAGGGACTGGATGCAGGTATTCTGCGAAGACGTAGTCCAAGAAACGTTCGTTCATTCTAAATAACTTCCACCATCCCTTGCCATGTGCTGAAGGCATTCACTAGGTTCAGCAAGGTGCAACCAGATATGTATAGACTACTTCACAACAAAGTCTTCCGACACTCCCTGTTCTCTGATGACACGGACACGGGAACTCCCCCACCAGAGGACCAGAAACGGAAACCAAAGCGTCAGAAAACCCTACCAGCCACATCATCCCGTTCCAGGGAATCATCCATGGGCAGAACGGCTTCCACCTCAACTTCAATATCTCGCTCCCGCTCCCTTCTCAATTCCGATTCTGCCTCGACGCTCGCGCGATCCCGCTCGCTATCCATATCCCTCGAAGCCGAGGCGAAAGCCACGACGAATGGGAAGAAACGGGTGTTGACGAGGGAGGTCAGCATGAGCAAAGGCTTCAAACGGTCGAAATCCAGCGCGTTGCCCGATCTCCCGCCCGAACCTCCCGCGCCTGTGGTAAAAGAGAAACCAAAAGTCACAAGAAAGGACCAGGGCCTTGAGAGGACGCAGTCTCAAGTCTTGGTCGAGGACACCCCGGTCAAGCCCATCAGGCAGTTTACTGGGAGCCCACCTCCACTTGTCCCTCTCAACACCGTAACCAGGGCGGGTGAGATTGGCAGTAGGGCTTCGAGCCAGAAGTCTTCATCGCCATTGGATTTGGGTGAAGGCAAGGCTTTCGCCGCGGATACACCCGTCAAGTCCGGTCGTGCGGCGAGGACCAGCTTCCGAGTCGATACAAACCCCGACGGCGATGAAGATGACGATGACGACGAGTGGATGATTGGCTTTCCGAGTGTCAGAAGGTCATTAGCATCGGCACTAACAGATGAAGATGCCAGGAGTGGTTCTCCTTGACCGAGCCAAAGTGGGCTGGGAGAAGGGTTTTGGGTCGTACGTGCAGGATATTATTGATTTCATACGAGTGAGGAACGAGGGATGTGACAAAATAACGGTGCTGTTGGAACTCAGATATTAGGTACGGCAGGAAAGCAGCTGCGATGGAGGGGGATATATGTACGCTATTGGTCAGTATAACCAGACAACCAGATGTGGATGAGAAACAGGCTGTGCAAAGAGTCGTGCATAAGGTGATGGTAACGAGTAATGAAGGGTTATTTCCATATTTCCGATGAATGTATGTAGTTGGGGGATGAGAGCAAGATTCGATAACAAGAAAAGCGGCTTGCATGGGGAATAGATAGAATATGTGAAGAAATAAACAAAGGTATACCCGCATAGAACGATTGAGAGGTTCCGATCGGCATTGAGGGGTCTGGGCAAGGATTTTGGGGTCACAAACGAGGAAGCGATGGATGACAATCTTAGTTGCGATCTCCCCAGTTCACCATTCGCCCCGCCGTTCGGCAACAACACACTCCACCCACCTATCGATGGCAGTTTCTAGCATCATGTCCCAGCCCTCTCCTTGTTTCGCAATGAGAGGACCGTCAAAGAAAATGGGGAGCTCCTCCATTTTAAATTTCTGTTTCGTGGGGGAGGTGGCCGGGGTTCCATGCGAAGGGGTATCGGATCCTGCACTAGGGTGAGCATCGACAACACCGTTGAGCGCTCTTCCCCGCTTCAGATTGGGATCGGAGTTGGGCATAACAATGGGGAGGAGGTAACGTAACTTAAGCGCACTGCAATAGTCTGTCAGCATACACCAGATTGGTCCTAAAGCGCAAAGACTTACGCTGCCCACAATCGAAGGTTGTCCGACCTCCTGAACGTCCATCCACTCCGTTTGGCTTCGCCGGCTTCTGCGGCAGCTTCCAGCGCGGTGATATCATGGATGGAATCTTGGCTGATGTAGCCCCAAGGCTTGCGTGACAGTCTTACTGCAGCGTTGTATGCAGCGCAGAGCAATTGCCCCGATGCAAGTTTCTCCAAAATGGTGGTGCGATTCGACGCGTCGTCAGGGAGAATAGCAGCCAATGGGGAGGGGAGAACAGATTTAAGGAATGCATGAATTCGACCTGCGGGTCAGCGATAAGTGTGAGTGCGATTGAATGTGTATGTGAGCAAGAACCTACCCAGAGGGTCGTTATGAAAAGTGCTGCGTTTGGCCCACTCGGGTAAATCATCATCATCGACTGCGCTCTCCTCCTCTATTGCGTCCATCCCCTCTAGTTCCTCCGCCAGAGAATCATTCAAGATACCCATCGAAACCACGCGTCTGTTGAACGGCCGGACGTCCGGAGAGGCAGGAACTCTCCTATCCGCATCGCCCGCACTGACCCTCCTGTTCTTCAGTGACCGGTCTCGTTCTCTCCCCCACCCTCTCTGCCCGTCCTTAGGGCCGTCAAACAACACCTCATCCACGATATCAAGATAAGCTTTCACCTCCTGCCTCTCCTTCGTCAAAGAAGGGAGCTGGATGTCCTGTTTGTACAACCATCCGCTCCCAAGGACCAAGCGTTCCTCCCAAGCTTCGCGCTTCTGTTCTTCCTGGGGTTGGTTGAAGTCGTCATCTGGCTCTTCCCATACGGGCACTTGCTCATCGCGTCCTTGGACCCGGATCAGGGTGAACGCCGGTTGATTGTCGTCGCTGGTAGAAGAACGGTCGCCATCTGCACCGTCAGAATGACCTGATGGTGAAGTAACACGAACACTAGAGCCGTGATCGCTTTGCGCATCGTAAGCATCGTCTGACAAGGGAAGTCGGGAGGATTCCTCGAGTAACCTGAGAACGCTGAGAGCGCTGAGTGCAGCTTTGCGAATCCTAGACAAGGCAAGCGAGGCGGAAGAAGGGTTCGAGCTGTGACGTTTCTGAACCGGGAGGTTGGTCAAGTGGTGAGGCCTATAATGGTGTCGCTGGTTGCCCGTGATGATCAATGATTCGCTGGGTAGCGAGACGACGTAATTTCGAACAGAACGGATGGCATGTGTGGTAATTTTGAGAGCCTTAAGGACGTCGAAGCTGTCCGGAGGTTTCGCATCCCCATCTGTCCCGGAGACCGTGATGTCCTGATCCGGGGCTGATGAAGGTGTAACATCAGAGTCATCATTGAGACGCCACACGTGGATAACGCTCTCGAGATCATCTATCAGGCCCGGTCTGAGATTCTCTGAGTCGATCTCGAATGTCTTGACATACGGTGGGAAGGTCGGTTGTACTGGCTGGGGGATTGCCGGGGAAGGTGGCAGTTGGAACTGGGGAGCTTCGTCACTGGATTGGATGGATAGCCGGGCTACTCCGTGTCCAAGCGCGGGGACAAGACCTTTGGTAGCAGTACTTAGGAAGCTATGGGTATCAATGGTCAGATGCACGACACTCATGAGCGGAACGGAGTTACGGGGAGCTCACTCCTTGTTCCCTGTAAGCCCTGTCTTGGTGAAATAATGCTGGAGGTGCTCGATGCTTCCAAGGGTCATGACGCTCTCGCGCCTTGCAGCGCTCCGGCTGAAGGGTTTCTGGGTTTTGTTGGACGAGTTCAGATTTGGGTAGAAGGCAACCTGCCGCCTCTGCTTATTGCTCCATGGAAATGGATCAGGCTTCTCCTTTCCATTGGGTGAGAAGTCCGTGTCTATTGACCCTGTAGACTGGGGGGTCAATGGTGCCTGTGTAGAAGCTGGCGAGTCGTCGGACATTGGTGGTGGTCGAGGGAGAGCAGGCGGAGGCAGTCTGATCGGGCGGGAGTGTGTCGACACGGGCGGATGTAGAGAAACAGACGAGGAGCAACGAAGAGTAAACGAGCGAACTGTGAGATGGAAGTTGGGAGGAAAGAGAGAAGAGATTTAAGATTAAACGAGAGTATCACGGAGTCGGGACGTGTATTCTACACAGCGGACATGACCAAATCGGTTCACAAGGGCTGTAGACCTTCAAAGTTTCCGAGAGAAAAGTAATAACACTACACAACTCGATTTCACGCGTTGGGTTACAGGAGAAAACAAGGAACTGGAAGGTGAGGGAGACGGAGGCGAAGGTAGCTGGTAACGTTTGGTTAGCCGACCGACCCGATCACTCTTTTCCCTCGACCTCAACTCCACCGCTTTCGCGATGGCGGACCCGTTCTACTCCTCGTGCGCCGACGTGTTGTCCGTCTGCCAGGCCAACAGACAGGACCTCGACGCGCTTCTAGACCCCAAGACGGGTTTTGCCTCGCGTCTGCGCGATCTTTGTCAGGACCAGTGTGTACAACCACCTTCGTCTGTATGTGGAACCAACTCCGCTTAGCTGAATACCCAGGTTGAAGGAGATTTTGGCCAGCGATGTCGGGTACATCCCGCAGGAAAAGATTGACGCGTTGCGGATGGAAAGCAATACTTGGGCACTTCTACAGTGCATCATGCCGTACGTTTGTTGTTCTCCTCTGCGGAACAACGCGGTTGAACAAAGGTATCCTCAGGCATCGAAAGCAACAGTTTCCCGGGTGGCCTTCACCCCAACAGCTTTTACAAGAGAATCCGTACACACCGACATCCACTCTTGCTCAAGCAATCATGCACTCTTCACGACTGTTTTATGAACTTGTCATCGTTCGCGAATGGCTCCACGATACCGCTCCCCCACCCCCCGTACCAGATGCCGCCACCGGATATTGGAAATTTACAAAGTACCAGTTGACGCAGGCGCTGCGAACAGGGAACAGGATGCAGTCTGATGGCCTCGTCCGTGAGATGGATCCAGACGCACCCAATCGAGATGATGCAAGGGGCCTCGCTGCTGACGATGCCGTACGTATGTTCGTGACCTTAGGAATCTCCCGCTATTGACGTCTTATCACGCAGAACTACGAAAAGGCAGTGGCGCAGGCACTTTACGCATGTGTACGGGCAGGGAAGTTAGACGAAGCAATTGACTTGACGAAAAAAGCCCAGCAGCCATGGAGAGCTGCAACGATCCGAGGGTCCACCTTGTTTCAATGGCGAGGGATTTGTGCGTATTTCTACCGTATTTGCTAAGCCCGAGTCTCATTATCCTTCAGCAAGCGAACCTAGGGATGAGGATGGTGACGACGATGTCTCGACATTCGACGATGGAAATTGGAGAGGAAATAAGCGTCGAAAACTTTGGAAGTCTGCATGTATCCACGGAGCATTGAACGTACGTGAAGCTCGCCCATCCCTGAGTGCTGTCATTAATACGGTACATAAAGTCAAGCCTCTCAGATCCAGAGCGGGCTCTGTTCGCCTCTCTAGCACCTTCATCCCAGACCTCCGCGGTGTTGAAATCAGCATGCCGAACGTGGGAGGACTACCTATGGGCTCAAGTGAGCATCATGTGTGAGGAAAAACAGAGCGCAGAAATGTTGCGCCTGGATGGTGGGTTCTGGGAAGGCGGAATGACAGCCGTTGAGAAGGGTGTCGCCATCCCATCGAGGGAGGAGGCAGAACAAGAAGAATCAGAGTGGGAAAAGGAAGTAGAATCGACACTGAATTCTCTCAGCACCGCGCAAGCACCAGAAGGGTATGTATGGTGGCGTTAGTAGAATTCCTCATGCTGAACGTAATACCTACAGTGCCCCAGCAGACAACCCGTTCCACATATCCCAATTGTCAATCATACTCGGGAGTACGGACGAGTTACTGGAGGGTTTCGCGAGTGGCATCCAAGGTGGCTCGTTTGACACCTCTTCTCCGGAGTAAGTGTTCACCAGTCTGGAATATTTGTACTGTTGATGTACCGTTACCAGGTTTCCAACCTTGACGAGATTTTTTGCGCACTTGTGCCTCTTCCTTCAACTCATTGATATCCCCGTTCCACCTCTGGCGACTCAGGTCATCCTCGAAGCCTATCTCCAGGTGCTAGAAGCGGCTGGACAAAGGAAACTCATCGCGATGTACGCCGGTGCTCTCGGCGACAATGCTGTCGATCGCTACGCCATGTTCTTGACTTCACTCGAGCTGACTGCCGATGCTACCGAGAGAAAGGAAGCGTTGGTGCGAGCGAGAGACCATGGTCTGGACATGTACCGCGTTGCTGCCGCTGCCGCCGAGCGGACCATTGAGAAGGTCATGAAGGTGCGTATTTTTCCCCGGAGACCATCACCATCTGCCTAACCGAGCACAGATCCTCCCACCGCTAAAAGGTCCCCTACCTCCCGTACAGTCCCAACCCTATCAGCCAAACAATCCCGAGCTATTACTCCTCCGGTCGATCGAATGGACGAGTTTCATGCCGGAGACGCACGACAACGCCCTGGAACAAGCCAATTTGATCATTCGATACTTTCTCGGTGCTGGGAACATTTATGTGTCAAGAATGCTGCTCCATGATCTTCCCGAGCAGTTGGCGTCCATTGATGAGCCCGAAGATATTGCCACGGAGTACATGCATTATCGACAACTCTTCCACGTTTGGGATCTGTTCGAAAGAATCGCGGAGATTACTAGAGCAGAGATCAACGAGCTAACCAAGGATATTAGGATCGCGTGGACAAATGAGTACAAAGCCTTGGTGGATGAGGCTTATGAGAAAACTGTGAAACTCTTCACGACCGAATGGCTCGTTTCTGATGTCACCAGAATCGATGGCGATCGGAGGAGAAGGGAACTCATTCGCGTGAGGCAGATCTTCATCCCGGAACTCGCCATCAGGCTTCATAGCATCTTGTACGAGTCGCGTACACAATTCCCCAAGTGCGTCAAGATAAATCAAAGTCGCCTTGTTTGTCTAACGTGGCTTTGTAGGAATCTTACGCGCTCCTTCGAGCTGACAAATATCGTCGCCGACTCGAAACACAAGCTATACGAGGACTTTGTTGGGGGAAACGGCCCCAGGTTGGGAGAGTATTTGGCCCATGTGAGACAGGCAGTTCTCGGTGGATTGGAAGGTGGAGGGTCAGATCCGTTTAGGATACTTATCGCTGCAAATTAATTAGCTCACCTACTGGCAAGTGTTGCATGTAGCGTGCTTACTCCCCTCGCTTGAGCCTTCACGGACATCGTAGCCGACCATGGGCAGCTCGCTTTGTTGATCGGAGTTGTAATCCTCTCTTTCGCCTTTCATGCATCATGATGCGAACAGGAGGAATTCCCGGCTGTACATCGGCGCGCGGATTCGCGAGGACCGCCACGGCAGTGTGCGCCATGCATGGAGTTCGGACGCTTAAATAGGCCACACCGCAGCTTTGGTGAATTCCACGCACCCTTCCTCTCTCTTCATCCACCACAACTCGACCTCGGCGCTCAGCGCTTCTCACGCCCTCGCTACTCGTCAGGATGATATTCATACCCAAAGATCGGATCCGTGGTTTGATCTCTCAGGTCACCGAGGCCAATCTACAAAGTGTATGTGACGAGATCCACTACCACCTACGACCAGAGAGCAATCGCGAAATAATTCACGCGATCGCCGTCAGCATAATTGACGAAGCCGCTGGGCCTGGCCACACACTAGTTCCTCAATACCACTTGGCCGGAGTGTGCTGGACGGTCCATAATCTATGCTACACTCCAGGCCGTGGGGCAGGAGCTTTTCTTTCCGTATCGCTCCCTCAAAGGCTCAACGAACTCTGTCAGAAAGAGTTTGTCGATGCGAATCAGAAGTTGGAGGATGGCGGAGATTTGGAGGCGATTTCTTCCATTGTTTTAGATCTGGTCGTTCTCGTCGGCGAGCTGTACAAACTCGGTTTGGTCGAGGACGAAGTGCTGAAGAAGATTTACCTCGAAAATCTCCATTGTGGCTACAAGGGATCCGATGTCAAGGCAGAAGCTCTGTGCCTTCTCCTTGACCTGATCGCTATCCGCTGGGATATGGATCCGACATCCAGGAACATCGACGTGGAACGGTATGTCCAGTCCTTGGTGGATTATGTCGGACGTTATGATCCTCCTTCTGCACTTGTGGACGAAATTCGGGTAGGTCTTTTGTTTTTTGTTGTTATGTGGCGTCAAACTTGAATAACGATATTCAAGGGCATCACCATTCAATTTGGCGTCCAGGTCCAACCGCCTCAACCCTCCTCGTCATACTCCTCTGGCCTAAACTCTCCCCACCATGGGTCACCCCATGTCCCTTCGCAACCTAACTTCCTTCCTGCGGGTATTCCGGACGTTACAGAACGACACCCAACTTATTTCTTCCATGACGGAAACGTCGACCTCATCTGTCGCTCTGACGATCGTCGCACGATCTTCCGCGTCCATGGTCAACGACTTGTCCAACACTCCCCAGTCATGTCTGGCCTCTTATCACAAGACAAGCTCCATCGGATGTCCATCTTGGACGGTCGGCCCCAGATTCCTTGGGATGATGATCCAGTGGAACTTACTACTCTGATGGAGGTGTTATATAAGCAAGCGTGGGTGCTGTCCCTTCTCCGCGCGAGAATTATTGTTGAATAGGCTCACAGGCTTCCGTTCGGGTACAATCACCCACCCTTTCGCGAATTCTCCTCGCTTCTGCGGCTGTCAACAAAATATCAGATCAGCACCGTCCGGGATGCACTCCTATCCAACTTACGCACGACATATCTGCCTGGGCAGGACGCAAGAAACGTCACCCCGATCCACCACAGGTACTTCGGAGATCCTCAGCCTCACCCCAACGAGGTCCTAAAACTGTTCCACGAATGCAAAGTGGAACTTGCGTTGCCGTTCGCCTTTTATGAAGCATGTGTGGCAGGAATCAAGTCTCTCACAAACACCGACCCTTCCATCAAGCTCCCTCCTATCACTCTGTCTCAAGCAGTTCGAGGGTTCTGCACGCTCCAGGAATGGGAATGGAGGCTCGCTAGGAGCATCTTGTTCCTCAACCGCCAATCACACACATCAAGCAGATGCCGACCGCTTGATCTCCGCTCCACGGATTCTGGATTGCCCTTGCAGGACGTTCTGCGTGCCATCTATCCTGGATTTGGAGTAACAGCTGGAGGCATCCTGCACATGCTTGACTTCCCCACCGGAGACAATTGTGCGGATTGTGTGCGGAGGTGGAACGAGATTAAGCAGCAGGCAAAGGCGGAGCTTTGGAAGTCTCTCCCTGAAATTTTCGGCATGGAACCTTGGGCAGAGATTTCTTAGAAGGGTAGCAGAAGTACTTAATCATCAATTCGCCTCTCTTTTTTTTCGTTCCTTCTTTGGAGACACGGGCAACGGTGTAGAAGTGTAACTGCGGATGTAATTGTTATCGCATATCTAATGGAATGTAACATGTAATGCGTCGAGTACGAACTATCTACTCATGGCATTGTTGCAAGTTGTACAAGCACATGCAAATCATATGAGTAAGCGTAGCAAACAGCCGTGGAAATGCACGTAGTACTTCGGGTGCCAGCCCTCTCGCCTCTCGATTCCTTACCGTTCGCGACACACAACGGGTTACATATCAAACAAGGATCAACCGTGCACATGGTAGTACGCTGTTCGTTCTCTGTAGGAGTCAGCCAACCCCAGGGCCGTGCGTATATCGGGCTACCTACATGTCTGACGGAGAATCTGAAGGTGAAAACAGAGTGAGAGCAAACAACGACAAGTTTTCGGATAAGTATTCTGAACGATAACAAACACATGCAAGGCAAGCCAACACCACTTATGTCGTACAACAACGAAACTGATCTAAATCTACGAGCTCTCGTACTTCCTAAACACTGCCTCGGCTATAGCCTTCTTCGGAGCTCTCCTCCCGGTCCACAACTCAAACTGCACGTAACCCTGCTCGAGTAAAACCTCGACACCCCTCACGCTCTGCCACCCCTTGCCGACCGTCTTTGCAAGGGTCAGGAGCGGTGTCTCCGCCGGCTTGTAGGCCATGTCCACAACAACACCCGAATGCGCCTCGAAAATCGACTCTGGGAGGTACACGCTTCCTGTCACATTCTGTTCAGCGGTAGTTGCTGGAGCGGGCACGGTAGAAACGACGATCGTTGGGGGCGATCCAGACCAGCTTCCGAGGCTTTCAATTAACTCGACCTTGGCGTCCGGGAACGCGTCAACCAACGCCTGCGCACTGCTCCTCGTCCTATTGAACAGGTAGATCTTCTTCGTTCCGAGGCTCTGGAGAGCGTGGATCGCAGCCCGAGAAGTTCCTCCCGCACCAATGATCAAACCAGCGTCGGGCTGAGTGACATTCGTAGGCAACCTAGATAAGACCGCCTCCCGGATACCCCGCCAATCGGTGTTGTCCCCGTGTAAGGTCCTCGACCCATCTGGCTTGACAACAGGGATGATGGTGTTGACGGCCCCGATGGTTTTGGCCTCCGGGGAGAGGGAGTCCAAGAGGGGAATTACATCAAGCTTGAAAGGAATGGTGACCGAAGCGCCGCCAAACTCGGGAGCGGTAATGGCAGCCTTGATCTGCTCTCCAACGTCCTTAGTCTCCAGTGTCTCGTACCTGTGAGGTAATCCCAGGGTTTCGAATCCGGTGTTGTGGAGGGTTGGAGACGGGGACTGTGAAATGGGTGTTCCGAAGAGGTAGTACTTTTGAGGGGGGAGTTGCCCAATGAGGGTCAAAGCCGTCTGGATTTCCTTAAATGACAACTGCCCAGGAGCAGCCTTGTTCGGGAGGAGGGGGTGAGTGACAGGACTGAACGTCGAGTTTAAGATCCTTGACATCTGACCCGCGACCCCCATGTTGATTGCAAGGACCGGCTTCGAGCCGGGAGTGACTGTAACCTTCTTGACGAAAGAGTGCAGGGTAAGGTTGTCCTCGAAAGAGTTGGCTTTTCCAACGATCTTGATGATGTCTCCAAACTTGTCCGCATCCTGGTACTTCTGCTTCACTTCGGTACCATCCCAGGCCAGTTTTCCGCTCCAATCATGCCACGACGCGATAACTTTGGTTTGTCCCCTGTTGGAAACCAAACCGGAGATGCGCTTTGCGGACCAAGAGATCTCCACGTCGATGTATTCGACTCCAGCACGCACAGCGAGGTCGAGAAGCTCGAATGCCTCCGCCTCCGCAGTATCAGGGAAAGCACCACCCTGCGACACGGTTCGAACGGTGAACACAATAGGGAGGGAGGTGGCGAGGCGGAGAGTAGCGAGCTGGCTGGCAACGTACGCCTTGGAGGGGATGTGTGGTCCGATCTTGTTGAAGGAATCTTGATCGCGGAGAAGATCGACACGGAGCTCAAGGGCGTCCACTCCAGTGGTGATCTCGTCGATATGCGGTAAGGCTAACTTAATGTCGGGGTACGTCAAAGCCAAGAAATACGACTTTTTGCCTCGGTTGAGGTTCGGGGCGTAGTTGGGGCTTTGACCGGTGACGTGATTGAAGAAACGGGAGACCTCTTGGACGACAGCCTTGGGATCGGGCCCATCCTTGGTGTTGTTCGAGAACTCAAGATTACAGATTTCGGAATACCACGGGGCGCGGCGGTTGTACACGTCCTCAATAGGTTCTCCGTAGGCGGGGCGGGCGGTCTCAGCACCGAGATACGCAACGACCTCCTCGATATCGCGTGCAATGTGAACAACGGGACCCTTCTTGGAGTAAGCCTTGAGGACATCTCGAGCAGCGGGAGTCTCGACGATACCACCACCTAGGCTAATGACGTGCTTGGTCGAGCGATCTTTGAGGAGCTCTTTGAGGGTCTCGGTCTCCGCCTCGCGGAAGGCAGGCCAGCCATTCTTCGCAACGAACTCTTTGACTCCAATCTGGTACTTCTTCTCGAAGTGATGATCAGCGTCCAAGAACGGCCATCCTAAGGACAAAGCAGCGAGTTCGCCGATGTGCGTTTTCCCAGAACCACGCATTCCGCTAATCACGACCGATGGAGCCTCGATGGCAGCCAGAGGGCTGAGTGACCTGGCAGAGTCTGAGTCATGAAGTTCGACACCCTCGACGTTGAGTCCGATCTAAACGGATTGTAAGATCATGTTCTAAACCTCACGCATTTCCAGCATACCTTATTTTCCAAGTCATCCCACCAATTCGGCCAAGTCTTCTCGACACATCGCTTCTCTTCAAGAACCGTCTCTTTGATCACTGTGCCCAAAACGCTAAACGCCATGGCGACTCTGTGGTCGTCGTAACAGTGGACGCTGGCCCCGGTCTTGAGTTCGGAAATAGGCTTTCCGTAAATCTCAAGACCATCGTCTAGTTCCTTGGTCTCAACGCCAAATTTAGCTACAGGCAAGCGTCAAATTATAGGTGCTTCGATGGAAAGTTTTGTTTCACAGTACCAAGTTGGTCGATCATAGCCCGAATCCTATTGCACTCCTTAACCCTCTGGTTCGCAATCCCAAGGATCCTCGTGGTGTTCTTTGGGGCATCGTTCAACTCTCGTCCAGGGAGAGGTGTTCCAATAGCAACGGCAGCCAATACGGAGGCAGTCAAGAAGGCATCCGTCATGGGCTCCATATCCACGTATCCGGCAGCCTTCAAATGGCCGATCGGAGGACCGGTGACGGTGGTCTCTGTCTCCGTTTGTACAACGTTGCACCCCATGGGTTCCAAGACGTCTTTCGCAAACCTGGCATCTCCTTGCAGGGATGTAGATCCGATGTTTGAAATGGTACAGGTCGTACCGGTAATCGCAGCAATAGCGAGAGGGTAGGTTGCGCTGCTGGCGTCGGATTCAATGTTGTACTCGGGAGGGTTCTCGTAGACGGCGCGTGGGATCTCGTAGATGTCAAGCAACTCGCCAGTTTCCGGATCAGTCTTGCGATTAACCTCGACCCCGAAAGATTTCATCATTGCAATGGTCATGTCGATGTATGGTTGAGAGATGACTTGTCCGCCAGTGAGTTCCAAGATGACGGGCTCTGAAGCGTAAGGGGCGCAGAGAAGGATGGATGACACGTATTGACTGGACACGGTGGCAGCCAATTGGATCCTGGAGCCTTTGAGACCAGCTGGAGCGATGGAGAGAGGGAGGCAACCCTGAGATTCGAGGTAATCGATTTCACTGCCGTTGGCCCTGAGGGCATCGACCAAGGGACCGATCGGACGCTGCTTCATCCTCGCGTTGCCAGTAATGACAGTTCTGGTGGGTGCCGGTTGGACGAGTGTACAGACGGTAGCCAGGAATCGAGCGGCGGTACCAGCATTTCCGAGGTAGATTTCCTTGCCTTTTGCGGGAACAGACAAGGAACCTCTACCACCGGTAACAACAATGGTTTCCCCGCCGTCTTCCCAGTGAAACTCTGCGCCCTGAGTGATAAGTCAGTTATGGGGTATGAATCTAGTCTTGTCATGGAACGCACATTTAGCTCGATGAGCGCATTCATCATGACTTGAGTATCGTCGGAGTGGAGGAGGTTCTTGAGACGGCATGTTCCAGAGCCGAGGGCGGCCAAGAGGAGGGCGCGGTTGGAGATGCTCTTGGACCCAGGGGTGGCCATTCTAACGGGGTCATGGGTTGGAATACCGGGGATGACTTTGCAAGCATCCGAAAGGGTCTTGGCAATGATGGGATCGGCAATTGCGGTGGCCTTCTGCTCGTATGTAGCGCCGATCCTGGAAAGGATGACAATCTTCTTGACCGGACCACTGTTCTTCTTATCGATCCTCATGATGTCGAGAAGCCTATCGACGGTGATAAGCTTGGCAGCGGGAACGCGAGAAATCCTGGGATCGTTGATGGACACGGGGAGGTTGTACGCCTTGAGACACCTGGTGAGACGACCGACGCCTACCTGGGCCAATACGCCCATCTGGCGGGCGATCTCGGCTTCTAATATCATTCCGATACTGACACACTCCCCGTGAAGGATGGTGGGGGTTAAGATAGCCTCGATGGCGTGACCGATGGAATGGCCAAAGTTTACAAGATTGCGTAGACCGGTCTCCCGCTCGTCAACGGTTACGATATGGGATTTGACAGAGATTGAGCCGATGATGACCTTGAGGAGGAGCTCTTGGGCGGTGGATCTAGTGGAAATTTCCCGACCGGAGAAGTTGGAAGAAGGAGTTTGAATGGCGGTGAAGATCTCCTCGGACCGGGATTCGAGCAAAGTAAAATCGGATTCATCCCAGATTGCGGCGGTCTACGAATGCTGGTCAGCACACCGAATGTTTGGAGATATATATCGAGGAGCCTACCTTGACCACTTCGGCCATTCCATTGGAGAATTCGCGTGTAGGGAGGGTCTCGAGGAAGGCGGCATCGATAAAGATGTGTTCGGGCTGCCAGAATGCGCCGATCAGATTTTTGCCGTGGGGGGTATCGATCGCGGTTTTGCCTCCGACGCTGGAATCGACCATGGCCAGTAAGGTAGTTGGTATTTGAACAAATTTAACGCCTCGCATACTATTCGTTGATCAGAGGATGGATAGCGATGACAAGAATACGCGGTGCTTACAAGGTGGCGGCGACAAAGCCGACGAGATCTCCGATAACACCACCACCGAGGGCAAGGATGACAGTGTCCCTGGTGCAGGTATTGGCGAGGAGGAAATCTTCGATCTCGGCCTTGCCTTCTCTAGATTTTACAGATTCTCCAGGAGAGACCGCGTAGGAGAGGAATCTAGTCCCGGAGTTGGCAACAGCGGGGGTGAATTCGGCGACGAAGGCGGGGAGGTATAGGCTGGCGACATTGGTATCGGTGATGAGGACGTAGGTGGAGGATGGGAGAGTTTTGAGGACGGTTTGGGTGATGTATGGGATGAGATGGAAGCCACAGTGGATGGACTCCCTGCCGAGGATGGAGACCTTCTGTATGTGAACCATGGTGGGATGGGGAAGAGGACAGAGGGGGAGAGTAGCGAGAGACCGATGATCTTTTATCTAGCCGGCGTCGAGTTTCGCAGAGGACCCTGAGCCTGGTCAGGATCGTTGATGTCTGAACGTGTCATTCGATTGCAGAGATCTTTATCTTTGCTCGGATATTCGACTCAAAGTAAACGCGAATAAGACGGGGCATCCTCGTATTTTTATTTTAGGGGGGACGGATGAAGCGGTTTGGAGAGAATTACTGAGAGAATTATCTGAGAGAGCTCGAGGGAGAGAAACGATGGATTCCGTTGAAACATGCACTGCACCGGCAACAACGCATTTACGCCCAAACCAACGCCCGGCCACCTCCGGTAATACCGTCCCCGGCGTGGTCAAAATCCGAACACTCTCCGTCCTTCATCCTCTCCTCCTCCTCCTCCTACCCCCGTCTTCAGCTCGAGATGCTACGCGCCAGAGGTACGCCGTCTCATACATTTGCCTCCCCAGACCCTCAAAGTTCCTCCCAAAGTGCCGTTAATCCGCTATTCCGCGACCCAGGCCCTGACAAAACGTGCGCCTAGGCCCATCCAACTGGCAAGGTATTCAACTCCTGCCGAGCCTCCACACGTATGCTTCAACCAGACCTAATGCTCCCTGGTCCATTTCCGACATATTCCCTTTGCTAGGTCCGGATCTCGGGATGGCGCCGAGCTCTACAGGCAATCGGCAGGCTCACTCTCGGTACAGTGATCGTCGCTGGAGCAGGTTTCTATTATGTCGCCTACCAGGAACGCACCCCGGGCCCCCAACTTCCTCACGATCCAACAAAGAAGACTCTGGTCGTCGTCGGAAGTGGTTGGGGTGCCACTAGTTTCCTCAACAAACTTGACACGGCAGACTACAACGTCGTAAGGACATTCGCCTGATTGTTCCAGTCCCCCCGGTCTCACCTGAACCCAGGTGGTTATCAGTCCCCACAACTATTTCCTCTTCACCCCTTTGCTCCCAAGTGTTTCCACAGGCACTCTCTCCCCAAAATCAATCATTTCGCGTGAGTGTATTTTACGTCCTCGCCTCCCCATTCAACTCCTCATCCATCATCAGCAACTCGTTACATTACTCGTCATAAGGCGCGTCAGGTTACAGTCATCGAGGCTGAAGCAAAGTCAATCGATGTCTGTATTCTATCACACCTGCCATCACCCTTCTTTTCATGATTTCATTGCAGGCCACCAATAAAACTGTCACATTCAGTGATTCCTCAGAAATCAAGGGTGCCGTCAGCACAACAACCATACCTTATGATCACCTGATCTACGCTGTCGGCGCTGAGACGCAGACCTTCGGCATTCCCGGAGTAAAGGAACACGCTTGCTTCATGAAGGAGTTGCAAGATGCGGAGAAGGTAAGGTTCACATTATCGGAAAACCTCATGCTGACGAATTACGAAGATGCAAGATCGTTTCCTCGACTGTATGTGGTATCCCTTCACACATGATAACATACTGAACTCCCTGCGATAGGTGTCGAGTCCGCTGGTTTCCCTGGCCAGAGTCCCGAGGAGATTGACCGTCTCCTCCACATGGTCGTCGTCGGTGGTGGTCCTACCGGTGTCGAGCTTAGGTCGGCTTTCCCATTACACTACCCCCTGGAGCCCACTTTCTGATCCCCTGTTACAGCGGCGAGCTTCACGATTTCTTGGAAGAGGATCTCAAATCCTGGTACCCAGAGCTTGCCAGTAGAATGAAGATCACTCTTGTGGAGGCTCTCCCATCCGTTCTGCCCATGTTTAGCAAGACCCTCATCGAGTACACCGTATCGAGCTTCAAGGAAGCCAAGATTGATATCTTGACCAAGACGATGGTCAAGGAAGTCAAGGACAAGAGCGTCACCCTCCAGATGCCTGATAAAAGTATCAAGGAGGTTCCTTGTGGAATGGTCGTTTGGGCTGCCGTGTGTTCTACCCCCTCCTCCTTTCTGTTCCATGATGCCAACAAAATTTCTCGATACTAGGGAAACACTCTCCGGGTATTAACGAAGAATTTGATGGCTCAATTCCCTTCGGTACAAACCAACCGCCGTGGTTTGACCGTTGACGGATATCTCCGCGTTGCCGGCGCGGATGGTGTCTTCGCTCTCGGTGACTGTACTGCTACCTCCTATGCCCCTACGGCGCAGGTTGCGTCCCAGCAGGGAGCATATCTGGCCAAGTTCTTTAACAGGCTGGCTAAAAAGGATAATCTTCTCGTTGAGAAGCAACTTCTGGAAACCACAGAGGTCCTCGAGGACAAAAAGGCAGAGGTCACGAACAGGTTGAGGACGATCGGCAAGCAATTGGAAAAGCTCGAGAACCCCCGGTTGTTCCAGTATTCGCACCAAGGTTCCTTGGCATACATCGGATCGGAAAAAGCTATTGCGGATCTGCCATTCATGAACGGAACTGTGAGCCCTACTCGTCAGTAGAAACCGAATGGCGCGACTTACAATTTCCTGCGCAGTTCGCCACGGGCGGTCTCGCCACTTATTACTTCTGGAGGAGCGCCTACCTCAGCAGTCTCTTCTCTGTTCGGAACCGTACTCTTGTCGCAACCGATTGGATAAAGGTTAAATTGTTCGGTCGGTGAGTAATACGAAAATTTTCCATCCCCCGTCCCACGTGTCGCGAGTTTAAAGCTCACTTTACCTCCGTGTTTTTCTTCCCCCTTCCCAGTGATGTCAGCCGTGACTCCTAAAGCTTAAAAGAGCCGTTATAACCCCTAGCTTATATTTCCCCTTAACCCTTAGCACAACTTCCCGAATTCCGTTATAGACCTCTTAGACATATTTATCCTCCATCCCACCTCCCCACTTGCCCCTTCCCCTCTGCATCTACATATGCGCCTGCACATAATGCGTTATCCCCCCCCCACTCCCCTCATTCCCGTTGTGCGATTCAATTTAATTCGTTAGGAGGGTATCGGGCCAACCCAACAGTGTTGGGACGAA